>Ga0315553_10001558_pt1 | contig 18950 bp, 14 predicted proteins | sample SalMarSW160140MG_FD_203099 | JGI IMG/M metagenome (GOLD analysis project Ga0315553, IMG submission 203099) | Salt marsh sediment microbial communities from the Plum Island Ecosystem LTER, Massachusetts, United States - Salt Marsh Sediment SW1601-40 ... | reverse complement strand
TGCGAGGCCGTCCCAGCGCAGATGACTCGCGCCTGCCGCGACTTGGAGAACAGATGCTGAGCGCGCTCGAACTCGCGGGCCGGATCGAGGGCGGCGAGATCACACCAGCCGACGTGCTCGACCTTTGTGCTGAGGCGATCGCCCAGCGGGAGGAGGAGATCGGGGCTTTCGCCATACTCGATCTCGATCGAGCGCGGCAACGGGCGCAGGACCGAGCCGCCGAGCTGATCGCAGCGCCGCTGCGTGGGCTGCCGGTCGGCGTCAAGGATTTGTTCGACACCGCGGACCTGCCGACCGCCTACGGCTCGCCGATCTATGCGGGCCACCAGCCGGCAAGCGACGCCGCGCTCGTCTCGATGATCCGCCGCGCCGGAGGGATTATTCTTGGCAAGACGGTCATGACGCCGCTTGCCTTTCTTGATCCGGCCGGCACGCGCAATCCGCATAACCCGGAGCATACGCCGGGCGGGTCCTCCTCGGGCGCGGCGGCGGCAGTCGCCGCCGGCATGCTCCCGATCGCGGTCGGCACCCAGACCGGCGGCTCCGTGATTCGCCCGGCCGCCTATTGCGGGGTCGCGGGCTACAAGCCGTCGTTCAAGTTGCTGCCGATGGTGGGGTGCAAGCCGCTCGCCTGGTCGCTCGACACCGGCGGGCTGTTTGCGGCGAGCACAGCCGATGTCGCGTTCGCCGCCGCCGCGATCACCGGGCGGGATCTGCGCATTGATCGGGCGCAGCCCGCCGCGCCGCGCATCGCGCTGGTGCGGACCCACGTCTGGGCCGAGGCAAGCGATGCGATGCAGACCGCGGTCGAGCATGCCGCGCGCATAGCGAGCGGGGCCGGCGCCCGAATGGAGGAGGTTCGGCTGCCGCCGATCTTCGAAGACGCATTTCGCGCCCATGGGGCGATCCAGGACTACGAAGCTTATCGCGCGCTAGCCTTCGAATACGACTACCACCGGGACGAGATCGGCCCGAAGCTGCGCGCCATGCTCGACGAAGCGAGCAAGATCAGCGCCGACGACTACGACAGCGCGCGGCGGACGGCGCGGCGCGCCCGCCAGGCGCTCGCCGATCTGATGACTGACACCGATGTGCTCATTACGCCGTCTGCCCCCGGCGCCGCGCCGAAAACTTTGCACTCGACCGGCGGCACCACATTCAACCGACTGTGGACGCTGATGGGCGCTCCCTGCATTAATGTCGCGGGCGAGGTCGATTCGGCGCATCTGCCGCTCGGTGTCCAGATCGTCGGCCGTTTCGCACGCGATCGCTCCGCGCTCGAAGCGGCGCTGTTCATCGAGCAGGCGATTGCCCGATCACATGGAGAGAGGTGACCGCGGTGTGACGGTGCAGGCAAGCCAGGCGGTTCGCGCCGTGCGGGAGCAGCGTTCGCGGGAGAGGGCCGGCGCATGATCGGAAAAGTGCGCTCGTTTGCGTGCTGGCGTCGGCGGCGTTCCTCGGCGGTGAAGTCGCGACGGCGTTGACGACGGCTTTCGCGCAGGTGCAGACGAGCGAGCAAAGCGTCGTCCTCGCGCCTGGCGCGAGCGCGGTAGTCGAACTCACGGAAAATCCCTCCACGGGCTATGTTTGGCGCTTCGATGCTCAGCGCAGCAAGAACCCCGCGATCGTGAAGCTCGTCGACCAGGGCTATTCGCGGCCAGCCTCCGACCGCCCGCCGATTGGCGCGCCGGGCCGTCACCGCTGGTCGCTCGAGGGGGTCAGCGCGGGGCGCGCTGAGCTGACCTTCGTCAATCTGCGGCCATGGGAAGATCGGCCGGTGCGCGAGCATACGGTCGCAGTCGAGGTGCGATAGTCGACAAAGAACAAATCGAATATGATTGCGGTGCAGCAAAACTTTGCAGGCAGAAGGTGCGCCGCAGCATGTTTTTCTTGTTTTGGGACCGCCTCAGCGCATGGTAAATTGAGCTCGGTAGAAATTAGGACGGAGCAAGACGGTGGAGCTCTCGGTCAAAGTCAACTACATCGCGACTTGCGTTGCGTTTGCTTTTATCGCTGCAATTCTCCTGGGCGCATTCTGATTATTTTCTGCGCATCCTCCTCTACACTCTATCGATGATTGGCATGATACGTGGCGCGCAGTCTGACTGCCGCGGCATTCAAAGATCGCGCATGGACGGCCGCGCTTAATCTCGGCGCTTGGCCTTGCGGATACCTGGGAATGCTCGGATGCGGCCGATGACTTTGCTCGAACTTGCCGGCGTGACGCCCGCGCCCGCGCGGCTTGGCGACGCCGTCGTGGTCGTCATCGACGCGCAGCGCGAATATGTCGATGGCGCGCTTCCGCTGCCGGGGGTGACGGCGGCGCTGGACGAGATCGGCCGCCTGCTTGCGCGCGCCCGCGCGCAACGTACGCCGGTGATCCACATCGTGCATCACGCCAAGTCCGGCAAGTTGTTCGCGCCGGGCTCACGAGGCGTCGAGATCGCTGCGCGCGCTGCGCCGGCGCCAGGCGAACCGGTCCTGACCAAGAGCCTGCCCAATGCGTTTGCGAGCACCGACCTCGCCGACCGGTTGCACGCGTTGCATCGCTCGGTGATCATCGTGGTCGGGTTCATGACTCACATGTGCGTGGAAGCGACCACGCGCGCGGCAATCGACCTCGGCTTGCGTGCGACGGTCATCGCAGACGCGGCCGCGACGCGCGATCTCGCCGATCCGATCACCGGAGCGACCATTCCCGCCGCGGACGTGCACCGCAACGCGCTCGCCGCGCTCGCCGACCGCTTCGCCACCGTAGTGGCGTCACAGGATGCGATCGCGGAGTGAGGGGTTCAGGTAACTTAAGGATTAATTCGAGATACCAAATTGATGTAAAAAATTAGCTCTCACGTACCATGGATTAATTGTCCCGTCGCGGTAACGCTAGCGGCCGCACGCAGCGCGAGCAAGGGCTACGCCCCATTTCGTCATTGCCGGGCCTTGACCCGGCAATCCATTGGGCCTGTCCGAGCGCACAAAATGGCAGCATGGACCGCCGGGTCGCCGCCCGGCGGTGACGAGTGAAAGCCTTCAGCCGTCGTCCCTCACCCGGTGGTCATGCTCCGCGAAGGCGGAGCATCCAGTAATCACGGTGAATGTTCGTGTTTACTGGATCGGCCGCTTGCACGGGCGATGACGGTAAGAGATTGATCAATTCCACATCAATTCATCTGCTATAGGGTCCGTAGCAGCGATAACACGTCAGGCAGCCCGATCGATGGTTCGCTGCCCCCGATAAAGCGGCGGAAGGTTGCCTGTTGTAGGCGTGCGACACAATTGGGTGCCGGCTTCCTCGCGCATCGCATCAAATGCTTTCAGGAGAGCGCGACCGTCCCAGCGGCTGGCCTTCGTCTCCTTGTAGAGACAAGCTTCGAGGTCCTGCATCCCTGCTCTGAATTGCTGCGCAGCCGACGAGGTCAGCGTGTGTGGGTTGACGCCGCTTGCGGCGAACCACCTTTGCAGGTTGGAGATAGCCTGCTTTGCGTCGTTACGCTTGCACGCCTGGCGGAAGGCTGAGGCCGCGCCCTCTTGCTTCTCTGCCGACTTCTGTGCGTCCGCCGAAAATGCAGCCTTCGTGGCCTCGCGCGGCGCCGCGGCATCGAGCGGCCGCGACGGATCGGGCCTGCGCCGCCTCTTCCACCACAGCGCCAGGGCCGCGGCAAACATCAATGCGAGGGCCGAGCCACCCAGGATCGCGATCTGCCGATCGCCTGCGTCCGCGACCCCAGGAGCGGGTTCGCCGCTGGCGGTGGCCTTCATCGCTGCCGCAGGTTGAGGCGCGGGCTGCGAAGAATTTGCCGCCGTCGCGCCGCCGACCTGAATGGTCTCAGCGGAAAGCTTCGCCGTCTTCTGTTTGCCGACCGCGGTGTCGAGCCAGTTGACCTCGACGCCCGGCAGCGTGACGGCGCCAGCGCGGGTCGGGACAATGGACAGCGTATATTGCTTGATCGCGGCTGTTCCCTGGCCGGTGTCGACCGAGCGGTCGTCGACACGATCGACGTAGATGCGCGCGCCGTTGACGTCGTTGAAATGGAGATCCGGCAATTGTTCCTTCGAGGCGCCGAGCGCGACGAGCTGGACGATTTTCGAGTTCGCCTCGCCGACCTTGAAAACGGGATTTGCCGGCTGCCACTGGGACACGAGCTTGACGTTCTTGGCGGGCAGGAACCAGCTCGCCTGCTGGCCAGGTCGAGCTTCGATCTTCAGCTTGAGCGGCTTGGACCGCGCCGTGACCTCTTGGCCCCGGTTCATCATGCGATCAAGCAGCGAGCCTCCGAAGCCTGAAAATCCGAACTGCTTCCTAAAGGCATCGAACGGATCGTCGTCCCCGAAAAACGAGCGGCTGGCGTCGGGATCGTCGACATAGCCGCGCAGGACCACCGGTGGCAGGACGAGCTCGCCGCTTTTCTGCGGCGTCACTAGGTAGGTACGCTCGACCACCGAAACCGACTTGCCCGCGATCGTTTCGGTGTGGCTCTTGTCTTCACCGGTCTGCTTCACGATGACATCGGGCGCCGACGGTTCGCTCAGCTCGACATCATGCAGCCCCGCTGTCGCCATGATACGAACGGTGACCGGGATCTGCTGCTGCACATAATGGGTTCCGTCAGGAACCGTCATGTCGACCTGCAGGCCGGTGCTCGCCAAGTCGGCCCTAGGCAGCGTCGCAGCGTCAACCACCGCGATGCGCATCGGCTTGCTTGACTCGGAGCCGACCTTGATCGCCGGAATGGTGAGGTTGCCGGTCGCCTTGGGCGAGAGAGTGATCGTCCAGCCGTGCGACCGCGAGACGGCGCCGTTGATCACGTTCGTCATCGACGTTTGGCCGGAGCCCTCGATCTTGAAATCCTTTTCGAGGGGCATGAGATCGGGCGCGCTGCCGTCAGGCTGACCGCTCGCCTCGAGGCGAAGCGCAAAGCTGTCGCCCAGCGCGACTTGGCTTTGGCTAAGCGAGGCGCGGACGTCGGCAAGCGCCAGCCCGCAAGAGGCCAAGACAACGACCAGCGCGGTTGAAGCGGTGAGCGATTTTATCGTCAGGCTTTTCATTTCCGTGCTCCCATCGGATGCAAGTCGTCAGCGGGATCGAGCGTAGTACTGGCGGATGCGCGCCCTCAGCAGTCCGGATGCGTCGTCGGGAACGCTGCGGAGCATCTGTTCGTTGGCTTGCTCCTTTTCCGTTATGCCTCGGCCGGATACCGCCGCCTTCGGTGGCTCGGCCGCGTCCTTCGGCTTTGCCCGATCGCCCGCATTGCCCTTGAGGATCTCGTCCATCGCCTTGCGGAAGGCACTCTTCTCCTTTCGCCCCGCAGCACCGTCCTGAGCGCGAGCCTGGGCCGGTGTCTGCTCGCGCGAACCGCCTTGCTGCTGGTTCTGACCCTGAGCGCCCTTCTGCTGCTGCTGGTTGGCCTGCTCCTGGTTCTGACCCTGAGCGCTCTTCTGCTGCTGCTGGTTGGCCTGCTGCTGGTCCTGACCCTGGCCGCCCTTCTGTTGCTGGCTAGCCTTCTGCTGGTTCTGACCCTGGCCGCCCTTCTGCTGCTGCTGGTTGGCCTGCTGCTGGTCCTGACCTTGGCTGCCCTGCTGTTGCTTCTGCTGTTGTTGTTTCTGTTGCCGTTGCTTTTGCTTCTGCTGCTCAAGCAGCTTCGCCACCAGGTCGCGATTGAATCGCGCGTCCGCGTCGCCGGGCTGCAACTTCAGTGCCTTGTCATAGGCACCGAGCGCGCCTTCAAGATCGCCGGACTTCGCCAGCGCATTGCCGCGATTATAGGCGTCATCGACCGTCGCGCCGCCGGCAAGCGTCTGGGCTGCGGTCGCATAGTCGCCGCCGCGATAGAGCGAGGCGGCGCGCCAGCGATTATCCTCGAATGTCTTTGCTGCGGCCGCGTAGGCGCGGTCGGCGAATGCGGCGGCGCCCTGCTGGTCAGGCGTCTTCCAAAAGTTCGCGAGCGTCGCGGCCTCGGCGCGGCCGGATGGCAGGCCCGCCATCAGAACGAGAGCCAGCGGCAACACCAGGACGACATTGCGTCGGAACGCTAACGGTGCGAGCAACACCGGCACAAGCAAAAGCCAGTAACCCATGTCAGCCCAGCCGTCCGCCTTGAAATTAACCTGCTTCGTCGTGACGCTTGCTTGGTCGAAGGCGGATTGCGGCAGGACACTCTTCACGTCTGAATTATTCGCGGTCAGGGGCGCGTAGACGCCGCCGCCGGCGGCGGCGATACGGCGCAGGCCGTTCGCGTCGAATGGCGCTCGCATGGCGGCGCCGTTCTCTCCGGTGATGGGCTCGCCCGACGCCGTGCGCAGCGTTGCGCCCTTGTCGGTTCCAATCCCGATCACATCGACCTTATAGCCGTCCGCGCGCGCCGCTTGCGCCGCGGCGACGCTGGCCGCCGCATTAGACCCGGGGCTGTCGGCCAAGACGATGATGTTGCCGCCGGTAGCGCCGGCATTCTTCAACAGGTCCGTCGCCCTTGTGATGGCGAGGTCGGCCCGGTTGCCGAGAACCGGCATCAGGCCGGTCGAAAGCTCGGGAAGCATCTGACGAATGACTTCGCCGTCCTCCGTCAGCGGTGACGCGGTGAATGGGCGATCCGAATAGATCACGAATCCGACATCGCCGCCGTCCTGGCGCTGAAGAATGTCTCTGAGCTTGTGGCCGGCGCGGACGAGGCGCGACGGCTTGATGTCGTCGGCATTCATCGACTGGGCAAGGCTCATCACGACAACGACGGGCTGCTTGGACTGGTACGACGGCAGCTCAATCTTCCTCCAGGTCGGCCCGGCCATCGCGACGGTTGAGGCCAACAGGCCAGCGCCCAAGACTGCCGGGAGCCACCGCGAACGCGCCCCGCTTGTCTTGCTGACCGAAAGGGCGGCCAGAAGATGCGGATCGACGAGCCGGCTCCAGGCAGTATCGATACCCCGCTTGTTGCCGCGCATGGCGAGCCAGACCAGCCACAGTGCGGGGATCATGAGCAGCAACCAGTAAGGCCGGAGAAAGAAGAACTCGGTCGAAGGCATGGCTTCAGGCTCCGACGGTTTGGGGTTTGCTGGTAAGCCGGCGGAGCGTCGGCAGCGCGATCACTCCGGCCAGCAGGAACGTCAGGACCAGCGCCGCACCAAGCGGCCAGTAGAACAGGGCGATGGTCGGCCGGATGGTCTTCGGCTTGTCCTTCACCGGTTCCAGTCGATCGATCTCGGAATAAATCCGCGATAGGCCAGCCACGTCGCGAGCGCGGAAATACCGGCCGCCGGTCTCGTCGGCGATTTTTTTAAGCGTCACTTCGTCGAGGTCGCGGGACAGGTCGACGATCTGCCGGCCGAAGCCAGTATCGATGGCCTGCGGGCCAGCGCCAACACCGATCGTGTAGATGCGGATGCCGAGGTCCTTGGCAAGCTTGGCGGCCTGCAGCGGATCCATCGTGCCCGCATTGCTGGCGCCGTCGGTCAGAAGCACCAGCACTCGACTGTCCGCCGGTCGGTCCTTCAGGCGCTTCACCGCCACCGCGATGGCATCGCCGATCGCCGTCTTCTGGCCAGTCAATCCGACCTGCGCTTCGTTCAGCAATTGGCCGACGACCTTGCGGTCGAAGGTCAGCGGCGCCTGAAGATAGGCGCGGTCGGAGAACAGGACGAGGCCGATGCGATCGCCCTTGCGCCGAGCGATGAAGTCCTGCGCTGCATCCTTGACGACCGCAAGCCGCGTGGTCGGGAGTCCGTCGAGCGCGAAATCTTCCCCGCCCATGCTGCCGGACAGATCGATTGCCATCATCACGTTGCGGCCCTCGATGGGGAGGGGGGTTTCTGGGCCGACGTAAACCGGCCGGGCGAGCGCGGTGACCAGCAAGAGCCAGATTGCCGACGCCACCAGCAGCCGGAACCAGTGGGTGGTGCGCCCGCGCGATCCGGCACGCGCGGCGCTGGTGAGGCGTTTGTAGAACGGGACCTTCAGGGCACCCGTGGTCGAAACCTCTGCCGGTTTGACCAGCCAACGGACCAGCAGCGGCAGCGGCAACAGGAGGAAGACCAGCGGCCACAGAAATTCCATCACGCGTTCCTCCGTATCCAGCGGTCGGCGGCGGTGAACAGGGTCGAGCGGTCGGGCGAATTGTCGATCAGTTCGGCGTGGGCGTAAGGCGCCAGCGCCAGGAAGCGGGCGATCTCGGCGGGCATTCCGCCTGGTTCCTGCATCAGACGTTCGACCCAGCGGGTCCCGTGCTCGACGCCGATCGACTTGGTCGCAGAACGCTGTAAGACGATCCGCTTGAGCAAGACGGCGATGCGCTCGGCCGCGGTCACCGCGCCGAGGCTCCCGTCACGGCGCAAATCATTCAGCTCATTGAGAGCGCGGTAACGGACGGTGCGCCGGCGAACGTAGTTGATGCCAATGGCAGCGAGCGCAGCGACCACCACCACGCCGGCAAGCACCCACCAACCTGGCGCCGGCGGCCACCAGGAAATGCCGGGAGGCAGATGAATGTCTCTGAGTTGCTCGAGCTGCTTGGCTAACTCGGGTGCAAGTGCGGGGGCCGGGCCGCTCATGCTGGGATCCTTTCCCGTCGGGTTCGCGCCGCCGCGCTCTTGCGATGCGGAACAAGCACGTCTCGCGCTGACGCTGACGTCGGAATTGCAAGGAACGACATGCCGCGCTGGCGGCAGAGCCGTTCGAGCCGATCCCGCCGATCGCGGAACATCCGGGCGTGGTTCTCGATCGAGGCGCGCCCTAGCGCAGCGAGCAGGGTGACGTGTTCGCCGTCGGAAATCCATTGATTGCCGTGCGGCAACATCGTGTCGAGCTGATCGTAGACGAGCACGTTGGTGACATGGGCGTGCAGCGAAAGTCGCTTGATCGCCCGCTCCGTGCGTTCGTCGAAATCGGCGAAGTCGCTGACGATGAAAACCAGCGTACCGGGACGGCTGACTTGGCGCAGCCGGTCCACGGCGGTGTGAAGCGGCAGTTCTGCAGCCTCGCCATCCTGCTCATCGCCATCCTGCTCATCCTCCGGCTTCGTTCCCTCGCTCAGCGCCTTGAGCAGCCGCAGCATGGCGGACGTGTTCCGGGTAGCCGGAAAGCTCCTGACACCGCTCGGCAGAAGGATGAAGCCGCCGACGCGATCCCCGCCGTCGATGCCGACCCAGGCGAGCTCCGCGGCGATCGTCGCCGCAAGCACCGACTTGAACTGGATCCTGGTTCCGAAGTGCATCGAGGCACGCAGGTCTGCCACAATCAGCACTGGCCGTTCTCGTTCCTCGTGGAACAGCTTGGTGTGCATCTTCCCGGTCCTGGCGGTGACCCGCCAGTCGATCGAGCGCGCGTCATCTCCCGGCTGATAGATGCGGGCTTCGTCAAACTCCATACCGCGTCCGCGAAACACTGACCGGTTCGTGCCGGACTGGTGCGTGCGTACCTTACCGCCGGGCGCGAAGCCGGTGGTCCTTCGGTCCGGCCGGCTGCGCACAAGCGCGGTGAAGGGCGCGACGAGGCCTTCGTTTTGCGCGTTATCTGTCATTGCCGTCTCCCGATCCGTCCTGCCATTTCAGGCGCCGTTCAGGACACCGGCACGCGGCTCAGAAGCTCCGAGACCACCTGGTCCTTGGTGACGCCGTCAGCCTCTGCCTCAAAGTTCAGGATCAAGCGATGGCGCAGCACGTCGTGGGCGACGGCCTGCACATCGAGGGGGGTGGCAAACTCAGAGCCGCGCATCCACGCGTGAACGCGCGCGCAGCGATCGAGCGCGATCGACCCGCGCGGGCTTGCCCCGTAGGCAATCATCCCGGCGAGGTCGTCGCCGTAGTCTTGCGGTTTGCGGGTCGCGAAGACGAACTCAAGGATATAGTCCTCAAGCGCCTTTGAAACGTAGGTCTGCAGTGCGGCGTTGCGCCAAGCGAAGATGGTCTCTTGGTCGATGGCGACCGCCGGCGCAGTCTTGCCGTAAAGCGCCTCGCCGCGCACGATTTCCAGAATGCGGCGCTCGGCCTCAAGATCGGGATAGTCCACCCGAACGTGCATCAGGAATCGGTCGAGCTGCGCTTCAGGCAACGGATAGGTGCCTTCCTGTTCGATCGGGTTCTGAGTCGCGAGCACCATGAACAGCTTCGGCAGGCGGTAGGTGCTCTGGCCGACGCTGATCTGGCGTTCCGCCATCGCTTCAAGCAGGGCGGACTGCACCTTCGCCGGCGCGCGGTTGATCTCGTCGGCGAGCACCAAATTGTGGAACAGCGGGCCTGCGACGAACTCAAACGTGCCCTCGTGCGGACGGAAGATGTCGGTGCCGGTCAGGTCGGTGGGCAATAGGTCCGGCGTGAACTGAATCCGCCGCTCATCGCAATTGATCGCGTTTGCCAGCGTCGTCACGGCTTTGGTCTTGGCAAGGCCCGGCGCGCCCTCGAGGAGAACGTGGCCGTCCGACAAGAGCGCGATCAGCAGGCGGTCGATGAACGCGGCCTGGCCGACGATCTGCTCGTTCAGGTAGCCACGCAGGCCCTCGATGGACTGCTGGTTCGACTGCACGGCGAGAGGAGCGTGCACGTCGAGAGGACGATGATGAATGTTCATGTTGGGAGCCTTTCCGGCGTCAGATGGGTCAATGTGAACGGGGGCGCCTGCCTTCCGGCGGAATGTCTCGTGGTCGCGCGTTGCGTTGCGGCCGGCGCACGACGATCACCAAGGCGCGCAGGTTGGTCTGAGCATGCACGGCGGGAATCCTTCCCTGGCTTGATCTGCGTCGGACCGGCTGGCCTGACGCAAGCAAGATAGAAGGCCCGCTTTGAGCGTGGCTTGAGCGGAGTTTAAATTTTTGCAAACTTCGCGGGGTCAGTCCGGAAAGCGGACGCGGACACACAATCCCGGTTTGTTGTCGGCAAGCTCGAGCGACGCGCCATGGCGGATGGCGATGGCGTTGACGAGGGCAAGGCCGAGCCCGCTGCCGGCAACCGAGCGACTGGCGTCGAGCCGCGTGAACGGTTTCAGGACAGCCGCGCGTTGGTTTTCCGCGATGCCCTCGCCGTTGTCGCAGACTTCGAGGACCGCGCTGCCGTTTTCACGCCTCGCGCCTACGGTGATCCTCGTGCCCACCGCGGTGTGGCGGGTTGCATTGGCGAGGAGATTGACGAGGAGCTGACGTAACGCTTGGCCGTCCCCGCGCACGATGACCGGATTGCTCGCGGAGATTTCGACCTGTTGCCGCTTTTCGGCAAAGTCCGATTCGAACAGAGGAACGGAATCCGAGATGACGGTTGCCAGATCGACGTCACTAAACGTATCTCGGTCGAACGAGGTTTCGAGACTCGATATTCTGAGCACCGTGTCGAACACGGCGCCAAGTTTGAGCAGCTCCTCCTGTGCATCGGCAAGCAAGCTGTCGCGTTTGCCCTCCGGTGCCGCCGCGGCATCCTCGATGTGGATCAACGTTCTGTTGAGTGGCGTGCGCAGGTCGTGTGCGATGGCGCGAATGGTATTCTGGGAGCTTTCGGTCAAAGCCGAAAGCCGAGCGAGCGAAAGGTCAATCATGGCGGCGATACGGTCGATCTGTCCGTCGCCACTCATTTCTCCGATGCGCGCCGTCGTGTCGCCACGGCCGACCCGTTCCAACGTTGCGGAAATCCGCGCGAGCTTTTTGAGCGACTGCTTGCTGAGAACCCATCCCGCGAACAACACGCCGATGAATATCAGCAGGAACGCCGCCAGCAATACATATACCAATGTACGCAGCGTGATATCGATGAGCTTCGTATCGCGTCCGACAATCAGTTGCACTGTGTCGAACTTCTTGCCGCTCGTGGCCACCGTGTCGCCTTCACGGGTCGGCACGACTTCGATCTTGCGGGTGAGATTCAGGAATGCGGGCGCGACATTCAGGTTGCCCACCAGCTTCACGCCGTTTTTGTCGACGAGTGCGACATAACGCTTGCCGAGGATCTCCGGAGATTCGAGTTTTCGCACGGCTGCGACAAGGGCCGCCTGCCCACCTGTCTGGTAGACCTCGTCGAAAAGCAGGATCTCCTCGACAAGTTGCCGCTCCAGCTCCGAATACATGGCGTGGCTGACCGTATAGTAGGCCAGCATACCGGCGGCCGCGAAAGCGACAGCCATGATTATGACGGCGCGAACCGCAGCCTTGAACGCCGAACCGGCAAGAATGTCAGCGCGGCGCACGGATCGAGTAGCCGAAATTGCGGTTGGTGTGAATCAGCTTCACATCGAAGGGTTTGTCAATCTTGGTGCGCAGTCGGCTGACATGCGTTTCGACGACCGTCGTGCCCGGATCGAAGCTGAGATTCCAAACCTGTTCCAGCAGCATCGTCTTGGTAATGATGTGCCCGGCATTGCGCATCAGCACCTCGAGCACGCCGAACTCTTTCGGCTGGAGTTCTATGACCTGCCCCTGCCGGCAGGCGGTGCGCGTCAGCAAATCGAGCTCAAGATCGTGAACACGCAACGTCGTCTGCGCTTCGTTTGACGCCGGCCGGCGCGCTAGAGCGCCAATTCGGGCCGCCAGTTCGGCAAAGTGGAACGGCTTGGTCAGGTAGTCGTCGCCGCCTTCCTTCAGGCCCTCGACACGATCGCCGACGCCTGCCATCGCGGTGAGGAAAATGACAGGGAGGTTACACTTGCTGGCGCGCAGCGCCTTGAGAACCGCCATGCCGTCCATGCCGGGCAACATCCGGTCGAGAACGACCAGGTCGCACTTGTTGTAGAGACAATAGGTGAGCGCATCCCGCCCGTCGGACACGACATCTACGGCATGTCCCTCTGCGACGAGCGACCGTCGTAAATAATCGGCCGTTTCGGCGTCGTCTTCGGCAACCAGTATTTTCATCAGATTTCCAACGTCGTCGAATTCGGCAGCTGTGGCCGGCGTTTCCTTCATTGAAATACGCAAGCGCAAAGGTGCCCCTGACCTGACCAGGTATCGCGCTCCAAATACAGGCCAGGGCGCAGAATCGGCCGTGCAGGGATTGACCCAATGGAAGCCTAGGCCAGCAAATTCTCTGATGGCAAGCGGCGACCGCAGCATGGCCACGCCCGGGGCAATCCGGCATTAGCCGCTACTCCGCCGCCTCCGATATTGCGTCGGCGCGCGCCGCCTCTTTGCGCGGATCGTAATTGAGCACGGGCGCGAGCCATTTCTCCGCTTCGGCAACGCTCCAACCCTTGCGCCGCGCGTAGTCCTCGACCTGGTCGCGTTCGATCTTGCCGACGCCGAAATAATGGCTCTGCGGGTGGCTGAAATAGAGGCCAGAGACCGAGGCGCTCGGCCACATGGCGAAACTCTCGGTCAGCGAAACGCCGATCTCCTCGCCGCCGCCGACCATGGCGAACAGCGCCGCCTTCTCGGTGTGGTCGGGCTGTGCCGGATAGCCGGGCGCGGGCCTGATGCCGCGATATTTCTCAGCGAGCCGATCGGCGGGCGTGAGCGCCTCGTCCCGCGCATAGCCCCAGAACTCGCGCCGCACCCGTTCGTGCAAGCGCTCGGCAAAGGCTTCAGCCAAGCGGTCGGCAAGCGCCTTGACCATGATCGCGGAATAGTCGTCGTTCGCGTGCTTGAACCGCGCCGACGCCTGTTCTTCGCCGATTCCCGCCGTCACGATGAAAGCGCCGATATAGTCGGCCGGTCCGCCAGCGCACGGCGCGATGAAGTCGGCGAGCGCGACATTGGCGCGGCCTTCGCGACGCGCGAGCTGCTGGCGCAGCGTGTGCAGCGTCAGCATCGGCGTGTTGCGCGCTTCGTCGGCATAGACGAGAATGTCGTCGCCTTGCGCTGTGGCGGGCCAGAAGGCGAGCGTCGCATCGGCGCGGAACCAGCCCTCGCGGATGATCGTCTCCAGCATGGTTTCGGCGTCGGCGAACAACGCGCGCGCCGCCGGGCCCACGGTGTCGTCGTCGAGGATCGCCGGGTACTTGCCGGTCAGCTCCCAGGTCGAGAAGAACGGCGACCAGTCGATATAAGGCGTGAGTTCGCGCAGATCGTAGCCTTTGAATGCGCGCGCGCCGAGGAAACTCGGCCGCGGCGGCAGATAAGCGCCCGACCAGTCAAGCTTCAGCGCATTCGCGCGCGCGTCGGCGAGGGTGAGCCGCTTCTTCTGCGCTTCCCCGCGTGCATGCGCGGCGGCGAGCCGCGCATATTCGCTGCGCACCTCGGCGACGTAGCCCGGCCGCCGTTCGGCCGACATGAGCGCGGCGACCACGCCAACTGCGCGGCTTGCATCGTTGACATAGACCACCTGGCCGCGCCGGTAGTTCGGGTCGATCTTCACCGCCGTGTGCACGCGGCTGGTGGTGGCGCCGCCAATCAGCAGCGGGAGATCGAAGCCCTGCCGCTCCATCTCGGCGGCGACATGGCACATTTCGTCGAGCGACGGCGTGATCAGGCCGGACAGTCCGATAATGTCAGCGTCTTCCGTCTTGGCGGTCTCCAGGATCTTCGTCGCCGGCGTCATCACGCCGAGATCGACGACCTCGTAATTGTTGCATTGGAGCACGACGCCGACGATGTTCTTGCCGATGTCGTGCACGTCGCCCTTCACGGTCGCGATAACGACCTTGCCATGGCTCAGCTTTCGGGCCGTCGCCCCTTGCTCGGCCTTCTCCTGCTCCATGAACGGCATGAGATAGGCAACCGCCTGTTTCATCACGCGCGCCGACTTCACCACCTGCGGCAGAAACATCTTGCCGGAGCCGAACAGATCCCCGACGACGTTCATGCCGGCCATCAGCGGCCCCTCGATGACGTCGAGCGGACGGGCAGCCGCCTGACGGGCAAGCTCGACGTCCTCCGCAATATAGTCGGTGATGCCGTGCACGAGCGCATGCGTGAGCCGCTTGCCGACCGGCCAGCCCCGCCATTCGAGTTCGGCTTCCTTGGTCTCGCGCCCCGTCCCCCGATAGCGTTCGGCGAGCGCAAGCAATCGCTCGGCCGCATCGCTGCGGCGGTTGAGCACGACGTCCTCGCAGGCTTCGCGCAGCTCGGGATCGAGATCGTCATAGACCGCCATCTGGCCGGCATTGACGATGCCCATATCCATGCCGGCTTGGATGGCATGGTAGAGGAAGACCGAGTGCATCGCTTCGCGCACCGGCTCGTTGCCGCGGAAGGCAAATGACAGGTTAGAGACGCCGCCCGATACATGCACGCCGGGAAGATTCGCCCGAATCCCGCGCGCCGCTTCGATGAAGGCAAGGCCGTAATTGCTGTGTTCCTCGATGCCGGTCGCGACCGCAAAGATATTGGGATCGAAAATGATGTCCTCGGGTGGGAAGGCGAGGCGCCCGACCAGGATGTCGTAGGCGCGTTTGCAGATCGCGGTCTTGCGCTCGACAGTATCGGCCTGGCCTTGCTCGTCGAACGCCATCACCACGACGGCCGCGCCGTGCCGCCGCACGATCTGCGCCTGCCGCACGAACTCCGCCTCGCCCTCCTTGAGCGAGATCGAGTTCACGACCGCCTTGCCCTGAATGCATTTGAGGCCCGCCTCGATCACGCTGAACTTCGAGGAGTCCACCATGATCGGCACGCGGGCGATGTCCGGCTCGGCCGCGACCAGATGGAGGAAGGTCGTCATCGCCGCCTGGGAATCGAGCAGGCCTTCGTCCATGTTTACGTCGATGATCTGCGCGCCGTTCTCGACCTGCTCGCGCGCGACCGTAAGCGCGGCGGCGTAGTCGCCGGCCTTGATCTGCTTGCGGAACTTGGCCGAGCCGGTGACATTGGTGCGTTCGCCGACATTGACGAACGGGATTTCCGGCGTGAGCGTGAACGGCTCGAACCCCGCGAGGCGCAGATACGGGCTCAACATGGGGAGTGCTCGCGGCGCAACGTGCGCGACCGCCTCCGCAATCGCCCCGATATGCTCTGGCGTTGTCCCGCAACAGCCGCCGACGATATTGACGAGACCGGCGCGTGCAAACTCGCCGAGCAGGCCCGCCATGTAATCAGGGCTTTCGTCGTAACGGCCGAACTCGTTCGGTAGGCCAGCGTTCGGGTAGGCGCAGACAAGCGTGTCGGCGATGCGCGAAAGCTCGGCGATATGCGCGCGCATCTCCTTGGCGCCGAGCGCGCAGTTGAGGCCGATCGAGAGGGGTGCGGCGTGGCGGACCGAGTTCCAGAACGCTTCCGGCGTTTGTCCCGATAACATCCGGCCCGAGCGATCGGTGATGGTGCCCGAGATCATCACCGGGACGCGCGCGCCGCGCGCCTCGAAGAGCTCCGCGATGGCGAAAAGAGCCGCCTTGGCGTTGAGCGTGTCGAAGATCGTCTCGACGAGGAGGATGTCGGCGCCGCCGTCGAGCAGAGCCGCGGCCTGTTCGCCATAGGCCGCGCGCAATTCGTCGAAGGTGATGGCGCGGAAACCCGGATTACTCACATCGGGTGAGATCGATGCGGTGCGGTTGGTCGGCCCCATTGCGCCGGCGACGAAGCGCGGTCGTCCGTCTTCGCGCGCCGCAGCATCAGCCGCTTCGCGGGCGAGGCGCGCACCTGCGCGATTGAGTTCGGCTATGGCCTCCTCCAGGCCGTAGTCGGCCTGCGCAATGCGCGTGGAGGAAAACGTGTTGGTGGAAACGATGTCTGCCCCGGCGCGGAAATAGGCGAGGTGAATGTCGCGGATGACGTCCGGCTGCGTCACGACGAGCAGATCGTTGTTCCCGCGCAGGTCGCGCGGCCAATCGCGAAAACGCTCGCCGCGAAAGCCCGCCTCGTCGAGCATGAGATTCTGGATCTCGGTACCCATCGCGCCGTCGAGCACGAGAATGCGCTCGCGTGCGAGCTCGCGCAGCGCGGCTTCGATCGGCGAAGCGAGAAAATGGTCGAGCGTGGTCACTATCGTTCCTGCATCGCGAATTTCTCACGCCGCCGCCAGCGCCTCCGCCGGCCGCAGGCCGAGCAGATGGCAGATGGCGTAGACGAGGTCAGCGCGGTTCATGGTGTAGAAGTGGAAATCGCAGACCCCGCGGTCGACGAGGTCAAAAACCTGCTCGGCGGCGACCGCGGCTGCGATCAGCTTGCGGGTCGCCACGTCGTTGTCGAGTCCGGCGAAGCGATCGGCGAGCCAGGGCGGGATCGAGGCGCCGCAACGCAGGGCGAAGGCGCGCGTTTGATTGAAATTCTGCACCGGCAGAATGCCAGGCACGACCGGGATGTCGATTCCCCGCGCCTGCACGCGATCGAGATAGCGGAAATAGAGATCGTTATCGAAGAAGAACTGGGTGATGGCGCGGCTTGCCCCGGCGTCGATCTTCGCCTTGAGCATGTCGATGTCGGCTTCGACCGACGGGCTGTCGGGATGCTTTTCCGGGTAGGCGGCGACTGAGACTTCGATCGGCGCGATCCGCTTGATGCCGGCGGTGAGGTCGGCGGCGTTGAGATAGCCGCCCGGATGCGGCGCGTAGCGCTCGCCGGGGCCGCCGACGGGATCGCCGCGCAACGCCACGATATGGCGGACGCCGGCGGCGACATAGGCGCGGATCACCTCGTCGACGTCAGCGCGCGCCGCCGCGACACAGGTGAGGTGGGCCGCGGGGATGAGGTCGGTCTCGGCCAACAGGCGGTTGACCGTCGCATGCGTGCGCTCGCGCGTCGAGCCGCCGGCCCCATAGGTGACCGAGACGAAGGAGGGATGGAGCGGATGCAGCCGTTCAATCGAATCCCACAGGGTCTTCTCCATCTCCTCCGTTTTCGGCGGGAAGAACTCGAACGACACCCGAATGCGCGTCCGTTGGCGCGGAAACCGGCTCGGCCTTTCCTGTGCCGCCATCTCCATCACGCCACCTCCCGCGCCGACGCCGCGAGCGCGACGCGTCGGTCGCGGCCAAGCCACAGCGATACGGCGATCTTGCCCTCCGAGTCCTGCTCGGGCGGCAGATCGCTATACAGAACCGGTTCGAGACCCGCCTGTTCCAGCCATTGCGTCACGGTCTCGCTCGCAAAGCCGAGCCGCCGGTGCGCATACTGCTCGCGGAGGAACTCGAACTCGTGCGGCGCGAAGTCGACGACGAGCAGCCGTCCATGCGGCCGCAGCAGCCGCGCGGCGTCGCGGATCGCGCGTGCGCCATCGTCGAGGAAGTGCAGAACCTGGTGAAAAATAATGACGTCGAAGGAATCGGGCGGCATCGCCAGATCGAAGACGTCGCCATGCCGCACGGTGCAATGCCTGAGTCCGGCGCGGTCGAGCCGACCTTGCGCGAGCGCCAGCATGTCGCGCGACAGATCGATCCCCACGCCGCGCTCGATCTGCGGCCCCAGCAGTTCGAGCATCCGCCCGGTTCCCGTGCCAAGATCGAGCAGCGAACGAAACGGCTGGTCTGCGAGCGCCGCGAGGATCGCGCTTTCCACCGCTTCGTCGGCGACATGCAGGCGGCGGATGCGATCCCACTCGGCGGCATGGCGGCGGAAATAATCCTGCGCCGCGCGCACGCGCGCCGCGCGCACGGCGGCCAGCCGTTCGCGGTCGCGGGCGAGTATCCGATCGTTCGGATCGAGCCGGGCGATCAGGCCGCGCGCCAGTTCGGCAGCCTCGCCTTGTTCGGCGAGACGGAAGAACGCCCAGGAGCCCTCGCGGAAGCGCTCGACCAGCCGCGCTTCGGCGAGCAGCCGGAGATGACGAGAAATCCGCGGTTGCGATTGGCGCAAGATGTCGGTCAGGTCCGATACCGTCAATTCGTTCTCGGCGAGCAGCGCGAGAACGCGCATACGCGTTTCTTCCGCGGCAGCCTTCAGCGCGGTATTGAAATCGTCGAAGATCAAGCGCTCATCCCTTGGGGGACCCGCGTGTATGTTAGCAGGGCCGAACTCGACATAAAGATATGTTTATGCCGTTAATCATGGTTTGGCAAGTGAGAAAAGATCGGCCGGCGGCGGCCGGACGGGAGAGCGTTCGACTGGTTCCCCCGGCCAAATTGCAATTGTGCAGACAGATCAGGTTTACCGATGTCAGAATCTCAAAACGAAGCATCTAAT
>Ga0315553_10001557_pt1 | contig 18950 bp, 17 predicted proteins | sample SalMarSW160140MG_FD_203099 | JGI IMG/M metagenome (GOLD analysis project Ga0315553, IMG submission 203099) | Salt marsh sediment microbial communities from the Plum Island Ecosystem LTER, Massachusetts, United States - Salt Marsh Sediment SW1601-40 ... | reverse complement strand
CCTCGACGCCAAGGTTGCCCAGCCGCTCCAGCACCGGCAGGAAGCAGCCGACCATGCAGATGCGGTCCCCCTCCCGGATATCCAGGTGATCGAGGATATCTCCCCCGCGCGCGTTCGGATCGGCAAGCGAATCCGCTATTACGGCGTTGGCTGCGGCCATACCCAGGGCAGAGCTTACCAGCTCCTGCGAAGCGAGATGCTCGATCAGCTGATCCGCATTTCTCCCGGCCAGATTCCCCTGACCGCTCAATCCGGCTCCGCAGGGCTGACCGGAACGCTCCGCGGGGAAGGTGAACCCCACCCCCGTGCTGCCGCTTTCCAGCTGAACGGCACAGTAGATCAGCCCGATCTGGGCCCGCTGTACCCGCCTGTCTGCCCCCTGCTCCATGACAAGAGCGCGGATGTTTTCTGCTACAGTCATCTGGCGGACCCCCTGTTCCTGTTGATTTCGCCCAGCCTGTCGATCAAAGGCCGGATCGTGGGGAACAATGAGCGATAGACCTCCCTGTATATCCGCTCATAGATCTCACTGTTCTCCGAATCCGGAACCCATCGTTCACCCGGTGTCGCCATGGCCGCCGCGGCCTTTCTGCAGTCCGCAAACCAGCCGGCGCCCGTGGCTGCCAGCATTCCGGCACCCAGTGCCGTAGCCTCCGGGTTGGTCAGACTCACCACGGGTCGACCGCCGACATCAGCAAATATCTGACACCAAAGCGGACTGCGGCTGCCGCCGCCAACCACCCGGTATTCCTCGAAATCCTCCACCCCGCTGTTCAGCACATGTTCCACCGCCAGGCGCTGCTCGAAGGCGATTCCCTCCAGGATGGCTCGGTAGAAATGCTCCTGGCCGTGGGCTCCGCTCCAGCCGATCATCGAGCCCGAGGCATTGGGATCCCAGAACGGATTCAACGCGCTGAGCCAATAGGGAACCAGGAGCAGGCCCTCTGATCCAGCTGGAACTCCGCGGGCGCGCCCTTCCAGCAGCTGTTCTACACTGGAGCTGGACTCGGAATCGTTTAAACCCGAGGCGAACTTTTCGGCGAACCAGGCGATGGTGAAGACTCCGCCCTTTATCACGGTTTCCAGATAGTAGCTGTCCGGCACCGCAGCGTAAAGGGTGCGATAAGACAGGTCGGTGCGGTACTCGCTGCTGTACAATCCACCGATCACGGCTGTTCCCAGGTTGAGGTAGGCGGCATCAGCGCCGGTAATATCGGCTCCAAGCCCGGCACACTGCCCGTCCCCGGCGCCCGCGATCACCGGCAGGCCCTCGGGAAGCCCTGTCCGGGACGCCGCGGAGGCGGTAACCGAGCCAATGATCTCCCCGGGTTTGGTGAGTTCCGGGAACTGATCCTGCCGAAATCCGAACTCCTCGATGAGCTCCAACGCCCAACCTCCCGAGCGCATGTCTATGAGTCCCAAAGGATCGGCACAGGCCAGGCTTGTTCGGTACTTTCCGGTCAATCTCTGCACCAAAAAGGCGTGGGCTTCGAGAAATTTTCTGCTCTTGACGAAGATCTGCGGCTCAACCTGGGCGATCCACAGCAGCTTGGGCAGAGCAGGTACCTTGCTAAGGGGCTTTCCCGTAATCCTGTGCAGGCGCTCGGGCTCAAGGGTTCGGGCAATGAACTCCAGCTGACTTCGGCAGCGCTCGTCCAACCACAGGATCGCCGGCCTCAAAGGGGCTCCTTCCCCGTCCAAGGCCACGACTGTCTCCCGTTGATTGCTGATACACAACGCCTCGACTCGGGAGGGAGAAATATCCCGAAACAGCTCATCCAGGGCGCTGCAGAGACTCGCCCACCAGAGATCGGCGTCCTGCTCGTACCATCCGGGTCGGGGATTACTGGTCGGATGCCCTGCCCGCCCCTCTGCCAGAGCCCGACCGGTTCGATCCCAGGCGACGGCCTTGCAGGAGGTGGTGCTGCTGTCCACACCGATTACGGTTCTTCTTGCCACGATGTGCCTTGAGGGGCTATTGTACTACAGTTCCAATGATGAAAAAAGGATCGTCAAAATCTCCCATGACGGGTGTTTTTCAGCTGCGCAACACGATCCAGGAATACGCCTGGGGCTCCCGGAGCGCCATCCCCGAGCTTCTGGGCCGACCCTCCCCTGCGGGCAAGCCCCAGGCCGAGCTGTGGATGGGGGCGCATCCCAAGGCCCCATCACTGGTGCTTCTGCCGGAGGGGAAGCTCATCCCCCTGCCCGAGCTGATCGCCAGGGACCCGGAGGGCACCCTTGGGCCGGTGGTGGCAGAGAGGTTTGGCGGCGGCCTGCCCTTTCTGTTCAAGGTGCTGGCCGCGGCCCAGCCGCTTTCCATCCAGGCCCATCCCAACCTCGAGCAGGCGCGGGCCGGTTTCCGCCGGGAGAACGAGCAGGGGATCCCGCTGGATGCTTTCCAGCGCAACTACCGGGACGACAACCACAAACCGGAGGTGATCTCCGCACTCACCCCCTTCTGGGCCCTGAACGGCTTTCGCCCTGTAACTGAGATGCTGGAGCTGCTGAACTCGGTCGGATTCTCCAGCATCGGACAGCTGATCGCCACCTTCGCTGAAAATCCGAGCGGTGACGGTTTGAAAGCCTTCTTCGCCTCTCTGATGCGCCTGGACGGGGAGGCGAGAGAGCAGGCCATCCGGGAAGCGCTGGCCTGGGCGGGCGGGTCGGCGGGCGATGCTGGGGGTAACGACGGCGCAAGGGGCGACCGGACGGCTCTAAGCCGGACCGCACAGCCTGCTGAGACAAGCCGGGCTGAGGTAGCAGGCTGGCTCCAGCGCCTGGCGGAGATGTACCCAGGGGACATCGGGGTGCTCTCTCCGCTGCTGCTCAATCTCCTGCTCCTGCAGCCGGGAGACACGATGTTCCTGGAGGCGGGGGTGCTCCACGCCTACCTCGACGGCATGGCAGTCGAGCTGATGGCCAACTCGGACAATGTGATTCGCGGGGGTTTGACCCCGAAGCACATGGATGTGGATGAGCTGCTGTCCATCCTGCGTTTCGAAGGGCGTTCTGTTCGGCTGGCTGATTCCACCGAAACGGTTCCCGGTCAGCGGGTGTTCAACACGCCCGCCCGGGAGTTCCGTCTGTCCGAGATACATACCACCCCAAATCGGCCGTACCGCAATCCCGGAAGCGGCAGCATCGAGCTGATGATCATCCTCGAGGGGGAAGGCCGGATCGAGACGAGCGATTCCCTGGCTGTCGGCAAAGGGGATTCCCTGCTGATTCCCGCCTCCGCAGGCCCCTACACCGTCCACGGATCCCTTCACATCTACAGGGCCGACGTCCCACTCCGGGCGGGCCGTACCTGGTAGGCCGCTGTCACAGCGGGTTCTGCTGATCATTTCCGATCCCACAGTCAAGGGGAAATCGTGTATAATGGCGTTGTGAAACCGGTTCGCGACTGGGCCGAAACGATCAGGAAATCCACGGAGAAAGCCTTCTACGGCAAGGAAGAGGCGGTCGAGAAGCTGCTCATAGCCCTGCTATGCCGGGGCCACGTCCTGATCGAGGATGTCCCCGGGGTGGGCAAAACCATCGCTGCCAGGGCGCTGGGTCAGAGCCTGGGGGGCAGCTTTAAACGCATCCAGTGCACCCCCGATCTGCTTCCCACCGACGTTCTGGGGGTCACGGTGTACAATCCCAAGAGCGGGGATTTTACCTTCCGGGAGGGACCGATCCTCAGCAATGTGCTGCTGGTGGACGAGATCAACCGGGCGACCCCCCGCACCCAGTCGGCTCTGCTCGAGGCCATGGCGGAGAACCAGATCAGCGTAGACGGCCGGCGCATCGCTCTGCCGGAACCTTTCTTTCTCATGGCTACGGAGAATCCCGTGGAGTTCGAAGGAACTTTTCCACTGCCGGAAGCGCAGAAGGACAGGTTCTTCCTCTCCCTCAAGATAGGGTATCCGGACCGCAGCTCGGAGGAGCAGATCCTGGAAAGCCAGAGACGAACGACCCATCCGGTCTCGGATGTGGAGGCGGTCACGGAGCTGAAAACGGTGCTGGAGATGCAGAAGCGGGTGGTGGAGGTGCACGTCAGTCCGGCGCTGCGCAGCTACATCCTCGATATCACGGAGCAGACCCGCAGTGAGCCGCGCCTGCGCTTGGGGGTTTCCCCCCGAGGTTCCCTGGCATTGTACAAGGGGGCCCAGGCTCTGGCTGCTGTTCGCGGCCGGGACTACGCAACGCCTGAGGATATCAAGGATCTGTTCATCCCGGTCTGCGCCAAGCGGGTAATCGTGCGCTCGGAGCATCTGGTCAAGGGAATCACCGCGGAGGAGCTTCTCTCCCAGGCGATCGATCGGGTGGAGGTTCCGGTCCTCAAGGGTGTGTGAGTGAAGGCGATCCATCTGCCGGTTCTCGCGTTTCTCCTGGTTCTGGTGCTCTTCTTCCCCCTGCGGATCCTGCAGTTCGTGGCCCTCCTGTACATCGGGGTCATCGGGCTTTCCTACCTGTACTCCCGCATCGTTCGCCGCTTCGTAACGGTGCGCAGAAAAGACCGGGTCCTGAGGACCCATCGCTTCGAGCCTCTGGAGATCACCCTGATCCTGGAGAACCGCAGTTTCCTGCCGGCGGCCTATCTCAACGTCATCGACCAGCAGAACACCTTCTTCGCCTCCGAACCGGGAAACTTCATCGTCAAACTTGGACCCGGGGAACGCAAGACCCTGAGCTACTCGATCGAGAGCCAGCACCGCGGGCAGTACACGGTGGGACCGGCTCTGATCCAGGGCAGTGATCCTCTGGGGTTTTTCCCCTTCCGAATCCAAGCCTCCGAGACCCAGACCCTGATCGTCTATCCGGAGGTCCTGCCGCTGTCCCTGCACAATTCCGAGGGCCTGCCGGCGGGCAACATTCGGGTGGAAAACCCCGTGTATGAAGACATGACCCGCTACCGGACGCTGCGGGAGTACCTGCCCGGGGACAGCCTGCGGCGGGTGAACTGGAAGGCTTCGGCCAAAACAGGGCAGCTGTTCGTGATGGACTACCTTCCCCGGCTCCACGCCCCGGTCCTGATCCTTCTCAACCTGAACAGCCAGGACTACCCGATGCGTTTCCGCTACCACCGCATCGAGCGGGCCGCCGCCCTGGCCGCTTCCCTGGTCGTGCACTTCCTCTCTCTGCGCCAGGAGATCGGTCTGATCGCCTCGGCGCGCATCCAAGGCGAGGAGACGATGCCGGCTGCAGAGATCCGGGGGTCACACGGGCACGCTACCACCCTGCTGGAGCTGCTGGGGAAAATGGAGCCGGCCCCGGGCGGACCGGATTTCAGCGAGCTTCTGTTCACCTCCGGCATCGAGCTGCCGGTGCGCACCCGGGTGGAGGTGATCACCCCGGTGCTAAAGCCCCTGGACCTCAACCGCCTGAGACGGCTCAGGGAAAACAGCTGCACCGTGGAGCTGTTTGTTCTGGGCGAAGAGCTCCAGTCAGCCGGAGAGCTCCGCGGGCAGGAGTTCCCGATCTATTCCGTACAGGATTTCGGCAGTGAGCTCATCCATCGGTAAGCGCTACCTGCTGCTGCTCCGGTCGCTGGCCCATCCGCTGCTGTCGATCTTCCTGCCGCTGCTGTTCCTGCTGAGCACCGATCAGCTGCTGCGGGTGCTCTTCCCCGGCGTATCCTGGTTTCCCCGGCATCTGGCGCCCCTGCTGCTGGCAGCGGGCATAGAGGAGGCGGGGATGGGCAACCTGCTGTTCCGGGAAAGGGCCTCTTTTCCGGCCCGGCTGCGCGAACTGGTGCTGCTGCTGGCACTGGTCTTCGGATATCTGTTCCTCCTCCTGGGCTTGAGATCGGAGCGGGGATTGCATCTATCCCCACTGTTGATCTATCCGCTGACAGCGACCGCGCTGCAGTGGCTGTTTTCCCACGGCATTCATTCCGGATTGAGGGAGCGGGAACTCCTGCTCGGTTCCCTGGCGGGGAAACGGGGGGCGGCGCTCCGACACTCGATGCGGGACTCCTCCTACCAGGCAGGGCTGACCATTAGGGTGCTGCGAAACATCAAGGCCGGGGCGATCATCTTCCAGGTTCAGATCATCGCTGCCCTGATCGTCGCGGCGGTGCTGGAGCGCCGCCCGCCGTTCGGGGGCGCTCTGGTGGTTTCCCTCCATACCGTCGGGGGGCTGCTGGCAATAGGAGTGCTTCACGGCTTCGAAGAGCAGCAGCTGCTTCTGGGAAGCGGCCTTCCCCTGCCCCACGCCCTGGAGAGAAGGCGGGTGCTGTTCTGCATCTCGATCCTGGCGATCACCGCCGCCGTGATCATAGTGGGGGCCCGCAACGCCTCTCTCCTGCCCCTCTCCGCTCTGATCGCCCTGCTCAGGAAGCTGGCCTCTCTGTTTCGCTTTCCAGCAAGGCCCGGGTTCACCGAAACCCTGCAGAATGCCCTGATCGAAAGACAGCGCCTCTACCAGGCTATGCGCCTTTCCCAGCCGGTGCCTCCTGTAAGCCCTCTCGGCCTGCTCCTGGCGCAGGCCATGCGAAGGCTGTTTCGCACGCTTCTGGGCACCGGCCTGTTTCTCTTTCTCGTTTATCCCCTACTGTGCCGGGATTTCATCGACCGGCTGCGGGAATTGAGACCCTTTGCGGCTCTCCGGAGGCGGCTGCAGGTGCTGCTCGGAATCGCCGTCCGATTCTGGCTGCGCATCCTTCGCTGGCTGCGCCGGCTGCGGTTATCCCGCCGGCGGACCGCCCTGACCGTGGAAGATGAGCGGGAAGCTGCGAAGAGGCCGGGTCAGGGCAGGGTCGACAACCGAGCGCTTTCGGTGCGGAAGCGGGTGCAGATGAGCCGGGTTCAGCGGGCATTCCTGGCCCTGATCCGGTGGGGTGAGCGGCTGGGGGTTCCCTACGTTTTTTTCCTCACCCCTCTGGAATATTCCCAGCGGCTGACAGAGGCGGTTCCCGCCGGCCGCGGACAGCTGGCCTATGTCGTGGAGGTGTTCGAAGAGGTGATGTTCTCGACCCACGTGGTGGCCGCCGCCACGATCGCCCGATATGTCCGCACGATCCGCAGCTTGAGCCGTCTCACTGCCCGGGCGGCAGGGGAGGCAGGGAGGAGCCGCTGAACTCCCCGGCCAGCAGATCCACGTCAAGGCTGATGTTGTGATAGGCCACGGTAAGGTACTGGGCCACCTCCATATCGTTCAGCCAGGCCACGTACTTCTCCGCGTCCTCCGTGTTCATGGGGGAGAGGTAGCAGAGCTTGCCGATCATCTTCTTAAAGTACTTCATGTCATCCTCCCGTCTATAGGACCCTGGTGCCGGGGCCCACCGCCGCATCCGGGCGCACCAGCACCACGTCTCCTTCCTCCGGGATCGCCCCCAGCACGAGGACCTGGGAGGAAAAACCGGCGATCTTTCTGGGAGGGAAGTTGGTCACGGCCAGGACCTGGCTGCCGACCAGCCCCTCAGGGTCGTAGCGCCGGGTAATTTGGGCACTGGAGGTCAGTACCCCCAGCTCCCCGAAATCGATCCACATCTTGATGGCGGGTTTGCGGGCCTGGATAAAATCTTCTGCCTTGATTACCCTGCCGGCGCGAATCTCGATCTTGCTGAACTCATCGTAGGTTGCCATGGCGTTCCTTTCGTGCTTGCCGCGCTTACCGGCAATTCTAGTGACCCGTCAGCCGATGCCAGCGTTTGACCAGGCCGGAGGTCTCCTCCCGCCCCTCGGGGTGATAGCCCGACACCAGAATCAGGCGGGCCTTGTGGCGTCCGCACAGAGCCGCCAGCCTCTCCAGGTAGCTGTCCCCGTCTTCGCCTTCCAACAGGGGCAGATGTCCGAAGTAAACGGTGCCGCTGCGCCCGCAGAACGAAAAAATTTCCTCCAGATCGTACATCTCCGGATTTCCCAGGTTCAGGGTGGAGATCTCCTCCATCTGGCAGACCATCTTCAGGAAACCGGGGTGGTGCCCGCAGTAGTGCAGGAACAGCCGCCCGAAGGGCCCGGCCGCCCTCCGGATGAATGGCAGGCAGAAGGTGCGGATCATGTCGGCGGAGATCAGGGTGGCGCTGTCCTCGGAGATGCGGGCTCCGGTATCGGGAAACCAGACCCCAATCGGCATGCCGTGCCCGTGCACCATGGAAATGCTGCGCTCCCCGAGCAGGTCCTTGAACAGCCTGGTGGCTGTCACAAACAGCTGGAGGCTCTGCTCCTGGATCGTCAGGACCTGCTCGGTCCGATCGCTCAGTAGGTAGAGCAGTTCCGTCCCGACTATCAGGTGGGAGAGATCGAAGATCCCCTGGGTGTCCGGGACGTAGGGGTACACCCCCGCCGGGATCCGTCCCTCCCCTTGTCGCCGCTCGAGCAGCCGGTAAAACCGCTGGGAGAAAAGCATCTCGTTATTGAGCAGATCCTGCGGGTCCCGGGGTATTTCGAGCTTCTCGTACTGCTCCGGGCTCAGATGGTCGGCCAGCCAGGGGTGTAGCTCCGGCTGCAGCTCGATCGGCAGGCCCAGCCCGCTGGGCAGGAGGGTGGTTCCCAGATCGGAGCGCATCGTGGGAATGCCGTCGTCGATCATCTCCAGATGCGGTTCGATCTCGAGAAGACGCTCTTCCAGGTGCTTCTCCACATCCCGATGCTGCTCGATCAGGTCGTGGCGCAGGTAAGGCCTGCCTTTGGCCAAATGGGGGTCAGTGAACAGGATGGGACAGGCCCCCCCCCTTTTCCAGAACTCTTCGAAGAAGCGGAACTTCTCGCGGATGACGTCCTGCATACATCAAATGATCCGAACCTTGACCACTACCTTGCGCGCGGGCCCCGGGCCATCCCAGGCGCAGTTGGGCTTGTGGCCGTCCTCCGGGTGGAACACGGCGAAACTGCCCGGGGTCAGCTGCAGGCGCGCCCGAGGGTCGCCGGCCAGAAAAATGATGTCCTTCCCATCATTATATTCACCCGCAGGCGCCAGCTCCTCGAGAGGAGCCCAGTAGATGATTTCCCGCCCGGAGAGGATGAACTGGATGTCGATGTATTTTCGATGCGCTTCGAAGCTGCGTGCGCTCTCCGGCTCGGTATCGTAGCTCATGAGCAGGGCGTAGATCTCATCGCCTTCGATCTCGTGCCTGCCGTCCTCCAGGACAGCGAAATCCGTGTTTGCCAGATAGTCCAAGGCCCTCTCGATGCCGGAACCGATCTCCCTGCAGCGTCCGCGATTTGCGATGATGTCCAGGATCATTCCTTTCCTCCTATAGCTCGTGCGGCCGGCACTGTTTCCAGCCGGATTCGATCATGACGGCAAGCTCCGCTGCGACTGTTGCGTAGTCGGCAAGCTCGGCCCGATTTTCAGTTTCCAAGGGATCTTCCTGATAATCGAACAGCTCCCTGTACAGCAGCTCTCCCCGCTCGTCCAAGTACACGGTGTAGCGGTAGCGCTCGGTACGGACGGTATGGGCCACCTCATAGACCTGCAGGCGATCGTGCCACATGTGCCTGCGGTGACTGAAAACCGCCCGCTTCCAGGCTTTTCCCGGGTCGTTGAGCAGCGGCAGGAAGCTGTCCCCTTCCAACCACGGCGGTTTGTCCAAGCCGCAGAGATCACAGAGCGTGGGATACAGATCTACATGCTCGGTCAGCCCAGCGATCTTCGTGCCGGCGTCCCTCGTCTCGCCGGATCGGCCGCCGTTGCTCGCGGCCCCGCCCCGAGCACTATCCGGCAGGCGAATCAGAAGGGGCACGGCCAGGGAGGTGTCCCAGAGGTTGTGCTTGCCCCAGTAGCCGTGCTCGCCATCGTGGAAGCCGTGGTCGCTCGTCAATACGACCAGCGTGTCCTTGTACAGGCCGCGGGCGCGAAGGGCCTCCAGGATCCTTCCGACCAGGGCGTCGATGTAGCTGATGCCGGCGCAGTGACCGTGGAGCAGCTCGAGGGATTGCTGCTCGTCAGCGTGCCAGGGCTGCTCATATCCGGTCTGGGTGTAGTACTGCACCGGCTCCGAGTCCCCCTCCGCCCACTCGGGGCTACCCGCCGGCGGTTCCCGGTTCTCCGGCAGCTGCAGACGGCTGCGGTCGTACAGCTCCCAGTACTTCCGCGGGCAGTTGAAGGGCAGGTGTCCGGCGGTGAAGCCGACGGCCAGGAAGAAGGGATCCCGCCGGTCGTAGCCGTCGATCCACTTCACAGCCTCTTCGGCGGCCTGCCCGTCGAAGCAGGCCTGATCGTCGACATCCCCGGCCTCCGCAGCGGGACCCCGGAACCTGCGCAGGTTTTCGGGACGCAGCAGTTCGGCCTCATCCAGCCCCCGAGCTCGCAGTCGGGCCAAGCGCTCCTCGATCAGCCGCAGCGAATCCTCGTTGAACCAGGGATTGGGGGAGGCCTCTTGGGCTATGCGGATCCACCTGTGTTCTTCCGCCGGCAGACTCGATCTGAAGAAGCCGTCACTCCAGGAGGGAGGATCGTCCACGTCGTGGAAGACCAATCCGCTGCCGAAAGTGCGGTAGCCCCGGCGGCGAAACAGCTCGGGAAGAGAGCGGAAACCCTCTCCCCGTCGTTTGCGAAAGTCGGGGAAAAACGGCTGGTTGTTGTAGCGCTCCGTCGACGGAGGGCGAAGTCCGCAGAAGATGTTGGCCCGGGAGGGACCGCAGAGGGGCCAGTGACTGAAGTGGTTTTCGAAACGCAGCGATTCGCAGGCCAGGGCGTCTATCCGCGGGCTGATGACATTCTCATTCCCGAAACAGCCGTAGCGCCGTCCGATATCGTGCATGATGAAAAATAAGACATTGGGCTTCGACCCGTTCACAGCGATCCCCTTACCTGCTCGCAGAGCTCTCTTGTCCTTTCAATCAGCTGCTCCGCCGTCCTCTCATGGGCCTCATCGAATGGCAGGATCGGCTCCCGCACCCGGGAGGTTGCATAGATCCCCTGTTTGTGCAGAAGCCGCTTAAAGAAATGGACCGATATGTCCAGGTGCTGATTGGCAAAGGCCAGCACGGGCAGCAGCTGCTCGAACAAAGCGCGGGCCTGATCCCGGCTCCCCGAGTGATACAGTCCGAAGATCCGGGTGTACAGCTCGTGCATCCCCGTGGGCATGAAGGCGTGAACACCCCGATCCAAAGCTTCGATGATCTGCATCACCGCCCAGCCCCCGGAAACGTGAAGCCGTCCCTCAGTGATCGCCAAAACCTCGGAGTACTTCACTCCCGCCGGCACCACCTCCACCTTGAGGCAGCGGAAGCTCTCCACCTCGTCGAACAGGCGGGCGATCAGGGAGATCGGAAGTCCGTAACCCTGAAAATCCCAATCCTGGAGCATCAGGAACTCCGGGCCCAGGGCGTCCAGCTCCCGAACCTCCCGCTCGTATCGATCCTCGTCCTGGAAGGGGATGGCGGCCAGGATGCCGTCGCAGCCGAGCTCGATCAGGACAGCTGCGTTCCGCTTCCTTTCCTCCGCGGTGCCTGCGGAGGCGCCGCCTACCACTGCAGCCCGCCCTTGGTTTTCCTCCAGCACCGCCTCTAGGATCTGCCGCCGCTCCTCGGAAGAGAGCTTGTCCACCTCACTGGCCATGGCCGGAACCAGAAACCCGGCTACACCGGCTTCCAGGGCGTAGCGGACGTTCTTCCGCAGTGAGGGCAGATCCACCGTATCATCGTCCGTGAAGGGGGTGTTCAGTACGGTGATGATGCCGCGCAGTTCCAGCAACTTTTTTTCCATGAAACCTCGGCTGTTCGATCCTCGGTTTTCATATCATAACACCGGGCGGGGATTATACAAGGTGCGCCGGACGTGACTTGAAGCAAGGCTCCTCCATCCATTACAGTGGGGGGACAACAGGCGCTTGAGGTATGAGACGAATGAAGAATCTTCGGGGGGTGCTGGTCCCGATCATCACCCCCATGTTCGATGACGGTACCCTGGACCTGGAGGGAACCCGGCGGCTGGCCGAGACCTTCCTCTCCCTGCCCTCGTGCAGCGGCCTGTTCGCCCTGGGCGCAACCAGCGAGTTCATGCACCTTCCCTTTGATGAGCGCAAGTCCCTGATCGAGTTGTTCGGGGCCGTGGGCAGAAACGGAAAAGTGATAATGGTCAACACCGGCGGCCTGCCCCTGGATCAGGTCACGGAGCTGACCCGCCTGGTCGTTTCCGCGGGGCTGGACGGCGTAGCCGTGGTGGTGCCCGCGGATGTGCCGACCGAACAAAAGGAGGTGGAACGGTACTTCGCCTCCATCGCCGAAGCCGGTGCTCCCTTTGCCGTGTACTGGTCCCCGGTTGCCAGCCGGCACCGGCCTTCCCTCGCCCTGGTTGAACGGCTGATGCGGATGAAGAACTTCGTCGGGCTCAAAGACAGCTCCCGGGACATGGTGACCTTCACCGACATCTGCGCGCACTATGGAACTGAGATCAGCGCTTTCCAGGGCGTGGAAATGCTGCACCTGGCCTCCCTGGCCGTGGGCAGTGTCGGGGTGGTCGGAGGCGGCTTGAACCTCTACCCGCGGCTGCTGGCGGAGATTACCGCAGCCTTCGAGCAGCGGAATTTCGACAAAGCCCGGAAGTTGCAGCGGCGGGTAAACGAGAGCTGGGATTACATCGCCCGGGGCAAAGGCTTCCGCAGCCTGTGCAAGCACTACTGGAAGGACCGGGGCGTGATCCGGGGAACGTTCTGCCGGGAGGGGGCGAACCTCTGTCCTTCGGCGGAGCAGATCAACAAGCTGAGAGAGCTCGCGGCGCTGTGAAGTACGCGTCCTGAGAAAGGCGCCCGGAAGGAGGCATTATGAAGATCTACGGGGCCGGTTCGCTCGAAGACATCAAACGCTGCAGCCAGCTGGGCGCTGTCGGAATCCTCACCAACCCACAGGGTTTCCAGCAGTACTTCGAAGGCAGGATGACCCTATCCGATATCACCCGGGCGATCGTGGAAATCACGGAGCTGCCGGTGTTCATCCAGATCCACGGAGAAAACTCCCAGGCTCTGGTAGACAGGGCGCGCAGCCTCCACGAGATTTCTCCGCGGGTGGGCTTCAAGATCATCGCCGACGAAAAGGGATTCCAGGCCATGGCGGCGCTTCAGAAGCAGAAGATCGACTGCATCGCCACCACCCTGTTCAGTCTCTCCCAGGCGGCGGTGGCGGCCAGCGTGGGCGCCTTCGGCATCTGCCCCTTCGTGTCCCGGGGCCAGTACATCGGCCTGAACATGTTTAAGATCCTTTCCCAGATCCGTGACGGCTACGATCGGCTGGCTGATCCTCCGCAGATCATCGCGGTCAGCCTGAAGAACCTGGCCGACGTGGAGCTGGCCCTGTCGGCAGGGGTCGATGCCGTTGGCATGCGCTATCCCCTGCTCAAGCAGATGATGGAACACCCCTTGAGCCAAAAAGCCGAGCTGCTGTTTGCCAAGAACTGGGCCCGGGTCAAGGGTGAGGACATCTCCTACCTGAGCCACGCCCTGGGACTGGAGGGCAGCGCAGAGGATTCGGTTCACTGAACACCATGGCAGGGGCGAGGGTAATCGGATTCGGAACCGCTGCCGTGGACTATCGGATCCGCACGGCCGATCTGGGCGAGGGCTACACCGAAAAGCTGCTGGCTCGGGAGGTCGATGTGCTCGGCGGCGGAGCCATCGCCAACTGCCTGGTCCAGGTCGCCCGTCTGGGAGGAAGTTCAGTCTGGCTGGGAAAACTGGGCAAGGACAGGTTGGCCGAAACCATCATCGGCCAGCTCGAGTGCGAAGGAATCGACTGCTCCCGGGTGCTCTACGATTCAACTCTGAGCTCCCCCTTCAACCTGGCCATCTACGCCGGGGCGCAGCGCAGACGGGTGGGGGGCTATCTGCTGCCCAACAGCCTGGCCTGCTTGAGCGAAACCGAGGTTTCCGCTCTGGCCGCAGCCGTACAGCCGGGGGACTGGGCCGTGGCAGAGATCGGTGAACTGCCCCTGGAATCCGTGACCCTGTTCTGCAGGCAGGCAAGGGATAGGGGCGCCAGGTTGGCCGTGGATGTAGACCTGGATCCGCTGAGGCAGGGCGGGGCGGACAGGCGGCTGGTGCAGGAGATCTTCCGTATGCAGGACCTGATCATGGCCAATCACCGGGCTCTGCAGAGCATGTACGGCGACGCTGCTGCCGAAGAGCTGGCACTGCGTGTGGGCCGGATCTTCCGCGCCCAAACCGTGGTCAGCGCAGGCGCCGAGGGCTGTCACTTTTCGGACTCCGGCGGCTGTGCAGAGCATCTGCCCGCCGTTGCGGTAGAGGTCGTGGATCCTGTCGGGGCCGGGGACGCCTTTCACGGGGGCCTGCTCTACGCCCTGGCCTCCGGCCGGAACTTTGCACAGGCCCTGGAGATCGCCCGACGCTGCGCCGCCCTCAACTGCCTGACCTTCGGGGCCCGGGAAGGCATGCCCAGCCGCGGCGATCTGGAACGTTTCAACCCGTAAAACCCCAGGCCGAACACGATCGACCTGAAAGGAGGTACGCACCGGTGTCAACGAATCATGAACAGGAGCGACTGCTCGCGGAGCTGAAGACCGCGATCCTGGAGTATGCCGAAGGTCAGGCCGAGGCAACTACCAGACAGATCATTGCGGCCGGGATCGATCCTCTACGGGTCATGAACCGGACCATCGCGGAAGCGGCCCGCGAGCTGGGGGACAAATTCGAGAGCGGGGAGATCTTCCTCCCCCACCTGGTGATGGCCGGGGATGCGATGGCTCGGGTCTCCGAGCTCCTCGAGTCCGCCCTGGAACCAGGCTCGGAACAGCGGACGGGCGGAAAAACCGTAGTCATAGGCACGGTGCAGAGCGACATTCACAGCATCGGCAAGGATATAGTGGCCATGCTGCTCAAGGCCAACGGCTTCAAGATCGTGGACCTGGGGGTGGATGTTCCGAGCGAACAGTTCGTGCGTCAGGCCAAGGCCGAGTCGGCGGACATCATCGCCCTGTCCTCCCTTCTGACCACGACCATGCCCTTCCAGCGGGAGATCATCGAGATCCTGGAGCAGTTGGGGGAACGGGACAAATACAAGGTGCTTATCGGGGGCGGGCCGGTCACCGGCGGCTATGCGGATGAGATCGGATCCGACGGCTACGGCAGGGACGCGGTTGAGGCCGTGGAGACCGCCAAACGCCTCTGCGGCGGCAGCGACGCCTCGGAACCTTCGGGAGGGGGGCCTTGAACCCCTCGTTTCACGAGATCCTGCTGCGCAGCAAACAGGGGCCTCTGGTCGAAGAGAAAGAGTTCGACATGTCCCTGTTCAGGAAGACCCAGGAGCTGCAGAAGAAGTACGAGATCCGCTATGACCCGCAGCGGCCCCTGGACCTGGAGGGAGCCGCGGCCGACCGGATCTATCAGGCGGGAGTCGACCTGTACCTGAGCCAGGGAACCTACTGCAGCACCACCCACCGGGTGATCCGGGTCAGCGAGGATGAGCTTTCCGCCGCCCTTGCGGACTGCCCCGAGGCCATCGAGCTGGGCCAGGGAGAAGACCGGGTCAGAATGGTACACCGGGATGTCGAGGGAGTTCAGGAGCCGGTGGTCGTGGCGGGCATCCAGACCGCCCCCTTCAGCGACGAGCGGATGATGGCCACGATCTACGAGGGCTGCGCCCGGGACGCTTGCGTGGACGGTATCTGGGGCGGAATCCTCCTCAAGATAGAGGGAGAGTACGAGGTGGTGGCCGGCACCCCCTCGGAGATCTACCAGTACCGCAAGACCGTGGAGATCCTGCGCCGGGCCGTAGCCGCCGCGGGCCGGCCGGGGATGATCACCATCAACAACGCCCCCACCTGCAGCGCCACCATTGCCATGTTCGACGAGCAGACCGGCCTGCGCCGCTCGGACTACATGGAATCGACGGGCATGTCGGAGATGAAAGTGGCCTACGACGATCTGAACCGCAGCGCCTTTGCCCTGGCCCACGGCGTACCGATCCACGGCACCCACAGCTCGGTTATCGGGGGTTTTTCGGGAAATCCCGAAGGGGCGGCGATCACGGCGGTGGCGGCCAGCCTGGGCCTGGTGTGCGTGCACAAGGCGGTGTGCTTCCGCTGCGGCACGGTGGATGCCCGCATCAAGAGCCGGGTCACCCGCAAGCAGCTGTGGGTGGCGGGCACAGCCATCCAGGCCCTGAGCCGCAACACCCGCCTGATCGTGGACGGGACCATCGGTGACCACCCGGCCGCCGGGCCGGGGACCAAACAGTACCTGTACGAAAGCGCCGCCGGGCACATCGTCTCAACGGTCATGGGTGCCCACTCCACCGAGGGGACCCGCAAGTTCGTGGTGGGCAGCACCTGCAACTACGGCACTCCCCTGGAATCCCGCTGGATGGGGGAGGTCTGCAAGGCCGCGGCGGGCATGGATCGGCCCACGGCGGATCGTATCGTCCGCTACCTGCTCGACAAGTACGAGGTCCATCTCAGTGATGCTCCAGAGGGAGAGACCTACGAGGCGCTCTACGATCAAAAGACGAACACTCCCCTGCCCCGCTACCGGAAGCTGTACGAAGAGGTCAGGGAGGAGTTGAAAGGTCAGGGCCTGCCCCTGAGCTGAACAATCGATGGTCGCTTGTGCTTTCCGGGGACGATCGGTTCTATCCCCCGTCGAAGGCCTGCAGGATTTTGGCCGCCTCCTTCATCTGTTCGTCGGTCAGGCTCTGGGTCTTCTGGCGCATCCAGCGGCTGCCCCGGCCTGCCAGCTCGGCAGCTGCCTTGGCCGCCGCAATCGGATTGCCGCAGAGGCGGATGATGCCGTACAGCTCGTTGATCCGGGCCTGGCACTCCCTGACGGTCTGCCAGTCCCCCTCCCGGGCGGCCCGGTAGATCTGAACGTACGGTTCGATGCGGGCATTGCCCAAACCGGTCACGATACCGTGGCAGCCGATCATCAGGGAGGGCCCGTCCAGGTAATCCTCCCCCTGGATCCAGACAAACCCTGCCGGACTGCTGCCCAGCACGCCCCGGCTGAATCCGATGAAGTTACCCGTGGAATCTTTTATTCCTGCTATATTCTCTTCCTCCGCCAACTCCAGGACGGTTTCCAGGGCGATAGGATTGTGGGTGTTTCCCGGAATATTATAGACGATCAGGGGGGCGGGAGCCGCAGCGGCGACCCGTCGGTAGTGTTCCAGGATGTCCTCCTGCCGCATGGACAGGTAGTAAGGGGTCACGGCAACCACGTAGTCGGGTTCGCTCGCTTCCAGCGCGCGCATCTGCTCGAGCACCGCTGCGGTAGAGGGCTGGATATAGGCGGCGCAGAGGAACTGCTTGCCTTCGGTCACCCCCCGCACCACCTTGAACAATTCACGCTTTTCATCCGTGCTCAGGTAGGCACCTTCGGCCGTGGTACCGCCCACGAAAAACCCGTGCACCCCCCCTTCCGACAGATAGACGGCCTGCTTCTCCAGCAGACCATAGTCGATCTTTCCCTTCTCGTTCATCGGAGTGATGATCGCCGGGATCACACCTTTGAGCTGTTCGTTGTTTTTGGTTGGCATTTTCTCCACCTCTCAATCTCGGTCCTATTCCTGCTATTTCAGCGCATTGACCAGTCGTTTTTTCGGATCCGGGAGCGCCTGACCTCCCCGGGCGTCATTGCTCAACTCCTGGGCGAACATCCACTCCAACAGTTTCTCTGAAAGACCCAGCCGGACTTTGCCGTACTCCGGGTCTTCCCAGAGGTTGTCGAGCTCCTGCGGATCCTCCCGCATATCGTAGAGCTCACCGAATTGCTCCCCATGGTACACATTGAGCTTGAAGCGATCGTCCCGGAACATCGTGCAGTGGATCGGCGGGTCCCAGGCAACCCCCTGATCGTTGATCCCGCTGTTGCGGTAGCAGCAGACCGCGTGCTGGTGCCCGCTTCCCCCTGCGGCAACGGGGATCAGGTCCATGGCCTCGGGCATCCATCGTGTGATCTCCTCCGTTGGAAATCCGGCCGCTGCCAGGGCCGTGGCGGCAAGATCGTGGATCTGGGCCAATTCACCGGTGCGTTTCCCCGCCGGGATTCGCCCGGGCCAGCGCAGGATCAGGGGGATCTTCACGGAGGGGTCGTAGAAGAAGGCTCCCTTGACCAGCAGTTCCTGATCCCCCAGCATGTCCCCGTGGTCGCTGGTCATGATCACCAGGGTGTTTTCGGCCTGGCCTGATTCCTCCAGGGCCTGAAGAACCCTTCCCACCTCCAGATCGAACAGGGCGATTGAGGCGAAATAGCCCAGACGCATCTTGTGAAAATCCTCCCGGTTGAACTTGTCGAACCCGCCGAGATACGAGTGGTTGCGCTCCATCAGGATCCCCTGCGGCCGTCTTTCCCCCTCGCGCCGCGCTACCGGGCCGGGAATGCGCTTCTCATCCACGAATTCCAGCATCTCCAGGGGATAATCCTCGTAGGGGTTGTGAGGGTCGAACACGCTCATCTTGCAGAAAAACGGCCTGTCCTTCGGGGCGCTGCGGATGTAGTCGATGGTGCGCTCAGCAGCCCAGTGGGTCAGGTGTAATTCCCGGGGATGATGAAGGAGCCTGCGCCCCTCGATCTTCAATCGCCGGTAAAAATCCGGGTTCCGCTCTTTGAGCCAGGGAGCGTAGCTGTTCAGGGGCGAGTCCATCGCCAGCATGGCCTCCATGCACCACTCGTAGACATCGAAACCGTCATTCGGGTGGCGCCGCGACTCTTCGAAGATCCTTCCGCTCACGTGCATCTTGCCGAACAGGGCGGTGTGATAGCCCCTCTGTTGGAGGCGCCTGGTGAAACAGATCTCCTCCTCCGGCAGGATGTCGTGGAGCTTGTACACGCCGTGGCCCGGCAGCTGCTTGCCGGTGAACAGGCTGGCCCGGCTGGGCGTGCAGACCGGATTGGTGGTGTAGTAGTTGTCGAAGACCACCCCCTGGGAGGCGAGCCTGTCCAGATTCGGGGTCTTGACCCAGTCCGCGCCGTAGCAGCCTAGAGAATCGTAGCGCTGCTGATCGGTCATCAGGATCAGGATATTCGGCTGTTCTGCAGCCGCTGATTTTGCCGTCACTTTTACCCTCCCTTC
>Ga0315553_10001556_pt1 | contig 18955 bp, 20 predicted proteins | sample SalMarSW160140MG_FD_203099 | JGI IMG/M metagenome (GOLD analysis project Ga0315553, IMG submission 203099) | Salt marsh sediment microbial communities from the Plum Island Ecosystem LTER, Massachusetts, United States - Salt Marsh Sediment SW1601-40 ... | reverse complement strand
CCAACAACCACTCCTGGTAACAAAAGCCTCTTGTTAGTTTTAGATAAAGCAAATGCAAAGGGATAATGGAGTGGTGTTACTGGCATTACGACCTATCTCTTGATTGAGTACGTCTTGTCATATTTCAATACTCTTAAAGAAGAAAACTTGTACTCATCTGCTAAGGTGCAAAGAATGGGACTATACGAGTTCGGTGGCAAAACACCAAAAGTCGATCCAGATGCATACATATCACCCCGTGCTTCTCTGATTGGAAATATCGAGATTGGAGCTGATTCTACTGTGTGGGAGTTCGCAGTCATGAGAGCTGACATGAACTTCATTCGTGTTGGGAAAGGAACATCAATTCAAGATAATTGCACAGTGCACACTACCTTCATGAACCCAACCATTATTGGGGACTATGTCACATGTGGACATAACTGCGTCATTCATGCCTGCGAGATTGGAGATCGGACAGTAGTAGGAATGGGCGCAATAGTACTAGACGGCGCAAAGGTCGGCAAGGACTGTGTCATTGGAGCAGGATCTGTTGTGACCGAAGGAAAGGTCATTCCTGATGGAAGTCTGGTCCTCGGTATTCCTGGTAAGGTGATCAAGGAAGTTTCAGACATGATGAAAGAAGGATTCAAGGCTGGCGCTGATTTGTATGTGGAACTCGGTAAACAGCACAAGAAATCTGGTTCAGGAAAATCAGAATGATTCTCTGAACATGAGCTGGCAATCCTAATATCGTGCCAAGTATAGACTAGGTTGAGGAAAACAGCTTATGCGTCGAAGATATACAATCTTGATGGCCTCTTTCATAGTATCCCTTTTCATCCTAGTAGGTACTGTTTCTGCTCAAGCTAGTCTAGTCGCCAACATCACCAGGGAAAATGAATATGTTTCCAGTTTTAGCGATAATGACTATGTAGCAGACTTGGAGGCTGGTCACTGGACTGTAGTTATCAATTCAGACTCTTTCTGGAACTTGGAAGTAAAGATAACTGTGGCAACAGATAGTGCATATACCAATGTGATTGTCGAGAGTGGAACAGACTATGGAAATTTCCCTCGTATTGACTTCAATCTAGCCTCAAATAGTACGGTGTATATTCGTGTGTCTGAGAACTCGGTGTACTCTGATAAGAGTGGGTTCTACCGCATTGGTGTATATGACGATGCTCACATACCCGGTTTCTTCCAATCATTGTCATACTTTGAGTTAATTATACTAGTTGCAGCCCTAGCATCTCTGATTCCCGTAATCCTTTGTGTTATTGGAATTCGACGATCACGTCGCACAAGTTTTCCTCAAAGGGGAACCGAGAGTATTCTTGTCGAGGCACCAATGCATGCACTCCCAGATGATTATCAGGGAAGCGTTCAAACACATGGCAGTAGGACTACCACTGTTCGTCTGCCTATGACCTGTCCTTCGTGCGGCGCACAAGTTTCTCATGAGAGCGTTGACTGGACTGGGCCACTGGAGGCTCAATGCGGTTATTGTGGGGCAACCATACGGGCAACATTCGAGAATATTTAGGAAATATCTGGGGAGCGCGACCTCCCCAGTTATGTGTTCTCACTGTTCAAAGACTTTCAAGAGTTTGTAGCCCTGAAACGCTGACCATAGCACTAGGGCATAGACAGCGACTTTCTGCCAAAGCGCAGTTCCAAACAATTCAGATGCAACTCCGAACATCGCAACAATGTGTAGAACACATATTACGACAACGATAAGTCCAATCACAGCATAGATGTTCTCATAATCCTTTTTCATTATAATAGCAATGGAGTAGCACAGGATTCCAAGCATTATAAGTATGAAGAAGAGCCTTGTAGTGTTTCCATGAACTTCCGGAAAGACATTCCCCGCAAAGATCGATAGTGCTGATAGATTAGGAGCTGCGGCAAGCCCAAATATTGTGCCCAACAAGCTCAGTGCTTTGAGACCTGACGTTTCCGTGAACACTGTACGAATTGCGAACAGGAATGGTATTAGACAGACAGCCGCACCCGTGCATGCAGTCACAAACAGAAAGTAGTTCAGCATTGAAGGCACGCTATTGATAACTGTGAGTCCAAGCGAGCTGAATGAATACTCCAAGAAGGAGTATCCTCCAGGATAAGTCAACATTGCAATGAATGTAACGACTATGAAGATAATTCCACCAAGTATTCCCAAATATGCTCCGATTCTTTTCCATGAAGGCGACAATTTAACCACCTCTAGATTACTGAGAGTAGGAACCATTACCTCTGCCTGAACTTCCTAATAAAGCATAGCGAAGGATTATTTTCCTCTCTCTTTGAGTTCCTCCTCTAGAAGTACTCGTCTCAGTACTTTACCTACATTGCTCAGAGGCAATGCTTCCACGATTTTGACCTCTCTCGGTCTCTTGTATCCTGCCATTTTGTTTCTTGCCCACTCGATGAACTCTTCAGGTGTAGCAGTTTCTCCATCCTTCAATTGGATGTATGCCTTAACGAACTCATTACTGGGGTCGTCATCTCTCGGAATCCCGACAGCAGCAGCCATCTCCACCTTCGGATGAGTGAACAAGATGTCCTCAATCTCTCTTGGGTACGCCTTCATACCGCCGACATTGATCATCTGCTTCTTTCTGTCACTGATGAAGGTGTAGCCCATCTCATCCATGTGACCCACATCTCCAGTGAGGAAGAACTGCTTTCCACCAAACTCACGCATCACGTTCTCGGTTTCTTCAGGTTTCCTCCAATAACCTGAGAATACCTGAGGTCCATGGATGGCAATCTCACCAATCTCACCAATAGGCATCTCATTCGTCCCAGTATCGATATCAACAATTTTGCAGATTGTATCAGATAATGGAATCCCAATTGAACCAAATTTTCGATACTGCTTGTTGGTTGGGTTGATATGAGTCACTGGTGAGGTTTCGGTAAGCCCATAACCCTCGAACAGTATTGCGCCAGTAACAGCCTCAAATGCTTTTGCGACCTCGGGAGGCAATGGAGCTGCTCCTGAGCCACAAATACTGATCTCAGACAAATCATATTTACCAACATCCGGATGATTTGCGATTCCAGCGTAGAGTGCAGGCACACAATTAAACACAGTGCACTTGGTGCTCTCCAGTTCTTTTAACAGGTCTGTGAGTGGTGGGTTCCCGGCTCGCGGGTCTGGAATCGCGACAAGCTGACCCGCAAACCAAGTCGCTGTCAGCATGCTGAGTGTCAGTCCATAACTGTGATACCATGGTATAGCCCCAACATATACCTCTTCACCATACCTGACCCTCCCTGACCTTCCTACATCTTCTTCTCTCATGTAGACCCACTCTGTAATCTGAAGCACGTTTGAAGTCAGATTATAGTGAGACAGTTCTGCTCCCTTTGGAGTGCCAGTTGTTCCGCCTGTGTAGATTATAACTGCAGTACTCATCGGATTAATGTTGACCTGTGGTGGTGTTGGTTCGTTTTCAGTAAGAATATCCTCATAGAATAATGTCTTGTCCTTCTCATAGAACGGGCTTTTTGGTATCTTTCCAAGAAGTCCTCCAATGACTGCCTTTGCTTTGGAGAGGAAGGGTTTGAGACTGCAGACAATGACAGTATGGACGTTTGTTCCTTTGATTGCTTCATAGCATGTGGGAGTAAATATGGGATGGTCAAGAACGAAGACTATCTGAGCATCGGTATCTTTCAACTGGTAGTTTAGTTCGCCTGCTTTGTACATTGGATTACATGTCACAACCTTTGCTCCTGTCTTCAGAATGCCAAAGAAGACTGCTGGGAATTGTGGTACATTAGGCAAGAAGACTGCGACACTATCATCTTCCTTGATACCTTTGCTAGCCAAGAAGTTGGCTATCCTGTCTGAATGGTCTTTGACCTCTTTGAATGTCTGCGATTTTCCCATAAACACAGTGTAAGGTAGGTCTCCACTCTGTCGTGCTGACCTGTCTAACATTTCGAACAATGGTTCTTTTGGATAATCAATTGTCTTGGCCGTTGTTTCAGGCCATGCTTCACTCTCTTGCCAATATAATTCATCCATCTTTGTCAGCTCCACAATCTGACCTATTTCAGTAAGAAAACTTAGCTGTCCAGTATAGCTTAGCTTACTGATATTTGTTGAGGGTGCCCTTGGACGGCTAAAAAATGAGTGAAAAAGAAGAATTTGGGGAGGGTTTCCCCATCCCCTGCTTCATTTGAATTACTTCTTCTTTGCGAGTTCAGCTTCTCTAAGCTCTCTTCTGAGGACTTTTCCGACAGCTGTCATAGGCAGTGAGTCGACAAACACGACTTCTTTCGGTCTTTTGTAACCTGCCATGTGGTCCTTTGCCCATGCAATGAACTCTTCTTCGGTGCCTGTTTCGCCATCCTTAAGGACGAGGTACGCCTTAACATACTCGTTAGTAGGGTCATCATCTCGTGGTAGACCAATGACTGCAGCCATTACTACCTTGGGATGCTCAAAGAAGATATCCTCAATCTCTCTTGGATATGCCTTCAGACCTCCAACGTTGATCATGTCCTTCTTCCTGTCTGACACTACGAAGAAACCATCCTCATCCATGTGACCTATGTCACCTGTGATGAAGTAACGTCTGCCATTGATTTCTCGTATGACCTCCGCGGTTTCTTTAGGTCTGTTCCAATAACCTTGCATTACCTGTGGACCGCTTATAGCAATCTCACCGGTTTCTCCCTGCTTGAGTTCCTTCTCGCCAGTCGCTATATCGAGAATTGTGACATAGGTGTCTGAGATTGGAACACCAATTGACCCGAATTTTCGCAAGTTAACCAGAGCTGGATTTGCAGTGGCGAGTGGAGATGTTTCGGTTAGTCCATATCCTTCGAACAAGACTGCACCAGTCGCACTCTCAAATTTCTTAGCAAGCTCAGGGGGCAAAGGTGCAGCACCCGAACCACAGGCTTTGAGACTAGTGAGGTCGTACTTTCCTACATTTGGATTGTTTATCATACCCGCGTATAGTGCAGGTACACAATGCAGAATTGATCCCTTGTTCTTCTGGATTTCAGACAATAGTTCACTCATTGGAGGTTTGCCAGCTCTTGGGTCTGGTACACATACCAGAGCACTTCCCAAAAGATACGATGATACCAATGTAAGAGTGAGACCATAGCTGTGGTACCAAGGTAGAGCTCCAACATACACGTCTTCTGAAGTGAGCTTTTCAGGTGGTCCTCCTCCTTTAGGTTCAAGTTGAGCCCACTCATCAATTTGTACGACATTGCTGTACAGATTGTGGTGGGTGAGCATTGCTCCCTTTGGTGTTCCTGTAGTACCGCCTGTATAGAGGATTAATGCGAGATCCTCTTTTGGCTTGAGTGATACATCAGGGGCCTTTGGCTCAAACTTTTCTATGATTTCATCGTAGAAGACAGTCCCTTCCTCGTATGAATCGCCCTTGGGTATCTTCCCGAGAAGACCTCCAAGAACTGCTTTTATCTTTGGTAAGAAGCTCTTGATGCTACAAATCACAACAGTATCCACATCAGTACCTTTCACCGCTTGATACGAAGTCGGTGTAAAAGAAGGATGGTCAAATACGAAAACAGCTTTCGCTCCAGAGTCTTTCAATTGGAAATTCAGTTCGTTTGCTTTGTACGAAGGATTGCACGTGACTGCCGTCGCTCCTGTTTTCAGGATTCCAAAGAACACGGGTGGGTACATTGGAACATTCGGCATGAATATCGCGACTTTATCACCTTTGCCAATACCCTTGCTTGATAGAAAATTAGCTATCCTATCAGCATGATCCTTCACCTCTGCAAAGGAATGTGCTATCCCATCATAAATTGTTGAAGGTGATTCTGGATGTTCAGCAGCTACTTTGTCTAATAATGCAAAGAGTGGCTCGTCAGGATAGTCTAGTGACTTCTTGACAGTTTCTGGCCATCTTGTCTTATGCCATGGCATTTCTTCCATATCATTCGTTCTCCATATCTCTCGTCTATAATCTTGGTCAGAATTTTGACCAAAGGATAGCAACTATGTCTACATTAGCTATTGATATAGCCTTCTACAGGCAATTTTTGACTATAAAATAGCTAGAATTGCCAGATTTGATTAATACAGCGGAACAATTAAGATACTGAATGTTGAAAGTGAGCATCACTACCAGAATCACCCAAAAAAGAGAGAGAGATTTCAATTGAGTTATGAAGGAGTAATCGAGCAATCGTCAGCAGGATTGAGGGAACTGGTGGACTCTGGCGAGTCGATAATTGGCTACATCTACCCTCATGTCCCGTTGGAGCTCTTTATGGCACATGGGTTCACTCCTTCTCTTGTCAGAGCATTACCCGGAGTTACCAGTGGATTTGAAGAGAGTCTCCAGACCTTTGCATGCTCATACATCCGGAATCTCTATAGTCAACGTGCAAATGGTCAGTTCTTGACTCTAGCAGGATTGCTATTTCCTGGAAATACATGTGATGCTCTTCAAAATCTAGGCGATGTTTGGAAAGTTCGTTTTCCAGATGATAGAGTTTTTCGGTTAACCTACCCAGTGACAAGATACAGTCAGGATGAATCGACGACCAAGTTTTTAGCTGAAGAGTTAAGAATGCTTAGTAAAACACTCTCCACAACATTCAATCGACCATTTCTTACGGAAAGTTATGATAGGGCAATCGAACTGGTTCAAGATTTTCGTAATTGTGCCCAATTTCTCTATTCTGCCAGAGTAGTAAATCCAAAGATTATCTCCTACTCTGAAGTTATACGTCTTGTCCGGAACTTTTTGACTGCACCAACTCTCTCCTCAGTATCTGAACTCAAAGCAGCTGCGAAAAGTGTTCAAAAAACATCTAATGAACTGGGGATTTTCAATACTATTGAGGCTGTGAAAAATGCAATCTTGAACGGTGATTACTCAAGAGTAAACCTTCCAGAAGGATTAGAAACTCCTCGCATAGTCATTGCTGGTGGGATGGTTGAACCTCAAGCAATTGCTGCTATTATCAATGGTATCCCAGATTTCTCCGACTCTGCTATTGTCCTAGACATTCTTTCATTTGGATTCAAGATTGTGTTCACTATTCCTCCTTCTTACTCTGATGATCACTTCTTCGCGATGGCCAAATCAATTTTGACTGCTCCTGGTGAGCCAACTCATGAGGGTCTGTCTTATCGGATGAATGCAATGAAAGGACTTCTTAAAAACCTCTCAATTCAAGGACTCATTGTCTGTGAGCAGTCATTCTGCGACCCTGATCAATTTGAAGCGCCATCCATTGAGAAGGCGGCCTGCGAACTAGACGTGAAAACCCTCCGACTCCCATTGGACTCTGAACTGAGTGACCGTGGACGGATCGAAACACGGATACAAAGCTTCCTAGAAACTATGGAGTGAAATACAAAATGACTGAAGAACGGGCAAGTGAGGAAAAACCCTACAGACGCCTTGAAACACAAACTCTTCTGCAACAGATTGCATTTCGCCATGGACTCGAAGCTATGCAGGCAAGTGAAAATGGTGAACTTGCATGGGTGACCTCAGGCTTTCCAGTTGAGATTCCGATAGCAATGAATCTAGGCGTCGTTTATCCTGAACAGGCTGGAGCCATCATTGGTGCTCAAAAGATTGGCCCAGATGTCTGCGGGTTTGCAGAAGACCTTGGGTATTCACAGGATCTTTGTTCCTACGCTCGTGCCAGTATTGGGTCTACAGAAAAGCCTGAAGAAGTTCCAATGGGGTCACTTCCGACTCCTCAGATTCTCCTTGCATGCAATAACATCTGTGGAACTGTTCTACGATGGTATGATGCTATTTCTGAGATGACAGGGGCTCCAGTCTTCCTCCTAGACACTCCACCGATAGAAAAAGAACAGCTCCCTCATAATCAGGAGTATGTGCGACGTGGCGTTGAACGTCTGATTGAGTTTATTGGATCTCACTTCAACCGAACCCTTGAGGAGGATAGAATTCACGAAGTGGCTAATCTTTCAAGCAAAGCGACTAAACTCTGGATACGCGCTCTTGAAGCTTGCAAGAACAAGCCAAGTCCATTAAACTGTGCTGATAGATTCTTGACAATGGCTCCCGTGGTTTCAAGTCGGGGGACTGAACATTGTGTTGAATTTTACGAATCCTTTGTTGAAGAGGTAGAGGAACGTGTTAAGAATGGAGTCGGTGCAATTCGAGATGAGAAAGTTCGCTTACTTTGGGACAATATTCCACCATGGCACACTCTAAGATTCTTCAACATGTTGGCAAGCAGAGGAGTTGGTTTTCCTGCTGACACATATACACATGCATGGACGGGCAATATGGTGGGTATAGATACACCTTCCATCATTGATGAAGTTGTTGAAACATATTCCAAAGTATATCTCAACATGGGCCTCGATGCGAAGGTTGACAAGATGTGTCAGCTAATCAATGACTATGACCTTGATGGATTTGTTATGTTCTCTGTTCGTTCATGCAAACGTTACTCACTCGGGCAGCTTGTGTCAAAGGAGATCGTTACTGAAAGGACCGGTGTGCCAGGAGTCATTATAGAAGGTGATATGGTTGACTCTAGAGTGTACAACGCAGCTCAAATTGAGACTCGAGTAGATGCACTCCTAGAGATGCTTATGTGAGGAGAGAGAATTATTGGATATGGGAATTGGCATTGATGTTGGGTCAACAACGACAAAAGGAGTCTTATTAGATAGCTCAGGAAAAGTTGTGGCTAAATCATTGATGCTGACTGGAGCTTCAGCAATCCAAGCTGTGGAAAAAACCCTACACAGCATTTCATCCTTGTCGAATATTAACTTGAAAGATATACCTGTCATCAGTACTGGATACGGTCGTGCACGTGTCGAGTTAGCTATAAAATCAGTTACTGAGATAACCTGTCATAGCGTAGGTGTCCATCATATCAATCCAAACATACGTCTCCTAATTGATGTCGGAGGTCAAGATGCCAAGGCCATTCGAATAGGTCCTTCTGGAAGACCAGAGGACTTCGAACTGAATGACAAGTGTTCTGCTGGAACTGGGCGTTTTCTTGAAGTCATGGCACGTGTCCTTGAGGTTTCCCTAGACGACTTAGGTCCTCTCGCGCTTCAATCAAAAAAACCAAGCTCGATAAGCAGCACATGTACAGTCTTTGCTGAGAGTGAGGTCATTGGACATATTGGTGCAGGAGAATCAGCTGCAGACATAGCAGCAGGAGTGCATGTATCCATGGTTTCTAAAATCAGCGCGCTCTCAAAACGCGTGGGTGTTCAAGAACCAGTATGTGTGACAGGAGGAGTGGCTCTGAACCCTGCATTTGTGTATTATCTTTCTAATCAATTAGGTACGGAACTTTGGGTCCCTGAAGATCCACAGCTTACAGGTGCATTAGGAGCCGCGGTCATAGCTTTGGAGAAGAAAGGCAAAACGACATGAGTGTTAAGCAGGAGAACTCAGAATTCGAACTAGTCGAGCTTCTGAAGATGAATTTGGAGAAAAAAGAAACCAGAACGTTGTCTAGGCACTGAATGGAACCGCTTCCTTCCCTGCTTTCAGACCAAGATCTAAAGCCTTCAGATTTGATTCCTTGAATCTGGGCCACCTTTCAACTATCTGCTGCTTAAGCCCCTCAGGTGTAACAATTCCAGTAATAGCAGTCAGTGCTCCCAGCATTACAACATTCGTGGCTTGTTTTAATCCAAGCTCTACATCTGCAATCCTTGTAGCTGGAATTTTGTAGATTTTTATTCCATCAGGCAAATCGCCCTCAATTTCAACCAAGTCTTCATCTATGATAAGAATCCCGTCATCTTTCAAGCCATCCACATACTCGAGGTATGCTGCCCGGCTCATTGCAACGAAAACGTCTGGTGCTTGCACTTTGGGATAGTCGACTTCTACGTCATCTACCACAAGTTCGCTTTTCGTAGCTCCCCCTCTCGCTTCAGGTCCGTAACTCTGGGTCTGCACGCATTGTTTTCTCTCAACAAGTGAAATTGCTTCTCCCAAGACAACAGCCATAGTGACTATACCCTGTCCTCCAAAGCCACCGAATCTTACTTCATAGCGTGCCATCTGAATCACCCTTTGAGTTTCTCTTGCATCTCTCGAAGAACTGCAGTATATTCAGGTTTTTCGATATTTACGAACTCTCCACAGACGATCCTATTCTCATAGTCGAGCTCTGCTTCATGCGGTGGAAGCCCATTCTGGATATCTGCCACCTCTAGTAGGTGTTTGTGCATTTCCAGACCATCTCCGAGACGATTCATTCTACCATATTCGGTAGGACAGGCTCCAATAATCTCAACAAATGAGAATCCCTCTTTCTTGATACCTCTCTCAATAGATTGTGTAGCCCTTCGAGCTTGAACTGCTGTCCATCTAGCAACAAAGGTTGCACCTGATGAGGCCGCTAGTTTGACTAGGTTAAACGGGTGTTCAATAACACCAACTGGCCTAGGACTAGTCTGTGAATATCTCCCATGCTCTGTAGTGGGTCCGAATTGACCGCCAGTCATGCCATAATTGAAATTATTGATGCATACTACTGTCATGTCTATGTTTCTTCGAGCCGCGTGGATGAGGTGGTTTCCACCTATAGCTGCTATATCACCATCACCACTAACCACAATGACTTCCAGGTCAGGGTTGGCAATCTTCACACCCTCTGCAAAAGCAATAGCTCGACCATGAGTGGTGTGATAGGTACCGGTCTTGAAATAACCGGAAGTACGACCAGTACAACCAATTCCTGAAACCACAACAGTCTTTGTGAAGTCGAGACCAAGGCTGTCAATCGCTCGAGCAACCATTCCTGTGACTATTCCGATGGAACACCCAGAACAGTATATCCATGGTTGCCTATCTTCCCTGATGTATTTAGCCATTGGATGCTTCAAGACAGGTGTCGACTCGGTCATCGAGAGAATCTCCCAGTTGCAAGTCGGCTCAGGGGCAAACATGATAAAAGGATTGTTGATATGACCTTCGATTTTATTAACAGAGTTAATATGAGCGACCACTGTTCAGGTGCTACTACTTGATGGATTTGACTTCTTTGATCTTATCGAGAATTTCGTGTGGTAGCTGAGGCATACCTGCTGGTTTTGTCATAAGATGTACAGGCGTTGGAGATGCATGGGCTTTCACCATGTAATAGACTTGTCCTAAGTTCTGCTCAGCTACAATAATGTGGTCTACTTCGGAGGCAAGCTGTGCTACCTGTTTTTCTGGGAATGGCCACACAGTTTTGAGTCTGAGCATACCGACCTTGATGCCTTCTTCGCGAGCATCCCTGATCGCTCTCTTTGCACTTCTTGAAGGCGTGCCATAAGCTATCACCGCAATCTTTGCATCATCAAGCATGAATCTCTCTAGGTCGATGATTTTGTCTGCATTCTTCACAATCTTGTGATTCAGTCGTGTGATAAGCTCAATCTGGACTTTTTCCTTATCGCTAGGATATCCGCGTTCATCATGGGTTAGGCCAGTAGCATAGAATTGATATTTAGAACCGAAGAGTGCCATTGGTGGTACAAGATCATCGTCAGGTTTGAAAGGAAGATACTCAGAGGGATCAACCGTTGGCATTTTACGATACTCAAGTTTCAGGTCACTTTCATCTGGAATTATGAGGCGTTCTCTCATGTGGCCAACAGTTTCGTCAGCCAAGACGAAAACCGGAGTTCTGAATTTCTCAGACAGGTTAAATGCTTGGACCGTCTGATCAAACATCTCCTGTACTGAGGCGGGCGTCAATGCAATGATTTGATAGTCTCCATGACTCCCCCATTTTGCCTGCATCACATCGCCCTGTTGCCCTCTTGTTGGCTGACCCGTGCTTGGTCCGCCTCGCATGATATTGACAAGAACCAGAGGCGTTTCGGTCATGACCGCTAGACCAACCGCTTCGAGCATTAGACTAACCCCTGGTCCAGATGTAGCAGTCATCGCTTTTACTCCAGTCCAAGAAGCTCCAATCACACTAGTGATAGATGCTATCTCATCCTCGTATTGAACGTATGCTCCCCCGAGTTCGGGCATTCTCTGTGACATCCATTCAGCAATCTCTGTTGCTGGCGTGATGGGATATCCTCCAAAGTATCGGCAACCTGCACTCAGAGCACCTTCTGCGCAGGCAATATCCCCCATAGTAAACATCACGCGTTCGGGCATTTCTTCTCAACAGCTGGAATCTAGAACGAGAAATAAAACTATCCATTATGGACATCCTATACTAACACGCAATATCACGTTCTCGACTAAATTCATATCTCATCGACCACAACAATTGGGCTCAAGTCCTTTTAGTTAGAATGATAGGGTGGGGGGTTGAAGGATGTTGAGGGAGGAAAGTACAAAAAGAGCAACCCCCGCACCACCGGAACTTAGTTGAGACCGTGCCTAATCGCGGCATCGGTTCTCATTTCTATAGGGCAACAAAGGGCTATACAGAAGAACTGGGCCAGTGCTCAATTGTATGAGGCCGCAATGGACTTCGTAGAAAATGAAGTTGGGAAGTCACAAGGTTTCATTGGAAAACGAATCACGCAACTGAGGGAATCTTGGTCTATCATTCGCCAGTTCGGCAATCCAGATCTTCAGCAGTCGACCAGAATGCTTATCGCTCTAAACTTTGCTTCAATTAGTCTACAGGTAGCAACTGTCATTGCTCGTGCATATGGAGCTCTGTAAGGTTGATGGAAGAATCATACTTCGACAGACTTAGAAACGCATTGGAAGGACTTGAAAGATGTCTTCAGGAGGATGAGAAGTACTGGGAATATTCTGGAGCAGTTCTTCTCCTCAAACACGAAGCCCTTCTCACCGACATCTCTCTTAGTCAAGAACAGATATCATTTGTTAAGGAAACAGCTCTCGAGCATCTCAAGATGGGTGAGAAGAACGTATTTCTCGACCTCTGCACAATCCTCTCATATTCTGGATATAGACCCGTGATAGAGAAGGTTGACACCTCTCTCACACTTCATCCTGACTATAGGGAGGACTGTCCAACTCCCTTTAACGTTGCAATCGAATTGCTAGGAATCGCAGGCGTCTTTGATGTTGATGAAGTGATAAGGTGCTATGATAGAGGAACGCTTGGAATAGAGAAGAAGGACACAGGTAGGTCTGGTCTCATCATCCTGACTGATAAAAGGATCATCGCTGTCGGAGGGTTCTCCAGTTTTTCTGATAAACGTCACAAGCTCTTTTACGGCAATCTAAGAGAGCCATTTCTATCGGCAATCGATTTTATCCATCTAGAACATACGAGAGAAATCGAACTGAAGAATAAAGAAATCAAGATGAAGTATGACACCGAATATCTTATCGAAAAAGATAGGACGTTCTATGGTCCTTATTTCTTCAAGTTCGACCTTCCTATATCAGTGAAAGCAAAGTCAGGAACTGTAAGGGTCCTAATCACACTTGAGGAATTGGACAAGAAGATACCTATTCTGGACTTTGTGAAGGACACCTACTTAGGAAAATCTCAAGAAAGATGGAATACTGTTGCGGTTCCCAAAGATTATGACCGAACTAGGTTACAGAGTTTCTATGACCATCTAATTAAGTAACCTTTAGAAGTACCTACAACCTGCACTCAGAGCGCCTTCAGCACAGGCAATATCGCCCATCGTGAACATTACACGCTCAGGCATCTAGCTACCCCCCTTTTTCGGAGAATCTCCATCAAATTCAGGAATATTTGTCCCTTCTTGAAGGGCTCCAGCTTTGTAGGCTTTTTCAGCCTCATCACGATCCGCCAAGAAGATTGCCATGTCCGGACAGATTCTTTCACAGAACTCACAGTTGACACATGCATCAATGTCACAAGCAGTCACCGGATGGTATCCTTTTCTATTGTATATGTCAGTGAGGCATAGCACATTCTTAGGACAGAATTCAATACACAGCATACACTGCTTACATTGTTCTTGGAGGATAACGAGTACCTTATCTCGTGTCCTCGGAGGTTTCGGTGTTATTGGTTTCCGAACCACTGACATTGATATTTTCTCCTTGAACCCTTTTGCAAGAGTCCACTGTGTATTTACCTTGACAGAATCCTGTTCAAGCGTGACCTTTGGCGCACGCACAAGCTATTTTAGCCTTACCTTGGGGGACTTATGTTTTTGGGGCATAATCAACATAGTTTAAGAGTGTATCAACATTAAACTGGCCTCAGAATACTGGAGTCGTATGTCTTGATGAAGGAGGAACCAACTGATGACGAGTTGGCTGAGCTCATTAAAGGCAAGACTCTAAGTGTCTACTGGTACATGCTACGCCATTCACAACCTCTCACTGCTAGAGAAATACAACGAGGAGCAGAGCTATCAAGTCCTTCCTTGTCAATGCATCATCTGGAACGTCTGAAACAATACGGGCTTGTTGACAAAGATGTCCATGGTCAATACACGATTAAACGTGATGTGAGGATAGGCATACTCAACCAATTCATGGGAAGGGGTCGTATAATGGTTCCCCGTTTCCTATTCTATGCTACATTCTACACATCTCTCACCGCAGCCCTTGGTTCTCTGCTGTTTTGGTTGTCAACAGACTGGTATTCAGTGGTTCTTCTACTGCTGCTTGTGACTGTTTGTATTGTCCTATGGTATGAAGCATTGAAAGTATGGAGAGAACAACCGTTTCCGGAGGGTGAAAGAGATTGAAACCCAAAATGAGCTTGAAAAATAGAATTACGAATTTGAGAATTGCTAGAAAAGGTTCTATGATGATTCTCTTATTGTTGTTGTCACTAGTCCTGCCGCTGCTTAATTCTTCCTCTAGCAATACACTAGAAATCGATTCGATATCTTATCAGTACGTTACTTCCGCTGAAACTCCCACACTCAATCTTAGTTACACATCTCGTACACAGCTAATTGGCATTCCTGTAAAGTCTGGTGATGTTCTTGCTGGCGATCACGTAATCCTGAAAGCTGAATGGACTCCGATAATTACCAACAGATCAAAGCTCGAGGTTTACGCTCCAGCAATTCCAGCAGTTTTATCGGTTGAAGAAAATCAATCGACGCTTGAGATTGATACACGCGAGCTTGGTAACAATGCCACCTGCATCATAACTGCGACAACTTGGCTTGCCAACGGTTCGCAACTATCTTTCGAGTTCACCGATGTTTACATAGGCAATTATTTTGTACCAAAAGTGACAATACTGTCACCGAATGGAAGCGAAGATTGGACCTCTGTTCACAACATCACTTGGTCTGTAGTAGATAGGAATATCGATGATGAATTTCTATACGACGTATTGTACTCTTCAGATTCTGGTTCATCTTTTGAAACTCTTGTATCTGCAACCAATCTGACATGGGTTGAATGGGACTGCAGCAGTTTAGACAGAATGGACACATACCTCGTGCGTGTTCGAGTGACCGACGGGATTTACTACTCTACAGATGTATCTGATAATACATTCACTGCAGGAACAGGTGTTACTACCACTACAACCACAACAACCACATCAACAACCACTAACACAACACCAGGATTAGAGCCCCGGATTATTGCATTCGTAGTAGTTCTTCTATTCTCAAGCGGAGTAATGGCTCTAGTTGTTTACTTTGCTGCTAGGAAATGGTTCTAACCTAGGATTTTATCAAGCAGTGGTTGCGTATTGACAACATGTCTGTCGAGGCCCAGTTCAGTTGGATTTAGTCCCATTGCCAAACCAAGTAACTGAGTGTAATAGATAACTGGAATCTGATACTTCTTCTCTCCAAGCTCCTTATTCAACTGCGCTTGGGAAGTTTCATACTGCAGGTGACAGAATGAACAAACATTGACAATACAATCGACTCCTGCTTCAATCAGGTTGTCAAGTTTCTCCTTTGCGATATCAACGCTCACTACAATCTGAGACCCTCGGACACCACCTCCGGCCCCGCAGCACATGGTGCTGTCTTTATACTTTGTACTCTCAGCTCCGGTTGCCTCTACAAGTTCATCTAGAAATGTATGTCTCTGCGTTTGTTTCCAGGGTCGATTCTTGCTTGGCTTCAAAAGATGGCAACCATAGTGGACTCCTACTTTGACCCCTCTAATTGGTCGAGTGACTTTCTTTCGGATAAAATCTGGTCCCAACTCAGCAATGACTTCAATGATATGCTTTGCTTCAACTTTGCCATCATACTTGAGACCCATCCCCTTGAAGACCTTCTGAACTTCTTTTAACCTGTCTGGGTGTTCATGAATCTCAGCAAGAGCCTCTTTGAATGTTCCATAACATCCATTGCAACCGGTGATGAGATCGTGACCGCTCATTTCTGCAAGTGCTAAATTTCTTGATGCAAGAGCTAGCCATGTTGGTTCATCGAATGAACGGATGACCCCTGGCGCAGGACAACAGCTTGCTCCATCAATATCTTCAAGTTGAATTCCTAGTTTGGGGAGAACCGCCCGAATACTCGCTTCCAAATTTGGGAACCGATTTGGCATTACACATCCCAAGAAGAACGAGTACGTCTGTGCTTCCGTCAAATCAATCACCCTCCTTTTGTTGACCCTCTATGAGGTCTTTGAATCCAGTCCTCTTCATTATCTCTTGGACTTGTTCGAGAGCTTTTTTATTCGAGTGGGTTGTGGGAGGGAACTCTTCAAGGCCTAGGTCCTTTCGCATCTCTCTATTTGCATCATCTATCGGCACTGCATGACCGGTCGAGAGTAGTTTCTTAGAAGCTTTCTTGTGCTCAGGAAGCATGAATCCCTGGTCTACAGCAATGTTTCTCATGATGATAATCGCATCAGTGACCTTGATTTGTCTTGGGCATCTTTCCAAACAAGTATAACAAGTAGCACAAAGCCATAGATCTGAGCTTGATAGTACCTCATCCTTGAGTCCAAGCAGAGCTTTTCGTATGAGTTCACGAGTTCTGAAGGCTGTCCGTCTTCCACTTGGACAAACACTCGAACAGGTTCCACATTGTATGCAAGTCCTGATCCTATCAGCACCAGCTTTCACGATTGTATCGACGAAGTCTGGGTCGATGTCTTCATTGTCAATGGTTTCCCGAGAGATGCTATCAGTCATACGCAGACCTCAACATTCATTGATTCGGTCGCACTATATGGAGAATATAAGGATTGAGTTATTGTGGGTTTGCTTGTAATCGTTAAAGAGAAAAAACATGAAGTCTATAGACAATCATCCATAGTTGTAATCATCATTCCCAAGTAAGATCAGATTAACAATGAACAGATTCCAACTGATTGAGAGATGATCCTCTCCTCATGTTCGTGATTGGGGCATAACATCGTTAATATACACTACACTTGAGTGAATGAATTTTACGACCTTTCGGTAACCTATTTTAGTATGAATTCTAACATCACCTCTCAGTCGGTGTTAATCTTGACCAGTGCCGAGGAAAAATCAGTAATCGTTATCGATGCTCCCGACGATTCGTTTGTCCAGATGATTAAGCGAACAGGTGGCCCGAACCTTCAGAGTTGCTATCAATGCGGTACATGTAGTGGTAGTTGTCCTGCTGGAGTACGAACCAACTTTCTTGTCCGTGGGATAATCAGAAAAGCACTCCTTGGCCTCAAGGAACAATGCATCTCGGCTCCAGAACTCTGGTATTGCACTACGTGTTACACCTGTACAGATCGATGCCCACAGGATGTGAAACCAACAGATGTCATCAAAGCAATCAGAAATATTGCCGTTGCAGAGGGCTATATGCTGGTTCCTCACCAAAAAGTGGCACTGAAAGTACTTGAAACTGGACATGCAGTTCCATTAGACAAGGAATCTTGGGAAAACCTGAGAGAAAGTGTTGGCATTGAGAGAGTTCCTCCAAACGCAAGCGGTCATCCAGAAGCAATTGAAGAAATTCGAAAGATTGCGAAAAAGACTGGATTTGATAAGTTAATAGAGGCGAAAGAGGAGGAACAATAGAGATGGGAAAGAAGTCCTTCTACCACTTCCTTGGATGCATTATTCCTCATCGATACCCAAGTGTCGAAAAAGCAGTGAAGCTTGTATTTGAAGACCTAGGTATGGGCCTCCTTGACATGGAGGGAGCTACATGTTGCCCCGCACCCGGCGTTTTTGGATCCTTTGACAGAATCACTTGGGCAACGATTGCAGCTCGTAATCTGACAATTGCAGAAGCTGGAGGTTATCCAATCACTACTGGTTGTAACGGATGCTTTGCTAGTCTATGGGACGCCAATTATGAGTTGAAGCATGACGAAGAATTGCGGGAAGCTGTAAATGAAAACCTCGCTGAGATTGACCGAGAATTCAAAGGAACAATTGAGGTCTGGCATTACGTCGATGCACTATATAGTCACGTAGGTCTTGAGAAAATACGCGAGAAGGTCACACGTCCCTTCAAGGGTGTTCGAATGGCTCTACATCCAGGATGTCATTGGATGCGGCCTAAAATCCTCAAGCAAAAAGATGACTCTGAACGTCCACATATTTTCAGAGAGATTTGTGAAACCTCTGGAGCTGAATATGTTCCGTACAAAGATGAATTGATTTGCTGTGGTGCAGGTGGCGCCGTTAGAACTGCTGATTTAAAAATTTCCCTAGGGTTCACAAAACAAAAGTTTGACTCTCTAATTGAAGCAGGTGGAGCTGATATGATGATTACCCCTTGTCCCTTTTGTCAGTTACAGCTGGATGCGGGACAAGTAGAGATTCAAAAACTCTACGAAGAAGAATACACCCTTGATATTCTTCATGTTGTAGAGCTCCTAGCGCTTGCCTTCGGTCATGAACCAGAAGAATTTGGACTTAAGACACATCTTCAGTATATGCAGAGAAAGACTGAACCCAATTGGGAGCGCCTTGGATTAGAAGTTAAATTGACCTGAAATTCATACAAGAGTTAAGTGATGAAGTATCGGATATCAACTCGAATGAAACTTTGAAGGCGGCGAAAAATCAACAATCTCAATCTTACTGAGGTCATGGATGTGTTGCGTTTCCTCCCTGTATTTTATTCGTGTGAGGT
>Ga0315553_10001554_pt1 | contig 18973 bp, 8 predicted proteins | sample SalMarSW160140MG_FD_203099 | JGI IMG/M metagenome (GOLD analysis project Ga0315553, IMG submission 203099) | Salt marsh sediment microbial communities from the Plum Island Ecosystem LTER, Massachusetts, United States - Salt Marsh Sediment SW1601-40 ... | reverse complement strand
GGATCACCCGCTGTTCCTTTCGTGAACAAACCCACTCGGCAGATTTATTGTACCCAGAGGCTGGTCAAAAGTCAATATGCCCTAGTAACGCGGCACCATGACAGTGTCATATGTCAAAGTGACTGCGGTAACAAGCGCGACATGACGTGCGCCTATGGAAAATCCGACCTGAATCGAGTATTATGGGAGCAAAACGGGAGAATTGGAGAGCATAGTGCAGAAAGGTCGTGTGAGCCGCAAGATGCAGGAGTTGATCGTATGAACCCCTTATCGCTCTGGACATTCTGCCGTCGTCACAAACGACAGGCCGTTCTGATGCTGAGTTTGATCAGCCTGGTGACGGCTGGACTCTACCTGATGGGTGCATTGACCTGGGCGATATTCAACGAGACATTGTCCAAGCTCGATCCCGTGTCCACAATCGAGAGGAGATAGAATGCAGGGCGGCTTTCCACAGCCGCCAACAGGTAGCGGTAGGCTGGAAACCTACCCCACAATTAAGGAGGAATTCATGTTACAGGGAGAGAATCTCACGTTAACGTACCAAGATGGTGATAGAACGATAGACGCCGTGGACGACGTCTCGATCTCTGTCGAGGATCACCAGTTTATCGGCATCCTGGGGCCCTCGGGCTCCGGCAAGAGCTCGCTGCTATATCTCCTGAGCGGGCTGCGCAAGGTGACGGAAGGCGAGGTTTACCTCGACGGCCGGGCCTACGGCAAGATGTCTGACCGGGAGCGGGTGGCTTTGCGACGTAGCGAGTACGGCTTTGTCTTCCAACAGCACTTTCTGATCAACTACCTGACCGCGTTGGAGAACGTGATGGTCTCCGCACCGGTGCAGGATACGGCCCACGCCGAGCAGGCCAAGGCATTGCTGGCCGATCTGGGAATGGGCGACAAGCTGCACCGCTTCCCCTACGAGCTTTCCGGCGGTGAGCGGCAGCGGGTGGCCATCGCGCGCGCCATGATCCACCGCCCGCGCATCATCTTTGCCGACGAGCCGACGGGGTTGCTGGACCGGCGCACCGGCTTGCAGGTGATGGCCCTCCTGCGCAGCTACCGCGACCAGGGCAGCCTGATCGCCGTGACGCACAACCCAGAGATTCTGACCGAGGCCGACTTGGTCGTCAGGATGCGCGATGGACAGGTCATCAAGGTCGAGGATCGGCTGGCGCGCGTGGCCACCAACTCGACATGACCGTGCCTACCCCCTGCGATCCTTGCCCCTCGTGCGGGGATTTCAGGAGCAGGGCCGCAGGCTTGGGATTCCGGTTGACCCGGGTTAGGAGGTTCCGATGAACCCGCTATCACCGTTAACCTACTACCGCCGCCACAAGCGGAGTGCGGTGCTGTTAATAGCTCTTGTTATGCTGGCGACAATGGTCCTCTATGCCATCGTCGGCGTACTAGACTCTCTCACGATGCAGCTTGACTTTAGCTACCTGAGCCGGCTCAGCCGGGTTCGCCCTGACACCGGCCACGCGCTTGAGCCAGGCGTCGTATCGCAGATACAGGCGCATCCAGACGTGGCGCGTGTGATATCAGACAATGGCATGCTGATTGCTGTGCCGACGCTCGGTGGCATCGAAGCCTTGCACCTGATAGGCGCTTCTCAAGGCGACGTAGAGTATCTGATGGCGCGCTGTGGTGTGCGCCTGAAAGAGGGGCGCTTGCTCGAACCGCGCACGAACGAGTTTATACTTTCGGAAGAGACCGCCCGCGCGCTGGGACTGGAGATCGATGACCGGATTGGTCGCTCGGTCAATGATAGTTACTACGAGGGTGTTCTAGAGCCGCTGGTATTGGTGGGCATCCTGGAGGCTGACCTTGAGATGGGTGAAGAGCCAGGCGTTCGCGTGGGGTTTGTCTCATACGAGTACCTGGAGGGGCACGAGTTGTATGCGCCTCGGATAGACAGTGCGCTCGTCGTCGCGCGACAGGGCCGCAAGGAAGCGGTGGACGAATTCCTGGAAACAACGATCGCTTCTGCACGCACGGCGGTAGAGACCTACAGGGATGTCGTCGAGATAGCCGCGCAGGCTCGCCGGTTCCTCTATCTCACCTTTGGCATCGTGAACTGCCTGGTGGCGGTCGCGGTCGCGGTGGTCGTCGGAGTGATCAATCAGATTGCCCTGATGCGGCGGGTCTCAGAGCTTGGCCTGCTGAACGCTCTGGGCCACCATAGAAATAGGCTGATCCGCCGTCTGACGTTGGAGACGGCTGGCGTGGCGGGCCTGGGGTGGATCGCGGGCCTGATACTTGCGTTGCTGATCCTCTCCTGGATGAAGGCAAATCTCTACTATGCCAGGGGCATGGCGCTTGATCTGGCGAACCCGGTGCCACTCTGGTTTGTCATTCCTATTCCGTTGATAGTGGTCGCTCTGGCGGTTCTTAGCCTGCGGCGTCTGTTTGCCCGGTTTGATGCTGTGGCGATCGTGGAGCGGGGGAAACTCAGCACGGAAGAGGGAAGCCATAGGCGAGGAGCAAAGCAATCGTCGGGTAGGCCGTTATCTTCCTGGACCTTTTACCTGCGCCATCGCCGCCGGGGAATCGTGCTGGTGGTGAGCGCGGCACTGGTGATCGTGGGGGTTGCCCTCCCCGTGTTCCTCTTTTCAGCGGTGACCGACGCGATGATGCCCGACCTGGAATACCTGCGCTATGTGAGCAAGGTCGCGCCGAGCAACGGGCGCACCGTCGACGCCAGCGTGATAGGGCAGATCAGAAGCCACCAGGCCGTCGAGCGCGTGATTCCCGTGATGTCCCTGGGGCTGCAAGTCGACGTACCACCGAGCAGCCTAATGAGAACCAGCATCTATGGTGCCCTTGAAGGGGATCTACCAATTCTGGTGGATCTGTTTGGGATGGACGTCAAGGAAGGCCGTCTGCCCCGTCCTCGCTCCAACGAGATCGTCCTGTCAGAACCGGTGGCGCTGAATCGCGGGTTGCGCGTCGGCGACAGGATCGGTGTGCCGGCCTATGAAAGGGGAGAGTTCGAGTTACTGGACATGGACGATATCCCGGTCGAGATGGTGGTGGTCGGCATCCTTCGACAAGCTCAGGACAGGTCCCTTCAGCCACGAGCGGAACTTTCGCGTTCGGGACAGACTCTCTCCTCTGGCGCGATGTGGTTGGGACTTGCGTCTTTCGAGTACCTGGAGGGCCACGAGCTTACTTCATCCCGGCTAGTGCACCAGCTCGTCGTCCCGGCTGATGGACGCAAGGATGAACTCGACGCCTGGCTGGAGGGAATCGTGGCATCTGCCCAAACAGGCGTGACGACCTATGACGTCGAGTACCGCGAGCATCGACAGATCGCGCAAGTTCTGATCCTGAACTTTGCCGTGGTTGGGTGCGTCACGGCCATCGTCGCGGCAATTGCGATGGCTACCTTGAACTATATTTTCTTTACGCAGCGGCAGGAGGAATTCGGTATCCTGCACGCCGTGGGACGCAGCCGCTTGTGGCTCGTCCTGCGCACGATGAAGGAAACAGGCAGCGTGATTACCATAGCCTGGCTGGCGGGCGCCGTGATCTGCTGTATTGGTCTGATCTGCTTCCAGGTCCTCGTCTTTGCGCCCAAGGGATTGAGCCTGAACTTTTTCAACCTCACACCGTGGGTGTTGACGTTTCCGGTTCCGATAGCCGTCGTCATTGCTGGTACCGGCACGATCGCCCGGACACTGTCGAAACTGGATCCGGTAACTATCATCGAGAGGAGATGAAAAGGTGAATCCATTGTCGCCCATGACCTACTATCGCCGCCACAAGCGGAGCGCGTTGCTTCTGATGGCCCTCGTCTGCCTGGCGACGATAGGGGTTTATGTGATGGTTGCCGTACTGGACTCGGTCCCAATGCGTGCTCAGTTCATCTACCTGACCAAGGTCAGTCGGGTCTACCCCACCAGCGGGGACGGGCTGGAGCCAGGCATCGTGGCGCAGATCGAGACCCACCCAGACGTGGCGCGCGTGATCCGGGATAGCGGCCTGTCCATCGCGCGGCCGACGTTGATCGGGACGGAGCCCTTGCGCCTGATGGGGGTGTCTCAGGAGGATGCCCGGTACTTGATGTCTCACTGCGGCGTGCGCTTGAAAGAAGGGCGGATGCTTGAACCGCACACCAACGAGATTGTGATCTCGGAGGAGGTCGTCCGCGCGCTGGGACTGGACCTTGGCGACGAGATCGAACGCTCAGTCGACGATCTGTACTATGCAGCTGTTCCGGCCTCGCTCAGGTTGGTCGGGATTCTGGAGGGCGATCCGGCGGTCAATCCAGGCCCAAGTGTGCGGGTGGGCTTTGCCTCCTACGAGTATCTAAAGACTCACGAGTTGTTCGCGTCAAACGCGCCGGGCTTGCTGGTCGTCGCGCGGGAGGGGCGCAACGAGGTGGTGGAAGCGTTCCTGGAGACGGAGGTCGAATCCGCTCGCACCGAGACGAATACCTTTCGAGAAGAATACCGGTTTGTGGAGATGGCCCGCCAACTGCTTTATGGCATGTTTGGCGTCGTGAACTGCCTGGTTGCCGTCGTCGTCGCGCTGGTCGTCGGCGTGATCAACCGGATCGCGCTGCTCCAGCGGGTGGAACAGATGGGCCTGCTGCACGCCGTGGGGTATCAGAAGAATCGCCTCGTCGGCCGGCTGACGCTGGAGACGGCAGTGGTGACCGCGATGGGATGGGGGACTGGTCTGGGGCTTGCACTGCTGATTCTGTTTGGTCTCAAGACCAGTTTTTACTATGCCAAGGGAATGGAACTGGACCTGGGGAATAGGATGCCGATCTGGTTCGTTCTCCCGATTCCCCTGGTTGTGATCGCCTTTGCGAACATCAGCACCCGGCGGATATTCCGCCAATTAGACGCGGTGGCCATCATCGAGCGGGGCAAGCTCAGTGTGGAGCCACAAGACCACAAGCAAGCGGTGCGCTCATCAACCAGGCCGCTATCTTCCCTGACCTTTTATCTGCGTCATCGCCGCCGGGGCATCATACTGGTCCTGAGTATGGCGTTGATGATCCTTGGGGTTGCCCTTCCCGTCTTTATTCTTACGGCTTCGGTGGATGCGCTGAGGCCTGGTTATGAACATCTGCGCTACTTTGGCAGGGTTTCACCCGCTGTAGGGGATTTTGTTGATCCCGGCGTGGCCGCACAGATCAGGGGGCATACCGTCGTCGAGCGCGTCATTCCCACGATCTCAATGTGGTTGCAGGTCCTCGCGCCGCCCGGAGGAGGAGGTTCGGTCAATATCTATGGCGTCTCTGAGGCCGATCTGCCGGTGCTGATGGACACGCTTGGGGAACAGCTTGTGGAAGGACGTATGCCTCGCGCGCGATCAAACGAGATCGTCATATCGCAAGCCGCGGCGATGAACCGGGGCTTGAGAGTGGGAGACTCGGTCGGCCAACCTGTCCTGGAAAGAAACGGCGAGGAGAATCCCCTGATCTCGGATGGCATTCCGATCGAAATGATGATCGTGGGCTTGCTCTCTCGCGATGACGTGTGGTTGGGGTTCGCTTCTCTGGAATATCTGGAGAGCCACGAACTCACCGCGTTTCGAGGAACCGGGCTACTCGTCGTCCCGGCCGAAGGGCGCGGAACTGAGCTAGATACCTGGCTGGAGGAGAACGTAGCCTCGGCGCAGACGAATGTGACCACCTACAGTGCAAAGCAGCGCGAATTCCAGATGGTTACGCGTAGTCTGTTCGTGCTGTGTGCCTTGGTCGAGGGACTGATTGCCGTGGTCGCGGCGATTGCTCTGGCGGCCCTGAACCATATCTTTTTCGCACAGCGCCGGGAAGAGTTTGGCGTCCTGCACGCCATCGGGCGCAGCCAGCCGTGGCTCGTCTTTCGTACCGTCAAGGAGACCGGGAGCGTGGTTGGCCTGGCCTGGTTGGTCGGTGCAGTGATGTGTCTTCTTGGCTTGATCGGTTTCCAGGCGCTCGTCTACGCGCCGCGAGGGCTGAACTTGGACTTGTTCAACCTGGTGCCCTGGATGTTCACGCTGCCCATCCCGCTGGCCGTCGTCGTTGCCGGCGCGGGGACCGTCGTGTGGACGCTGTCCAGGCTCGATCCGGTGGCGGTGATTGAGAGGAGGTAACGATGAATCCCTTGTCGCCCGTGACCTACTATCGCCGCCACAAGCGTGCTGCGCTGCTGCTGATAGGGTTGGTCGCCTCGTTGACGCTAGGCCTCTATTCGATGGCGCACATACTGAATACCGGCATAGAAAACGCCTACTACCCGCACCACTATCTGACCAGAATGAGCCGCATATCGGCTACCGGAGAGACGGGTTCAAGTGTCGCAGCTATCGCGGGAGGGATTCGACCACACCCAGATATCGACCATACCATCCCCGAGAACGGCCTGAGTGTTATCGTCCCACAGCCAGGTGGTCCTTCCCCCTTTCCCCTCCTTGGAGTCACCGAAGTGGACCTGCCCCTGGTGATGACAGCCTGCGATCTGCGGTTGAAAGATGGTCGCCTGACCGATCCACGTGCAGGTGAGATCATTCTCTCGGAGGAACTCGCCCGCGCGCTGGATCTGCGGATTGGCGACCCGGTCAGCTACGAGATCGATGAGAGTGCCTACCCAGGCATTATGACAGAACTGACGCTGGTGGGCATTCTGGAGAGCATTCCTGATGCAGAGCCGCAGGTCCGAGTAGGTTTTGTACCCTACGAGTACCTCGACAGTCACGAGTTGTACCAGCCACGCCTGCCTGGGTTGCTCATCATTCCCGGTGAAGGGAGCCGGAAAAGCGTTAACGATTACCTGGAACCACTGGTTCAAGAGAACGGCGGAGCGACGTCCGTGCGCCTGGAGACGTTCGAGCGCGCGAGCGAGCATATCCAGCATCTGCGGCCTGTCCAGGTTGCGATCTATGGCTCTGTGGATGTCCTTGTGACCGTGGCCATCGCATTAGTCGTGGGGATGATCAACCGGATCGCGATTACGCAGCGATTGCCCGAGTTCGGCCTGCTTCAGGCAGTGGGCTATCAGAAGTGGGGCTTGGTTCGGCGCTTGGTGCTCGAGGTCACCACCACCGCCTGCGTAGGATGGGGCGTTGGCCTGGTTGGTGCACACGTTTCCTTGATTCTGCTCAAGAACACCTACTGGGCAGCCCACGGGTGGGTCATGAACGTGGCAAACCCGATTCCATTCCTGCTCACACTCCCTATCCCGCTCGTCGTCGTCGTCTGGGTTTATGTGAGCGTGAACCGGCTCTTGAATCGCCTAGACGCCATCGCCATCATCGAACGCGGCAAACTGGGCGGGGAGGAGGATCAGCCCAAAAGAAAAGTGAGAAAGGTGCCGTCCAAGCCGCTCTCAGCGCTGACGTTCTACGCACGCCATCGCCGCCGGGGGCTCATGTTGATCATGGCAACCGGGCTGATGGTCTCGGGCGTGGCCTTTCCCGCATTCATTCTCAACATGATGAATGATGCAGTGGCACCTCTTGCCCTCAGCTACTCGAGCCAGGCCGGTGTGGTCTCGCCAAGCGGCTCCCAGCGCACCGTGGATCCCACCGTACTCGCCCAGATCAAGGCCAATCCGGCAGTCGCGCACGTGATTCCCGTCAGGGCTTTGGGCATCAAGATCACCATTCCTCCGGGGATAGAATGGCAGACGCCTGTCTACGCAGTACGCGAGCAGGATCTGCACCTGCTGCTGGACGTGTATGGCTTGTATCTCGATGAAGGAAATCTAATTCAACCGCGATCCAACCAGCTCATCTTGACCCACACCCTTGCCCAGAACCGGGGCGTGAACGTGGGCGATGTGGTCGGTGAGCCGGTGTGTGAGCGGGATGGGTTCCCTACAGAGATGGTCGTTGTCGGTCTGTTGGAGTCAACCGGCCCTGCGCTGGCAGAACGAGAGGGATATAACTTGCCCCCCACACCTCGATGGGTAGGGTTCGCCTCGTACGAATTCGTGGAGGATCACGAGCGCTATGCCGTTGTGCCTACCCACGCCCTCATCATCCCTGTCGAGGGACGTGAATCCGAGATGGAGGCGTGGTTGGAGGAGAGCATCGACTCCCCGCGCGTGAACGTGACGACCCTCGGCACGAGCTATCGAGAATGGCAAAGAACAGGGCAAGGCTACTTGCTGTTCCTTGCCATCACCGAGGTCATCTTAGCTGCGGTCGCGGCCATTGCGCTGATCACTTTGAACACGATCTTTTTCTCGCAGCGCCGGGACGAGTTCGGGACATTGCACGCAGTAGGCCACAGCCGCCTGAGGCTCACCACACGCACCCTGCAAGAGAGTGTGAGCGTCGTAGGCGTGGCCTGGCTGATAGGAGCCATCCTTTGTATGATCGGTGTGTTCTGGATCCAGGCCGACATCCTCTCGCCAGTAGGTATGAGCATGGACTTTTCCAATCCCATGCCGTGGCTGTTCACACTGCCCATCCCCTTGGTCGTCGTCGCCGTCAGTGTGGGCACAGTGGGCTGGGCGCTCTCGCGGCTCGACCCGGTGGCCGTGATCGAGAGGCGATAGTTCGAAATGAACCCACTCTCACCCTTCACCTACTACCGCCGCCACAAAGGCCAGACATTGATGCTGATCGTTTTGTTGGCCCTGGCGGTCATGGGCCTTTACCTGCTCGCCGGCCTGTTTCAGGAATCCTTTGTCACGCCCGACTATACCATTAACCGCTATCTGAGCAATTTCAGCCTGGTGCAGCCGGATATGGGATTACCGCCGGACCCGGCTGTCGCCGCCCAGATTCGCGCGCACCCGGACGTGGCTCAGGTGCTGCCGCAAAACAACGTTGAGATCGCCGTGCCAAACGTGGGGGGCCTCGGCTTTTACTTTCGCCTGCTCGGCCTGCGGGAAGCGGACGTGGGCACGGTGCTGGCCCAGAGCGGCGTCACCCTTGTCGAAGGCGAACTGCCGCGGCCGCGCACCAACGGCGTCGCGCTCTCTCAGGCAATCGCCACGGCGCTGGACCTGGAAATCGGCGATACATTCGACGAGACACAAGACGACGAGGACGCATTCTTTGCCCATTACGCCAATATCGTCAGCCCCTTGCAGGTGGTGGGCATTCTCTCCGGCGACGTCCGGCTGGGGGTTATTTCGTACGAATATCTGGATAGCCACGAACGCTATCGCGACCTGGCCCGCTACGGCCTCTTGGTCATCGCCCGCCCAGGCCGTGAGGCGGCGGTGGATGACTTTCTCCGGCAGACCATTCGCAGCTCCCGAACCGATGTCTATACACACAAGCTCGTGGAACAAGCCGCGGTGAGGTCTCAGGCGACCCTGTATGCGCTTCTTTCCCCGATCATGCTGCTGGTGACGACAGCCGTCACGCTGGTCATCGGCGCGATCAATCAGCTTGCCTTCATGCGGCGACTGCCCGAGTTCGGCACCCTGCACGCCGTTGGCCGGAGCAAAGGCTGGTTGGCGCGCCGCCTGACGCTGGAAACGGCCGGGCTGGCACTCGCCGGCTGGGTGTTGGGCATCCTGGCGTCGTGGGGCGGAATGGCCGCCCTGAGCGCGGCCGTCTACGCGCCCCAAGGCTTTGCTTTCAACCCGCTTCAGATAACGGCGCTCCTGTTTGTAGCGCCCATGCCACTGGTGGTGATTGGCTTTACGCTTCTCACCGCCATCCGCGCCCTGAGTCGTTTGGACGCCGTGACGATCGTCGAGCGGGGCGAGTTGAGCCTGGAAGAGGCGCGGTCTGGTCGCCCGCGATCCGGCCGGACAGACCGCGTCCGGGCCAAGACGCTGCCCCGCCCGCTGGCAACGGCGACCTTTTACCAGCGGCATTCGCGCCGGGCAGCGACGCTCATCGGTGCGATGGCCCTGATGATTGTGGGCACAGCGGGACTCGTCTTTGTCATCGGATCCGTCTGGGATGGTGCGCTGCCGGTGCTCGCCAACCTGAATCGGACGAGCAGGGTCTCTCCCAAGGGCCTGCCGCTGGAGGCGGCGGAGATGGCCCAGATCCGCGCCCACCCGGCGGTGGAGCGGGCGATTCCCGTCGCCATCGTTTCACCTCTGGGACTCGCCACGCCGCTCATACGGGACGACTCGCCCCTCGAGACCTATGGCGTCACGGCGGAGGATATGGCTTACCTGATAGAGCTCTACAGTCTGGCGCTAGATGAAGGCCGCCTGCCGCGCCCCAACACCAACGAAATCGTCATTCCCTGGACCGCCGCCAAAAACCGGGACCTCCAGGTGGGCGACGTGATCGGCAATCGGGACTTTCCCATCTACCCAAACGCACCCACACTGCCCTCCGAGCTGGTGGTTTCGGGCATCTTTGCCCGAGCCGAGGATCCAGCCGAGGACGTCTGGTTGAGCTTTATGTCTATAGAGTTCATCGACAGCTACCAGAGTGACTGGAGAACCGATCTCTCCCTCATCGTCGTGCCCAAGGCCGGGCAAAAGGCGGCCCTCGACGCCTGGCTGGAGAGTCAAATCGCCCGAGAGCGGCGTTTCGTGCTCACCTATGGCAAGCAGCAGACCTGGTTTCAGGAAGCGATGAACACCGCGTTGTTTACCTTTTCGCTGATGCAAAGCATCATTGCCCTGGTGGCGGCCCTGGCCCTGGCAGGTCTCAACTATATCTTTGTCACGCAGCGGCAGGCCGAGTTTGGCGTGTTGAACGCGCTGGGTTTTGGCCGGCTGCAATTGGTGTGGCGCGTTGCGCGCGAGAACCTCTTTACCACCGGCGTGGCCTGGCTGTTCGGGCTGCTCGGATGCGCCATCATCCTGGCCTACCTGCAATATGGCCTATACGCCCCGGCCGGCATGAGGCTCAACTTTTTTAATCTCACCCCTTGGTTGTTCACACTGCCGATACCCGTGGCGGTGTTCGTGGTCAGCGCCGGCGCCGTGGCCTGGGCGCTCTCACGACTCGACCCGGTGGCGATCATTGAGAGGAGATAAGCACGGAATGAATCCACTCTCGCCTTTCACCTACTATCGCCGCCACAAGCGCCGGGCGCTGCTGTTGGTGGGACTGATCGCCGCGTTGACGCTAGGCGTTCATATGATGTATAGCCTGACGAACGTCATAGGGGAGACTTACTACCATTCTGTTCGTTACCTGACCAGGATGAGCCGGTTATCGTTCGGCGGGACGTCGGACTCGACTATCGCGGCTATCGCCAATCAGATTCGAGCGCACGAGGGCGTCGACTATGTCTTTTCCGAAAACGGCCTGCAGGCCAACGCTCCGGCAGTGATCGGGGTCTCCGAGTTCCCAATACTGGGCGTGACCGAGGCCAACTTGCCGGTGGTGATCGACGCCTGTGACCTACGGCTGAAAACGGGCCGCTTGGTCGAGCCACGGGCAGCCGAGATCATCCTCTCCGAACAGCTCGTCCGCACACTGGGCCTGCAGATCGGTGATTCCGTCAGCCACGAGACCGACGAGGATCACTACCCGACCATCTTGACAGAGTTGACGCTGGTAGGCATTTTGGAGAGCGTTCCCTCAGCCGCCGGGCCAGAGGTTCGGGCAGGCTTTGTATCGTACGAATACCTCGACAGTCACGAGTTATACCAGCCGCGCTTGTCCAACTTACTCGTCATCCCCCGCCAGGGGAGCAGGACGGCTGTGAACGACTTTGCACTCAGCATCATCGAAAAGAGCGGTGAATCAACGTCCGTGCTTCTGGAAACGTACGAAGGCGAGACGCAAGCGATGCAGACGTTCCAACACTCCTTCAATGTTATATACGGCTTTGCGGACGTCCTCGTGGCCGCGGCAGCCGCGTTGGTCGTAGGGATGATCAATCGAATTGCAGTCACGCACCGATTATCCGAATTCGGCCTGCTCCACGCCGTGGGGTATGAGAAACGCCGCCTCGTTCGTCGCCTGGCGATCGAGATCGCCGCGATTGCCTGTGCCGGGTGGGGAATGGGGCTACTGGGAGGATACACGTTTTCCGCACTGCTCAATTCCACCTTTTTCGCGGTCAGAGGGTCGGCCATCGACCTGGCAGACCTTACACCGCTCCTGTTCACGCTTCCAACCCCGCTCCTTGTCATCGTTTGGGTCAATGTGAGCGTCAACCACCTGCTCAAGCGCCTGGACCCTGTGACTATCATCGAACGCGGCAAGCTCAGTATGGAAGAGGCAAAGGACAAACAGCAAGAGGTAGGGAATTCGTCATCTAGCCCTCTGTCGTCACGGCTGTTCTATCTACGCCACCGCCGCCGGGGTCTTATGCTGGTCGTGGCGGTTGGGTTGATGGTTTTTAGCGTGGCCCTGCCGGCATTCGTCATCAGTACGTCCACCGATGCAATGATGCCATACATCCTCAGTTACACAGGCCAGGCAAGCATTGTCTCGCCGGGTAATATGTATCGCGCCGTGGGCGCCGACGTTCTCGCCCAGATCAGGGTCCATCCAGACGTCGCCCACGTGGTCCCCGTCAAACCCCTGAGCATGGTGGTCGATATTCCCACGCTGGGCGAGCTGCCGATGACCATTTACGCCGTGCGCGAAGGGGATCTGCAGATCCTTTTGGATGCGTATGACCTGTGCCTGAGCGCCGGGGAGTTGACCCAACCACAGTCCAACCAGGTCATCCTGACCAGCGGGCTGGCCCACAACCGCAGGCTCGGCGTGGGCGATGCGGTCGGCAAGCCAGTCAACGAGCGGGACGGTATGCCCACAGAGATGCGCGTCGTAGGCCTGCTCAAGTCGGACAAACCCGCACTTGCGGAACGAGAGGGATACGACATCCCCCCTGCCTCTCAATGGGCCGGATTCGCTTCGTACGAGTACGTGGAGGCTCACGAACGCTACGCCGCTGTGCCCACGCACGCGCTGGTCCTACCGGTTGAGGGACGCGAACCCGAGGTGGAAGCGTGGCTGGAGGAAAGCATCGCCTCCCCGCGTGTATCTGTAACGACCTTCCGTAAAAACTATCAGACCCATCGGGAGGGCGAGCGAGACGGACTGCAGATTATGGTTCTCACTGAGGCCTTTATCGTCACCGTCGCCATCATTGGGCTGTCCATCCTGAACACGATCTTTTTTACACAACGCCGAGACGAGTTTGGGATTCTATACGCAGTAGGCCACAGCCGCACCCGGTTGCTCACGCGCACCCTGCGCGAGAGCGTGGGCGTTGTAAGTGTGGCCTGGTTGGTGGGAGCTGCTCTCTGTGTGGCTTTCCTGTTCTACCAAAGCAACGTCTGTGTGGGCATGGGCAGCAGACTGGATTTACTCAACATCAGACCGTGGCTGTTCACGTTCCCCATCCCGCTGGCCGTCGTGGCCGCCAGCACTGGCACGATCGCCCGGACGCTGTCCAAACTTGATCCCGTGTCCATTATCGAGAGGAAATAGAGATGAATCCATTATCACCTTTCACCTACTACCGTCGCCACAAGCGGAGCGCACTGCTGCAGATCGCCCTCATCAGCCTGGCCACGGTAGGGTTGTTTGTCCTCGTCGCTGTGCTCGATACCATCCCCTTGCGCGCCAACGTCAGCTACTTGACCAGGCTCAGCCGAGTGGTTCCCGCCAGAACTGCGCTCGATCCGGCCATAGTCTCGCAAATCCAGACCCACCCGGACGTAGCGCGCGCGATTCCAGACAACGGGCTAGGGATTACCTTGCCCTCCCTGCTCGGGACAGATTCGCAACGGTTGTTGGGCGTCTCACCGGAAGACGCAGAGTACATCATGCAACACTGCAGCGCACGGCTAAAAGAAGGGCGCATGTTCGAGCCGCGCACCAACGAGATTGTGCTCTCTGAAGAGATCGCCCGCGTGTTGAACCTGGAGCTTGGCAGCGAGATCGGGCGCGCGATCGACCAGGATTACTATGAGCTCGTTTCCGCGCCTCTGGTGCTGGTAGGTATCCTGGAAGGCGATCCACAGGCTAGTCCAGGACCAAGCGTGCGTCTGGGCTTTGTCTCAGCCGAGTATCTAGACGGCCACGAGCTGTACGCCCCCCGCGCGACCAGCCTACTCGTCATTGCCAAGGGAGGACGCAAAGCCGCCGTGGACGACTTTTTGGAAACGGCGGTCAGATCCAAATACACCGAGGTGGAGACGTTCGCCATGCTTATGGAGTTCTTGAAGATGGCACACGTCGCAGTATACGTCATTTTCGGCGCCGTCAACAGCATAGTGGCCGTCGCCGTAGCCTTTGTCATCGGCGTCATCAACCGGATCGCCCTGGCCAGGCGACTGAGCGAATTCGGCCTGCTGCACGCCCTGGGGCGCACGAAAAAGCATCTGACCCGCCGCCTGACTCTGGAGACGTCAGCCATGGCCGGGTTCGGATACCTGGTTGGGTTGGGGATCGCTCTCGCGGCTATGGGATGGCTCAAGAACAGCCTTTTCTACAACCTGGGCATGGAACTGAATCTGCTCAACCTGGCACCTTTCTGCTTTGTGCTACCCATCCCCCTGATCACCATCGCCCTGACGTTTATGAATATCAGGCGCATCTTTGCCCGGTTGGACGCCGTTGCCATCGTCGAGCAGGGCAAACTGAGCGAAGAGCCAAAAGGACACCGGGCAGTGAAAGGCTCGTCGGTCAAGCCGCTATCATCCCTCACCTTTTACCAGCGCCACCGGCGGCGCGCGGTGCTGATGATCCTCAGCACCGCGCTCATGATAGTGGGCATCACCTTTCCGGTGTTTCTGCTGTCGGCCATGACAGATGCTATGCTGCCATACCTGGACTATCTGCAACACGTCAGCGTAGTCGCTTCATCCCAAGTTGAGCTCGATCCCGGCGTCGTGGGCCAAGTCGGGAGCCACCAAGCGGTGGAACAGATCATCCCGGCCATTCCGCTTGGCATGCAGATGATCATCCCTCCAGGCGGCGGGATCGACGTCAGAATCTATGGCGTTTCCGAAACCGATCTACCTATTCTCCTGGACTTGTTCGACGTACAGGTGCAAAAAGGCCACCTACCTCGACCTCGCACCAACGAGATCGTGCTGTCGGCGGCCATCGCCACCAACCGTGACCTACACGTGGGCGACGTAATAGGAGGGAATACCGACACCGGCGATGCGCTCATTACCGACAACCTCCCCACCGAGATGATCATCACAGGAATCCTCTCCCCCGACCGCCCGTGGGTGGGATTTGCTTCTTACGAGTATCTGCGCAGCCACGAACTCACCTCATCTCGAAACCCACACTTGCTGATCATCCCGCGCCAGGGGCAAAAGCCAGCGCTGGATCGATGGTTGGAGGAGAGCGTGGACCCGGCACGAGCTCGCGTCATCATCTACAATCTGGAAGAGCGCGAGTACAGGGAAGCGACGACGTCTCTCGCCGTCACTTTTGCCCTGCTTGAATGTATGATTGCTGCCGTGGCCGCGGTGGCCCTGGCCACGTTGAACCACATCTTTTTCACCCAGCGTCGAGAGGAGTTTGGCGTCCTGAACGCCATGGGGCGCAGCCGCCGGTGGCTCGTGCTGCGCACGATGGCAGAGACCGGTAGTATAGTCAGCATAGCCTGGTTTGCTGGCGCTGTGATATGTGGAGTCGGGCTGGTCGGCATGCAGAATCTCGTCTACGCACCTCGCGGCCTGCCCCTGGACTTTTTCAACCTTACTCCCTGGCTGTTGACGACGCCCGTGCCGCTGGCCGTCGCTCTGGCCAGCGCCGGCACCATCGCGCGGATGCTGCACAGGCTGGACCCCGTGGCAGTTATCGAGAGAAGATGATGTAGATATGACAGTGTCACGGTAGGATGTGATGGCGATAACAAGCACAGCGTGACGTGTGCCTATGGAAAATCCCAGCCCCGACTGGTATCATAGAGGCAAAACGGGAGATAATACATGAGACTAGGAATCTTGTTCAAAGGAAGTGGGAATATAGGAAAGCTGCTGCTGATGGGAGGGCTGGTCTTTTGTCTCTGTCTGGCAGGCTGTGGAAAAGATGGGATCAGCACACCTGTACCTACCAGCGCGCCTGACCACAACGATCCAATGTCCGGATCGACCTCTGGTAGCATCACCGCCAACGGCGTGCTGCTGCCCGCTCAGCAGGTTAGACTGAGCTTTGGTGTAGGAGGCTTCATTGAGATGGTCGCAGTCGAGATTGGCGGGGGCGTGCGAGCCGGGCAGACGCTGGCCCGCCTGGACACGACCGATCTGGAGCAGGCGATAGGCCAGGCAGAACTCGACCTCCACCGAGCCCAGGTCGGCCTCAGCCAAGTAGAGTTAAAGCTGAGACAACTCCAGGAGCCCCCGGACGAGACGGACATCCGGCAGGCGGAGCACGCCGTGGACCAGGCTGGCGCCGCGCTGAAAGCCGCCCAGTTCGACATCGCAGCGGTGCTCAACAGCACGCTGCTGAACGAGACGCTGGAGGACGCCGAGAGGGTGTACGAGGACGTCCAGCACAAGTATGAGGCGCGGCTGGAGATGTACGAATCGGGGGAGGAACCGGACTATTGGTTCGTGGACCAGGCGCAGAAGCGGCTGGATGATACAAAGCTGAACCTGGAGCGGATCCGGCAGCAGGGGAACGCGCAGTTGCAGGATGCACGGAACGCGGTGGAGCAGGCGGAGCACTCGTACCAGGAGGCCCAGGACGGTCTGGAGCTGCTGCTGGAGGGAGCGGACCCGCTAGACGTGCAGACCGCGCAGAAAGAGATAGAGGCAGCGACAGTGGAGGTAGAGGCGGCGGAACTGGCGCTGGCGGCAGCCCAAGCAGACCTGGAGTGCGCGATCCTAGAGGCCCCCTTTGACGGCGTGGTCTCGGCCGTGCCGGTCAGCTTGGGCGAGTGGGCCGCGCCTGGTGCAACGGTTGTGGAGATGCTCGATGTATCTCGCTGGCGCATCGAGACCAAGAACGTGGGCGAGTTGCAGATCGCCCGCGTGCGGGTGGGCCAGGAGGCCCGCGTGCGCGTGAATGCCTTTCGGGACGAGACGCTCCACGGGCGCGTGGTCACGATCTCGCCGGTCGCCGTAGTGCAACAAGGCGACACGACCTACACACTGATGATCGAGCTGGAGCCCACCGACCTCAACATGCAGGCGGGGATGACCGCACAGGTGGAGATCCTGACTGAGTAAAGATGAATCCGTTGTCGCCCTTCACCTACTACCGCCGTCACAAGTGGCAGACGTTGCTGCTTCTGCTCCTCGTCAGCCTGATGACGCTTGGGATTAGCATCATGGTGCGCCTGCCGGATTCCTTCCTGGAGCACATGTATTACTCCGAGAGTTATGCGACTCGAGTCAGCCTGGTGTCTGCCATTGGCCCTACCCTGGACTCGGGCATCGTCTCGCAGATCCGATCCCATCCTGACGTGGCACACGTCATGCAGGAAAAGGGAGTGAACGTGATCTGGCCTCCCATCACCGGAGACAGCCACCTGTTTGGCGTGTCCGAGTCTGACATGCAAGCCCTGCTGGACATCTTCGACCTGCGCTTGAAGGAGGGACATCTGCCCCGGCCGCACACGAACGAGATGGTGCTTTCGGAAACGATGGCCAAGGGAGCAAAGGTGTGGATCGGGGACGAACTCAACAGCTCGTCCAATCAGGACTGGCTTGTGGTTTTTCCATCCCCTCTGGTCGTGGTGGGTATTCTGGAGGATGATCCTCCGGCTATGGGCACTACACGCCCGCGCTCAGGACAGGATTCCTCAGCTTCACACGGAGCAGGTGATCCAAACTTGCAGGCGAGCCCCCCTGTAGGGATCGCCTCTTATGAATACGTCAACAATCACGAATCGTTTATCTCTCTTTGGACATCCGGCCTGATCGTCGTCGCCAAAGAGGGACGCCAGGCTGCAGTGGATGATTTTCTAGAGACCGCGATCTCTCCATACGCTGAGGTGAGGACAAACCGCCAACTGGTGGGGAAATTTGTGCGTGTCTCGCGCAATTTCCACCTGTTGTTTGGTGTGGTGGATGTCCTGGTCGCGGTGGCGATTGCGCTGGTGGTCGGTATGATCAACCAGATCGCCCTATCCAGGCGACTGGCCGAGTTCGGCATACTGCATGCCCTGGGCAACGCTAAGGCCCGCCTCGTCCGTAGATTGGCGTTGGAGACAGCGGTCGTGGCGGTGCTCGGTTGGATCGTCGGGTTGGCGTTATCCTGGGAGTTTTTTATCCTGCTCAAAGCCGGGTTCTATGAGCCCAACGGGGTCAAACTGAGCCTGGCGAGTTTGACACCGGCCTGGTTCTCCATTCCTATTCCGCTGGCTGCGATCACTTCTGTGGCCTGGAATGCCCGGCGCGCCTTGGATCGACTCGACGCCGTGGCCATCATCGAGCGGGATCAGCTCAGCACAGAGGCGGGAAGCAAAAGACAATGGGCAAGGGGCAAGAAGCAGCAGGCAGAGAGATCATCGGTCAACCCTCTGTCCTCCAAGACGTTTTATCTACGCCATCGCCGCCGGGGGTTGGCGCTGGTTTTGACGATGGGATTGATGACGCTAGGGGTGGCGTTTCCAGCGTTCATTTTTGGACCGATGATGAACGCGTGGGTGACACTTTTTGAGCACTTGCGCCAGGTCAGTGTCGTCTCACCGCTGGCGGGGTTAACCGTTGATCCCGCTGTGACCGCCCAAATCAGAGGGCACACAGACGTAACCGGTGTTATACCTGCGATTCCGCTGCAGATAAGGGTTGATGTACCGCCGATGGCGCACCCTCGCATCCCCGTCTACGGGGTCTCTGAGCGTGATATGAAGATGCTCATAAACCTGTATGGCGTGCGTTTAGAACAAGGCCGTCTGCCCCAGCCCCACACTGACGAAATTGTGCTCTCCAAGGCGCTGGCCCAGAATCGCAACTGGCGCGTGGGCGACAAAATCGGACGGGCGCACGATAGGAAGGAGGATGACGAGCTTCCCACCAAGATGGTCGTCGTTGGCATTCTCTCTTCTCCGCCGGATCAAGAGGATTTGTGGACAGGTTTTGTCTCTTTTGAATACCTGAGCAGCCACGAATTCTACACCTCCCACCCTATACACATGCTCGTTCTCCCGAAGGAAGGACGCAAGAGC
>Ga0315553_10001553_pt1 | contig 18974 bp, 17 predicted proteins | sample SalMarSW160140MG_FD_203099 | JGI IMG/M metagenome (GOLD analysis project Ga0315553, IMG submission 203099) | Salt marsh sediment microbial communities from the Plum Island Ecosystem LTER, Massachusetts, United States - Salt Marsh Sediment SW1601-40 ... | reverse complement strand
GGGAGCATTGAAGGGGTTCTCGCTGCCCGTCGCGGAGATCTTCGCCCGACGCTAACCTTCGACCAGATCCACGAAGGGCGAATAGCTCAGCCTGGTTCAGAGCGCCTGCCTTACAAGCAGGAGGTCGGGGGTTCGAATCCCTCTTCGCCCATACCTTTCTGGAAAGGTGGGACGTGTTCATGGGACACGTTCATGGGACATGAATGCGAGTCCGTGGACGGTCGCGCTTCGGGGTCAGGAGCAAACCTCGAGCGGGTGGTCCAAGTACCTGGCCCGGAGTTGGGGGGCAGCTCAGGAGCACTGCGGATTCCCTTGGCTGTGTCGGGAGGTGTTCTGTCCCTGAAGTCCGTGAGTTGGCGCAGGGCTTCCCGGCACCTGGAGGTCTTGCCGAACCCGACGGCCGCCGATGACCCGTAGAGCGCGGCCCACAACAACAAGCCCGCGCCCAGCTCCGTGGTCGTCGTGTCGTAGAAATCCTCGTTGGCTGCAATAGCGGTGACACCGAGGGTAAGGAAGAATCCGGCCGGCAGCATATCGAGGATGGGGCCGACGTTGCTTTCGGTGCAGGAAAAAGTGTCCATCTGCTCGTAGCCGCGCGGCGGCCCTTTCGTCAATATGAAGCCGCAGCCCGTGGCGCTGCTCCATGAGAGCACGCCGAGAATGAGCGCGAGCGGCGTCCGTGACGGCAAGCGAGGTGTCATGGCTCCCCCCTTTCATTGGTTGCTCGAGGGTGGCTCCGAGGGTTCAAGAAATGGTCAAGCGGCCGATTACGGTACGGATGCCTCCTTCCGGTCGAGCATGATGCCCGAGAACCGCGTGAGCAGGGCGCAGGGCGAGGGGGGCGTGGATCAGGGCGTTGAGAGGTACCGCACTCCGCCGTCGGAGCGATGCACGAGCCGGTGGTCCTCCCGGTCGTCCTCGCGCTCACAGATCGCCTGCTCGAGCGCATCCAGAGCCAGATCGCTCCGAAGCGAGCTCGACGCGCGCCAGACCACCATCCTCCGCGAGTAAGCGTCGATCAGGCCACGTAGACGAACCCGCGCCACGTCGCCACGCAGGTCACGGCCCGGGCGTCTCGCTCACTCTCGAGGGCGAGCTCAGCGTTCGGGTGAGAGGGTGAAATCGAATATCTGCGTTTCCGAGGTGCAGTGCAGAGGCTTCTCTCCGCCACCAAAGAATCCCGCGGCTCCGGCCACGACGTACATACCGCGGCGAAAGTCTTCGGAGCAATCGTCCACGTGCACGTCGAGTCGATACTCACCCGACGCCCCCGCCACCGCCACCGCCAGTGGATCCCTCCCGAAGTCCCAGAAGTTTCCCCCGTTCCTCTGCAACTCGACCTGGGCGCCCGGGATCGGCAAGCCGCTCGTCCGAGATCTCACGACCCCTTCGACAGCCAGTTCTACAGGCTGCTTGTACTCGAGCAGGAAATCGTGGGTCATGATCCCCTGACAGGGCCCGAACTGCACTGTGTCGGCCCTGAGATCGCTCTCGCTTGGTTCAACCCTGATCCGCACATCGCGCCAACATTTCTTGACCCTGAGATCGATGCGATAGCGGCCGCCCGCATCTGTTCTCCTAACCCCCCTGGTGTTCCATTCTCGCCCCCAGCAACCCTCGCAGCTCAGGTCCTCGTCAATCAAGATCAGTGCGCCAACAACCGGCTCACGGGTATCCGCAAGGGACACGGTACCGTCGAATGTCTCAGGAGGTCGGGGGGACGGGTACGTCAAGCCGGAGTCACACCCGGCCGAAACCAGCAGGACCGCCGCGATCCGACATGCCGCTCTCGATTCCATGTTCATCATGCGCCTTCCCGGTTGCGTTCTGGCGCAACCTGCAACCCGGCGATCAAGCGGGAATCAAGAAGCCTGGCTGATTTTCGCGGTCGCGGCCTCGGCTACGAGGTACGGTGCCGGAACCATGTCGAGATCGGCATGCCGTAGCCGGGTGATTCAAACGCTCCAAGGGGGCCCGTGGCGGTCGACCACGAGACTGCCTGGCGACGGGCCTCACAGCCTGAGTCCGATTCCCGCCGAGATGAAGAAGTGGTTCCAGGAGATCTCCGACGCGGGGAAGGTGCGCGTCTCCTCGAGCAGGCTCTGGACCTCGTGCGGACCGATCGTGGACGTCCCCACATACCTCCATTGGGCTCTCAGGTCGAGAAAGACACGAGATCTTTCGGATGTCTCGAAGCCTGTCTCGACCAGACCCCCGATGCGGTGCTCCGTCGCGAAGGCGCTCCGTGAACCGAACCGCGTCTTGACGGCGTATACGGCCGGCCCGCCTCCGAGCCGCAAGACACCGGCTCGACCGGGCCGTTCCGTGAGCCGCACGCTCGTGGAAGCGACGACGGCGTAGGACGTGACCGAATGGTCGACGCTCAGACTGCCGAGCCCGCGTGTCTCCCCCCGGGGGGAGAAGGTCGCGAGGGCTTCGACCGACACTCGGGGGTGGACGGCGTACCTCAGCCCCAGGAGGGCGGAAAAGGGCTCGTCCTGGGTGTAGGGGTACTCGAGCGGCCCATGACAGCCGATCAAGAAGCAGCCCGGGGGCTCCGTTCCTTCGAAGCCCGAGGTCCGCATGGCGTCTTCGAGCGATCCGGCCGGCCCGCCGAGCTGCTCCGCCAGGGCGAGGCTGATGGTGAGCTTCCGACCCTGTCCCGCGACGTTGGTGGGCACGGACAGCAGTGCGACCGTGGCCACGAGTGCGAGACGTGGACGGAGCGTTCTCTCGCTCTGCGCCCCGGTGCCGGTGCGCCACCTGGCGCACCGGCGTGCAATTCGATGTTGCGGATTCATGGTGGACACCTCGCGCCTCCGCTATCGGAGGCCGGTTCCGGGCGCCAGCTCGAGCTCCGCGGACACGCCCGCATGGTCCGACGGCCACAGTCCGCCCGGCGTCCGGTCGGCCGGCTCCTCGCCGAGCAGCTCCGCCTGGACGGCGCCGGGCAAGTGCGCCGCTGTCCCGGTGACCCGGTCCCGGAAGAGGACGAAGTCGATGCGGTGGAAGAGCTGGCTTTCGGAGTTGAGCAGATCGGGCGCCTGGTTGGCGGTGTAGCCGGCGCCGTGCGGCTGTCCCGTGAGCCAGGCATCCACGAACCCGTCGGCCACGAGGTCCGCGTATGTCGGCGTCGACGTCCCGTCCGCCGCGGAGTTGAGGTCGCCCGTGAGGATCACGGGGTCCGGCGAGGCGTCCATGATGGACATGAGCTCGGCGAGTTGGGCCGCCTGGAGGGCCGCCAGCGATGGTTCCACCACGCCGGGTGCCACATCGGCCGGCTCCAGATGCGTATTGAAGTAGCGGTACCACTGCCCGCCGCTGAAGACCGCCACCGATGCCCAGCCGCTGGGCTTGGAGATGGTGAATCCGCCCAGCTCGATTGGAAGAGTGGCGGCGTAGTTGCCGTGGGCGGGATCCGTCCACGTTATGCCATCACGCACGAGGATCACGTCATAGTCGGTGAGACGGATGTCGTCCAGCCCACCGGTGCTCGCGTTCACGATGGGGAGCTCGATGTCGAAGTTGTCCGATCTGGAGGCCACCTCGTAGGACAGACCTCTGGCCGCGAGCGCGTTCGTCAGGATCTCGAGCCAGTCGAGAAACGGATCGGTGGCCGCGACGGGGTTGCCGACGAGGAAGTCCCCCGGCGACTGGGTGCGGAAGAGCGAGACCTCCTGCAGGGAGATCACATCGGGAGCGACGATCTGGATCTGGTCCGCCAGCGCCTCGGCCCGCGCCGGGAAGTCGGTGGCGAGGACCCGGCCGACCAGGTTCGCGACCTCGAAGGGGATCTGTCCGGGGTCCTCGACGAGGAGCAGATCCTCGACGCGCGCGCCCACGTACACGTTCCATGTGAGCACCCCGAGCCTGGGCTCGCCTGTTGCGGGATCGGATGACAGGGAGGGGGCGAGTGGACTCTCATCGGTGCAGGCTGCCAGGGGCAGCGCCGCCAGCAGAAGGATGGCACGACGTCTCATGTTGGCCTCCACGTAGGGGTCGACGACCGGTGTGTCGTTTGCGGGAACAACCTCGTCCCGCGGAGTCAGGAATCCGTCAAGTGTCTCGGCGACGAGGCTGGAGGACCCGGAGGTGGACGGTCCGCGGCATGATCGCACTGGAGATGTGCAGGATCGTGCGCCGACGAGTCTTGACCGTCGCTTGACCGGGGTCCGCCAGGATCCGTGGCGACACGCTGCTTCGCGGGCGTCCCCGGGCGCCGGACAGCGATCCGGGGGGCAGGAGGTCGTGAAGCGGGGCGGGTCTCTTCGGGCCGCACAGACGGGACCGCCCGGAACATCAATGGGCCCGCGGACCGGATAGACCCTTTTACGGGTGGGAGGGGCTCGCTAGTGTGGGAGCGGTGGCTCGCCCGCAGCGACTCTCTCTCGAGAGGAGGGAGGGGCCATGTCCAGCGCGTTCTTCGACCGGGTCGCCAGCGCGCTCCAGCCCCGCTACCGACTGGACGCGACCCTCGGGTCGGGTGGGATGGCCGTGGTGTTTCGCGCGTTCGACACGGCGCTCGAGCGAGATGTGGCCGTCAAGGTCCTGCGTCCCGAGCTGGCGACCGCCGTCAACGCCGAACGGTTCGGCCGGGAATCCCGCCGCCTCGCCAGGCTCTCCGATCCGCACCTGGTCGCCGTCCACGACGCCGGCGAACGCGATGGCGTGCTGTACTACGTGATGGACCTGGTGGAGGCGGAGACCCTTCGTCAACGTCTGGAGCGCGGCCCTCTCGACACCGAGTCGGGCCTGCGCGTGGCCCGCGGCCTGCTGCGAGCGCTTGCGACGGTCCACGCCGCCGGTCTCGTCCACCGCGACGTGAAGCCCGAGAACGTGTTCCTCAAGGAGGGCGAGCCCCTCCTCACCGACTTCGGGATCTCCAAGTCGTTGGACACGACGGTCGGAGAGTCGCTCACACGCGCCGGCGGGTCGCCCGGAACACCGGCCTACATGCCGCCGGAGCAGGCCCAGGGGGCGGACGTCGGGCCCGCCGCGGACCTGTACGCCGTCGGCATGATCCTGTTCGAGTGTCTCACCGGCCGGAGGTGGCCCTCCGGGTTCCGGCCGCGCTCCGTGGAATGGGGGGGTGTTCCCACGACCATCCGCCCGGTACTGGAGCGGACCCTCGCGCTGCGGCCGGACCGCCGCTGGCGGGACGCGGAGCATTTCCGGGCCGCGCTCGGGGTGGCGCGCCGGAGCCCCTGGCTGGCGAGGCGGGGCGTCCGTGTCACCCTTGGCGGGACGATCCTCGTACTGCTCGGCGGTGTCGGTTGGCTGCTGTGGGGCGCCGGAGGGCAGACCGGGGGACCCTCCATCCGCTGGCTGGCCGTGCGGCCGTGCGAGGACGCAGAGCTCGAGGAACAGTACCCGAAGCTGGGTGACGCGCTCGCCGACCTGACGAGGGACCGGCTCGGCGAGCGCGGGTTCCGCGTCTCCGCCAGCTATTCGCTGGCGACGATCTCCCCGGACGCGGGCCCCCTGGAGATCGGCTCGCGGCTCCCCGGCGTCGAGGGAGTCGTCGGTTGTGAGGTCCGGCGGCAGGGCGAAGGGATTCGCATGAGCGCCACGCTCTCGGACACCCGTCGCGGGGACGTCATCTGGACAGACGAGTTGGCGGCTCCGGACGGCGGCTTCCTCGAGCTCCCCGAACGGGTGGCGAGCGCCATCGCCCGGGCCGTCGATCTGAGATCGGCCGGTGCCTCCCGCCCGTCTACCGGCACACGTGACATCGACCCGCGAGCGCGGACGGCCTGGGCGGCCGGATTGAGCGCGTGGCGCGAGCGGACGGAAGACAGGACGTCCCTGCTCCGGGCGGAACGGCACTACCGCGCGGCCCTCGAACGGGAGCCCTCGTTCGGGCCGGCACTGGCCGGGCTCGCCGAGGTGTACGTGACGCTCTCGGCCCGCGGCCTGGCCGCGCCGGACTCGGCCTTCCCGCTGGCCGTGGAGTTCGCCGACTCGGCGATCGCCCTCGGGTGGGATGTGGCGGCATCCTACGCCGCCAGGGGGGAGGCGTTTCGCGCGTACTTCCGGGGCCGCTGGGCCGAGGCGGGGGCCGCGTTCGAGGCGGGTATCCAGCGGGATTCGAGCTGGGTCCCGACGCACCTCTGGTACGCGTTCTGGCTGGCGTCGGAAGGCGAGTACGAGCGCGCCATCGAGCGGGCGCGGTGGGCCAGAGCCCTGGACCCCTACTATCCCGACGTGAATACGGGTCTGGGAATCGTCCTGTATCTGGCGGACCGGTCCGACGGGGCCGTGGCACAGCTCGATCGGACCGTGGAGAGCAATCCGGATTCCTGGGAGGCTGGCATGTGGCTCGCCGCGGCCCTGATCGCGGACGGCCGCGTCGGTGACGCGCGGGATCGGCTGGAAGCGGTCGGCCCCCGGATCCCGGCGGACCTCTATCCGTTTGTCTCCCCGATGCTCGCCGCGGGATACGCGGCCACCGGGGACGTGGCGAGGGCCGGGCGACTCCTGGCCTCCGCGTCGCCGGCCGCTTCGCCCTTCTGGACGGCCGTCGCCCTGGCGAATCTGGGTGAGCCGCAGCGAGCGCTCGCGCGACTGGAGGAGGCCTGGACGGTCAGAGACGAGTTCCTCTCCTACGTCGGCGTGCTCCCGCTTCTCGATGAGTTCAGGCGGACGGAGGAGTATCGGCGGTTCGTGCGCGAGCACGACATGCCGTGGTTCACGGGCTCATGATTCGCGCGCGCACGCTCGGCGTTCTCGAGCTTTCGGCGGATGAGGGGGACGTGCCGGCCGAGCTCTATTGGCGAAAGAACTCGGCCCTCCTCGTCTACCTCGCGCTATCGCCCGACCGTACCCGCACGCGCGAGCACCTCTGCGGACTGTTGTGGCCCGACAAGCCGGATGCGGCCGCCCGTCATTCCCTCAACGAGGCGCTGCGCACGATCCGTCGGGCGGTGGGCGAGGACCGCGTGGAGAGCGACGCGCGACAGATCCGGCTCTCGTCGGACGCCGTGGCGCTGGATGTCGAGGCGCTGGATGGCGCGCTGGACGACGAGGCGTGGGATCGCGTATCGACGCTCGTCGGCACCACGTTTCTCGAGGGATTCGGCGTCCCGGACGCCTCGCCGTTCGAGGATTGGCTGGCCGCGCAGCGCCGGGTCTGGCGGAGCCGGTCCGTACACGCGCTCGTGGCGTGTGCGAGCGCGCGGCTCGCCGCGGGAAGGGTGAAGGAAGGCGCCGAGCTCGGGGAGCGGGCGCAGGCGCTGGATCCGTTCTCGGACCTCGCGGCCCAGACCGTCATCCGGGCCGCCGCGCTGGCCGGCGATCGTGGCGAGGCGCTGTCGGCGTACGAGTCGTTCGCACGACGATTGCGAGACGAGCTGGGGGCCGAGCCCGCCGCGGAGACACAGCGGCTCGTGGACCGCGTCCGACGCGAGCGGACCTGGCGGCTTCCGGCGGCGCTCGAAGAGGTCGAGGGAGCCGGCGATCGGCTGGAGTTCCTGGGTCGCGAGCACGAGCTGCTCCGGGTCCTCGAAGCGTGGGCGCGCGGCAGGGCCGCCGGTCGGGCGAGCCTCGTGTCCATCCAGGGCGAACCCGGGGTCGGCAAGACGCGGCTGCTCGAGGAGGCCGCCGGCCGGGTGCGGCTCGATGGCGGTGCGGTGGTGGGGATCCGGGCCGTGGCGGCCGACCGGGACATCCCGTGGAGTGGGCTTCTCGGCCTCTGCCGCGGCGGATTGGCCGCGGTGCCCGGTGTGTGGGATGCGCCCCCCGCCGCGCTGGCGGCCATCGCGGGCGAGCTCCCCGAGTGGCGGGAGCGCTTCGCCGACGTCGTGGGCGATGCGGAACCGTGCCCTGTTCCCCGTGCGTTCAGCGATCTCGTGTGGGCGGCGACGACGGAACAGCCCGTGCTCCTGTTCGTCGACGACGCGCAGTGGCTCGATGCTGCCTCACGGGGCGCTCTTGCCCTCCTGCTCCGGGATCTGAAGCGACGACCACTCGTCCTCGCGCTGGCCGCGGGTACGGGCGCGACGGAGGTGTGCGACGAGCTGGCCACGGGGCTCCGAGGCGAATCGGAGCCGATCCACGTGGAGGTGTCTCGCTGGGACCGCGCCACGTGCGACGAGCTCGTCGCCGCGGCCCTCCCGGAGTACGAGCCCGTCGAACGCGCGCGGCTGGTCCGCCGGATCGTGGTGGACTCCGCCGGCCTCCCGCTCCTGGCCGTCGAGCTGGTGCAGGCGATTCGCCACGGGCTGGAGCTGGAGGGCGGGGAGATCCGTTCGGCCTGGCCTCATACCGACCGCACGCTGGAGGACACCCTGCCGGGCGAGCTGCCCGATGCCGTCAGGGCGGCCGTGCGGGTCCGGTTCCGGAAGCTCACCGAGACGGCCCGGTCTCTCCTCGCGGCGGCTTCGCTGGCCGGTGAACGGTTCGACCCTGGCGCGGTAGCGGCGCGCGTGGGGCTGTCCGCCGACGAGCGGGATGCCGCGCTGGACGAGCTCGAGTGGCAGCGCTGGCTCCAGTCCGAGCCTCGCGGATACGCGTTCGTCGGCCGCATCGTGCGCGACATCGTCTCCGAGGACCTCCTCACGCCGGGGCAGCGTCGCCGCTGGTCGGGCGAGAGCTGACCCCCCTCCCACGCGGCTCCGTCGGCCTTGATCTCGTCTTGACCGCGGCAGCGGACCTTGCGCTGGAACGCGGTCCCACCGGCGCCGAGCGCCGGGCCGGCGAGAGGAGGTCGCCATGCAGACGTGTACGAGGTTCCGCATCGCAGTGCCCATCATCGTCCCGCTCGTGTGTGCCGGGCAGTCGTGGGCCCAATCCGAGATCCCGGGTGGGAGTCTTCCGGACTCGGCGGGGGCGCTCGCCGCGACGCACGACCTCGACGTCGGCTCGTGGAGCTTCGGCGTCGGGGAGACGTTCGAATACGCCGTCGCCGTGGGCCCCGCGAGGGTCGGGCGGGCGTCGCTCGGCGTCGAGCGATGGGAGGTCGTCGACGGAGTGGGTGCCTATCGAGTCGCGATGGAGGTGAAGGCCGGGCTCCCCTTCTTCGGATTCGATGACAGGTGGGAGAGCTGGATCGCCACCGGGCCGCTGCGCGCCCTCCGGATCGAGCAGCGCGTGGAGGAGGGCGACTCCCACCGCCACGACCGCTTCGAGGTCGACTACGAGGCGGGCCGGATCCTCGCCCAATCCTGGGACGACCGGTCGGGCGGATTCGTGCCGAGCACTTCGCTGGAGGCGCCGACGTCCATCGGCGAGCCGGTGCTGGACGACGTCGGGTTCCTCTATCTGCTCCGCATGCTGCCACTCGAGGTCGGCCGGACCTACCGCTTCGAATCCCACTTCCTGACGCGCGGCAACCCCGTCGTGTTCCACGTGATCCGGCGTGAGGAGATCAGGGTCCCCGCGGGGCGCTTCCGCACGATCGTGATCGAGCCGGTACTTCCGGGGATGGGGATTCTGGCTCCGGGCAGGAACGCGCGCGCCTACATCAGCGACGACCCGCAGCGCCGGCTCGTCCTGCTGACGACCTCGACGCGCTTCGGGACCGTGGCCCTCCACCTGAGGCGTTACGAGCCGGGTGCCCCGGTCGAGCCGCGCGACGCGATTCCGTGATTGGAGCGGACGGCGCGAGCGGGGGCTACCGGAGGATGAGGAGCGCGTCGACGCCCGCGCCCAGCAGCCAGTGGAGGATGGCCACGTACCAGATCGATTCGAGGCGAAGGCCGATCCATCCGAAGACGATCCCGGCGGGGACGGCGGCGAACGTCTCGGTGACCGGCCGTCCGAAGTGCGCGAGGACCGAGAGCGCGGTCTGTATGACGTTGGCGGTCCCCTCACCCAGCCGGTCGCGGAGACCGAACAGGACCACGCCCCTGAAGAGCACCTCCCAGCCCCCGTAGTACAGGAACTGTATCGCCGCATACGCCACGAAGCGGTCCGGCGTGACGCTCGGGTCCAGCGGATACACGGCCTGCATGACCGGGGAGCGTGCTCCGATGAGGGCGGCGACCGCGACAAGCGGCAGGCCCGAAGCCAGGACGAGCAGGCCGGGACGCGTCCGGCCCGCCCCCAGCCCCAGGTCGGCGGCCCGGAGACGCCCGAGCCACATCGTGAGGAGGGCCGGGATCGCCCCCAGCAGGAGCCCCGCCATGAGGTAGTGGAGCGTGACGGGGAGAGGCGGCTCGGTGACGGCCCGCCATCCGCCCCGGGCGTACGTCCCGACCAGATCGGCTCGTGCCAGGTAATAGAAGGCGAGCAGGGCCAGCGTCGCCGTCCCCAGCACCAGCTCCGTCCGCCGTCTCTCGAAGAACCGCGGGCCGGTGTGGCGCCTCGAACCCGCCACCGCCGCCGAGCTCACGGTGCGCTCGCCGGCTCGAGCGAGCCCGCCGTGGATCGCCGGTCGATCAGCCAGCGGAGGGTCTGGGCCATGCCTCGACGGAGGGATCGGGGCGAATAGCCGAGCTCGTCGCGCGCCGGCGAGATATCGAGGCGGCGATCTTCGAGGAAGGTCCTCACCCAGCCGCGCGTGATCACAGCGCGTCCTCCGAGCCCGCCCCACAGCTCGGCGGCGCCGCCGGCGGCCAGCGCGAGCCGCCTCGGCAACCGGAGCGTTGCGCGGTGCAGCCCGGCGAGCTCATCCACGAGGGCCAGCAGCTCCCCGAGCGATACGTTGTCGCTTCCCCCGAGCACGTAGTGCCTTCCCCTCGGCGCGCCCTCGGCGAGTTCCATGCCGCGCGCCACATCCTCGACGTGCGCGTAGTTCGCGAGCACGTCGCGATCGGCCAGTCGGACGCGGAAGCGACCCCTGAGGTACAGATCGATCATCTTCACGACCGCGTTCGCATCGTTGAGCGGCCCGGGACCGTAGACTCGCGATGGGTGCACGATGACCGCGTGCCCGCCGCTCGCCACCCAGGACTCGACCAGCCGCTCTCCCGCCCGCTTGGTGGCCGCGTAGGGTGTCGATCCGGCGGTGGCCGACCGACCCGGCGCCGGTCGATGGGGAGGAAGCGTGAGGATCGTCGAGACGTGTACGAGACGCTCGACGGCCGCCTTCTCGGCGGCCTCGAGCAGGCGCTCCACACCCGCCACGTTGACCTCGTCGAACAGCTGCGGGTCCCTCGACCACGCCTTCGCGACGGCGGCCAGGTGGTGAACCGTCCGCACTCCCTCGAGCGCCTTCGCCAGCCGCTTCGGATCGCACAGGTCCCCGGTCACGATCCCGACCTTCTCTCGCACCGAGGGGTGCAGTCGTCCGGGCGTGCGCACGAAGACCCGCACGGGCCGACCTCCCGCCACCAGCCTGCGTGTGAGAACCGTGCCGATGAACCCCGTCGCGCCGGTTACGAGCGTCAGGTCGCCCATTGTCGCCTCCGTTTCCTGTGGCCCGTCCACAGGACGGGGATGGGTGTCGCGGCCGCGGGACGGGCCGCGCTCATCCGGCGCCTCTCGGGTACGCCGGCGCGCCGCAGAAGCGGCGGCAGGATGAGCAGCTGGAGCGCCATCGCCCAGGTTGCCCCGGCGACGGAGTCCACCGCGTAGTGGTTCTGCGTGTAGACGGTCGAAAGCACGACGCCCAGCGCCTCGATGCCGAGGAGCCAGGCGACGGGGCGCGAGAGCCAGCGCCAGCCGAGGTAGGCGGCGGTGACGGCGCCCGCCACGTGCGAGCTCGGGAACGAGCAGCCGCGCGAGTCGCCGGCCCCCTGCGTAGCCGCCACGAGCTCGTAGAAGAAGCCCCCGGTGAGATCACCCTGATAATGCTCGTGCCGGAAGTGGGGACCATCGACCGGGAACAGCAGATAGACGACGTAGCAGGTCAGATAGGCGGCCATTAGCCTGAACACCATGTCGCGGGTCTCCTCGGTCCGACCCGCCGCGGCCATGAGCAGGGGCGGCAAGTAGATCGCCCCGTAGTACGCGAAATACGAGAAGTGCATGATCTCGCTGAGCCACGGGTGGGGCGCGCTCGGCATCCAGGTCTCTCCCAGCTGCGTGCCGAACAGGGCCTGCTCCAAGCCGTGGATGTAGGCGTCGAACGTGCCCGAGTGCCGGAGCGGGAACAGCACGTCGATCTCGACCCAGAACGCCGGCAGCACCGCCAGTGGATACAGGTCGCGCACGAGCGCGGCGGTCCGGGACCGCGGACCGGAGCGCCGGGGGAGCAGGACCGGAAGGGCGGCCGCGGTCAGGTGGAGCGTCGCGGCGAACCACATGACGGGCCGGGCCCCGCCCGCACCCATCCAAAGAGCCGCGAGGAAGAGGTTGTAGGCCGTCATCAGACGGTCGATCGGGAGCGCCCGCCCTCCCGGCGCGGAGATCGTGCCGGGGAAGCGTGGCAGCGGTACTTCCCCGGTCACAGCCATGACATCCTCCGATACCAGTCGGCGGTTCTCGGGATGCCGCGTTCGAGCGGATAGCGTGGCGCGAACCCGATCTCCGAGATCGCGCGTGAGGGGTCGCACACCCAGCGGGCCGCCGTCATCTCGCGCAGGCGGTCGCGGTTGAGGATCGCCGCCCGTTTGCGGGCCCGGGCGAGACATTCGGCTCCCCTCGCCACGCCCCTGGCCGCCAGCGCCGGGACGCTCACGAGGAGGGGCTTCTTCTCGAGTGCGCCCGCGGTCTCCTCGGCGAAGGCGCGCCAGGTGACGACCTCCGGGTGCGCGATGAGGTAGGTGCGTCCCGCGGCGCGCTCCGAGGTGGCCGCGGCGATCAGACCCTGGACGGCGTCTTTCACGTAGATCATGCTCACCTCACGGTCCCAGCTTCCCACGGTGAGCGCCGCGCCCCGCTTCACGAGCCGGAAGAACTTGAGCACCGCGCGCTCGCGGGGGCCGTAGACCGAGGGAAAGCGGATGATCGTGGCGGGCAGCGTGTCCCGGTGGGCGTGCACGACCGCTTCCGCCAGGAGCTTCGAGTTCCCGTAGTGCGACAGCGGAAACGGGACCGTCCCGGGATCGAGGCAGTCGCCGTTCCGGCACGGTCCGACCGCCGCGATCGAGGACAGGAGGAGAAACCGCGGCGCCGGCCGACCGACGCGCTCGATCGCCTCGATGACATGGGCCGTCCCGAGCGTGTTCACCTCGTAGAAGTCGTCCGGCGTCCGTGCTTCGGTGAGGGCGGCCAGGTGGAACACGACGTCGACGCCCTCGAGCAGCCCGGTCAGGGCGTCGCCGTCCTCGATGCCGATCGGGTGCCAGGCCACGGGCAGGCCCTCGACCCACCCGCGCTTCGCCCCGGGTCGCTCGACGCACACCACGTCGTCGCCGCGCTCGATGAGCGCTTCGCTCAGATGACTTCCGATGAATCCGGCTCCACCCGTGATCAACGCGCGCATGATGACTCCCTCCTCTCGTCGACGGGTCCTCTCCGTCGTGCCGGGGGGATGCGTAGGACACGGGGGTCAAGCCCGGATCAAGGGTGTCGTCCGGACCGGGCAGGCTGGTTCTCGGGTGGACGGCCGGGCAGTGGACCGGCCAGGCGTCCAGGGTGGATCGCCACGGCTACGGCGATTCGTGTTCGCCGCTTGGGAAGCCTGACCGAAGTGTTCAGGACAGGTCAGTGGCGAGAGTACGATGCGGGCCCTACATGCAGCGGATTGCCCTCGCCGAGGGCGAGAAACGACATCTTCGGGAGCACGCCTCCCCTGAGACGATGAGGGAGCTCACCCTGCGCCCAGATGGATTTCGGGCACCTGCAGCGGCCGTCTCCACCAGCCGTGACCGGGGTTGTCGACGCCGAGACGCTCCGGATCTCGTGGGCGCGCGCTCCGGGACGTCACGTTGCCCGAGGGGTGGCGGTGGCGCTCATCCGTCGCGAGGGCCGGGCGACGGTCTCGATGAGCTGCGGGCCCCCTCCCGGGCATGAGAGACCCGGAGAACCGCTAGAACCCGCCGGTCGGGGGGCCACGGAGTGGCCGTGAGGTTCGGAACTCGCCGTGTCGGGCCGGATCGAACTCGAGCGTGGTGCGATCGATCCGTCTGCCTGCCCGGATGACCTCGCGAATGCGGCGCGCGTCGCCGATGTTCCGATCCGGACGGCCATCGACCACGATGAGCTCGGCGGCCAGGCCGGGCGTCAGCGAGCCCCATTCGTCCTCCTCTCCCAGGAGGGCCGCCGCGTTCCGCGTCGCGGCGGAGATGGCCTCGAGAGGACTGAGGCCCGCCTCGACGAGAAGCTCGAGCTCCCGATGAAGTCCCTCACCGTAATAGACGCCCGGGTACGGGCTATCGGTCCCCGCTACCAGCAGCACGCCCGCCTCGTGTAGCGCCTGCACGTTTGCCATTGCATTCCGCAGCCCGGCGGCCGCGCTTCGGGCTCTCGCCGCCTGTTCCGGGCTCGGCTCCGCCGTCGCGGCCGCCACGAGATCGTCGCGGAACCAGGGCGGCATGGTCCTGGCGAGCAGCGGGTCGTCGAGGAAGGAAAGATCCTCGAATCGGCGGTGGGCGAACGACTCGATCACGGCCAGCGTGGTGATGGTCGCCACGCCCCGCTCCGCCATCGCGGCGACGGTGGAGTCCGCGATCGGGCGCGCTCCGACGTGCGCGAACGCTCGAATCCCGGTTTCGACGACGGGCAGCGATCCGTTGCGCGGGCCGACGTCGGCGAGGACCGGGAGCCCGCGTTCATCCCCCGAGAGCACCAGGGCGGCGATGAGGCTGTCGGGCAGCGAGCCGTACGCCTTGAGCGCGTCCACCCCGCCGTCGGCCAGCTGGTCGACCACGGTGGCGGCCTGGGCCGACGAGCTGATTCGATAGGATATGGGCGGCCAGACGGGATCGACCCCGTCGAGGAGTGGTCCGACGAACCGCAGACGGGGCCCTTCGATGCGTCCCGCCTCGATCTCCTGCCGCATCTGCTGCAGAAACAGGAGGAGCCCGCCGGTATCCAGGACGGTGGTGACTCCGGCGTAGAGCAGGGCATCGAGGTAGCGGCGATAGCCCAGCACGTCGACCGCCTCGCCGTCCCAGCCGCCCATGAGGTGCACGTGCATGTCCGCCAGGCCCGGCAGGACGGTGCCGCCGGACGCATCGACGATCTCGGCTCCGCCCGGGACTTCGACCGAGCCGGCCGGGCCGATCGCCGCGATCCGCCCGCCCTCGACGAGGACGACCCCGTTCTCGATCGGCGGACCGCCGAGACCGTCGATGATCCGACCGCCGACGATCGCGGTCACGGACTGGGCTCGGACGGGAAGGGCCGCCGTCAGCAGGACGAGGGCCACGGGCAGCGCCGACCGTCGGTTCATGATCGACCTCCTCGCGAGGCGCGTGTCGACGAGGTGAAACCTGCACCGATCGGCTCCCGCATGTAACCCCGGGCTCCCGTGCCGGCACGCGGCAACCTCGGCCGCTTCGATCTCGCCGGCTCGCTCCGGTGCCGATGCACGAGCCCCTGTCATGCCGCCGCCGTTCGCGCCCGCGGAGTGGAGGAGCACACCGGGGACGCGCAACCGTGGCCCGAGGGACCCCGCCTGCCCACCTTGCGCGCGATGAAGCGGCTGAAGAAGGAACTCGGGCTGTTCGACGTGTACGCGATCAGCACCGGCGCGATGTTCAGCTCCGGCTTCTTCCTCCTGCCGGGGATCGCCGCCGCCGAGACGGGGCCGTCGGTCGTCCTCGCCTATTTCCTCGCCGCCCTCCTCATGACCCCGGCCATGCTGAGCATGGCGGAGCTGGCCGCGGCGATGCCGCGGGCGGGCGGCACGTACTTCTTCCTCGACCGGACCATGGGGCCCCTGGTGGGGACGATCGGCGGGTTCGGGACGTGGCTGGCCCTCGTCCTCAAGAGCGCGTTCGCGCTGATCGGGCTGGGGGCCTAGCTGACGATCTACGTGGACGTGCCGATCCGGGAGACCGCGCTGGTCCTCACGGGCGTGTTCGCGCTCCTGAACATCCGCGGGGCCCGGGTGATCCGATGTCCCAAAACCCGAAGATTTGTCGCGAATCCGGCAGATTTGGCACTTGCACACTGCCCATCGCCCGGAAATCATATCATATCATGTGTTGAGGTCGAGGACGGGCCCAGCACCGTCACTCCATTACGCGGCGCCTTTCCACGATGGGCGAAAGGAGAAGAGCAAATGAGCATGTCAAAGTCCCTGATAGCCTTGGCTTTGGCTGCGGGCTCACTCGCAATCGTATCACCCCGCCACGCGGCCGCCCAGAACTGTTACATTTGTGTGAACGGGCAGTGTGGCGCGAACGTGGGCGGCGACCCCTGCGATCAATCGAGTATGTGCGTCGACGGCTGCTTCATGAGTGCTGATTGCTGTGGCGCGGTTACGTGGGTGGAAGTTCCTCCCAGCGCAGGGCTCGTGGCGCTGGCGGGATCGCAAGACGGTGCCCCTGAGCCCTCCATCTTCGCTCGGGTAGGTGCGACCACTCTGGAGTGGAACGAGGGCGTTCCTGTGATCGCTGACCGCGCCTATCCCCTCGCGACCCTCGAGGCGTACTTCGTGAGTGCGGACGGCGCTGTGTTTCGCCAGGTGCGCCGACCTTGCAACGGAGACGACCCGGCGATTGCCGCAGCTGACTCCTAGCTCAGAGCCGAGAGTTTCTGGCTTGCTTAGAGATCAACCCGGGGACCGTCGACCTGCGGGTCTGTCGCGGCGCGATGCTGCAGTTGATCGAATCTGGCGTGTGTCATGGCCCCTCCTCGTGCCCGTCCTTTGCCTTGCGATACGGGGCCCAAGTCCGTTGCGTGCACAGGGACAGTCGGCGTGCGCGATCTCCCTGACGGCCAGCGTCCGGTTTGGAGCGGCGTTGGGGATGGATGGATTCTCGGATGTGGCCGACGTGACTGTCGATTCCGCTGGCAATGTGTACGTGCTCGAGCGGCTGAACAAGACGATCCGCCGATTCGGTCCCGAGGGTGAGCCTCACGGCAACCTGGGTCGTGAAGGTCGAGGGCCAGGCGAGTTCATGAGCCCACAGTCCTTGGGGTGGTTTCGAGACACCATTTGGGTCGTCGACTACGCTACTCGCGAGACGCTGTTGCTGGACGCGGACGGAACCGAGCTTGGTCGGATTCCCCCACTTTCAACGAGCCCGCCATATCTGGCAAGCCCGGCGGTCGCGTTGCTGCAAGGCGACCGCGTGGCTTACCAGGCATGGGTATCCGACGAACTTGTTGCGAGAGGGGATGTCAACTCCAGGCCCTTGATCGTCGCCACGCGGGCGGGAGAGGCGCTGAAGAGCGTGTCGGAGGTGCCCGCCACCCACAGCGTCCTCGCCGTGAGGCCCCCGGGCTACCGCCGAGGGGGCTTGCTGGCAGTTCAGCCGTTCGGTGACGACCCGCTTTGGGCCGTGCACCCGAACGGTGAGGTGATCGTTGTCGTAGAACGAGCCGCTTCAGCGTCGGGGGAGGGTGGCCGCTTCGACGTCCGGTGGTTCGGTCCGGATGGCGGCGAGACACTACAGCGATCCTTCAAGTACGTGCCGAGAAGGCTGCAGGAGGAATACGTGGAGGAATACGTGACGGAGCGCGTCGATTGGCTGCTTGCGCTCGACATGCCGACGTTCGCCTCCCGCCATCAAGCGGAGGAGGCAGTGCGAGAGGCACTGTTCCTACCCGGATACCTGCCACCGGTGGACGACGTTCTGGTGGGGCGGTCCGGAGAGGTGTGGCTGAAGCGGGAGAGGACCGGTTTTCCAGTCCAACGCTGGGACGTACTGGGATCCAAGGGGAACGTCCAGCGAGTAGTCTGCACGCCCGCGGGGATAGATGTGATGTTCGTCGACTCGGTCGACGTATACGGTGTCGAGCTGGATGAGCGCGACATTCCGACGGTGGTCAAGTTGAGTGCCTCCGACTCCGGTTAGCCTTCCCCCGCCTCCACAGTACACCCCCGCTCGTGTTCTACGGGAGGGAATCGCCGGATCGGCCCGAGCAGCAGGTGATAGTCGAGAGCACCCGGATTCCCTCATTCCGCCCGAAGGGTCGTTACACCTGCTCCCAATCCGTGCTCACCGTGACGCGTCGCATGGGCGCGCTCAGGCCCTTCTTCTGACCGCCGGTCACGCTGATCGAGTAGACGCACCCTCGTTCGTCCAGCGCGACTTCGAGGTGACCCCCCCGGATGTTCTTGCCGAGCGGGCCGCCGGGCCTGCCCGCGAAGCCGTATCCATCTTCGTCTTCGAGAGCGTCGTTCAGGTCCTCGATCACGTCCTCGGGGATGACGTGCGGGTACAGGTGGATCCGGAACGGATTCGGCCAGCCCACACCGGGCGCGCGGAGCATCGCGCAGATCGCGCGTGCCAGGTCCTCGAGTTGGTCTCGCGTCGCAGCCATTCGTCCTCCTCGACTCGGGTCATCGTCTGGAAGGGTACGGACGGCACAGGATCGCGGACAGCCCGGGCGGCGCCCGCAGACCGCTACTCGACCCGCGCTTCGTTGACCGCGACGTAATAGCCGTCCGGATCGCGCACGACGAAGGCGCGCAGGCCCGTGCCGTTGTCGGTGTTCGGAGGCTCGTGAATCGTCGCACCCATCGCCTGCGCGCGTCGCCAGGCCGCATCGAGGTCGCGGACCACGAACCACAGGAGGAGGCCGTTCCCGGACCGACCCTCGCCCGGATCGAGCAGCGAGGGCCATTCGTGATCTCCGCGAGGTCCCGAGGGTCCCCAGTGATGCGGGCACAGGAGGGTCGTGCCGTCCTCGTCGAGAACCTGATTGAAGACCTCGGCGCCGGGGTGGTTCTGTCGGGCTCCGAGCAGGGACATGTACCAGGTCGAGCTCTCGGCGACATCCGCCACGGCGATGATCGGCCACACGCGCTTCAAGGGGTCCTCCAGTCACCGGAACGAAGGCCGAGCGTGATCCGTCCCGTCCAATTGACGGCCCGGTGTCGGGTCGCGTCCAGAGTGGCTCGCGCGTAATCGTCCCCATGCTCGGCCGGCACCCGCGCCAGCCGTAGCCCGAGCGTCCCCGCCTGCCCACCTTGCGCCGATGAAGCGGCTGAAGAAGGAACTCGGGCTGTTCGACGTGTACGCGATCAGCACCGG
>Ga0315553_10001552_pt1 | contig 18977 bp, 16 predicted proteins | sample SalMarSW160140MG_FD_203099 | JGI IMG/M metagenome (GOLD analysis project Ga0315553, IMG submission 203099) | Salt marsh sediment microbial communities from the Plum Island Ecosystem LTER, Massachusetts, United States - Salt Marsh Sediment SW1601-40 ... | reverse complement strand
CGCAAGACCCGCAACAAGATCACGGCCTTGCGCATAAGCCCGGCGGCCAAGCCCGCTTCCCGTGGCAAGCAGCCCGGCAGCGCCGAGCCGCCCGTCGGCTGAAGGTCCGGGCCTGCGGTGGGATTTTTCCGGGTTCTGCTTGTTCAGCCTAGGTTCAGCCGCCTCTTCCGAACTTGGTCCGGGGATCACGCCGGAAAGATGCGAGCACGTGCCTCTGCCCCCCGGGGCTTGTCTGCGGGGCGGCGAAGCACCGACCAATAAGGGAAGGAATCGAGATGAATCGAGCTGTTCCGTTGACCATCGTAGCCGGCGTTCTCGCCTGCGTTGTCGCCGCGGGTTCCGTTCAGGCCGCACCGGCAACGTCCGGAATTCTGGGCAAGCTTACGGCGACTGCGCAATCTTCGACCCAGGTCGAGCAGGTCGGCTGGCGCCGTCGCCACTGGCATCGTCGCTGTATCCGCCGCTGCATGTGGCGTTGGGGACATAGCTACCGCCATTGCCGCCACGTTTGCCATCGCCACAATTGGGATTGATCTCGGCCGTCGGTCTTGACCGACAGCTCTCCGCCCCGCTGGCCGCAAGGGTCGGCGGGGCGGACGTCGTCCGGTCTCCAGCGCCTTAGTGGGCTTCAGTTTACCGCCTCGCCCGGGGCGCAGGCCTTGATAGCCAGCGCGTGCACCCCACCTTTAAGCTCGTCACTCAACAGATCGTTGACCAGCCGGTGACGCTCGACACGCGATTTGCCGGCGAAGGCCTCTGACACGATCAGCACGCGGAAATGGCTCTCTCCGGTACCGGGAGAAGAGCTATGATTTGCGTGAAGGTGCGACTCATTGACCACGTCAAGCCGGCTGGGTTTCAATGCGACCTCCAGCTTCACGCGGATCTGCCTCTCAAGGCTCATTAAGGGTCGCCTCATTTGGTTGTGAAAGAATGACAAATCGCACAAAGCGCAGATCAGCTTGTGCGCCGGGTGGCCTCAGATCATACTTCGGCCCATGAAGCTGGACTCGAAATATTTCGACAGCATCCGCGTCGCGCCCAAGCGGGAGCGCGCCGTGTCTGTCCGTGAGGAGCATCCCTGCTGCCAATGGAAAGGGTGCACGGCACCCGGCCGCCATCGGGCGCCGAGAGGGCGCGGGTGCGATGGGCAGTACTATATCTTCTGCCTGGAGCACGTCCGCCAATACAATGCCTCTTATAACTATTTCGATGGCATGAACGACGCCCAGGTCGAGGACTTCCAGAAGGATTCAGTGACCGGGCATCGGCCGACTTGGAAGGTCGGCGTCAACGCTTCAGCGAACCGAAAAGCGGCAGATACGTCCGCCACCAACGGCCATCGCCAGTTTGGCTGGCGCGCACTCGACCCGCACGGTTTCTTCGCGTGGCGGGCCAAGGCTGCGCGCCAGGAGCCGGCCGAGAACCGGCGCCAGCTCAAACCGCTCGAGAGAAAATCGCTGCAGACGCTCAATCTATCGGCCAGCGCGACGCGCATCGAGATCAAGGCGCGCTTCAAGGAGCTGGTTAAGATCCACCACCCCGATGCCAATGGCGGCGACTCGCGCTCGGGCGATAAGTTGCGCGAGATTATCCAAGCCTATAACTATCTCAAGCAAGCAGGACTTGTCTGAACTTCGGCATTCCCTGCGAACACCAGTAACCCGACAACTTCGAGAGCCTTCTGCACGATGCGTGCGCAAACTCCAACCGGTGTTGAAGCCAAGCCGCCCGGCCTGCCCGACATGAAGCTATCGGTGCGGCAGGTCTTCGGCATCGATTCCGACCTGGACGTGCCCGCTTATTCCAAGCCCGACGAGCACGTTCCCGATATCGATCCCGATTATCTCTTCAACAAAGAGGTAACGCTCGCGATCCTTGCCGGCTTCAAGCACAACCGCCGCGTCATGATCCAGGGCTACCACGGCACCGGAAAATCGACGCACATCGAGCAGGTGGCGTCGCGGCTCAACTGGCCGTGCATCCGCGTCAATCTCGACAGCCACATCAGCCGCATCGATCTCATCGGCAAGGACGCCATCGTGCTGAAGGACGGCCTGCAGGTGACGGAGTTCCGCGAGGGGATCTTACCCTATGCGCTGCAGAGCAACACCGCGCTCGTGTTCGACGAGTACGACGCGGGGCGCCCCGATGTGATGTTCGTCATCCAGCGCGTGTTGGAGGTCTCCGGCAAGCTCACCTTGCTTGACCAATCGAAGGTGATCCGCCCGCATCCGGCGTTCCGTCTTTTTTCGACGACAAACACCATCGGCCTCGGCGACACGTCCGGCCTCTATCACGGCACGCAGCAGATCAATCAGGGCCAGATGGACCGCTGGTCGATCGTGGCGACGCTGAACTATCTGCCGCACGACGACGAAGCGAAGATCGTGCTGTCAAAGGTCAAGGCGTTCGCCAAGAGCGAGGCCAAGCGCAAGACGGTTTCGCATATGGTGCGCGTCGCCGACCTGACGCGCTCGGCTTTCATCAACGGGGATCTGTCCACCGTGATGAGCCCGCGCACCGTGATGATGTGGGCGGAGAACGCCGAGATTTTCGGCGACGTGGGGTTTGCGTTCCGTCTCACCTTCCTCAACAAGTGCGACGAGCTCGAGCGGCCGATGGTCGCCGAGTTCTATCAGCGTTGCTTAGGTGAGGAGCTGCCCGAGAGCGCAGCAAACGTCGCCCTGAGCTAAGAGCGAATGACGACGGGTCCCAAACGCAAGGAAGCCCCCACGGAGCCGCTGAAGCGGGCGATCGGCCTCACCGTGCGCGCCATCGCGGGCCAACACGATCTCGACGTCGGCTTCGCGCCAGGATCGCCGGAGCTTTCCGCAAAGCACGTGCAGCTGCCGGAGCCTTCGCGCGTACCCTCGCAACGGGAAATCTCGGTCCTTCGCGGTTGGGCCGACAGCTTCGCCCTGACCGCCGGCTGCCATGACGTAAGGCTGCACAACCGTCTTGCGCCGGCCTCCGGCCCAGCTCGCCTGGTTTTTGAGGCGGCTGAGCGGGCGCGCGTGGAAGCCCTGGGGGCGACCCGCATGCCGGGCATGGCGCGTAATTTGGCCGCCCGGATCGAAGACCAATATGCGCACGGGCGTTTTGCTGAGGTGTCGACCAAGGAGGAGGCTCCCCTGGAGGATGCCGTCTCCTTGCTGATCCGCGAGCGGTTGACGGGGCTGAGGCCGCCCGAGTCGGCCAAAGCGCTGGTCAACGTCTGGCGCGCCTCCGTCGAGCAGCGCGGCGCCAAGGTCTTGCGCAGGCTCGAAAGCCTGGCCGACGACCAGGAAAGCTTCGGCCGATTGATGCGCGACCTCTTGCGGGCGCTGGAGCTTACCGAGGAGGGCGCCGACGCCGAGCAGCAAGAGAACGCGGATCAGAGCGAGGATGACACCCGGTCCGGCGACAATGAGGGCGAAACGGGGGAAGAGGGCGAAGAAGGCCGGGACCAGCCGCGCGACGAGGGGCTGGCCGAAGGGGAGGCCAGCGAAGCTCAGGAGGCGTCCGAGACGGCGAGCCCGGACGAGCTTGAGAGCCAGTTCAACGACCTGGAGCAAATCGACACGACCGAGCCGTGGCGGCCCAATACCTCTGTCCTCGATAACCCGGAGGCCTTCGGCTACAAGGTCTTCACGCGCGAGTTTGATGAGGAGGTCGGCGCCGAGCAGCTCTCCTCGCCCGAGGAACTGGAGCGGCTCCGCGCCTACCTCGACCGCGAGCTCAGGACGCTGTCGAGTGCCGTAGCCCGACTTGCCAACCGGCTGCAGCGGCGCCTGCTCGCGCAGCAGAATCGCGCCTGGGAGTTCGACCTGGAAGAAGGCACGCTGGATGCGGCCCGTCTCCCGCGCGTCATCATCGATCCCATGCACCCTTTGTCCTTCAAGCGGGAGTGTGACACCGACTTCCGCGATACCGTTGTCACGCTTCTTCTCGATAATTCCGGATCGATGCGGGGCCGTCCGATCATGGTCGCCGCCTGCTGCGCCGACATCTTGGCGCGCACGCTGGAGCGGTGCGGCGTGAAGGTGGAGATCCTGGGGTTCACGACCCGGGCCTGGAAGGGGGGCCAAGCCCGCGAGCAATGGCTTGCGTCAGGCAAGCCGCAAGGCCCCGGACGCCTCAACGACCTGCGCCACATCGTCTACAAGACGGCCGACGCGCCGTGGCGGCGTGCTAAGCGCTCGCTTGCGCTGATGATGCGCGAAGGCCTGTTGAAAGAGAACATCGACGGAGAGGCGCTGGCCTGGGCGCACCGGCGCCTGCTCGGGCGGTCCGAGCAGCGCCGCATTCTGATGATGATCTCCGATGGCGCGCCGGTCGATGATTCGACGCTCTCGGTCAACTCCGGCAGCTATCTGGAGCATCACTTGCGCCAAGTGATCGACGAGATCGAAATGCGCTCGCCCGTGCAGCTGATCGCGATCGGCATCGGGCACGATGTCACACGGTATTACCGCCGGGCGGTGACGATCACCGATCCGAGCGAGCTTGCCGGCGCCATGACCGACAAGCTGGTCGAGCTGTTCGAGGAAGAGGGGCGCATTGCGCGGCCACGCCCGAAAGTCCCGCGGTCATGGGTCCACTGAGGGAGAGCGCCTTGCAGCTTAGGTTGACGCGAGGCATCTTTCGTTCGCCAAACCATCTCAAGCGAGCAACGCGCATCCTGGCGGCGGCCCTGATCGGCACGCTTGTGTTGAGCGGCGGTGCCCTTGGCGGGCCCAAGCCGTCCACACGCGACGTGCAGACGGGCTCTATCGTCGTGGAGGCCAGTTCAATCGCGGCCTTCGACAGGACCCACCCCAAAGCGACGCACTTCGGCAAGCTCATCTGGCGCGGCGGCCTCGTCCTTACGTCGCCCTCGCCCAACTTCGGAGGCTGGTCGGGGCTGGTGCTCGGCCCTGGCGGCAAGGACGTCCTCGCCGTGTCGGATGCCGGCACCTGGATGACGGGCACTCTCGTTTATGCCGATGGCCGGCCGAAAGGCGTGCAATCGGTGCGGCTTGGTCCCCTCAAATCGCTGTCGGGAAAAACGCTTCCACGCTTCCGGGATCGCGACGCGGAAGGGCTTGCCCTTGTCGCAGGCACCCCAGCCAAAGGAAGCGTGCTGATTTCGTTTGAGCGCAACCACAGGATCGGGCGCTTCGACATCGATGCCAAGGGCCTTTCCGCTCCCAAAAGCTACGTTGATCTATCCGCAGCGATAAAGCGGCGGTTGCGCGCCAACAGTGGCCTAGAGGCCGTCGCGGTGCTGGGCGGTGGTCCGAATGCGGGCTCGCTCGTTGCCTTTGCCGAGCGCCTACGTGACGCCGCGGGAAATCACATCGGTTGGATTTGGATCAAGGGCCGTCCGCGTGAGTTCCGTCTCAGCAATGCCGGCGCCTACGACATAACGGACATGGCCGCGCTCCCCAGCGGCGGCTTGCTGGTGCTCGAGCGCCGGTTCCGTTGGAGCGAGGGGGTCAAGGTGCGTTTGCGACTTGTCCGGCAGCAGGAGCTGCACGCCGGCGCGCGGATTGAAGGCGAGACCCTGCTTGAGGCGGACTCGAGCCAGGAGATCGACAACATGGAAGGCCTGGCGGTTCACACCGGAACCGGCGGCGACATTGTCGTGACCATGATATCGGATGACAATTTCAACAAGGGACTGCAGCGGACCGTGCTGTTGCAGTTCGCCCTCGACGGCGTCGATCTGGCCCGCGCCGGCACGCGCCCCTAGCGCGAGGCCGCGACGCAAGCAGCCGCAATAAGAGCAAATCCTATTGCAGCGGCTTCACGCCGCCTTCGAAGGCGCGGCCTTCACCGCCTTCTGTACCTCACGCTTGAGCTTGAGGCACCGCTCGGAAAGCTCGTCTTCGCCGGCTTTGAGCAAGAAGGCGTCGAGGCCGCCGCGATGCTCGACCGTCTTCAGCGCGTGCGCGCTGATGCGAAGGCGCACCTTGCGCCCGAGCACGTCGCTCATCAGCGTGACATCACAAAGATTGGGACGGAACTTACGTTTCGTCTTGTTCTCGGCGTGGCTCCTCAGCTGCCCGGAAAGGGGCAGCTTACCGGTCAATTCGCAGCGCCTCGTCATCTCAAGCTCCTTCGCCACCGCTCCCATGCAGTGGCCCGTGCCAAAGGATTTGCAGGTAAGGAAATGCCGGCACCCGTTGGGCCGGCACGACATTGGCGCTGTCTATGCCCGATGCTCCCCGCAGACGTCAAGGCGCCAGCGCCGGGCATGAAGGGGCGGAGCGAAAGCCGGCCTTCAGACTTGGGCTTTGAGGACCCCTTTGAAAGGTCTACTATGATGGCTTACTTGCTAATGGGTCGCCGAAAGCATCACTCGTCGGGGCCACAGATTTGTCGTAAAAGCTAACTACCGCGGAGCTGATGAGTGCCGCGTCCTGGGGACATGGGGTCTCATGATGTATCGGGTTCGGCTTGGAGCCAGTCTCACCCACCACGCAGCGCTCCTTTTGTCGCTTCTGTTGCTTGCCTCGGCGTCGCCTCTGGGCTCGGCGGCCTACGCCGACTCCAAGGCATTGCCCTCCCAGGTGAGCGCGGTCTATCGGATTAGCTTCGGCCTGCTCGGTGAAATTGGGTCGTTTAAGTTCAAGTCGAGCGTCAAGGGTGAGGCGTATTCTTTGGCTGCTGACGCCACGATTGACACGGCCATTTTTGACTATTTCGGCTTGATGTCGAGCAACGGCTTGGTCCGTGCCGCCGTTACAAAGCCTGCCGACTATCAGTTCCGATACCGGCAAAAGGCGTTTCTGGGAAAAAAGAAGGCCAAGTCGCTCAGCATTGCGTTCAACCCCGCGGGTGTGACGAACGTGACGTTCGTGCCTCCCGATGCGCCCTCGAAGAAAGCCATACCGGTTACACAAGAGCAGCTGAAGAATGCGCTCGATCCCTTGAGCGGGGTCATGGCCCTGTCTTTGGGGAACCTTGCCAAGCCGTGCAACCAGAAGCTTCCTATCTTCGACGGCAAACAGCGCTTTGATCTCATCTTCACGCCGACTGGACGCTCATCTGGTCCCGGTCAGGTCTGCCACGTTCGCCTTGTCCCCATCTCCGGTCACAAGAAGGGTGAGGGGGCCAACTCGGTCATCAGCGGGAACATCGAGGTCGTATTGCAGGCGGTCCCGAAGGCGAACATTCTCATTCCCTACCGTGTTACGGTGCCCACCATCATCGGCGCTGCCGTTCTGACTTCGGAGAAGATTGATATCACCATGCCGGACCGGCAGCGGATCGCATTGAGACGCTAGACGAGCACGGCGCAAGGGCTGGGGCCCTGCTTAATCCAAGAGGACGAACGCTTTAGCGACAATCGCCTGCAAGGCAAGAAGGCGGTCGCGATGCGCAAGAGCTCCCTCAAAGCGAGTCACCAGCAATCAAGACCTTAAACTCGGCGTCAGGCCTCTGCAATGCCAACGCGCGAGCGATGTGAGGAGGCCATTGCAGATGGGCAGCGACCTGGAGATCCGTATCCGCCATGTCACGGCGGTGCTCGGGCCCACCAATACCGGCAAGACCCACCTCGCCATCGAACGTATGATCGGCCACGAAAGCGGCATGATCGGTCTGCCGCTGCGCCTCTTGGCGCGCGAGGTCTACGACAAAATTGCAGCCCGCGTCGGCGCGGAGAACGTTGCTCTGATTACGGGCGAGGAGAAGATCAAGCCGGAGCGCGCCCGCTATTGGGTCTGCACCGTGGAGGCGATGCCGCGCGACGTCGACGTCGACTTCCTGGCAATCGATGAGGTGCAGCTCGCTGGAGACTTCGAGCGCGGTCATGTCTTCACCGATCGCCTGCTCCATGCCCGCGGGCGTGCGGAAACGCTGCTGCTCGGCGCGCAGACCATGCGGGAAGCGATCGCCGATCTTGTTCCCGGCGCCAACTTCATCTCGCGCCCGCGCCTTTCCAAGCTCTCCTACGCGGGGCAGAAGAAGATCACCCGTATGCCGCAGCGCTCGGCCGTCGTCGCGTTCTCGGCAGCCGACGTCTATTCGATCGCAGAGCTGATCCGCCGCCAGCGCGGGGGCGCCGCCGTAGTGCTCGGCGCTCTTTCGCCGCGCACGCGCAACGCCCAGGTGGCGCTTTATCAATCGGGCGACGTCGACTTTCTGGTGGCGACCGACGCCATCGGCATGGGGCTCAATCTCGACGTGGATCACGTCGCCTTCTCGGCGGCGCGCAAGTTCGACGGTCAAAACCACCGCAATCTGACGCCGGCCGAGTTGAGCCAAATCGCCGGCCGGGCGGGACGGCACATGAACGACGGCACGTTCGGGGTCACTGGTTCGGCCGATCCTTTCGATGCCGATACGGTCGAGCGGCTCGAAACGCACAACTTCGAAAGCGTGCGTATGCTGCAATGGCGCAACCGCAGCCTCGATTTCTCGTCGCTGGAAGGGCTCAAGAACTCGCTGCGCGAGACCCCGCAAATCCAGCGCCTGGCGCGTGCGCGCCCCGCCGACGATGTCATCGCGCTGGAGACGGTAAGCGCGGACAAGGAGGTTGCCGACGCCGCCTGCGCGCCTGCGGCCATTGCCAAGTTGTGGGATGTCTGCCAGGTGCCGGACTATCGCAAAATTTCGGGCCAGAACCATGCCGAGCTGGTAGCGACCATCTACAAATTCCTGATGGCGCCGGAGGAGCACATCCCCGAGGACTGGTTCTCCAAGCAAGTTGCTTTTGCCGATCGCACGGACGGGGACATCGACACGCTGGCGAACCGCATCGCCCACATCAGGACGTGGACATTTGTGTCGAACCGCGCCGACTGGCTCAAGGATCCCGAGCACTGGCAGGGACGCACGCGCGAGATCGAGGATAGGCTATCGGATGCGCTGCATGAGTGCCTGACGCAGCGCTTTGTCGACTTGCGCACAAGCGCGCTGATGAAGGGAATGCGCGACAAAGATGAGCTTCATGCCGAGATCTCGGACGATGGGACGATCCACGTGGAGAAGCATTTCGTCGGCCGGCTGAGAGGCTTCCGCTTCTCGCCCGATCAGGGCGGCGAGGGAATTCATGGCAAGGCCACGCGCAATGCGGCTGCGCAGGTGCTGGCGCGGGAATTGTCGATGCGCGCGCGCCGCGTCGCCGCTGCCCAACCCGGTGCTTTGCAGCTGAGCCCACAGGGACGCATCCTTTGGAATGATGCCGACATCGCCCAGCTCGACGCGACGGAGGATCCGCTGAAGCCATCCGTAACGATCCTCGCCGATGAGCATCTGTCGCTGCCGGACCGGGAAAAGATCCAGGCCAAGCTCGAGGCGTGGGTGGCCGCGACGATCGCAGACAAGCTCAAGCCGCTTGTTGAGGCGGGAAAGGCGGAGGATGTCTCGGGGCTTGCCCGGGGCATTGCTTTCCGCCTGAAGGAGAACCTTGGCATCCTCAAACGCGAGACCGTCGCCGATGAGATCAAGGCGCTCGATCAGACCGCGCGGGCGCAGCTGAGGAAGTACGGGGTGCGCTTCGGCGCCTTCAACATCTATTTCCCGCTGCTGCTGAAGCCGGCAGCCGCCGAGCTCATCTTGACGCTTTGGTCGCTGAAGCATGCTGGAGCGAACGGCATTTCGCTTGAAAGGATGCCTGATCCGCCACGCGCCGGTCTCACATCGTTCACACCTGACCCGGCTTCGCCGGAGGCCTTCTACCGCGCCTACGGCTATCACGTGTGCGGACCTCGCGCCGTGCGCATCGACATCCTTGAGCGGCTTGCCGATCTCATTCGGCCACTGCTTGCCTGGCGGTCAAGTTCCAACGGCGCGACGCCGCCCAAGGGCGCGACGGGAGACGGCAGTTTCATCGTCATACCGGAGATGATGTCGCTGCTTGGCTGCTCGCCCGAAGAGTTGAGCGGCGTGCTCAAGGCGCTGGGTTTTCGCGTTGAGCGGCGACGGGTCCAGGACGGTCAGGCATCAGCGGCTGCCGCCGAGACAAGTGATGGATCGTCCTCAAGTATGCCAGAAGCACCAGCCGAAACAGCGGAACCGGCGACTCAAACCGCGGAAGGTGCAACCGAGGCGGGGCTCGCTGGTGAGCACGAGCCATCGGCGCAGACCGCGGAAGGTGCAACCGAGGCGGGCCTCGCTGGAGAGCACGAGCCATCGGCGCAGACCGCGGATCAAGCGATCGAGCCACAATTCGAGGAGATCTGGCGCCCGCGCCGCCATGCCCGCAGCGAGCACCGCAAGGAGTCCACAAGTCGGTGGCGGCGTCGCCCGGATAGGCAGAGCGCCTCGAGCCAAACCTCCAAGCCGGGCCAATCCGCAGGCGGTAATGGTCATGACGATTCCACCTCCGGCACACGGACCGTCGGCGCCGATGAAAAAGGGGAGCGCACCAAACAGCCTGGCGGGCGCGGTCGCGACTCACACGTCGGGCGGCTCAAAACTCCCGAACGGCGTCGGCGGGAAGAGCGTCGCAAGCCGGAGGTCCATTCAGCCGCGCCGCCGCAAAGGGTTGGGATCGAGGCGGATTCACCCTTCGCAGCCTTGGGGGCTCTTCGCGATGCGCTTGCAAAACGCGGCAAGGAGACCCGCTCTTGACGAGCCGCGGAGAGGAGCTTTCGGACTGCGCTGACGGCGCACAGCGCATCGACAAATGGCTATGGTTTGCGCGGCTTACGAAAACGCGCACACTGGCCGCCGAGCTCGTCGCAAGAGGAAAGGTCCGCCTCAACCGGGCACGGGTGGAGAAACCGAGCCAGATCGTCCGCGTGAATGACGTTCTGACCGTGGTTGTTAGCCGCCGCGTGCGGCTGTTGAGGGTGCTGGGGCTCGGCCTCAGACGGGGGCCATCTGCCACGGCACGCACGCTCTATGAGGAATTGACAGCTGCAGTCGATCCGCTCAATCCTCTTGCGCAATCGTCGTTGCATTTGCCAAGCGGCCAGCGGAATGAGGCGGGCCCTGGCTGGCGCGAGCCGGGCAGCGGCCGGCCAACCAAGAGAGAGCGTCGGGAAATCGACCGAGTGAGTGGCAAGACCCGCTAAAGGCCGGCGGAAGACGCCTACTCGCGCGGGTGCGCCGGCCCTGGGTGCTCGTCAAGCGAGGCAGCCGGGCCCAAATTGGCGCCCAGATGAGGAAGCAAGCCGGACCGACCAATGACCTACATCGTCAACGAAAAATGCATCAAGTGCAAATACACCGATTGCGTCGAGGTCTGCCCCGTCGATTGCTTCTATGAAGGCGAGAACATGCTCGTGATCCACCCCGACGAATGCATCGACTGCGGGGTGTGCGAGCCCGAGTGCCCGGTGGAGGCGATCAAGCCCGATACCGAGCCAGGGTTGGAAAAGTGGCTCGAGCTCAACCGGAAGTACTCCGAGACGTGGCCGAACATCACTTCCAAGAAGGATGCGCCGGCCGACGCCGACGAACACAAGGATGAGGACGGCAAGTTCCAGAAGTACTTTTCGCCGGAGCCGGGCGAAGGGGACTAGGTCTTGGCGCGCTTGCGGCAAAAAGCGCCCAAGCCTCCGAAAACGCTTACGATTCAAGGTTGCCCGTTAAGCGCCCCCACATCCTGTGCGGGGCTTGGCCTTCATTTTCGATGAAGTTTGTGTTACGGTAGTCAAAGCTGATAGCCTGAAACGAATACAAAGCCGGAACAGGAGCGAACAAAGAGCATCCGCTTTGTCCTTAGATGAGCATTGATCGGACTCCCCGCGGACCGAGGAAGAGCGGTTTTGACCTAGCCCAACGCACCCCCACTCGGATCTCGCTCGGCTTCCAGCCCCGGCAGATCCGGAAACCACGTTTCCAGAGCGGCAGTTCGCGGCCGACGCGGGGTGTGGGTGCGTGACCGCTTCGAATGAACGGCGTTTGTAAATCTTGACGAGAAAGTGAGACGACCCCTATGGCTCAAAAGAAAAAGGCGCGCACTGCCACTCGTTCGGCCAGCTCCGGCGGGACCGCAGGTAAAAAGGCTGCCCGCAAGGCGGTTGCCGCGACCAATAGGCCGGGTCGGTCCCAATCCAAATCCAAGCCCCTCGCGCGGAAGGCCATTGCCAAGGCGCATGGCTCTGGAAAGGGCAGGAAATCTGCCGCCAGGACGGCAAGAACCCCTGACGCCGTCAACTCGGCCCCAAAGGCGACGAGGCCCGCAACCGGCGCGAAAGCACGCCTGAAGCCGGCGGTCGCCGCCAAGGCGAAGCGGCCGGGCGTGGCGGCAATCCGTGCCGTGGCCGCTGCGGTCAAGCCGGCTGGGCAAAAAATTACCGCGCCGGTCGCGCCTATGACTCCGAAGTCGGTTGCCGAGAAGGCGGCCGCCGCTCGCCACCTGATGGCCGCGCAGAAGAAGCCGGTCAACCAGCGCCACGGGTTTAAGGCGAACGAGTTCATCGTCTACCCGGCTCACGGCGTCGGGCGGATCATTGGCATCGAGGAGCAAGAGATCGCCGGCATGGCGCTCGAGCTGTTCGTGATCAACTTCGACAAGGAGAAGCTGACGCTGCGGGTCCCCACCGGCAAGCTGCAAAGCGTCGGCATGCGCAAGCTTTCGGACGAAGCGGTCGTCAAGAAAGCGATGGAGACCTTGAAGGGCCGCGCTCGCGTGAAGCGGACCATGTGGAGCCGGCGTGCTCAGGAGTACGTGGCCAAGATCAACTCTGGCGATCTTGTCTCCATTGCCGAAGTGGTGCGCGATCTTTACCGCTCAGAGGCCCAGCCCGAGCAATCCTATTCCGAGCGCCAGCTCTACGAGGATGCGCTCGATCGCATGGCGCGTGAGATCGCAGCCGTCGAGAAGCTCGATGAGCGCGGCGCGGTGCAGCGGATCACCGACGTGCTGTCGAAAAGCGCACGCGGACGCCGCCTCGCCGCCGAAGGTGAAGCTAGCGACGCTGAGACGCGGGCGGCCTAGCGCGCCTCACGGCAATCGCAGATCGAAGGCGTCCGGCCTCTTTTGCGCCGGGCGCCTTTGTTTTTGCGGCGCTGTCTTGCCGCGTTCGCCGCTGACGGTCAGACCACCCGAAGACGAGGAAGACGGCGCAGGCGAGCTCACGCCCGTGGTTTCAATCTGGCTTGGGTCCTCGATCTTGATGTAGGGGCCGTTGCGGTACTCGATCCAGCCGCGAACCTCAACGCGCTGGCCTTCGAGCGCTGCCAGCGCTTTTGCCCACTCCGGGTTCTTGCGCAGAAGGCTGGCACGGATCCCCGCCGTGAAATCGGTTCGCCAATCCTTGCCGAAGTTGAGATAGGTGCGAGATTTGGTCATTGCGACGTGAACGACTTGACCCTCTACGATCTGGTAGGTGTTGCGCCGGCGTATAAGTGCGCGAGGGCGCAAAGCCAGGCGCGTGGCGTAGGCCGCGTTCGCCCAAAGACCGGCGCCGGCCGCGCGCGCGACGCGCTCGTGCGCCAGCAATTCGCGTATGCAGGCGAAGCTTCCCGGCAGGCCATAGGCGCGCGCGTATCCATTGCTCAACATGCGCCCCTGGACCCAGATGCGCTCACCGTCGCGATTGAGGAAAAGGTGGGAGAGGAGACGTCCATAGCGGTCAAAGCGACGCCCCGAGTAAGCAAGTTCCACCGAGCGGCCCAGGACCAGATCGCGTAAAGCATCAGCCGCACGCTGCTCGGGCGGCCAGGGCGCGGCGTCTGCGCTCATGTCGGGAGAGCGCGGGGCAAGCGCCCCGATGAGGCGAACCTCCTGGTTGTCGTCGAGCAGGATCGTTTCCGCGTCGATGACGCGCACCACCGCCCGCACGGGTCCCGCTTTCAGGCTGCAGGGCTTGTCTTGCGCCGGCGTCGGCTGAGCGAAGAGCCCCTGAAGCACAGCGAGCGCCGCAACGGTCATGAACAGACGTGGTCGCTCATGGATGCGGGCCACTCCAACCGATCCTTTGCAAACGCACCGCGCCCAAACTTGCGAGAGCTTAAGGAGACTGGCTGTGGTAGGTGCGGGCGCTCACCCCCGAGCTCCGGCTCCGCTCCCCCTCGCCGTCAGTATACGAAAGATATCCTGGAAAGTCCGCGATCGGTTCTTTTTTGCTCGCGACGGCACCCGATCAAAACAGCCAGTTCCCGTGTTCATCGATGCTTGGCGCGGCGCCGGTGAGCGGCGCGATCGCGGCGCCGGTCGGATCATCGCCGCCGGTCCCAAAGTGCATGTCAGCGGCAGCGGCAATCCCATCAACGACGACACCTGCAAAGACGGACTGGCCGCCATCTGACTCTCCGGCCGCCGATGTCGGCTCACTACTGAATTGGGGCCGGAACACGAGGCGATCATCGATTGGCTCTGTCGGAATGTACTCGAGAAGCGGTGCCGCTGCGGCGAAGCCTTGCAAGTCCTTGAGCTCCAGGTCGCGGCCATGGTCGGGCAAGGTGTAATCGACAGCGGCCCTGACAGGGGCGCCGACGTCATCCTCATCGATCAGGTATCCGCTGCGCAAATGGGAAGGATCCGACTGATCGCCGTGGCCGTTCGATCGGGCGCCCCACTGGAGAATGGAATCATCCTCCACGAGGTCGATCCCTTTGCCGAGAACAATACGGTCGGTCGTCTCGTTCCATTGAATGCGTTCGATGGAGAATAAGTAATCGAGCCCATTCTCGAACACCGCGACGTAGCGAGGCACTTTGTGAGGGATCCAGTGGCGATTGAGCGTAATCGTTACCGTGCCGGCGCCGGAGTAGTCCATGACGTCGGTTCCGTCAGACTCGTAGCTGAGCTGCGGCTGGCCGCCGTGAACGATGTTGAACCCGGAAGACCAGTGAAATAGGTCATGACCCTCACCACCATAGAATTTCTCGATCCGGTGCCGATCAAAGCCGCCCACAAATTCATCATCGCCCCGACCACCGAGCAGTGTGGTGAAGCCCTGCTCGATTCGGAGGACGTCATCACCACTCGTGCCGAGAAGCGTCGCGGTGCCCGGCGAAAAATGCACACCAAAGGGCAATTGCCGCGACGGATCCAGGCCGGAGTAGTAGATGAGCGAGGCAATCACCGAGGAGGAGTTGACCGTAGGTGTCGGGGAGCCGGGCAGGCCATAGGGGATATAAGGAAAGTCCTGCTGCTCGATATCACGCGCATAGGATGCCATTGTTTCCCAGGCCCGGAACGCGTCGCCGTCGTAGGGAAGACTGTGGCTGCCACGGTAGTCCGGCGTTCCGATCTTGGCGATGAGCTCTTCGCGCGCGGCAAGGTTTGCAACCGCGAGCGTGGTGCGACCGTCGGCGCCCTCGATGCCGAGGATGGCGCCTTCGCCGGTCGCTTCGCGGACGCCTTCCATGACGAACCAGTGATCCTGGGCGCCATGGAAATCGGCTTCGTTCTGCTGGTAGACGAGCTGCAAATGGTCGAAGCCGAAGTGGCCAAGACCGAAGACCTGCACGGGAACCCCTTCGATACGGATTCGCGGCATGTCCCCCTCGTTCGTGGCCGGTGGGCGGGCGGCGAAGCAACCCTGCCGTTGCCGGCGCGGCCGTCCCCTTGCGGCCCCGCGATTGCAGGCGGCCGATCGTGCTCGACATAATAACGAGCAATTGCGGCCTTATACAATTAGAGATTGCAGATGTATCAGCAGCCTTGGAGGGAAGCAGCGAAGCTCGAAGCCGATTGCCCAGAGTTGATCTTGCAGCTTGGCCGCTATCCGCATCACCGCTCCAAGACCGCATCGGGGAATGTTGGCGGCCCGTCTTCCGGTCACCCGCAGCGATCAGGAGCGGGCGGCTGCTGGCGGACCGGCATCCATTGCCGCCGGTTTCCATCACGAGCACGGGCGTAACCAGACCTTGCCGCGTGCTATAGGAAGGACGGAGCTGTCACGCGTCTTTCGGCATCGGCCCCGTAGCTCAGTAGGATAGAGCATCAGATTCCTAATCTGAGGGTCACAGGTTCGAATCCTGTCGGGGTCACCAATAGAATCAGGGGCTAGGGCGCCGTCTAGCTGAGGGTCCACGTAGGATCCAGAAATTCAGTCGGATTCAATGACGCGCCATGTGCTGCGGTTCTCCTGGTCCTCGATGCGCGTGACAGAGAGGCCGGTGCGACCCGCCGTCAGGCGATCCATGTCGATCGTCACCCTTGACGCTGGAGATCGCTGAACGCGCCCGGCGAGATCGGCGAGCACTTTGAGGTCGGGTCCCGAAAATCTTGGCCGCCAGGTCGCCGCGCGCACCGGTGAGCATCTCGGAGGTGCTCTCGATCAATCCGATCTCGGCGCCCTCAAGGCGCTTCTAGACCTTCCAGCCTTTGCCGCCTCAATCGGGGCCCACCCGCTCATTCGAACTCGTATCCGGCCGTCATACGCAGGATCGCGTTCTCGCTGTCATCCGTGAGGCCGAAGGCGCCGCCAATGCCGAAGTGGACATTGTTGTCCCATTTGGCCTGCAGGTTGACGCCCAGGTACTGCTGGGTGTTGCCCGGGTTAATCGTCAGGCCGAGCAAGGAATCGCCGAGCCCCCCGTAAATCTCGAGACCAAGCGTAAGCTGTTCCAGGTCCCAGGCATTAAGCGAGGAAAGAACATTAGCGCTTTCCGCTTCTGCTCTGTCGGTCTGATAGAGGTCGTAGTTGAGGCCCAGTGCATAGCCGAACTCCCACTTGCCACTGCTGACGTTCGTCTCGTTGACCCAGTTGAAGGCGACGTTGAAGCGATCGGAAAAGTCATGGCCGAGAATGAGCCTTGTCTCCAGCGCGCGCTCGGTTTCCTCTTCTGCCTCCTCCCTTGCCTCCGATTCGCTTTCCTCCACCTCTTCGACGGCGTCGGTGCGTCCGGCCACGGTCAGGAGATAGCGGTGCGCGGACCTGAGATTTTCATATTCCGCGTAGAGTACCGGGTTCAGCAGCGTGGGATGATCGAACAAGCGCAGCCGATTCTCGAAGCGCCATCCTCCGAATTCGTACTCTTCGCCATCGACGTGCGTGCCCTCGAAGTAGAGCGCCGTGGTCCAATAATCCGTCACGCCATGCTCGAGCTCCAAGAGCTGGGCGGAGTAGTCCTCCTCGCCGCTGCCGATGCTCGAGGTATCGCTGTAGAGATTTAGCTCCGTCTCTCCCCTTTTTGCCATGTGATGGTCATAGAGAACGAAATTGGCGCCGTTTCCCGCGCGCGCGCCACCGGAAAGCGACAGCGCCAAGACCACACCCACAACGCACGCGCCCGGCAGTTGCCGAACAACGCCATACGCTGGTGTCACTATCGTCTCCCCCCTAGGAGAAATACTCGATCGGCTTTCGGCTGCCTTGCGCTGCACGCAAGAGTTCTGTCACAAACGTGTAGCCGAATTGGATCGCGCATCTGAGACCCGCGGTCGCACGCAATCCTGATCTTGATCAGCAGCGAGCCCGAGGCTCTCACGCTTCACAGGCGAGCTTGGCAACACCAATCGAGCCCGCTGCGGCCGCAATGGCGAGCGCTTCGCGAAGCTTTGGGGCCGCGCAGTCTCTACGCCGGGCGCGAGAGTGGCCACCAGCCGGGGCACCGGCCGCGGGCGCGGCTTACGGCGGCGCGGCCTGACTGCTGCTGCCGATGTCGGGCGGCGGCAGGTCGTTGTTCTGGCTGGTCGAGCAGGCGGCGAGCGCAAGCGGCGCGACCAGCGCCAGAAGAAGTGCCATTCGTGTCATGTGCGCGTGTCCTCTCACTGGTGCCGACTATTCAGTCTTGGCCGCGGCTGCCACCAGACCCCGTACGCCGAAGGGCAGCCTCACCTTTTCGATGAAGATGTCGCGGTGACCGAAGCCGCCTTGGCGCAGCAGGCTACTCAGCTCGTCGGCGTCATAGAGCCTGTGCGTGTCGGGGCCGGAGAATTTCCAGTTGCGCATCGTCGCGCGGTCGGTGACGTAGACCACCGCAAGCCCGCCCGGTCGCAACACCCGGTGCATCTCGGCGACCTCCTTGCCCTCGGGGCCGAAGAAATACGCGACATTGACGGCGAGCAACCGGCCGATGGTGGCGTCGGCATAAGGCAGGGCGTCGAAGCGGCCGAGACGCAGCTGCACCCGGCCGTCCTCAATCGCCCGATGGTTGGCGCGCGCGGCGACGTCGAGCATCTCCTGCGACTGGTCGATGCCGAGCACCCGGCCCCGGTTGGCCCGCTGCGCAAGGCCGGCGATACCGCGGCCGGGGCCAAATCCCAGCTCCAGCACTGTGTCGCCCGGCTGAACGCCGGCCGCCGCGATCGCGATCCGGTTCGGTCCGCCATTGATGAGCGCCATCAGGCGGCCGATCAGCCGACCGTAGCGCCCGCTCGGTGAGCGTAGTTGCTCGCCGATGCCGGTCCAGATCGAGGGCGTGCTGTGCATGACCATCCCTCTCCAGCGATATGGCCATAGCTGTTCGCTACGAGCGTTCCTTCTGCTGTACTTTGGCGAGGAGGCCCTGCATCACCTTCGGGAAATACCTGTCCCAGATCGGCCGCTCGGGATGCGCTGGCAATGACAGCCCTTTCTTCAGCACCTGCTCGGCCTTCTTGTACTCGCCCTGCTCGTATAGAAGGTCAGCGTAGAAATAGTGGGCGTCTCGACCGTTGGGAGCGTTCTTGACCGCCTGCTCCAGGTAGGCGCGGGCCTTGTCCTTGTCGCCCCAGCCGAAGGGGAAACCGGGCACGCGGTAGTACAGCACGCCGAGGCTGGTCAGTGCGCCGGCGTCAGAGGCCTTGGGGTCCATCCTTTCGGCTTTCAGCAGTACATCGCGCGCCCTCGAGGCGAGGTTGAGGGCGGCGAGGCCCCAGGTGAGCGAAGCGCGCTCGCTGGTGACTATGCCGTCCCAAATCAGGGCCTCCGGCCGATCGGGGTACTTGCGCGCGAGCTCGTCGGCCTTGGCTCCGACCAACTCCATGTACTGCTTGCGCTGGTCATCCGACTTGCTCAAGTATTTGACGCGTGCCCAGTCGTTGGCAACGGCGAGCACGTCCTTTTCAAACTGGCTCTTGGCAGCGGGAGCGGCCATGGCGAGCGATGCGACGCCGCTGGCAAGCAGCAAGGCGACGGCAGCGGTTCTGACGTGATTGATAGCCATTTTCATGCACG
>Ga0315553_10001551_pt1 | contig 18979 bp, 16 predicted proteins | sample SalMarSW160140MG_FD_203099 | JGI IMG/M metagenome (GOLD analysis project Ga0315553, IMG submission 203099) | Salt marsh sediment microbial communities from the Plum Island Ecosystem LTER, Massachusetts, United States - Salt Marsh Sediment SW1601-40 ... | reverse complement strand
TCTATAATCTTGTCCCTTTCTGGATTATAAGTTAAACTAGATTAGCTGAAATTTCCCTGTATAGAAAGAGGCAACCATGGCTGAAATCCATCCCTTCCGGGGAGTGCGTTACAACCAGGAGTTGGCTAAAGAACTGGCCGACATTGTCTGCCCCCCCTATGATGTTATTGCCCCACGGTTGCAGCAGGAGCTCTATCGCCGCAGTCCCTATAACTTTGTCCGCATAGAGGCCGGGCGGGAGCTGGCCCAGGATACCAATACCGATAACAAATATACACGTTCCGCTGCTACCCTGGAGCAGTGGTTAAAAGAGGGCGTTCTGGCGGCTGACCCGGCGCCGGCTGTATATCTCCACGACCACTATTTCAGCTACGATGGCAAGGAATTCCGCCGCCGCGCTGTAATCGCCGGAGTCAGGCTGGAGGAATGGGATAAGAAGGTAGTCCGCCCCCACGAGGGCATACTGGCCGAGCACAAGGGCGACCGCTTTAGCCTGCTCTGGGCATTAAAGGCCAATACCAGCCCCATTCTGGCCCTGTTCGAGGACCGGGGGCAGCGGGTGGCTTCGCTGCTGGCGCAGGCCGGGGAGAGCCAGCCGGTAATAAGCTTTAGCGAATCCAACGGCGAGAGGCATGAGCTGCGGGCGATTACCCTGCCCGGTATAATCAGCCAGCTGGCCGGTGGTCTGGCCGACTCACCGCTGTATATTGCCGACGGGCACCACCGTTACGAGAGCGCGCTCAGCTTCCGGCGGGAGAGGCGCGCTGGCTCTTCTGTCAAGGGGGATGAAGCCTACGATTTTGTCATGATGGCGCTGGTGGACTTTGCCGACCCCGGCGTTTTGATTCTGCCGCCGCACCGGCTGGTGGGTGGGATACCTAAAGCCTCTTTGAGCCAGCTTTCGGCCAAACTGGAGTCTTTATTCGACATCGAGGAGCTGCCGCTCGATACTCCCGATGTCTGGGGTAAGGTTGACCGGCTGCTTGCCGCCGGGGGTAGAGACGAGGTTAGATTTGCCCTTTTCGGTCTGAATGAAGACCGCTTTACTATATTGAAGCTGCGCGACTTTGCCGCCGCCAGCCGGATGATGCCCTACTTCCACTCCGAGCTCTATAAGAAGCTGGATGTCAGCGTGCTTGACCATGTCATACTGGAGGAGCTGCTGGGGCTGGGCAACGGCGGGGAGGGGGCGATAATCGATTTCAGCTACCAGGGGCGGGATGCCGTTAACCGGGTGCTGGAGCAGGAGTACCAGCTTGCCTTTCTCTTAAGGCCGATTAAGCCGGAGGTAATCAAGGCGGTGGCCGACGCCGACGACCGGATGCCCCGAAAATCGACCTACTTTTACCCCAAGGCCCCGGCGGGACTGGTTTTGCATCGGCTGGTCTAGGTTATATCTATATCAATTACCCTGGCGAAGCGGCGCTTGCCCGCCCGGACGACACAGCCGCTTTTAATCTCTATGATATTGCCGCTTACCTTTTCGCCGTCAATGCTGATCGCCCCCTGAGTAATCAGGCGGTTGGCCTCGCTGCGGCTCTTGGCCTGGCCGGTGCTTACCAGCAGCTTGCTTAAATCTATGCCGACCGAGATATTCGGGGGGCAAAGCTCTTTAAAAGACAGGCGGCACTCGGCGATTTCATCGGGTATCTCCTTGCGCTGCACCGTTCTTTCGAAGTGCCCTTCGGCATCGGCGGCGGCCTTTCCGTCATAGAGCTGGGTAATGATTTCCCGTGCCAGCCGTTTTTTGAGCGTCATGGGGTTGGTAGTGGCGTTATCCAGGCCCTTTTTAAACTCCTCCAGCTCCGCATCGGGGACATCGGTTATCAGCTCAAAGTAGTTCAAGAGCAGGCTATCGGGAACGGACATCGCCTTGCCGTATATCTGCTCCGGCGGTTCGGCGACGCCGATATAGTTGCCCAGGCTCTTGCTCATCTTATGGCTGCCGTCGGTGCCCACCAGCAGGGGGACCATAAAGCACTGCTGAGGAGGCTGGCCCATCATGGACTGCAGCTCCCGGCCTACCAGGAAGTTGAACTTCTGGTCGGTGCCGCCGAACTCTACATCGGCCTTGATGGCCACCGAGTCGTAGGCCTGGAGGAGGGGGTAGAGAAACTCGGTGATGGCGATGGGTTTCTCGGCTTTATAGCGGGCGTTGAAGTCGTCCCGGGCCAGGAACTGGGCCACGGTGAACTTGCTGGTAAGCTGGATAATATCGGTCAGGGTAAATTTGTCGAACCACTCGCTCTGCCAGCGGATTTCGGTCTTTTCCTTATCGACTATCTTGAAGAACTGCTGCATATAGGTCTCGGCGTTGGCCTTGACCTGCGCCAGGGTCAGCATCGGCCGGGTGACCGACATGCCGCTGGGGTCGCCGATCTGGGCCGTCCAGTCGGCCACGATGAGCACAATCTGGTGCCCCAGCTCCTGGAACTGGCGCAGCTTGCGCAGGGCGACCATATGACCCAGGTGGATATCGGGGAAGCTGGGGTCAAAGCCCTCCTTTAAGCGCAGTTTCTTACCTGAGCGCAGCAGCTGCCTCATCTCTTCTTCGACGATGATTTCGGCTACCCCTCGTTTTAGCAAACTATCGATGTCCAAATTTGTCATGGCTTAACTTCCATCTCTGGTTTTTAACAGGGCTTTACCCTGCTTTATGTCTTCGGCAATCTGTTCTGTTAATTGCTCCGGTGTATCGAACTTCTTCTCGTCACGGAGTCGCTCGATGATATCTATGGCCAGCTCGTGACCGTAGAGGTCGCCGTTATAGTCAAGGAGGTAGACCTCTATAAGCTGGGGGCCGCCGCCGAAAGTGGGACGGGTTCCGATGTTGGTCATGGCGGGGTAGCTCTGGCTGTCAATATGAGCCCGGCAGGCATAGACACCCCCGGCGGGAAGAGCCTGCCCCGGGGCTACCTCAAGATTGGCGGTGGGGAAGCCCAGCTCAACGCCGCGCTTATCCCCGGCAACTACCCGTCCCTGAAGTCTAAAAGGGCGTCCCAGTAGCCTCTGCGCTTTTTTTATATTGCCTTTAGCCAGTGCCTGCCTGATAGCGGTGCTGCTTACCACCTCGCCGCCTATCGTCATCGGGGGCACCACCGTCACGCTGAAGCCCATCTCTTTGCCCAGCCGGCGCAGGGCATCAATATCACCCTGACGGCCTTTGCCCAGGGCGAAGTCGGGCCCGACCACCAGACCTTTCATTTTGAGATATCCTTTTAACAGATTTAGAAACTGTTCCGGGCTAAAATTCGCCAGCTGGGGGGTGAAGGGGAGGGGGATAACAATATCGACGCCTTCGTTTTTGAGCAGGGCTATTCTCTGTTCGAGGCCGGTAAGTGACGGCAGTCTGGTTCGGGGTGAGAGCACCTCCCGGGGGTGCTGGCTGAAGGTTATCACCCCGCTTGAATAACCCTGCTTGTCGGCAAGCTCCTTAAGTTTAGAGATAAGGTGCTTGTGCCCCAGGTGCACCCCGTCGAAGACGCCGATGGTTAATAGTATATCCTTTTGGGGGGAAAATTTGCCCAGCTCTTCCTCTACCGACATAGCTTTTTATACTAGCATACCCCCATATTAGCGTCAATTTTTCCCACCCTCCCGCCTTACAGAAGTGATACTTCTATCAACTTCTTCTTGGGGGGAGGGGAAAATAATCCCCCTCCTCTGGGGGGTGGGGCAGGAGAGTCTAAAGAGGCGGAGCCTGTGAGGGTGGGTTGGGTATGGGAAGCAAGCCTAACTTATTTTATGCTATACTTGGCTCGAAACTGTAATGTCCCAGCGAGGAGGTTGATATGGTAACCACAGCACAAAAGACCTGGAAAGCAACCACGGCCGGCATCCTCAATATCATTTCCGGAGGCTTAAGCGGCCTGGTGGCGATAGGGCTGATTATCGCCATTTTTGCCGTTGGCAACTTGAGCGTAATGATAATGGACTATCTGCCCCCCGCAGACGCCCAGTCTATAATGCCCCTCATTGTCCCTATACTGGTATTTGTCCTGGTATTATCAATAGTAAGCGCGGTATTCCCTATAGTGGGTGGGGTGTTCGCCCTGCAGAGAAGGAAATGGGGGTGGGCGCTGGCCGGCTCGATAATAGCTATATTCAGGTCGTCCGTCCTGGGAATACTGGCTACGATATTCGTGGCTATGGCCAAGGACGAGTTTGAATAGCCGGGGGCGTTGTTCCCGTTTGGGGTTATAAAGTATAATTTGAGTTGATTTTAATTGCCAGCGTAGCTCAGGGGTAGAGCAGCGGTTTCGTAAACCGCCGGTCGACAGTTCGAATCTGTCCGCTGGCTGTATCTATATCAGGGTCTGTTGCCAACATTTTGCCAACATCCTGGCTCCGTTTTAGTTCTGGTTGTAGTATCTCATCACGTCGCCCGCCCGCAGTACCTCCATCGGGTCTGCCATAGCTATAACTATATTACTATACGCAGTTTGTAGCAAAAAAGTTCATTTCAGCACAGGAGTTCTAAGCGCAGTCCAGAATTCTAGTGAGGTTAATCTAATTAAGAGGATATATTAACACAGACAGGGAAGAGACAGGTAAGGGATAGACTATTAACAAAACGCCCTTTTGTTGCCTTAGAGGTAATATAACAAGCATCGTAGTTGCTGCCTTGGGTGATGCTGTTATAAGACCCCCTCAGCTATTGTGAATTTAGCGTTTGCTGCTCGATACCGCTGGATTCGGTCGAATGCAGGGCTGAAGCTGCCGTCAGTAGGTTCTTGGTATAGCCTTGCTTCGGTGCTGTTATGATTTCATTTGAAGGACCCTCTTCGATAACCCTCCCGTCAAGCATTATCGCTATTCTGTCGCTTACCTTTCTGGCAGCAGCTATATCATGGGTAATGTATAGCATACTTAACCCTCGCTGCTCCTGTAGGTTGAGTAATAGCTTTAAAATCTTGGCTTGTATACTCGCATCCAAGAAAGCAGTGGGTTCGTCAGCAATAAGTAAAGCCGGGTCTAGGACTAATGCCCGAGCTATGGCTAAACGCTGCATCTCACCGCCACTCAACTGGTGAGGATACTTGTTTAGAAAGTTCCTGGTCTGGGGTAGCTCCACTTCGCCCAAGACTTGTATTGCTCTCTCCTTCCTCTCCTCATCAGTTCCTATTCCTTGAATATCAAGCGGCTCCATTACTGCTTCCAGTACTGATAGACGGTGGCTCAGAGATTCTCCGGGATTCTGGAATACCATCTGCACCCTCTTATAGAAATCTTTTCCCCGATTATCAACCTTGGTATTCTCAAGGTACACATCACCCTCGGTAGGCTGGTGAAGGCCCATAATCGTTTTTGCCAGTGTCGTCTTTCCCGAGCCAGTTTGCCCCACCAGCGCCAGGGTTTCCCCTGCCTCAATATGCAGGTTTACCGATTCAATGGCTTTGAGTGAGCCGAATGATGTGGTTAAATTCTTGGTTGACAGCAGGGTAATAATACCACCGCGGTGGCAAGCAATGTGGCGCCCCTCACTCCATACAAGGTGCGGAGTCTTAGTCCGGCAAATATCTATTACCTGCGTACAGCGGGGATGAAATGGGCAACCACTGACGGGGCGAGTCATCCGCCCCTTAATACCCTGGAGGTCTTTCACTGTGGTCATGTTAGGGTAGGCTCGGATTAAAGCCCTGGTATATGGGTGTCTGGGCCGGGAGAACACATCTCGGGTTAGCCCTGCCTCAATAATTTTGCCACCATAAAGCACAGCCATCCGGTCAGCCAGCTTGCTCACGGTATCCAAATCGTGGGTTACCACCAATTTAGCACCATGCTTGTCTGTTTCTCTAAGTAGGTTTCCTATTTCAGTCCTGGAGGCAGCGTCAAGTGAAGATAGCGGTTCGTCTAATATCAGTAATTCGGGATTATTGGCCATCGCCATAGCTAAGAGGACCCTCTGCTGCTCACCACCGCTAAGCTGGTGAGGATAGGCAGAAAAGCGATCTCTGGGAAAGCCGAAATATCTCAGCAGTTCCGCAGTCCTATCTCGAGCTTCATCCCTGCTCTTTAGCCCATGCTCTACCATGGGCTCCATGATCTGATTCAGGACGGTATAGACAGGGTTCAGCACGTTGTTGGCATTCTGGAAGACTATAGCAATCTGGCTCCACCTTATCTGCTGCATCTCGTTGTCAGACAGTGCCAGCAGGTCTTTCCCGTTAAAGCGGATGACCCCTCGAACAGTGCCCTCTGTCAGGCGCATGATGCTCAAGCCAAGGGTGGTCTTTCCGGTACCCGACTCACCAACAATAGCCAGCGTCTCCCCTGACCCTAGTTCCAGGTCTATCCCGTTAAGAATTACATCTTGTCCATAACTGACCCTGAGGTCTTTAATTTCAAGCAACTTCAGCACCTCTCAATCTGGGTTCAATAACCGGTTCGGCAGCATGACCAACGAAGGTCAAGCCAATTATAGTTAGGGATAAGGCAACGCCGGTAGGAACTAGCCACCACTGCCAGACATTCAGGTAGCTGAAGCTAAGAGCATCACGCATCATCATGCCCCAGCTAACCACAGTCGGGTCAGTTATCCCCAGGAAAGCCAGTCCTGCCTCCATGAAAACGGCTCTGCGCACACTGTAGATGAAATCGACCAGCAGGACAGGTCCGAGGTCAGGCACTATGTGGCGCCAGGCAATGTAAAAATGATGAGCACCGAATGACCTAGCTGCGGCGACATGTCCCCTCTCTTTCAAGGAGAGGGCTTGCGCCCGCACAATTCTGGCTCCACCCTGCCAGCTCAGTAGTGATAAGAGGAGTATAAGAGTTAGGATACTCGGCCTAATGTAGGCTGATATCAGGATAACGACAATTATCATTGGAATTACGATGAAGGCATCGACTATTCTCATCACTACCTTTTCGTAAAGCCCACCGAGCAGGGCTGCCGAGACTCCGAATATAGTGCCCAGTAGCGTGGAGAGAATGCCCACGCCGAATCCAACCAGTAGGGAAGTTCTGGCACCAAAGACCAGACGGCTCCAGATATCCTGACCAACCTGGTTCGTGCCCAGCCAGTGATTCCAGGACGGAGGAAGTAGAGATGCAGTTGATTGCTGATAAGGGTTATAAGGAGCTATGACGGGCGCCAGGAGAGCTACAGCTATCATCAGCAGCAGTATAATAAGCCCTGCCCTGCCAGGACCGCTCTCTTTTATCTCCTTCTTTAAGTCAATATGCATAGCTCACCCTCGGGTCAAGCTTCGGATAGGAAAGGTCAATAAGGAAGTTGGCAACTAGCACAGATATAGCTACCATCAGAAACACTCCCTGAATGATAGGGTAGTCACGGGCTAGCAGGGCTTCATAGGTGAGGTAACCTACCCCGGGGTAGGCAAAGACCAGTTCAACAAAGAGAGCCCCGGTAACTACCCTGCCCATCCAGATACCTGTCTGGGTAACCACCGGCAGCATAGAATTTCTGCCGGCGTGTCGGTATTTGAGCACTCGCTGCGATAAGCCCTTGGCCTTGGCAGTGAGCATATAAGGCTCCTTGAGTACCGTAATCATGGTATTTCGGGTAAGGAGATAGCCATTGGCTAGATGAGCCAGAGTCAGGGCAGCTACCGGCAGGAATAGATGCCTCAAGATGTCCATCACCAAGGCTAATCCTGATAGGCCCGAATAGGGAGTTAACGCCCCGGCCAGGGGGAAGATTCCCAATGTCACACCAAAAGCAATAAGCAGTAACATTCCCAGGAAGAAGTCAGGGAAGCCATTCAGACTCATCAGCCCGGCTAACATAGCACGGTCGGTTCTGGAACCACGCCGCCACCCAGATTCAATCCCCAGAATTATTCCCAGCATCGTAGAAAGTACCAGTGAAGTACCTACCAGAAGCAGGGTCCACGGCAAGCGTCCAAGAATTACTGACAAGACGGGCGCATTATAGTAGTAAGAGTAGCCCAGTTTACCCTGAAACAGTGCCAGAAAGTAAGCGCCAAACTGCTGCCATAGCGGCTTGTCCAGAGCGAAGCGCTCTACGAGTTGTGCTTTGAGCTCCGGCGTCATGGCAATCAGTGCTTCGTCACCATAGATAGCCATCAGCGGGTCTCCGGGCATCATTCTCGGCAGCGCAAAATTGAGCACCAAGATAAATAAAAAGGCTATTGCATAGGCGACCAGATTTCGCTTGCTGAACACCTCTCTTGAGCCCTCTCTTTATTTTTGTTATTTGACAAAAGATAGCCTGTTCATAGGAATAGGTACGCCGAAGGCCATACCATCCATAGTATAAAATAGGTTGACAGTGCCATCGTGGGCCCAGTACCACTTGGGATAGTAAAGTGTCAACGCCGGCAGGTCTTCGGCGTAAACTTCCTGAATCTGGAATACCAGGCCTTTCCTTTTCTCAATGTCCATCTCAGTTAACTGCGCTTCGAGGAGCTGGTTTAATGTTTCATTTGATGTATACCGGGCACTTTTGAAGTCCTCGTCCGTAATCCACTTTTTCAGAAAGGCTGGATCGTAAAGGGCACCATGTCCGTAGATGGACAGGTCAAAATCCCAGGCTCCCACCTTGGCGTCAACCGTCTTTGCTTCCATGGTTCTGAAGTCTATCTTTATGCCCACTTCTTCCAGTTGCTGCTTGACGAATTGCCCGACCTCCTTGAAATCAGAAGTAGTCAGGAGCTCCATTTCAAGTAGCCTGTCGTCTTTAGTAAAATAGCCGTCCTCCAACTTGTATTCCAGTCCTTCCAGAAGCTGCTTTGCCTTAGCCGGGTCATACTCATACTGTGGGGTGTCAGGGTTGTACCAATCGCTTGTAGGCGGCATCATACCCGGGCTACCCGCCAAGGCATAGCCTCGCTGGGTAATCTGCACCAGGGACTCACGGTCTATAGCATAGGCCAGCGCCTGACGGAACTGCTTGGAAGACAGGGGTTCTTTCTGATGGTTTATCATCATCTTGGCGTTCCAGGCAACCGGTGCCGTAATGACGGCAAGGCCTGCCTTTTCCATTTCAGAGACTACTTCGGGAGGTATGTCGCCAGCACTTACTGAGCCTTCCTTCAGTGCCGCCGGAATCATCTCGGCACTTATCTTGACGAACTTAATTTCGTCCACAAATGGTTTGCCCAGATAGTAATCAGCATAGGCTCTATAAAGATAGGTGCCATGTTCTTTGCTGTAGTCTGCCAATGTGTAGGGACCAGTCCCGATTACGGTTTCCGGGGCTGCAAATTTCTCGGGTTCTTCGATGCTTTCCCAGATATGCCTGGGCATTATGGGCTGAGTCCCGGCAACATCTTGAAAGAAAGGAGCATAAGGCTTGCTTAGATACAGTTTTACTGTATATTCATCAATTGCTTCAGCCGATTTGACAATACTGCTGTCAACCCACTGAAACAAGTGCTGTTGGGTATAGCCAAAGGTGAAAACCACGTCATCTGCGGTGAACTTAGTGCCATCATGCCAGGTGACATTGTTACGCAGCCTAAAGATATAGGCATTTTCTTCTTCGTCATATTCCCATTCCTTAGCCAGCTGTGGGATGAAGCCAGAGGTATCTTTCCATACAAGGGTTTCAAAGATAAAAGACATCCGGGTATATCCAGGACCCCGGGAATAGTGGGCGTATGGAGAGGGATAGCCCCAATCTCCAGTGCTATCGGCAATGGTGTACGAACTAATTTCTGGCGTCCCGGCGGGGCATGATGGGAAAATAAGCAGCGAAACTATCACGGCCGGGATAAGTAACTTTGGTACCAAGTTCAGCACTTTTTTGTTCATCAGCCTCCTCCTATTATCGATATGCCGTCACCGGCCAGCTGGTAGTATTCCTGACCTGAGCACGGGATGCAGACAGGCTTGCCGTCTTTCATACGGGCTTGCGGCTCCATAACATTTTCGCCGCACACGGAGCACCTCACGTCAGCGAAGATTCGAGCATAAGCTGGAACTTCGATGGTCATCCTTCTAATATCAAAAATTTCCTCATCGGGAAGCCCCAGAATCCTGAAAGATAGCTCTTTCCAAAGTTCGCTTAGCCGTTTCTGGTCGGCCTCAGTACCACTACGCTTTACGACTACCTTTTCAAAGAGCTGCGTAGCCTCAGGAGAACGCTCTTCCATCACCCGGTCAGCCCTCAGCGATATTCTCACCGCATCTCCGCTCCTTTTGGCCAAGGTAAACGCAGTTTTGCCGTAATCCCGATAAATAAGGGCGTTGTTACCGAAACTGCAGCCAGTAACAAACTGAACGCCATCGCTAAAGCAGTTGTTCGTCTCTACAATAGCAACTACTTCCTCCATACCCGTAGACTTGACGCCAAGTTCCTTTACAGCTCGGACTGCTGTTTTAACACCCATGGCCGAGAACGGACAAAAATGACCGTGCAGCATACCGGTCAATGTGAGCAGCTTTGGTAAGTCTCCCATGGCTATGGCCTCTTCTATCTCTTGTCTTGGATCGTCAATATTCGCATTAATCACGTTATCTCCTTCTTGTCTGGTTTATTTCAGGGAGAAGCATTTGCGACTTGTTGCATCAAGCCCTCAATAAAAACCTGCTTCACAGAAGGCGACTTGCAAATAAAAGTAATTGCAACTAGTTGCAATTAGACCATGACTGTATGTTAGCAGATATTCTCTTTTGCGTCAATGGTTGTTCACGGCGGATAGGAATTGAACTTTTCGCTATATTGTGTAACGAAGCAATAAAACAAGCTAATGTACTATTGATATAGTCTTTTGGATGCATCCAAACAGCTGTATGGTTGTGGAACTGATATTGGCCGGTGGAGGTCATCTAGGAGACCTAAAGCCAGGGATTCACGATTCAAGCGATTGCTGCTATCCAACAAAAGCCTCTTTTGTTAAGTGGTGAACGAAACGTCAGAAAGTGTAATACCTTTGAATACTGAGACAATATAGACGGGCTTGCTATCAAAGTTGAAAAAGGCGCTTATATCACACCACTTTAGTAACAGTCCTCATTCTGCTGTCTTTCTCTTGGCAAACATGGCTACTAAGTACCCGTTAACAATTGATGCTAGAACAGTCAGCACTGTTAATATGGCCACATACACCCAGCCGAAATAGGCAACCATGACTGGCAGGAGGAATGGTTTGACCGCTCTGTTGTACAGGAACACAGCTATCGGCATATTACCCGCGCCTTTTTCTCGTAATTCCTTCAATAGGGGATACCATACATAGATTGGCCCCACGGAAATAATTCCAGCAGCCACCGAGAGCAAGATGCCTTTGATATTAGCGCCACTACTCAGAAGATGGACAATCTGTACTGGTTTGACAAATAGGTTTAAGGCCAGCATCACCACAAACACCAGAGCTAAAGGTAGGAGTATATTAAGGCAAACTTTCCCGCTATTCTTGAGGGCCACCAATGCTTGTTCCGGCATAATCAAAAAGAGAACGCCGTAAGTTACCAGTACGATAAGTGGGAAAATAAGCATATACTTGGAGGATTGTGAGACCCCACGCTTCGATTCATGCGATTTTCCCATGTTCATAATTATCTACCCAATAATGAAATTTAGAATCATCACGGTAAGAATAGCAACTGGTATTGCCAGAACAAGGCAGAGTGCGTTTCTCAGTAGAGCAAACCTCAGACCAAGACTAGCGATTTCAGCCGGAAGCTGAACCAATCCCACGGTTACCCAGGTGATGATAAGGGCAGTCACTGCGAACAGGCTGACGCCATTATTTAGCAGTGCCGCTCCGATAACATAGCTATTAATGGGGTTACCGGCTAGAATGCTCCCAAAACAAGCTCCCCATAGAGTGTCCCCTACTACGTTCTCTGAGAAAATGGTGGCCAGGGCTTCCTTTGATACGAAGGTATTAAATAGTCCGATGCATAGCACAACGCCAATTAGAATAGGCAGTATGTTGGCAATCTGCCTAGCTGAGCTCCTCAGTGCCCTGGCCAAGGTGTTTCTATTGATGTAGCGATTTGCTTGCTCTTTTTCCTGTTCAACGGCTAAGACTTGACCGAAGCCACCTGCTTTGTACTTCTCGATAGCATCCTTTACCATACCGCTAACGTTGGTGATAACCTTAATGCCATTTGACACGAGTTGGTCGTATGCAGCTGGGCCACAGTATCCAGTCAACACTACTTCAACGCCTTCACTGATTGCAAAGATAACTGCCTGGACTCCTGCGCCAGGCCGAGATATCGCCCCAGGGTTTGCTAATGCCTTGAAACCCATCGTCTCAGTATCCACAACAAGCAGATACGGAGACAGTCCGAACCTATGAGCTACATTTGATTCTAAATCTGCACGCTCGGCAGAGATTGCGATCTTCATATTACTCCTCTGGGTATCTAGAGGAAATCACTCTCATTATAGCAAGGGAAATACGTCTTGTGATGATGGCTAAACGAAAAGCCAATTTGTGCACTGGTCTATCTCTCAATAGATAAAGGAGTGCTGTTTCATTTTTATCCACTTCTCTTCATCAATACCAATTAAATTACCACACTGACATTTAACTTCGCTTCCGTCACGGATGCTATAATCCTTGACTATCCGTCCTTTCCAGCAGTGTAGCACTCGCCCTTTCCCAATCTTTAAATATCTAAACACCTTACGCTTACATTTGGCACATTTTATAGTTATCATTTTTAAGAGCCTTCGCTGTGTTGATGCTTTCTGGATTATTATAGTTGCTGTATGGGTTGGAGGGGAAGTAGCTTTGCCTCCGCCAATGACTAGTGCTAGTATAACTTTGAGGTTAAAGAGAACCTGACAATGCAAATAGAAATAATTGGGGCTGAATCTTTAGGGGTCCGTGGTCTGTGCTGTGTAGTTACAACAAGAGAGCGCAAGGTGGTTATCGACCCTGGGGTGGCCCTGGGATTCAGGCGGCACGGCTTATTGCCACACCCGGCTCAGGTGATCGCTTCTGAAAGAACTAAAGGCCTCATCGCAGACGCATTAAAAGATGCTACTGATGTCGTTATTAGCCATTATCACGGAGACCACATTCCCCTGGTTAACGCTAATCCGTATCAGCTTTCAGTTGAACAGGTAGTTGAGTTATGCCAGAGCCTCAGGCTCTGGACCAAGGGGACAAAAGACCTCTCATATAACCAGGCCCACCGAGCCAAAGCGCTGGCTAACAGCTTAGGTCGTGCTCTACCAGTTGCGGAAGGAATGAAAGACGGGCCATTGACCTTTTCGTTTCCTGTCCCCCACGGTGAGCGAGATAGCCGTGGGGGCAGCGTGATGATGACCCGGGTCGAAGAGGATGGGCAGGTATTTGTGCATGCTTCAGATATACAGATGCTTAATGACAAAGCAATTAAGCAGATTATTGCCTGGCAGCCAAACATAGTGCTTGCCTCCGGCCCGCCCGTTTATTTGCCAAGCTTAACTTTAGAGGAGCAGAAAGACGCCTTACACAGGACTTTACGCCTAGCGGAAAAGGTGGAAACCTTCATTCTTGACCACCATCTGATGCGCTCCAGAAAAGGGGAGCAGTGGCTGAACCATGTCTCTTCTCTTGCTGGGCATAAGGTCGTTTGTGCTGCTGACTTTATGGGATGCCGCCGTAATCTGCTTGAGGCTGATCGGGTTCTCTGGTACAAGAAACTACCTGTTCCTGATGGCTGGCACAGAGCCTATGCTCGCGGTGAGGTTGATGTAGTCTCTGATTGGTTTGGCAAGGTGGCACGGGTTAAAGTAAGATGAAGCTAATTAGTGCTTGCCTATTAGGCATAAGGTGTACGTGGAGTGGCCATAACAAATATAAGAATGACCGAGCTATTGAGCTTTCTAGGGTTGAGGCCTTAATTCCTGTCTGCCCTGAGCAACTCGGAGGGCTGGCGACCCCTAGAGTACCTCAGGAAATCCAAGGCGGCACAGGAGAGGATGTCCTCAACGGTGAAGGTAAGGTTGTGAATAAAGACGGGAAGGATGTTACCAGGGCGTTTATCATAGGAGCAGAGGAAACCCTAAAAATTGCCAAGCAACTTAATATCAGGGAATTTATAGGTAAATCCAAGAGCCCGTCATGTGGCTGTGGGCAAATATATGATGGCTCATTTTCAGGCAGATTGCTAAATGGCGATGGGGTTACCACTGCGCTACTGCGAAGAAACGGCATCCGACTCACATCAGAGGAAGATTTATAGCTTGCCCTGGCTAACCCTAGACAATATATTGTGTAAGGGAAACTCAAAACAGCTGAAGATTTCAGAATTCCGTTAATTATTATATCAGTTGTTTCTTGAGGACAGCGTCGCCGACCCTTGCCTTCAACAGCCTTGCTATCACCGGGCACTTAACTCTTAATAGAAAGAAGGTGTTTTTTGCTTCATCACTCAATGACTCGTAGTTTCCCTGCCCCTTAGCAATTATAATATCAGCAGAGCGATAAAGCTGTAGCATCTGGGAAGAACACTGGGAAAGAATAGTACCCGGGGCATCCGAGCCACTGGAGATAACTTTAGCTACCTTGTCCATACCAGTAGATATTGCATCACGCAAGGTGGCATCGTTTATAATCGGTTTCTCTCTGACTACAAAATTTATCTCAAAATCCTTAATCTGCCGAATTTCTTCAATAAATATCCTATCAAACACAATCTCGCCAGCATTATCTCCTAAATATAGAATGTGCGATGAGTTGCCGATACTTCTTTTAAATTCCTCATAGTTATCAATGCCCAATGGAGATACCAAAGCCAATTCTACAATAGATTTGATATCGCCGTAGTTCGACTGCGGAGCCAAGTCTATAACATTCCCAGCTATAGCTAGTTTAGATGCTGCCAGCAGTGGGTCAGTGGAATTAGTCACAACTTTTTTAAAGTGGGGATAGAGGGATAAAGTTAACTGATTAGCCTGTCGCTTTGCCTCATAGTACGGGTCTTTATTACCAGTGATATCGGCAACAATTGCATATACATGTTGAGCAATCTCAGGAGGGGTGATATCCAGTGGCAATTTGGGCACCATGCTGGCTACCGAGCTGAGCACCCTGCGGTGGGTATCTTCATCATCTGTCCCCACCCTTGCTGCCTCCAGAGCTTGCCTCAGGAAGCAAGGTATACAATCAAGATAAGTCTTCAACTTAATTCCCCGGCTATCTTTGCTTTCAGAGGGTATTATTCACAGCCAACCCTTTTGCAACCCCTTCACCAAATATTACTATACAAAATTGGCTGTGCCAAATCCTCTAGCCTTCTACAGCTCTCACAACACACACTTACTGCACAGCACACAATTCACCTTTTTGTTACCCTGAACATTACATCGAAATGTTACGAGACAGCGTAGCTCAGGGGTGGAGCAGCGGTTTCGCAAACCGCCGGTCGACAGTTTGAATCTGTCCGCTGGCTGTATCTGTTTTGGGGCCTACTGCAATAATGTTCAGCCTAACTCTTTTTTGACATACTTCTTGAAGCGATAATATTAACTCCAGTATTAAGGATATTACTTATAATTACATCCCCCAGCTGGATTGGATAACTAACAGTATGCCTGGCCATTACTTCCATGCTCTCTTCCAGTTTTCCCTTTGGTATCAGTTTATCTGACCTGACCGGAAGGAGCGGCGCTGCCGGGTCTTTAGTTTTTACGGTGGTTGTTAAAACCCTCCCCGGGAAGAGTACTTCTTGCTGCGCATGTTTCTCCCCTTTCTGAATATTCAGGATTCCCTTGTAGCCTCGCTCATAGTCCCGATTTTATTTTATGGCAAAACCCAACCCCAGCTCATTTAGCTTGGCTTTGGTGGGTATACCGGTCTTGGCGTCCCAGCCTCTTGCTTTGTAGTAGCTTTTCAGCAGGGGTTCTATCTCGAACACCTGTCCAGCCGAAGGCCCGGCAGGCATTGGCTCATCGGTAAGACGCTTGGGGAAAACATCGTCCTTGCGGCCGAAGCCTTCCCGGACATTGAACATTCGCTCCAGGTTAGTAATCCTCTCCCCCACTTGCCATAGATAATCCGGGTCAGCGAAATCCTTAACGCCCGTTGCCGCCGATAGTAGCTTGGCATACAGCTCAGGTGTGGTCACGAACATACTGACAAGGAAGTCGCAGTGGATACCTGTATTCAGCATAGCTGTAAGGTCCTGGTTATACTTGGTCAACTCACCTTTACTCTCTGTTTCGAACCGGCCAACCTCTTTAGGGATAGGAATACCAAAGATCTCCTGGCCGGCATAGCCGAAGTTGTGATCAGCGCCGAGGTTACTGGTGAGCAGGTTAAGGCCATGGGCTTTGGCCCCACGGGGGTCGTAGGCAGGCAGCTCTAAACCTTTTACCTGAATGGCATATTGCTCAGCCCCTTTCCCAATACGCCTCGCTGCCTCACGGGTGCCTTCGGCCAGCAAATCACCGATGCCCTTTCGGTAAGCAATCTGTCTGATCATCTCCAGGACTGGCTCCCCGTTTCCGTATATTAGCTCCAGGCCACCTGTGTCCTCTTTGGTAATGATTCCCCGATTATAGAGCTCGTAGGCAAAGCCAATCGTACTACCGGTGGAGATAGTATCCAGGCCAAGGTCATCACAAAATTTGTCAGCGGCAATAGTCAGACCAACGTCTGCCTTTCCTGTGGACCCGGTGAAAGCCCAGATTGTCTCGTACTCGGGTCCCTCAGTCCATGCCCCAGAGTACCTGCCGGTATTCATCTTGAGAATACTTCCACAGTGAACCATGCACCGGTAGCAAGCTGTCTTGCGCTCCCGCAACTTGGTGTACACCGCACCCTCAATTTTCTCCCAATCAGGCAGAACACCTTCCTGGAAATTTCTGGTGGGGTACATACCCAGGATATTGGTGAACTCGGCAATCTGTGTTCCGGTCTCAGAAAAGCCTTTCAGACCCTCATGGTCTTTGATAATTTGTACCTGCTCTCTGGCAGCTTGCCTGAAAGCCTCCGGTTCAGCTATATCTACCTTGCCGCTCCCCCTGATAGCTATTGCCTTGATTTTCTTAGCCCCCATGACGGCACCCCCACCACCCCGGCCGGCGGCGCGCCGGTCGGTGAATATGCCGGCATATTTAACCCTATTTTCTCCGGCAGCCCCTATGCAGGCAATCCGGATACGGGGGTCATTCAACTCCTCGCGAATCAGAGTGTGAGTGTCGTCGCAGTCCAACCCCCATAAATAAGTGGCATCTCGCAGCTCGTACTTTCCATCGTGAACCCAGAGATATACGGGCTTATCCGCTACTCCGTTGATAATAATGATGTCAAATCCGGTAGCTTTCTGTTCCGCACCGAAAAATCCCCCGGCGGAAGAGGTAAAGTAACCGCCGGTTAGGGGAGACTTAAAGGTAACCTTCCAGCGGTGGAAGCTCTGAGAATGGGTTCCAGTCATGGGACCGACCAGACATATAAGCTCGTTCTCCTCACCAAGGGGGTCAATGCCTGGTTTCAATTCATCATACAGGAGCTTGGCTCCGAAGCCACGCCCTCCGATATAGTCGTGGACCAGCTCATTGCTTAGCGTGTCTTCGGAGAACTTACGGTCGGTCAGGTTGACCCGAAGAACATGATTTTTGTAACCTCCAACTTTTTTAGCGCCTGGCATATCCTGTTCCTCCTTCTGACTTTTGCCTTAGCCGTGACTTCTTTCTCCAGCGAATTTTCGGCGAGGTATTTGAGTACGTGTTTAAAACAGTGGCAATCAGTAGACTTCTTTGCCTTCCGAAACGTAATGTTATCAGCATAATGGGATGCAGTCAAATCAACAATGGTCAAATGAAACTAACAAAAGGCTTAGAATTGGTAAACCGCCGGTCGTCAGTTCGAATCTGACCGCTGGCTGTCTTTGTTTTCGTAGACTCTTATCCTTCTCAGCTTGAGTATCAGGAAGGCCTCTTTGCCCACTGCCAGGTTCATGTCCTCAAAGATATGGTGGGGCATGCCGACCAGCAGATTATTCGCTCCCGCCTTGAGCCCGATTCTGACCGTTTCATCGGTGGGGTTGATGCTGGTGATAAGCGCCTTAAAGCGGTTTACCTCCGGCCCCGGAGGGTGGGTTTCCGAGATATGGATATCGGTGGGGAGGAAGGCAATGCGGTGAACCGATTCTCCGTCGTGGGGGACAATGATGGGCAGGCCGCCGCAGCCGACCTCCATGACCCCTTTCCCTAAACTGCGGCAGTAGTCGCAGTCTAAAATATTGGGCGCCCCGATGAAATCGGAGACTTTTTCGTTCTTGGGGTAGAAGAACACCCTTTCCGGATTATCTACCTGCTCCAGGCAGCCGTTCTGGAGGACGGCTATCCTGTCGGCCATCTCCTCGGCTTCCTGTAAATCGTGGGTGACGTAGGCGGTGGTGATTCCCAGCCTCTGCTGGAGCTGCTTTAGCTCGGTCCTGAGGTACTTGGCGGTGGGTACGTCCAGGCTGGATAAAGGCTCGTCCAGCAGCAGTACTTTAGGGGACGGCGCCAGCGCCCTTGCCAGTGCCACCCGCTGTTTTTCCCCGCCGCTCAAGTGCTTGGGGTAGCGAGAGGCCAGGTGCTCTATCTTCATCATCTGAAGGAGTTGTTTTACCCGGCTTTCCGCCTGGCCTGGCGATTGTTTCTTGGCGTTCAGGCCGTAGGCGATATTGGCGGCGACATCGAGGTGGGGGAACAGGACTAAATCCTGGAAGAGATAGCCAACCTCTCTCCGGTTGGCCGGGAGCCTGTCCACTACCACCCCGTCAAAGAGTACCGATCCCTGATAATCGGTCAGCCCGGCGATAATGTGGGCTATGGTGGTCTTGCCGGCGCCGTTCGGTCCCAGCAGCACCATGAGCTCTTTGTCCCGTATCTTCAAGTTGACGTCGCGGCAGATGTACTGGCAGATATTTCTTAACTCTATAGAGGGCATGTTATCCCCATTTCGTCGTTATTCTGGCTTCCAGGTACTGGAAGAACCTCTCGAAGGCGAGGCACATCACGGCTAATACTATCAGGCAGACGATGATGATGTCGATGCGGATGAGGCTTTCCGCCCTCATCATCAGGGCGCCGATGCCGGTGGGGATGGCCACC
>Ga0315553_10001550_pt1 | contig 18984 bp, 14 predicted proteins | sample SalMarSW160140MG_FD_203099 | JGI IMG/M metagenome (GOLD analysis project Ga0315553, IMG submission 203099) | Salt marsh sediment microbial communities from the Plum Island Ecosystem LTER, Massachusetts, United States - Salt Marsh Sediment SW1601-40 ... | reverse complement strand
GGGCGTCTCCAGGTTCGAGAGCAGCCGCACCTCCTCGAGCATCTCCGGCGACAGGTTCTGGGCCTCGTCGATGATCAGCAGGGCGACCCGATCGCGACTGAGGCAGTCGATCAGGAAGTGGTTGAGTGCCATCAGGTACTCGGCCTTCGTACGACACACTTCCTCGATGCCGAACTCGTCGAACAGCACGCGCAGGAAGTCGAGCGGCTCCAGGCGAGGATTGAAGACGAAAGCCGAGGGCATCGAGGACTTGAGCTGGGAGAGCAGGGCGTGGACGAGGGTGGTCTTGCCGGTTCCCACCTCTCCGGTCAGCGCCACGAACCCCTTCCGGGCCTCGAGCGCGTAGTGCAGCATCGCGAGCCCCTCGCGGTGGCTCTCGCCCAGGTAGAGGAACGAGGGATCGGGCGTCATCTCGAAGGGGGCGCGGACCAGGCCGTAGAAATCTCGGTACATCGCTAGCCCCCGACCGAGACGGGGGGCGTCGCCTGCTGCTCCTGGCCGGCCTCGGCCGGCTGGAGGAAGCGCGGAACGCCGTTCACCCACAGATAGTTCGCCGCTCCCCCGACCAGGGCGAAGCCCACGACACCGGCCGTGGCCAGCACGGTGCGCATCCGGGAGCGGCGCGCGCGCGCGCGGTCGGCTTCGAGGACGATCGCCGGGATCGAAGCCAGGACGGGCAGCTGTACCTGCGTCTGGAGCTGACGCGCGTCGTGGGGCGAGGTGTCCAGCGCCTCGCGCAGGATGCCCACGGCGCCACCCGTCATCACGGCGAACAGGAATCCCACCACCAGGATCAGCGGCCGGTTCGGCGCGCTGGGCTCGGGCGCCTCGAAGGCCTGCTCCAGGACCTTGAACTGCTCGCCGAGCTGCTTGCGCTCGAGCTGGGCCTGCACGGTGGCCTCGTTCTGGCGGTTCGAGAAGTCCTGGAAGGTGTTGAACAGGTGCTCGTACTCCCGGTTCAGGGCGTCGAGCTGCTCGGCCACGGCGGGCGTGGCCTCGAGCTGGGCCTGGAGCTCGTCGCTCAGGTTGCGCAGCCGCTCGATCTCCTGCTGCGCCGCCTCCTTCTGGAGGATCGCGCGGCGCAGGGACGCCTCGGCCTGCTGGGCGATCGGGTTGTAGACGGTGGAGTCCGACTTCTGCTCGGCGACCGTCTTCTCGAGCCGCGCAATCTCCTCACGCGTCTTGATGATGTCCGGATGCTTGTCGGTGAAGCCGCGCGACTCGTACTCGCCCAGCTGGAGCTTCAGGATCTCGATCCGCCGTGCCGGGCTCGCGTCGTCGTTCGGGGCCGCGTAGGTGCTCGCGGCAGCGAGCTGGCTCCGGTAGAACTCCTCGTCGCTGGTCGCCTCGCCCAGCGCTCGCTGGGCTGCCGTGAGGTCGACCAGGATGCGCTCGAGCTGGCGCTGGCTCGTGTCCATGTCCTCGGGCAGCGTCCCGGGGTTCTCGCTCTTGACGCGCGCAATGTCCTTCTCGACGCTCGCGATGCTCTTCGAGAGACGCTCGAGCTCGCCCTCGATGAACTCCAGGCTCTTCTGGGAGGTCTGGACGCGCGCGTTGATGTGGGTCTCGATGAAGTCGTTGGCGAGCCGTTGGGCGACTTCCTTGGCCAGCTTCGGGTCGTAGTTGTCGTAGTAGATGCGGAACTCGTTGATCTCGACTTCCTGTCGGCGACTGCTCACCCCTCCCTGCTCCAGCTCGGGGATCACCGGCTCGACGCGGATCTGGCTGCGCATCAGGTCGATCACCTCCTCGCGCAGGAGGGTCTCGGACTCCTCCTGGTAGAGGCCGAACTCGTCGATGATCCGCGACAAGCGGGGCCGCGCGAGGATCTGGGCCGTCATCAGGTGCAGGCGCTGGTTGAGGTCGCTGTCGTTGACCCCCGCCTCGACCAGCTCCTTCTTCACCGACTGGGGCTCGACCAGGACGGTCGCGTAGCTGGTGAAGACGTTGGGAAGCGCCATGGCGATCCAGTAGATCACCAGGAACACGGCGAGGGCGGTGCCCGCGGCCACCTTCCCCCGGCGGCGCAGGATTCCCCCGATGTCGTTGATCTGGATGCCGCCGTCGACGTTCATGCTCGACCTGAGGTCAGCTCACCACAGGGTGATCGGCTCGAAGGTATACAGGACCCCGAAGGTAGCGAGCAGGTCCGTGAAGTCGGAGGTCGAGGCCAGGGAATCGCTCTTGGAGTTCTGCTCGTCGTAGCGCACCTGCGCATACACGGAGGTGCGCTTGAAGAGCTGGTGGGTGACGCGCGCGGCCACGCTCCAGCGGTTGGTGTCGATCTCCGCGCCCTGCTTGGAATTGAAGGCCACGCCCGTGCGCTCTGCCAGAATCACTGTCCCCCCGGGGGGGACATACGTACCTGCAACGACGTCGTAGGTCTGCTGGATGTCGAAGGCCGAGACCCGCCGCACCCAGTCTCCCCGCAGGGCCAGCTGCCAGCGCTCCATGAAGTCCCAGGTGTTGGCGAGGGTGACCGCGTCCACGATCACGGTTCCGCCGAGACCCGAGGCGTTGCCCTGCTGCCGCGTGTAGCTGAGGCCCGTCGCCAGGGTCGGGGACCACTGCTTGCTGACAGTGGCCTCGACGAAGATGTTGATCTGGCTGTCGGTGTCTCCGTTGGCGTCGACGTTGGTCACCGTCGTCTGCTGGCTCACCGCATCGGCGGCGTCCGCCCCCGTCAGGTAGACGTTGAAGTTGCAGATCGCGACGAACTGCCCGTTCACGGCCGCGCAGTTCGGTTGGTTGAACTGATTCGCGAAGCTGGGGACGAGCACGTCTCCCGGCGCGGATTGCGCTGTGGGATTCGTGATCAAGCCCCCGGTGCTGTTGAAGTATCCCGCGACGGGACTGCCCGGCTTGAGCGCAATGAGGTTCACCGAGTTGACGGAGGTGAACTCGTTCGAGTTGCTCTGCTCCGTCGTGAGGTAGGACGGGCCCGCCCGCACGCCGATGCTGAGCGTCTCGTCGACGGTCCAGCGCCAGCTCGCGAACAGGTTGTAGGTGTTGGTCCGGCTGCCCTGGATGTCGACGCGGTCGCTGAAGTCCTGGAAATTGTAGGCGAAGCCGCCGCCGACCTGGTGCCGCTCGGTGAGCGCGTAGACCGTGTCGAGCGTGCTGCCGATCGAGTACACCTTGGAGCGGTCGTCGCGGGTCGGGTCGTAGTAGTCCGTGTTCACCACGATCCGCCCCGTCAAGCGCGGGTCGAAGGCGTAGGAGAGCCCGAGTGACGCCTCGTTCTGGGTGACGCGGTCGCGGTTGTCGTTGATCGTGGGCTGTCCGATTCCGGCGGCGTCGTTGTTGGAGCGCACGTTCCGCAGGGTGCTGCGCAGGTAGCCGAAGCGATCGGTCCCGAAGAACTGGAGCTGATCGTTGATGTGGTACTCGAAGTTGCCGTCGGCGATCTGGTCCGTGTCCCAGAGCCGACTGAAGTGGTCGACCGGGAGCTCGACCGGGGCCTGGTAGCGCAGCGAGTAGTTCAGGTCGTCTCCGTGCTCCTCGTAGAGGCGGACGCCCGGCCGGAGGCGGAAGAAGACGTCGTCCTCCGTATCGCGCTCGGTGCGAAAGACGTTGTTGTCGTATTCGACGTCCCCGCCCATGAAGAACGCCACGTCCGCTGCCGCCGCCGGGAGCGAGACGCAGAGGCAGAGAAGGGTCGCGGGGATCGCTCGGTACGCCATCGTGTCCTCAGTCGGGGACGATGATCGTGTCTCCGGGCTGGAGGACGATGTTCGTTCCCGGTGCTCGTCCCCGGATGTAGGCGTCGTAGTCGAAGCGGTACTCCGCCTCGGTTCCGTCCGCTCTGCGGCGAATGATGCGCACGTCGCCCTTGGCGGCGAAGGCATCGAAGCCGCCCGCGGTGGCGATCGCCTCGAGGACGCGAAGGTCGCGCGTGAGTGCGACGCGCCCCTCGGCCTTGACGTGGCCCACCACCGACACGAAGCGGCTGTTGTTCTGGAGCATGATGACCGTGACGTCGGGGGCCGTGATGTACTCCGAGAGCTCGCGGGCGATCACCTCTTTGAGCTCCTGCGGGGTCAGTCCCTCGGCCTGGACGTCGTCGATCAGCGGAACCGAGACCATCCCGTCCACTCGCACCGGAACATCGACCGACAGATCCGGGTTCTTCCACACGCTGATCCGGAGCATGTCCGCCACGCCGATCTTGTAGGTCTCGCGCTCCATGGGAACCGGGTCCGGAGGCGGCGGGCTGACCTGTCGGCCGAAGCATCCGATCAGCAGCACGCAGATCGCTCCTGCGATCCAGGCCGCGCCGTCTCTGTAGAGGCTCTCACGAACACGCATCACCTTTTCGATCCCCCTGGAACCGCGAGGCCTAACGACCTTCGCTGAGTCCGTTCTCCTTCATCTTGTAGAGCAGGGCCTTGTAGCTGATCTGCAACTTCTCGGCCGCCTCTTTCCGGTTCCATCGGGTTTGCTGGAGGACGCGCTCGATCACACGTTTCTCCGCAACTTGAGCGGCACGTCGCGAGATCGCCTTGAGATCTATCGTCTCGCCCTTCGCAAAATCGACCGTGAACGCCCCCAGCTCCAGGCCCCCTTCGGCGGGCTCGCGGGAGGGCGTCGCGGGGGGCGATCCCCGCATCGAGATCTCCTCCAACACCGCAGACTCGTTCCCGAGCACCACCATCCGGCGCACCATGTTCTCGAGCTCGCGGACGTTTCCGGGCCAGTGGTACTTCATGAATACGTCCATGGTCGCCGGGCTCAGGGCCTGCAGATCCTTGCGGTACTGCTCGTTGTGCTTGCGCAGGAAGTGGTCCACCAGCAGGGGGATCCCGTCCGTACGCTCGCGCAGCGGTGGGATCTGGATCGTGACCACGTTCAGGCGGTAGTAGAGGTCTTCGCGGAAGCTCCCGTCCGCTACCGCCTCCTCGAGGTTGCGATTGGTCGCCGCGATCACCCGCGTGTCGACGCGCACGTCGCTCTCGCCGCCGAGCCGGGAGAACTCGCCGTCCTGGAGCACCTGGAGCAGCTTCGCCTGGAGCGCCGGGTGCATCTCGCTGATCTCGTCGAGGAAGATGGTCCCGTGATTGGCGTACTCGAACTTGCCGAGCTTCCGCTTCTGGGCACCCGTGAAGGCGCCCTTCTCGAAGCCGAAGAGCTCGCTCTCCAGCAGCTCCGACGGCAGCGCGGCACAGTTGACCTTGACGAAGGGCTGATCGCGCCGGCCCGACAGCTGGAACATGGTCCGGGCGACTAGCTCCTTGCCCGTGCCGCTCTCGCCCCGGACGAGCACGGTGATGTCCGTGTCGGCGACCTGCTCGATGATCTCGCGCACCTCACGCATCTTCGGGTTGTCGCCGCACAGGAGCAGCAGCTCGGTCTCCGACCGGGCGCGCCCCCGCAGCCGCTCCACCTCCTGCTTGAGGGCTCTCTTCTCCAGCGCCTTCTGGAAGGCGAGCTCGAGCTCCTCCACTTCGAAGGGCTTGCGCAGGAAGTCGGAGGCGCCGAGCCGCATCGCCTCGACGATGTTGCGGGCCTGACCGTGCCCCGAGAGCATCACCACCGGCACGTCAGGAACCCGCTGCTTGAGCCTGCGCAGGGTCTCGAGGCCGTCGATGCCGGGCAGCACGACGTCGAGGGTGACGACGTCGGGACGCGTGTCGTCGAGCCCGGCCAGCGCCTCCTCGGAGTCGGCGGCGAGGAACACGCGGTACCCCTGGCGCGTGACGAGCGCCTCCATGTAGTCGCGGACGCCGGGATCGTCGTCGATGACCAGGACACGGAACGGCTCGGACTCCCCGTTCGCGGTCGCCTTGGCTCGATCGGGCATTGGGCAGCGTCTCCGCGGGCAAGAGAACCGGGGCTGGGTGTGGACAGCCCCGGAGCCGCGTAGTGTGAAAGATCGTTCCGTAGATGGGAAGTAGTTTTCCCGGGGAGAACGCCTTTTCCTCGCCGACACGACCGGTCGCGCCGGTTGGTTTCCTTTCCCCTGCGCAGGAGGCATACTCATCGGACCCTGGTCTTCCCCCAGGGGAAAATCTGACTCCCCGCCGACACGCCTTTCCGCACTCCCCTCGCAGGAGCCGACGTTGAACGAAGCGGGAACACCGATCTGGAAGCGCCTGCTCGACGGCTGGGTCGCGATCGCGGGACGCTTCGGACACATCCAGACGCTCTTGCTGCTGGCGATCTTCTACCTGATCCTGATCGGTCCGGTCTCCATCGTGCAGGCGATCGCGCGGCGTGACCAGCTCGACAAGCGCGGGCTGTGGAAGGACGAAAGCGCCTGGCACGACGCCGATACCGCCGGAGCGGACCTCGAGCGAGCAAAGCTGCTCAGCTAGACACCGCACGAGCCGAACCCGTCCCCCGCTCCCGGAGCCACACGTTGAACATCCTCGGGATCTCCGCCCTGTACCACGACTCGGCCGCGGCGCTGCTTCGCGAGGGTCAGCTCGTCGCGGCCGCCCACGAGGAGCGGTTCACCCGCAAGCGCCACGACTCGGACCTTCCCGTCCGCGCGGTGGAGTACTGCCTCGAGGCGGGAGGGATGTCGATCGAGGACGTCGACTATCTGGTCTTCTACGACAAGCCTCTCGTGAAGCTCGAGCGCATCCTGATGACGTACATCGCCACCTTCCCGCGCTCCCTGCCCTCCTTCGCGAAGGCGATGCCGGTGTGGATGAAGGAGAAGCTCTGGATCCCCCGCCAGATCGGCAAGAGGCTCGGCTACCAGGGCGAGGTGCTGTTCGCCGAACACCACCAATCTCACGCGGCGTCGGCCTTCCTCGCCTCTCCCTTCGAGGAGGCCGCGATCCTCACCTGCGACGGCGTCGGCGAGTGGGCGACCACCACCCAGGGCGTGGGCCGCGACAACACCTTCGAGCTGACCCGGGAGATCCGCTTCCCGCACTCGCTGGGACTGCTCTACAGCGCCTTCACCTACTACCTCGGCTTCAAGGTCAACAGCGCCGAGTACAAGGTGATGGGCGCGGCGCCCTACGGCGAGCCGAAGTACGCCCAGAAGATCTTCGACGAGCTGGTGGACCTGCGTCCGGACGGGTCCTTCAAGCTGAACATGAAGTACTTCGCGTACGACTACGGCCTCACGATGACCAACCACCGCTTCGCACGGCTGTTCGGCCATCCCGTGCGCGGGATGGACGCGCCGATGGAGCAGTTCCACTGGGACATGGCGGCCAGCGTCCAGAAGGTGACCGAGGAGATCGTGCTGGCGATGGTGCGCGACCTGCACCGCCGCACGGGTCTCGCCAACCTGTGCATGGCGGGAGGCGTCGCCCTCAACTGCGTCGCGAACGGCCGGATCGTCCGGGAGGGGCCCTTCGAGAACCTGTGGGTCCAGCCCGCGGCGGGCGACGCCGGGGGCGCCCTGGGCGCGGCGCTCTTCGCCTACAACACGCTGCTGGGCAAGCCGCGCGCCTTCCGGATGAATCACTGCTACTGGGGACCCGAGTACTCCGACGCTGCGATCCGCAACTATCTCGACGCGCGTGGAGCGCCGTATCGGACGCTGCCGCGGCAGGAGATGATCGCGGAGACGGCACGCCTGCTCTCCGAGGATCAGGCCGTGGTCGGCTGGTTCCAGGGGCGGATGGAGTGGGGCCCGCGCTCCCTCGGCAGCCGCAGCATCCTCGCGGACGCCCGCAACGAGCAGAACTGGCAGCGGGTGAACCTGAAGATCAAGTTCCGCGAGAGCTTCCGGCCCTTCGCCCCGGCCTGCCTCGCGGAGAAGGCCGGCGACTGGTTCGAGATCGACCGCGAGAGCCCCTACATGCTGCTCGTCTGCCAGGTCAAGGAAGGGCGAAAGATCCCGGCGGTCACCCACGTGGACGGCTCCGCCCGGCTCCAGACGGTCACCCGGGAGCAACACGCCGAGTTCTACGACCTGCTGGCCGAGTTCGACCGCCGGACCGGCTGTCCGGTGCTGATCAACACCTCCTTCAACGTGCGGGGCGAGCCGATCGTGTGTACCCCCCACGATGCGTATCTGTGCTTCATGCGCACGCAGATGGACGTGCTGGTGCTCGGCAACCAGATCCTGCGCAAGGAAGACCAGCCCGAGTTCCACGAGGACGTCGACTGGCGCGACCTCTACGAGCTCGATTGACCCCGTACGGCCGCTCCCCTGCGGGGCGGCCGAGCGGTACCGAAACCAGGAGCAGAAGAATGGCGCGATCCGGCGGTGGCTTCTCCTCGATCTTTGGCGAGCTGTGGGCCTTCATGAAGGTGCGAAAGAAGTGGTGGCTCGGACCGATCGTCGTGACGATGCTGCTGCTATCGGCGCTGATCGTCCTGACGCAGGGCTCGGCCGTGGCGCCGTTCATCTACGCGCTGTTCTGAGGCAGAGCCCGCAAGGGGCGAGTGAGCGATTCGATGACTTCCGAAGTCCGAACAGATGCGGTCGACGCCTCCACGCGTGACGGCCGCGCCGAGTGGCAGACTGCGGCAGTCCTGGTCGTCGCCGCGATCGGCGTCTACAGCCCGATCCTCTACTCTATGGCTCGCCATTGGAGCCAGTCGAGCGACTACTCGCACGGCTTCCTGATCGTACCGCTCGCCGTGTTCTTCGCCCTCGAGCGTCGCAACCAGCTGCGCAACGCACCGGTGGCCCCCTCCTGGCTGGGACTGATCCCGCTCGCCCTCGGGACCCTGACCCTGGCGATCGGTCGCTTCGGCGTCGAGCTGATGAACCTGCGGATGTCGTTCGTCTTCACGCTGATCGGGATCGTCCTGCTCGTGCTCGGGCGCCGGGTCTGCCAGATCCTCGCCTTCCCACTCGCCTTCCTGTTCCTGATGGTTCCGCTGCCGGAGTCGCTGGTGAACACGGTCGCCTTCCCGCTCCAGCTGATTGCCGCGGACGCGGCGACCGAGTTCATGCAGTGGCTGGGCATCCCCGCGCTCCGCGAGGGGAACATCCTCCACCTCGCCAACTCCCAGCTCTTCGTCGAGCAGGCGTGCAGCGGCCTTCGCTCGCTGATGGCGCTGTTCACGCTGGGGGTCGTGTTCGCCTACTTCTTCCGCAAGAGCTGGATCGAGCGGGCCATCCTGGTGGCTTCCACGCTTCCGATCGCGATCGCGGTCAACGCGTTCCGCGTCGCTCTCACCGGAATCCTCACCCATCACCTCGGCCGGGAGGCCGCCGGCGGCTGGATCCACCAGACCGAGGGATTCTTCACCTTCGGCATCGCCTTCCTGCTCCTGCTCGGAGAGTCGGCGCTGCTCAAGCGCTTTTGGCCCCGTGCCGCGAAGGAGGCGTCGTGACCAAGCTCGCGGCCCTGGTCGCCGCCGCGATGCTCGGCCTCAATGCCTACGTCTTCTACTTCATGGGCTCCGAGGAGAGCCTCCCGCCCCGGATCTCCTTCGACACGTTCCCGCGCACGATCGACGACTGGCATTGCCGCGAAAGAGAGAGCATGGGAGAAGAGATCGAGCATCGGCTCGGGGTGACCGACTACTGGCTCTGCAACTACGAGCGCTCCGAAGAGCCCGACGACCTGGTGAACGTGTATCTCGGCTACCACCAGCGTCAGGTACGCGAAGGCGCGAAGTCCTTCGCGGAGAGCTCGATCCATCCGCCGCGCCACTGCATTCCGGGCTCCGGCTGGAACATCATCGATTCGGAGATCGTGACCGTCGACATTCCGGACATCGCGGACAAGCCCGTGAACCGTCTGATCATCGCGAAGGGTCCGGCCCGGCAGCTGGTGTACTACTGGTACCAGGAGCGCGGCCGGGTGATCGCCAGCGACTACTGGAAGATCGCCTACCTGTTCTGGGACCGGGCCACGCGCGCGCGCAGCGATGGATCCCTGGTCCGCTTCACGATCCCGATCGTGAACGGGGACGAAGAAGAGGCCGATGCGGAGTTCGTGTCGCTGGCCACCCGGATCCTGCCGCGGCTGCCGGAGTTCGTCCCGAACTAGAGATGTCGGGCCTTTCCGAACGGATCTACGCGGCGCTGCCCCTTCCGCTCCAGGAGGCGGCGTGCACCTGGGTCGGGTTCCGGCGCGCGCGCCTGCGCTTCGGCCCCCACTTTCGTGCGACCCTCGCGGAGTGGGAGCGCACGGTGCGAGGTCCGCTCGACGCGCTGCACGTGCTCCAGCGGCGGCGCCTGGACGCGATCGTCGAGCGGGCGCGCCGTGAGACCACCCACTACCGGGAGCTCGCTCCCGCCTCCTCGGCGCGCGATGCGCGCCGCGCGATCGAGGAGACCCTCGCGGGCATCCCCGTGCTGGAGAAGTCCGCCTACCGCGCCGACCCCGAATCGTTCCTGTGCCGGGACCTCGGCCCCGGGGATCGGATCCGGAGCAAGACCAGCGGGACCACGGGCACCGCCCTGCCCCTGTGGTTCACGCGGCGCGCGGTGGCCGAGGAGTTCGCGAGCTTCTGGCGTCAGCGCCGGCACTTCGGAGTCGAGCTCGGCGACCCGAACCTCACCTTCAACGGCCAGATCGTCGTGCCCTTCTCCCAGACCCGGCCGCCCTTCTGGCGCGTCAATCACTACGGCGGACAGACGCTCTTCTCCCTCTATCACATGAGCCCCGAGAACCTGGGCGCCTACGTCGAGGGCGTGAACGCGCGCCCGGCGAGCTGGGTGCAGGGCTACCCGTCCTCGATCTACCTGGTCGCCCGGGCACTGCTGGAGGCGGGGCGCCCCCTGCCCGAGGGCCGCCTGAAGGGCGTCTTCACCTCCTCCGAATCGCTGCTCGCGTTCCAGCGCGACGCGATCGAGCGCGCCTTCGGGGCGCCGGTGCGCGACCGCTACGGCGTGAGCGAGTTCGCCGTCTCGATGACGGAGTGCGAGGAGCGCCGGCTCCACGTGGACCTGGAGTTCGGCCTCGTGGAGCTGGAGGTCCACGAGGAGACGAGCGAGTACGAGCGGGGCGACCTGATCGTCACCGGGTTCGCGAACGACGCCACGCCCTTCCTGCGCTATCGGGTGGGAGACGTCGGGACCCGCGCGAAGCGCCCGTGTCCCTGCGGGCGCCCCGGCGACGTCTTCCTCGACGTGGACGGACGCATCGAGGACTACGTCGCCACGCCGGACGGCCGCTGGGTGGGGCGTCTGGACCACATCTTCAAGGAGCAGCTCGACGTGGCCGAAGCCCAGATCCTGCAGGAGACGTCCCAGGCGATCGAGGTGCGGATCGTGCCCCATGCCAGCTACGACGCGGCGAGCGAGCGGAAGCTGCTGGGCGAGATCCGGTCGCGCCTCGGCTCCGAGATCGGGATCGAGATCGTCTTGGTGGAGGCGATCGCCCGCGAGGCGAACGGGAAGTTCCGGGCGGTGAAGTCCAAGGTCGGGAGGGTCGCCCCGTGATCCGCGTGGGACTCGCGCGCACCGAGCCGACCTACGCCGATGCGGTGCCCCCCTTCGCGCCGGCAAAGCCCTATCCGGAGATCACCCGCCTGCTCGGGGAGTCCTGCGTCGGCGGCGCCTCGAACCCCGCCTACGAGGCGGTGCGCCGGGCACTGCTCGGACTCGGTCTCGACCGCGAGCACTTCGGCAGTCCCGACTGGAATCCGCTCGGCGACCTCGTCGAGCGCGGCCGGCGCATCGTGCTGAAGCCGAACTTCATCCGGCACTGGAATCCGTGCCCGGAGGGCAGCGTCGAGAGCGTGATCACCCACGGCGCAGTCCTGCGCGCGGTGGCGGACTACGCGTTCATCGCGGCCGGGCCCGAGGGATCGGTGACGATCGCCGAGGCGCCCCAGCACGACTGCGACTTCGGGCGCATCCGGGAGACCGTCGGCCTCGACGCGCTGGCCGCCCTCTACGAGGAGGAGCTGGGTCGACCGCTCGAGATCATCGACCTGCGCCGCGAGTGGGTCGTGTACCGCGACGCGGTGATCGTCGAACGGCACCCGCTCCCGGGGGACCCGGCCGGCTACCGCGTGGTCGACCTCGGCGACCGCAGCTTCTTCGCCGGATCCGACCTCGATCCCCAGCGCTTTCGCGGCGCCGACTACGATCCCGGCCCGACCGCCCAGAACCACACGGGCGGACGCCACGCCTACCTGCTCTCGGAGACGGTGCTGTCGGCCGACCTGGTGGTGAACCTGCCGAAGCTCAAGACGCACAAGAAGACCGGCGTGACGCTCGCGCTCAAGAACCTCGTCGGCATCAACGGCGACAAGAACTGGCTGCCGCACCACTGCGTCGGCTCGCCGGCCCGGGGCGGCGACGAGTTCCCCGGCGAGGGCTGGGCCGACCGTCTGCGCAGCCGCGCGACCGAGGTGGCGCGGGCGCTGCTCGCTCGGGGGATCGGCACGCGCCTGGTCCGCGTCGTGCGGCGGGCCGAGAACGCGACCCGCGGCACCGACTTCATCCGCAGCGGCAACTGGCACGGCAACCGCACGACCTGGCGCATGTGCCTGGACCTCAATCGCTGCCTCTACTACAGCGGCCCCGACGGCCCGCACCTCGACGCCCCGGCGCCCGTGCGCACGGTGCTGACCGTCGTGGATGGGGTGGTCGCCGGCGAGGGCGAGGGCCCGCTCGCGCCCCGCGATCGCCCGCTCGGCGTGGTGCTCGCCGGCACGGACCCGGTGGCGGTCGATCTGGTCGCGGTGCGCCTGATGGGCTTCGACGAGCGACGCCTGCCGAAGGTGTGGGAGCCGATCCGGGACGAGGGGCTCCGCGTCACCGCGGTGCGCGACCCCGCGGAGGTGATCGTGGGCGAGTCCGAAGGATCCGGGAGCCCGCCCGAGGACCGGCCGCTCGAAGCGGTGCGCGGCGACGGCACCTTCGCGCCCCACGCCGGCTGGGTGGGACACGTGGAGCGGTCCGCGTGAAGCAGGTGGTGCAGAGCCCGCGCACGGGAAGGCTCGAGCTGCTCGAAGTGCCGGCGCCCGCGCTCGCGCCCGGGCAGGTGTTGATCCGCAACCACTACTCGGTGGTCTCTCCCGGCACCGAGAAGATGGCACTCGAATTCGCGCGCAAGTCGATGCTGGGGAAGGCGCGCAGCCGACCCGATCTGGTGCAGCAGGTGGTGCGCAAGCTGCGGCAGGAGGGACCGGCGCCGACCTACCGCGCCGTGATGACGCGCCTCGATGCGCCCCAGCCCCTGGGCTACTCCTGCGCCGGCGTCGTCGAGGCCGTGGGCGAGGGCGTGTCCCAGTTCGCGCCGGGCGACCGCGCGGCCTGCGCCGGGGCGGGCTATGCGAACCACGCCGAGCTCGTCGCGGTGCCCGAGAACCTGGTGGCCCGGGTGCCCGAGTCCGTCGCGCTCGAGGACGCCGCCTTCGCGACCGTCGGCGCGATCGCGCTCCAGGGGCTGCGGATCGCCGATCCCACCCTCGGCGAGATCGTGGCGGTGATCGGGCTGGGCCTGATTGGACAGCTCACGGTGCAGCTCCTGCGCGCGAACGGCTGCCGTGTGCTGGGCATCGATCTCGACGAGCAGCGGGTCGAGCAGGCCACCGACCAGGGCGCCGAGTGGACCGCGCGCCCCGGCGACGACCACGCGGCCTGGATCCTGCGCGCGACCGGCGGCGCCGGAGCCGACGCCGCCATCGTCACCGCCGCCTCGGAGAGCTCCGCGCCGCTGGCACTCGCCGCGGAGCTCTGCCGCGCGCGCGGCCGGGTCGTGGCGGTGGGGGCCACGGCGATGGATCTCGACCGGCGCTCCTTCTACGACAAGGAGCTCGAGCTGCGGATGAGCATGTCCTACGGCCCGGGGCGCTACGACCGCCGCTACGAGGAGCTCGGCCTCGACTATCCGATCTCCCAGGTGCGCTGGACGGAGAACCGCAATCTCCAGGCGTTCCTCGCCCTGGTCGCCTCGGGCGCGGTGGATCCGAAACGCCTCGACGCCGAGACGATCCCCTTCGAGCAGGCGCCGACCGCCTACGAGGGGCTCGCCGCGGGCGAGCGCCGACACCTGGCGGTGATTTTCGCCTACCCGACCCAGCACGGGGAGCCGGCGCGCCACCTCGCGCTGCCGGGCGCCCGTTCCGCGACCCGCGACGGCGTCGGAGTCGCCTTCCTGGGAGCGGGGAACTACGCCAAGGGCATGCTGCTGCCCGCCGTCGGCGGCACGACCGGCGTGCGCAAGGTCGCGGTGGTCACGGCCACCGGCGCCTCGGCCCGGCGCACCGCCGAGAAGTTCGGCTACGCGGCCTGTGGCACCGATCCCGAGCAGGTCTTCCGCGACGAGAGCGTGGACCTGGTGTTCGTCGCCACCCAGCACGACAGCCACGCGCGCCTCGCCGAGGCCGCGCTGCGGGCGGGCAAGGCCGTCTGGCTGGAGAAGCCAATGGCCTTGCACGAGGAGGAGCTCTCCGGTCTCCTGGCTGCGGCGGAGGAGACCGGCGGCTTCCTCACCGTCGGCTACAACCGCCGCTTCTCGCCCCACGCGCGCGCGATCCGGGAGCACTTCGCGCCGCGCACGGCGCCGCTCGCGATCCACTACGCGGTGGCCGCCGGCGCGACGCCCTCGGGCACTTGGCACACCGACCCGGCCGTCGGCGGCGGGCGGGTGATCGGCGAGGCGTGCCACTTCGTCGACCTGATGCTGTATCTCGTCGGGTCCCCGCCCACTTCGGCCTACGCGCGCGCCCTCGGCCGCGACCCGGAAGGCGACGACTCGGTCGTCACCGAGCTCGGCTTCGCCGACGGCTCCGTCGCCACGCTCCACTACCTGGCCCACACCAGCAGCGCGCTGCCCAAGGAGCGCTTCGAGGTGTCCGGAGGCGGCCGCACGGCGCTGTGCAACAACTACCGCCAGACGCGCCTGCTGGGCGGACGCGGCCTGAAGACCCTGAACCAGGACAAGGGGCAGGCGACCGCGGTGCAGGAGGTGGTCGCGGCGGTCGCCGCCGGCGCGCCCTCGCCGTTCACCCTCGCAGAGCTGGCGGCCGTCTCGCGCTCCACTTTCGCGATCAACGAATCGATACGAACGGGGAGAACGGCTCCGATCTGACCCCGAGAACCCCCCGGAGCCAGGGACAGGGGACTCTTGTCGACGAACGGCCCGCAACGGGGGACGGGGGGCGCGCGCACCTCCCTGCTGTCGATCGACATCCTGCGCGGAGCCGCCGCCTTGGCGGTGCTGCTGTTCCACGCCCAGGGGTTCTGGCTGCGCAACGCGGAGCTCGGGATCTGGTCCGGGAAGGCCGCCCACCTGCTCGACGCCGCCCCGTTCGTCCACGTGGTCACCTATCTCCTCTTCGGGCTGGGCTCCCTCGGCGTCCCGCTGTTCTTCGTCATCAGCGGGTTCTGCATACACCTTCCCCACGCGAACCAGGACCGCCCCCTGGCGCTGGGCTCGTTCGCCGTACGGCGCTTCTTCCGCCTGTACCCGCCCTACCTGGCGGTCTGCGCGATCGGCCTCGCGCTGGCGATCGCCCACACCGGCTGGGGCGTCGAGCCGGCGACCGCCTCGAACGTGCTCGGTCACCTCGTCTTCTGGCACTACTCGTGGCCGCCCCAGGCGTCGGGGACCGAGATGACCGTCGTGATCTGGACGATCGCCGTGGAGGTGCACTTCTACGCCCTGTACGCGCTGCTCCTGCCCTGGCTGCGCCGGTTCGGCTTCACCCGCGCGGCCTTCCTGTGGCTCGGTCTGGGCATCGCCTATCGCGTCCTCTGGCTCGCCGCCGATCCCTCGGAGGACGTGATCCGCTTGCTCGAGCCACACCGGTTCGCACTGGCGCGCTTCGGCGAATGGCTGCTGGGCGCCGCGCTGGCCGAGCGCTACGTGCAGGGATCGCTCACCCGGAGCTTCGGCGGGCGCTGGCGCACCTCGGCGCGCGGCTGGTTGGCGCGCACCGTCGCCGGAATCGCCGTCTGCGCAGCGGCCGTGGCGGCGCTCGGCGGGCAGAGCCCGGACCTCGACGTCCCCGCGACGCTGCTCTTCACGCTGCTCACCGGTGGCCTGATCGCCTGCGAGACGGCGGGCGAGCTACGACCGAGCGAGGCGAGCCGGCTCGTTGCCTCCTGGCTCGGCAGCCGTTCCTACAGCCTCTACCTGGTGCACTTCCTGACGCTGGGAATGGTCGGGGAGGTCGCGGCCCGGCTGCTGGGGATCGACAAGCAAGCCGCTGGGGGAAGCGCTCTCTGGCTGGGTGTCACCCTCGTCGGCGTCGCGGCCGCCCTCACCGCGGCCGAGATCCTGTTCCGTGCGGTGGAGGCGCCGAGCCACCGGATCGCGCGCCGGCTCGGCCGCCGGGATGCACCCGCCATGGTGTTGCGGGAGGAACCGGGGCAAGAGGAGAGCTCAGCGCGAACACATTAGATCCCCGAGGGGAGAAGGGCCCACAGCCGAATCCTCGTTGCGCGATCTTTCGCTGCGGGACGCCACCTCTCCGCAGGATGCGAAGACCGGTGGCCCTCGACTCTCGAAGGCGGATCGAGACCGTCGACCCGGCCACCGTCGAGAGCGGCGGAGCGGAGTCCCATGGCGAGGGCGGCCGCTCCCGCAGGCGCCGCTCGCCGGCCGGGGTCGGAGCCGATCCCGACGGAGATGACGCTGACGACACCGGACGATGTCCCGCTCCGAGGTGACCGTGCACCTCTCCCCCCGGATCGCCCTCGCGCCACTCCTGCTCGTCCTCGCCGCCGCCTGCCAGGACGGCGGCTCGCAGGCCGTCGCCGCCCAGCCCAGCAGCGACGCCACCCCTCCCGTCGTCCAGTCGGCGGATCCCGTGTGCGCGAACGTCTCGAAGAATCTCCCCTTCGACCGGGACGGAGACGGCGCTCTCGACACGGTCTGCGCCGACGACTTCGACGGCGACGGCGCGCTCGAGACGGACGACCTCCAGGACGCGATCGACGCGCTCGACGACGCGGACGGCCGGCTGGTCGTCGCCCTCGCCGGGGACTACGCCCCCCCTGCGAATCCGGACCTGCGACCCCGCACCAACAAGGTGTTGATCGCCCTGCCCGACCACACGGAGCTGCGCTGCGTCGCCGGGGTGGTGCTGAACGGGCCCTCGGGCACCGACCCGTCCCAGGACTACGCGGTGGTCGGCAACGCGAGCACCAGTCACGGAAACGTCGACGTGGCGCTCGTGGGCTGCGAGATCGACGGCGGCGCCCCCGACCTCTACGACGGTACTGACTACTCGACACGCCTGCGGATCGGCGTCTACTTCCGCCGGACCACGGGCGCGCGCGTGGAGGATTGTCACGTCCACCATACCTATCACAGCGGCCTCTATACCTCCCGCTCCCAAGGGGATGTGTTCCGCAACAACCTGGTCGAGGACGCAGGGGGCTTCGGCAACACGAACGTCCTCACCCGCACGGCGAAGCCCTGCATCTACGCCTACGCCTCCGACGGAATCTCCGTCGACGACTTCGTCGCCGAGGGCAATCACCTGGTGCGCTGTGCGGCGTCCGGTCTCAACACGCGCGCCAACACCACCAATCTCGAGCACGAGGCGGTCCGCAACCTGGTCTGGCGCGACAACATAATCGAGCACACCGGCTACGCCGTCGGAACCGCGGCCCGACCTCCGACGCTGTACTCGAAGTGCATGAGCCTGCGCGGCACCGAGGGGGCGCAGATCCTCGACAACGTGTGCCGATCCGCAGGAGCCCTGACGATCTGGGACGCCGCCGACGGCTACCGCAGCGACGGCGACGACAACGCCAACTCCGACGTGCGCATCGAGCGGCTGCTCGTCGAGGACGCGGACGCCTCGGCCGGCATCTGGATCGGTCGTCACGTGGACGGACTCGTGCTGCGCGACGTCGAGGTGGACGGCACGCGCGCCGACGACGGCTCGCCCCTCGACCTGCCCTGCCTGGTCCTCGAGACCCCGCTCCGGGGCGCCCTCTTCGAACGGGTGGCGCTGCGCCACTGCGGCGCCGAGGGGCTGTACGAGCTGACGACCGCCGGGAGCGGCGCGGTTCCCGGGGAGGAGCTGGCGCTGCGCGACCTGGCGATCGAGTCCACCGACCTGGTCGATCCGACCGGCGGCGCGCTGCGCGCCGGGCTGCGGCTGCGCGGACCCCACCGCGGCCTCACGATCGAGCGCCTGACCGCGCGCCAGGCGACCGGACCGGAGGTGTGGTTCGAGGGGCCGCTCGTCGATGCGACGCTCTCGGACGTGACGGTCGACGGCGTGGACCCGGGCTGGCTCGGCGCCTTCACCGAAGCTGTCGCGCCGGCGTGCTCGGCGGCGATCGACCACCAGTGGATCACGGTCCGCGATGCGGTCGCCGAGAACGACTGCGACCTCGCTCCGGGGAGCACCGGGACGACCGCCGCGCGCTGTGCGTGCCGCGGCGGGAGCTGGGTGCCGAAGCCGGCCTCCGCCGACCGGCCCGGAATCGAGTTCCGCGACGCCGGTCCCTCGTCGGGCGTGACGCTCCTGCGTGTGTCCGTCTCGAACGCGCGCCATCAGCCGGGCGTTCGCGTGATGGGCGGCGTGACGGACTGGACGATCAGCGGGATCACCGGCATCGACGACAGCGAGGCGACCGATCTCCCGCAGATCTCGGCCCTGGAGCTCCCGAGTCGCAGCTCGGACGTCGCCGTCAGCAAGGCGTCTTGTCTCGGCACGGGCCCGGGATCCGACTGTGTCACCTACGCGGACGAGGCGGCACCGTGACACGGCGGCGCGGGGCGGCCGGCTAGGGCGCCATCGAGACGCAGTGCTCCCGCAGGCGCCGGTAGAGCCCCTGCGCCTCGGCATAGAGCGGGTGCCCGAGCACGACCTCCCGGAACGACTCCTTGAGAGCACGCCGCTTTTCGGAGGGGAGCGGCATGTTCGTCACGTGTCGCGACTTCCCCTCCGCGTCCATCCGGTTGAGGATGAACTCCTCGGTCCGGCGGTCGGCATCGGCGCCGTCCTCGTGCAGGGCGAAGCGCGTGCCGAAGCGCTGGTTGACCCGGCGGATCACACCGTTCCAGTCCGCGAGCACCGTCTCGAAGTCCGCGAGAACGAGCCCGTCGAGATGGCCCTCGATCCAGCCGTAGAAGTCTACGTAGCGCCCCAGCGCGTCGTCGGGTCGCGGCCTGCGCATCGCGACGAGCGTGGAGA
>Ga0315553_10001549_pt1 | contig 18999 bp, 16 predicted proteins | sample SalMarSW160140MG_FD_203099 | JGI IMG/M metagenome (GOLD analysis project Ga0315553, IMG submission 203099) | Salt marsh sediment microbial communities from the Plum Island Ecosystem LTER, Massachusetts, United States - Salt Marsh Sediment SW1601-40 ... | reverse complement strand
CAGGTCGTCCAGCCCTCGCCCGTGTTGACGCCGCCGGTGAGGTACTGGTAGCGGTAGTCCCAGGGGACATTGGACGAAGTCATCCAGCTCAGGCTCGCCGGCGAGCTCATGAGGCCGATGCCCAGATAGTCGGGGAGGCCCGAGGGCAACGGGTCAGAGGGAGGCAGCGGCGTCGCCGTGGGACTGGGCGCCGGCGTCGGCGTGGACGCGACCGTAGGCGTCGCCGTGTGAGTCGGCGTTCTCGTCGCTGTGGGCGTCGACGTTGGCGCGCGGGTTGCCGTCTGCGTCGGCGCAGGCGTGTTTGTCGGCTGCGGCGAGGCCGTCGCTGTCGCCGTCGGCGCTCTCGTCGCCGTCGGGAGAGGGGTAGCCGTCGCTGTCGCGGTCGCTGCTCTCGTCGCCGTCGGGAGAGGGGTAGCCGTCGCTGTCGCGGTCGGCGTTCTCGTCGCCGTCGGGAGAGGGGTAGCCGTCGCTGTCGCGGTCGGCGTTCTCGTCGCCGTCGGGAGAGGGGTAGCCGTCGCTGTCGCGGTCGGCGTTCTCGTCGCCGTCGGGAGAGGGGTAGCCGTCGCTGTCGCGGCCGGCGCTCTCGTCGCCGTCGGGAGAGGGGTAGACGTCGCTGTTGCCGTCGGCGCTTTCGTCGCTGTTGGGAGAGGGGTAGCCGTCGGCGGCGCGGGCTCTTCGCGAAGTGTGGCTGGGTCGGGATCAGTCACCGACACCGTGATCCCAAGCGTCGCCGCGCCCCTCTTGCTGAACCAGGTGCTCTTAGACCTGACGAGGTCGTACTGGAGACAGTAAGTGCCCGCCGTGGCAGGAGCGCGCACCCTAGCCGTGAGGTCGTTGATGGTACCGCCCGGATAGACGTTTGCCGGCAGGGAGGTACGAATTCCTTCCCAGACGGCGACCGCGTCCCCCGAGCAGGCGCCGTACCGCCAGTGGTAGGACAGCTTCACGGCAGAGCGCCCGCCGGCTCTCCAGACAAGGCTTCCCGTGTTCTTGAAGCTGACGCGGACGTCGCTGACCGCGCCGGCGGTCATGACGGGAGGGGTCTCGTCGGAGACCCAGGCGACCGAGTATGAGGGCGTCCTCGACCAGAAGCGGGCTCTCCCTTTGGCCAGAGCGGTGGAGAGAGATCCCACTACCACGAGGACTGCCAAGAATACAATACCTAGGCGAAACCCACGCCTGATCGTGCCAGTCATCTTTGACCCCCTTAAAAGCAATCCCATGTCGGGTCCAGGGCACACCATCGCTCACCGGCGAGGGGTGCTGGATTATGCAAGGCTACTGTCAACCGGTCGTCCTGTTTCAAAAGGGATACTGGATTGCTTTCGAGAGGCTCTTCCCGCTGCCGCCTCCTCCCCCATCCTCAAGATAATCGACGAGCTCGCAAAATCCTGTTGTCGGGGTCCGGCGAAGCCGCCGGCGAATCTCTGCGGGTCGCAAGCTCCGATACGTAATACTTGACAGTCTTTGGATTGACAAAGTAAACTTTAAATCTAGCCCATTGGTGGCGGGCGTGCGTCTGGGGGGAGGGAACCCCGCCGACGACCCTCTTTCGCAGCCCAGGTATCGTTGTCCTGGGATACTTGTGCCTGCGGCGGCTGCGGCCATCTGCCGCTGCCGCGTAACAGCATGGGATGGAACTCGTTAGTAGAAATAGAAGGTCCCGCCGGGGGTAAGCCAGCGGGGCCAGGGGACAGGAGCGGAGAGGCCCCCGGTTGCGATCTGCCCATCGCAATCAGGGTAGGCTTCACAAGATCGTCACATAGCCGCCTTATGGTCTTTACACTCTCTAGACAGCCTGCCTGTAGGCTGCTCCCGGTGGTGGCTTTTCCAGATGGTAGTAGAAAGCGATAGCCTAGAAATCCTCGGCGTGCGCGTGGATCGCGTGGGCATGGATGAAACGCTCCGACGCATCGAGCGCTTCATCGAAGAGCGGACGCCGCACCGCGTCGCCACAATCAATGTGGATACCTTGAGGCATGCCCAAAGCTGCCCCGGTTTCCGCCAAGCCCTCAACGACGCCGACCTTATTCTCGCCGATGGCATGCCGCTGCTCTGGGCGTCGCGGCTCCGTCGCCGACCCTTCAAGGAGCGGGTGACGGGCGTCGACGTCGCCGATCGCTGCGCCGGGTTGGCCGCGGCGAAAGGATATCGTGTGTTTCTCCTGGGGGCTGGTCCCGGCGTGGCGCAGTCTGCCGCGCGGGTCTTGCAGGGACGCTACCCGGGCCTGGAGGTGGCAGGGGCCTACACCCCATCGATGGGGGAGTTCTCGGAGGAGGATGAACTGAGGATCTTTGAGGCGATTGCGGCGGCGAAACCGGACATCCTGCTGGTCGCGCTGCCGACGCCCAGGCTGGAGCTCTGGAACCATGCCAACATCCGACGGTTGAATGTGCCCGTGGTGATCGGGGTGGGCGCGGCCTTGGACATGCTCAGCAACACGGTTCCGCGCGCGCCGCGATGGATGCAGAGATCCGGCCTAGAGTGGTTTTTCCGGCTCTTGGTGGAGCCACGAAGACTCTGGAAGCGTTACCTGGTGCATGACACCATGTTCGTGCTTCGCATTCTGATCTCTCACATCACCTCCAAGAGAGCGTCGCCCCAGGCGCCTTGAGGAGGGATCAGCGTATGTCTTGGGGGAGTGGGACACAATGGCGCTAACCGATACGCCAAAGGCAGTTACCTTACCGGCAGCCGCTGAGGCAGTCAGCCCGGCCGCCGCTGCCCTGGCCCGCCTCTGCTTTCCCGCTGCCTTCCTCTTCGTTGACAGCGCCGTCCTCATAGCCGCCGCCACCGTCGCTCACTGGCTGCCCGGCAACGCCGAGGAATCCGGCTGGCAGGGTCTTCTGCCGGGCACCCGCTTCGTCTACCCGCTCGTCTTCTGGCTCGTCTCCCTCGTCGCCCTGCACGTTTTCGGCTTCTATGACCGCCTGCGGACGATCCTCCGCAGCTCTGATCTGAGCGACCTCTACGGCGCTCTCACCGTGAGCATTGTCGTGACGATGGCGCTGACCGTCTCGCTCGGCTACGAATCGTCACCCTCCGTCTACATAGTGACATGGCTGGTCGCCCCGCCGGCCGTCGCCGTCGGCCGCCGGCTCCTCCGTCGGCTGCGGCGGCAGATCTTCCCGGCGTCGACGCTCGCCGTGCCTCTCCTCTTGCTCGGTCAGTGCGAGGAATCGGATGGGCTGCTTCAGCGCATCGAGTCCGTGCCCGAGCTCGACCTCCTGCCGATAAAGGCCGGCGGCCTGCTGAGTGATCCGCAAGAAGTGCGCCAGTTCGTCCAGCAAAACAACGTCCGCCACGCCATAATAATGCCTTCCCGGGAGAACCAGGACATCGTCGCCGAAATGGCTGACTACTGTCATGAGAACGGGCTCCGCGTCGCCTGGCTCCAGCGCACTGCCGGCCTGCCGATGGCCGTCTCGTCGCTGCAAACTTGGGACGGGACGCCGGTAATCCACCTCTCGGAGCCCATCGCCCAGCGCTTCTACGAGATGGCCAAGCGAGGGCTCGACCTTGCCTGCGTGCTGGTTGTCCTGCCCGTCTTCCTGCCCTTGCTCTTCCTCATCTCCGTGGCGATCAAGCTCGACTCCCCCGGCCCCGTCGGCCTGCGGCAGAGACGCGTCGGGCGCGGCGGCCGGATGTTCGACATGTACAAGTTCCGCAGCATGCTCACGGCAGGCGAGGAGATACCGGAGGAGTTGCGCGCCCGCAACGAGGCGACCGGCCCCATGTTCAAGATGCGCCGAGACCCCCGCATAACCCGCGTCGGCCGCTTCCTGCGCCGCACCAGCCTGGACGAGATACCGCAGCTCCTGAACGTCCTCCTGGGTGACATGAGCCTCGTCGGGCCGCGGCCGCCGCTGCCTCGCGAGCTCCCCGGCTACGACGAGCTGCAGCGCCGCCGCCTCAAGGTGAAGCCGGGCATAACCGGCCTCTGGCAGGTCAGCGGCCGCAGCAGCCTGACGTTTGAGCAGATGCTGGCGCTGGACGTCGGCTACATCCAGAAGCGTTCGCTCCTGCTCGACGTCGTCATAATGCTAAAGACTGTGCCCTGCGTGATCAGCGGCAGGGGCGCGTGTTAGGCTAAGAAAGCGAGAGCACGATGAGGCCCTACGTGTTGACCGCGCTGCGAAGCCCCCTCGTCTGGCTCGTGCCGGCGGTCCTGCTGCCCCTGCTCGTCGCCGTCGGGGCGGTGATGACCAGCCGCCAGAGCGAGGTGAGTGCGGCCGTGTGGGCGCAGGCCTCCTCCCTGCTCGACACGCCGACAGGTTCGTCCAGTCCGCCGGCGGAGATCGAGGCCGGGACCTTCAACGAGCGGCTGAGCACGGAATCATTCCGCGCCTCCATCCTCACCGCCGCCGGCCTGGACGAGAAGGTCGAGAAGGGCGAGTGGCCCGGCGGATCGGCCCTGGGAAACCTTCTCGCCAAGTTCCCCCTCACCAAGCCGTTCGCCGGCTTCCTGGGTGCCTCCTCCTCCGGCGATGCTCTGGCGAACCGCCAGCGGGCGCTCGACGCCGTCAAGACAAGCATCAGGGCAGAGGCGCGCGGCAACAACCTTGTGTACATCGTCTACGTCGGCGGCGACGCCGAAACCGGCGTTGCCCTCGTCAACGGCGCGATCGCATCCTATCAGAAAGAGATCCTGGGACAGAGCAACGCCCAGGCGCAGGTCATCCTCGACTTCTACGCGAAGCAGGTCGCGGAGCGGCAACAGGAGTTGGAGGAGGCCGACGCGAACCTGCGCGTCTTCGAGGCCGAGCACCCGGTCGCGGTCGGCGCGGTCCGGCCAGCGGCGGAGGCGCAGGAACTGGCGCAGCTCCAGGCCATCTACAACATCCACCTCTCTCAGTACGAGCTCGCCATGACCCGGCAGGACGATGCCCAGGTGCGGGCGGCGGCCTCCCTCACAACGAGCGACAACGACTTCAGTGTGGTCGACCAACCGGCCGCCCCCCAGGCGTCGGCGGTCGACTTCCGGCGCGCCGCCATGCTCACCTTCCTCGGCGTCTTCTTCGGTGTCGGCCTGGGGGTCCTGCTCATAGTGCTCCGAACCTGGCTCGACCAGACGGTGCGAAGACGTGAGGACGTGCGGGAGTTGTCCGGCCTTGATCTGCTGGCCGTCCTGCCGGACCTCAGGAAAGGTGGTAAGTGATGCGCCTGCCGAAAGAGGAGGCCGCCTTGAGGGCTGGTTCACCCTCCCTCCCGGCTGCGCGGGCTCACAGTGCCATGAGTGCTCCGGGCCATGAGTACAGCGACCCGGGCAACCTGCTTGAGCTGCTTGCCTCTCCCACCGTGCGCCAGGTGTTGCGCCCCGTCGCCGAGAGGCTGCTCTCCCTCTCCCAGAGCGGCGCCGTCTTCTGCGTTTGCAGCGCCCGCTCCGGCGAGGGCAAGACCCTCGTGGCGACCGCGCTTAGCCTGATCCTCTCGGAGGGAATGGGCAAGAGCGTCCTGCTGGTCGACGCCCACCTGCAAAGGCCCCGCGTCCACCGGCTGCTCGGCGTGCCCGACTCTCCGGGCCTTGCCGATTGCCTGCGCGAGGAGCGCCCCCTCCAGGACGCCGTCAACCCGGTCGGCACGCTGGGGGTCCTGCCCTCGGGCGGGGACGGGGACCCGGCGCGCCTGTTCCGGACGGCGGCGGCGAGGCGACTGATCGAGGAGATGCGGGAGACCTATGACCTCGCCATCGTCGACCTGCCGCCCCTGACGCCGTCCAACGAGGAGGCGGCAGCGCTGTGCGACTGGTCTGATGGGGCGATAATGGTCGTTCGCGCCAACGCCACCTCCGCGTCGGCCATAAAGGAGGCGGTGGGAATGATCGATCCCCCCAAGATGCTGGGGGTGGTCCTTAACCGGGAGCAACCGGAGCTGCCGCCCTGGCTGCAACGACTACTCTAGGAGGGCCACCTACCCATGCAAGGGCTGATCCTGCTGGTCGCGTTCCTGTCCCTGTTCATCGTACTGGGCTTGATCATCGAGGATATTACCGGCCCCGTGCGGCTTCTCATGGCTGCCGCCATCGTCGCCGTCACCGGCTGGTACCTGATATTCTGACCGCTTTGCCATGAGACAGCTCGCCAAGGTCGCCGACAACATCGTCGCCCTGCTCGTCCGCCAGGTGCTCACCTGGTCGCTGACCGCTATCCTCATGATCTTCTTCCTGCCCCGCTTGCTGGGCGACGAAGGGCTGGGGAAGATAACCTTCGCCATCGCCCTGATCACCATGCTCCTCGTCGCCACCAACCTAGGCACCGTCACCTTCACCGTCAAGCAGGTCGCCCTCGACCGCCGCCGTCTCTCCGACCTCCTCTGGAGCGCCTACGTCATCCGCCTCACCATGGGGCTGCTCATCGGCGGCGCAGTCATGCTGACCGTCCATCTGTCATCGCTCGACGGCGACTCCAAGGGAGTGCTCACAGTCGCCAGCGTCATCGTAATCGTCTGGGGGTTGGACTGGGCGCAGATAGCCGCGCTCCAGGGGCTCGAGAACATGCGCTGGATCGCCCTGGCGGAGGTGGCCAACAAGACGACCCTCATGATAGTGGGCATCGCCGTCCTCGTGACCGGGCACGGCGTCGTCGCCTATGCCCTGGCCATGCTCGCCGGCTACCTCGTCGGCTTCCTCGTCAACCTCTCCTACCTGGCGCGCCGCCAGCTCCGGCGGCCTTCTCTGAGCCTGGCCGCGGCGCGCTACATGCTTGTGGGTGGCTTCCCCTTCCTCATGACCGGCGCCGTCTTGCAGATCTACATGTGGTCGGATGCGGTGATACTGCGCTTCCTGACGCGGGACGCCGTCGTCGGCTGGTACGGAGCGGCCAGCCAGCTCTTCAAGACCATGAACTTCATCCCCCTCGTTATCGTAACGGCGATGCTGCCCGCCCTCACCCGCTTCCATGCCGAGGACAAGGAGACGATGCGCGTCGCCGTCGAGAAAGGGATGCTCGCCATACTGACGACCGCCGTGCCCGTGGCCGCCGCGTGCACCCTCCTCTCCGGCGATCTCATCGAGTTCCTGCGCTATCCCCCCGAGTTCCAGAACTCGATACCGCTGCTCTCCATACTCGCCCTGACCCTGCCGGTCACCGGCTCGCTCATGCTCATCGGCACCGTCGTCATCGCCGCCGACCGGCAAAAGGAGTGGGCGATCACCGTCGCGGTCACGATTGTCGTCATGATCCTCATGACCGTGCCCCTTGTTCTCTACTTCGACCGCGCCCACGGCAACGGCGCTATCGGCGTGGCGATCTCTGCCGTCCTCAGTGAGGCCCTGATGATGGCCCTGGGAATCAGGCTCGTCCCCCGCGGCGTCATCGGTCGCCCCGTCCTGCTCGCCCTTGTCCGGAGCATCGCCGCCTCACTGGCGATGCTCGCCGCCATGGGCGCCGCCAAGCTCCTGTTCGATCCCGGCTTCCTGCCCCTTATCCTGCTCGGCGGCCCCGTATGCTTCCTCGCCCTCCTCGCCGTGCGCGGCGTGACCATCGGCGAGCTGAAGTTCCTGCTCGGCGCCGCCCTCTCCCGGGGGCGCGCTGAGGAGGAACCGCCGCCCCTGGAGGGAGGGGCCGCCCTCAAACCGGGCCTGGAACGTGAGGGGGCGTGAAGATGACGATGGCGACGCAACGGAAGAGCGAGTCCTCACGGCGCCGCGGCGGGCCCGTCGGGAAGCCGCGGGCGAGCGTAATAATACCCACGCACGACCGCCGGGAGCTGCTGGAGATGACCCTGGACCACATCGCTGCCCAGACCGTCGACCTCGCCTCCATCGAGGTCATCGTCGTCGTCGACGGCTGCAGCGACGACACCCTGGATATGCTCCATGGGCGCCGCTGGCCGTTCCCCCTGCGCGTCCTGCAACACTCGCGGCAGAGCAGCGCCGCCTCCCGCAACGCCGCCGCCGCCGTCGCCCGGGCCCCCGTCGTCATCTTACTTGACGACGACATGATGGCCGCCCCCGACCTGATAGAGAGGCACCTGGCCGCTCATCCGAAGGGCCGGCCCACCGTGGCCATCGGCCAACTGGCGCCCTCCTCCGCGCGGGGCGTGCCCGGCTGGTGGCGCTGGCTGGAGGGGCAGCTTCAGGAGCAGTACCGGGCGATGCAAAAGGGCCAGCGGCGGGTCGGCGGGCTCTCTCTCTACAGCGGCAACTGCTCCGTCAACCGCGACGCCTTCCTGGCCGTCGGCGGCTTCAACGAGGAGCTCTCGAACTCGGAGGACATCGAGCTCGGCCTGCGGCTGGAGAAGGCGGGTGTCGCCTTCTGTCTCGTCCTCGATGCCAGCGCCGAGCACTGGGGCTACCGCACCTACTCATCCTGGCGGGAGATGGCCTACAACTACGGTCGCTGGGACGCCCGCCTCATCTTCAAGACGGAGTTCCGTTTCGCGCTCGACCGTCTGCGCGACGGATACGCGCGCCGTGGCAGAATGCGACACTGGTTCGTCTCCATGGCGCTCAGCAGTGAGAGCCGGCTGCGGTTCTTCATCGCCGGCCTGCGCCTCCTCGGGCTCGCCTCAGGCGTCGTTCGGCTCTCCTTCCTGGAGCGAAGGGCCTATGCCGCCATCTACGAGTTCACCTACTGGAAGGGTGTATCCGACGAGCTGGGTGGGCTGCGGGCGGTGGCGGTCGCGCTCGCCGCTGGGAGGGCGACATGACGGCCACCGGAGAGCGGGTGGCGGCCCCGAACGCCGCCTGGTCGGCCTGGCCCGATACGGCGCGACTCTACCGGTTCAGCCTGCGCCTGGGCCTGCGCTCGCTGCGCCCCCGCAACGCCCGTGCCGCCTTGCCCCGCCTCCTGAACCCCCTCTCCTACCCGCGGGGCATGGAGTACGCCCTTACCCTCCGCGGCCTCGATCTGCCGGATGCCGCCCGCGTGCTCGACATCGGCAGTCCCAAGCTGCTCTTCCTCTGGCTGGCGGCGAAGACGCGTCTCGAGCTGACGGCCACGGACATCCAGGACAGCTTCATCCCGCCTGCCCGCGACCTGCTGGAGCGGCTGGGCCTGGCTGAGCAGATCGGCGGCCGCCTGCGGCTGGAGACGCAGGACGCGCGCGCCCTCACTTTCCCTGATGACAGCTTCGACGCCGTCTACTCCATCTCGGTCCTGGAGCACATCCCCGACGACGGCGACAGCCTCGCCCTCCGCGAGATCGCCCGTGTGCTGCGGCCCGGTGGCCGTCTTTGCCTGACCGTACCCTTCTCGGCGAAGTACGAGGAGGAGTGGGTCGGGCGCGACGTCTTCGAGCGGCGGCGCCAGCGCGGTGAGAAGGTCTTCTTCCAGCGCCGCTATGACAACGACTCCCTGGAGCGGCGGCTTGTCGCCCCCTCGGGGTTGCGGCAGAGGGAGCGCGCCTACTTCGGCGAGCCGGCGCTGCCCTTCGACCGCTGGTGGAACCGGCTCCCGATGGCGGCCCGGCTGCCCTTTGCCTGGGCGCAGCCCTTCTGCGAGCGCCTCCTGCTCCGGGAGCTGGACGAGCGCCGGCGGGACAGGGCGATCGGAGTCGCTCTCACACTGGCGAAGGAAGGAGGTGCCCGCGGTGGCGGTTGAAGCCCTGGCGCGACCCTCCCCAGAGACGGAAAAGGCGCTACGCCGGCTCTTCCTAGTGGCGGGCGTCGGCATCGCCCTCTTCCTGGCCTGGCTGCTCGTCGCCTACGGTGGGCCGGACGGCAACCTGCTCGCTCCCGTCGGCTTCTTTGCCGTGCTGCTCGTCGCGCCTCTGGTGCTACGCCGGCCTATCGTCGGCCTGTACATCATCATGGGTGCCGCCGTCATCATCGAGACGGACCAATTGTCATTCGGGATGCAGGGCACCTCAGCCCTCCCGTTCTTCCGCGACATGAACAGCGTCACCGGCATCCGCGGTTTCTGGATAAACCCGGCCGAGCTGTTGATCGTTATTACCGCCGCTGGCTGGCTCCTGCGGGAAGGCGCCGGCGATCGCGTCAAGCTCAAGCCGATGCCCCTGCTCGCGCCCTTGACCGTCTTTGTCGCCGCCATCGCCTTCGGCGTGATCCACGGCCTTATCACCGGCGGCGACGCCAAGATCGCCCTCTGGACGGTTCGACCGCTGGCCTACTTCTACCTTGCCTATCTGCTGACGCTCCAGTTGCTCACCGACCGCCGCCAGATAACGGGCCTGCTCTGGCTCCTCATCGCCGGCGTGGCCCTGAAGGGGCTGATCGGGTGGTGGCGGTACTACGTCGACCTCGGTGCCGACCTGAGCGCCCTCAACCAGGTCGAGGGAATGAACTCGCTCATGGCCCACGACGAGTCCTTCTTCTATCTCGCCGTCATCCTCCTGCTGGCGGTGCAGCTCCTCTACGGCGCTCCCCGCGGCCAGCGACTCGCCGCCCTGCTGGTGACCCCGCTGGTGCTCCTGCCCTTCCTGGCCAACCAGCGGCGGGCCGCTTCACTCGCCCTGATCATCGCCCTCGTGCTCCTGGGCGTCGTGACCATCTCCCTGCTGGCCAGCCGGCGACGGGCCATCCTCACCGGGATCGTCCTTGGCGCCGCCGTCCTTCCCTTCTACGTCGCGATGTCGTGGAACGCCGACTCGCTGGCGGGCGAGCCGGTGCGGGCCGTCAGGTCCGGCATCTCGCCCGAGAGCCGCGACCTCGCCTCCAATGAGTACCGCGAGGCCGAGAACGTGAACCTGGATTTCACCGTCCGCAGCAGTCCCCTCCTGGGGATCGGCTTCGGCAAAGAGATGCGCGAGGTGTGGCCGCTCCCCGACATCAGCGCCCAGTTCGCCTGGTACAAGATCGCGCCCCATAATTCCATCCTCTGGCTCATGATGACCATCGGCATCGGCGGCTTCGTCGTCTTCTGGTACTTCGTCGGCGCGGCGATCGTGGGGATGCTGCTCGTTGCCCGCCGCCTGTCCCGCCGTCTGGAGAAGGGGGTCGCCGTCTATGGCCTCCTCATGCTGGCGTCGCTGCTCGTCTCCGCCCTCCTCGATCAGGGTCTTCTGAGCATGCGCGTGATGCTCTTTATCGGCATCCTGCTGGGCGCCGTCTTTGCCCTTCCCCGGCTGGCCGCCGCGGAACCCGACGGCGTCGAGCAGGGGAAATCCGGAGGTGGTGGTGGTGAGTAGGAAGCCGAACGTTCAACCCCTGCCGGCCGAAGAAAGGCCGCCCCTTTCCTTGGGCCTGCTGCGGCGGAAGATTGCCGAGGCTCTCGGCGCCTTCCATCTCAAGCTATGGCTTGCCAACCTCCTGCTCGCTCCCCTGCCCGTGCTGGTCGGCAAGCGTTTCCGCGCCCTCATCTATCGTCTTGCCGGCTTTCGCATCGGCCCCGACAGCAAGTTCCTCGACAGAGCCACCTTCGACGCCCTCTGCAACCCCTATCCCAACCTGCGCATCGGGCGTCGCTCCCAGATCGGCATCGGCTGCCACTTCAGCCTCAACGCGTCCGTCACCATCGGCGACAACGTGGTCTTTGGGCACTACGTCCGCATCATCACCGACAAGCACGCCATCGGGCCTGCCCACCGCCGCTGCGGCGAGCGCATCCCCCTGCCGGTCGCGATCGAGGACGGCGTCTGGATCGCCAGCGACGTCACCATCCTGCCCGGCGTCACCATCGGCGCGGGCAGTGTCGTCGCCGGCGGCGCCGTCGTTGCCAACAGCGTGCCTCCGAACAGCCTCGCCGGCGGCGTGCCGGCGGAGGTGCTGCGCGAACTCCCGGAGGGGGCGGATGTCTGGGCGCGCGAGGCGTCGCTTGCCGAAGCGGAGGCGAAGACGAGTGGACAAGTAAGGGGACGGGCCTCATGGAAGTAAACGAGGACCCCAGGGGCGACGGCGCCTCCTTTGGGCAGCGCCTCCTGGACGAGGTCGACCGTCACGGCGGTGAGAAGCGATCGCTGTGGCAGCGCCTGAAGAGCATCCGCGCCCAGATAGCGCTGGAGATCTCGGAGATGCACTTGGCCTTCTTGCTGGCAAACGTCCTCCTCGCCCCCATGCCCATGGCCCTGGGTCGCCGGCTGCGCCCTCGCCTCTACCGTCTGCTCGGCATGCACATCGGCCGCGGCACACTGATAAGCAGGCCCTGGCACGTACAGGGTATGGGTAGGCCCTACGGGCGCCTCACCATCGGCGAGCGCTGCCTGTTCCGCGCCGCCCGCTTCGAGCTCAACGCCCCGATACACATAGGCGACCGCGTATGCGTCAGCGACGGTGCCCTCATTACCACCGACGGACACGAGCTGGGCCCGCCCGAGCAGCGACTGGGACGCATAAGGAGCCGGCCGGTGACCATCGGCGACGGCGCCTGGGTTCAGCGCAACGTGATGCTGCTGGGCGTGAACGTGGGCGAGGGGGCGGTAATCGCGTCCGGCGCCGTCGTGACCAAGGACGTCCCACCCAACACCTTCGTCGCCGGCGTCCCCGCCCGCATCGTCCGTGAGCTTTCGGCGGGCGATGAGCGGCCCCCCGAGGAGGAGGCGGCAGGGCAATGAACAGTTGGCTTCCCATTCTCGCCTATCACCGAATCTGCGACGTCCCGCGCGCCGACGATCCCCTCAACCTCTGCGCCCGGCCGCAGGACTTCGAGCGCGCCCTCCGCTACCTGGCGTCTCACGGCTACCGTTTCGTCTCCCTTGAGACAGCGATGGACGCGATGGACGAGAGTCGCTCGCGACGGGAGAAGCTCGCCTGCCTGACATTCGATGACGGCTACCGCGATTTCTACACCCACGTCTTTCCCATTCTGCGGAAGTACGGCGCTCCTGCCACCGTCTTCTTGGTCACCGGCTGCATCGGCGACACCAACCACTGGGACGACCGCTACGGGCTGCCGCCGCTGCCCCTGCTGAGCAGGGAGGAGATCCTGGAGCTGGACGCCCAGGGCGTCGAGTTCGGCTCCCACACCGTGACCCATCGCCCGCTCCCTGAGCTCAGCGCCGCCGAGCAGACGCGGGAGATCGTCGACTCCAAGAGAGCGCTTGAAGAGCTGCTCGATCACCCTATTCGCTTCTTCTGCTACCCGCACGTCAACTGCGACGAGCGCGTCCAGTCGCTCGTGCGCGACGCCGGCTACAGCGGCGCCTGCGGCGGGGAGCAGGCGGACCACTCACGCTATCTTCTCCATCGCGTCGACGTCTCGCGGTCAGGCTGGCTCGACACCCGCTTTCGCATCCGCGGGTGGCGCTACTTCCTGCAGCGCAGCCGTCGCCTGCGCGCCCTCAGACACCTTCTTCTGCCCTCAAGCCGCGCCTTTCCAGAGCCTACGGAGGTGCCTCGATGAGCGCGACCACGGACCGGCGCATCCAGGCATCGCGCCTCACCACGCTGCCCGAGATCGATGCCCTCCGGGACGAGTGGCGGCAGCTCGAAGAGCGTTGCCCCGACCTCACGCCGTTCTCGACCTGGGAGTGGTGCCGCAGCGTTGCCAAGCACTACGGCGACGATCGGCCGCTCTGGGTCTTCACCCTTCGCAGCGACGGCGACCTGGTCGGCATTGCCCCCTTCGCCGAGACGCGTCTCGGCGGCCTGCGGCTCCTCCGCTTCATCGGCTCCGGCCCCGGCCGCTACTCCATGGCCGACTACCAGGACCTGTTGGCTGCGGAGGGGCATGAGGACGAGGTCGTCGCCGCCTTCTGCGACGAGCTGGCGCGGCAGCCCGCGTGGGACGTCCTCCACCTCCGGGAGCTTCCCCCCTCGTCGCGCACGACCGTCAGGCTGACCGCCGCCGCCGCGTCGCAGGGTTGGCTGACGCAGCTCGAGCCCGGCAGCGACGTTCATCTGCTTCCTCTCAACGGTACCTGGGACAGCTACAAGGCGACGCTCTCGCGCTCGACGCGCGGCAACACGAGCCGGAAGATACGCAAGCTCGTCGCCGAGCACGCGGGGTCGTTCGTCACCGTCGGCGACGACGAGAGTGCCGTGCGCGCGGCGATGGAAGACCTCTTCGACCTCCACACCCGGCGCTGGAACTCCGTCGGCAAGCCCGGCATCTTCTCCACCCCGCGGCGGCGGCGCTTCGACCACGAAGTCGCCGGCCGGCTCGCACAGCGGGGAATGCTCAGGATTTTTCTCCTGAAGTCCGGCGACAGGACCATCGGCGTCAGCTACGGGTTTCGGCGCAATGGGGTGGAGTACCACTACGGGGGAGGCTTCGATCCCGCTCCCGAGTGGAACCACTTCCGGCTGGGCATGGCGCTCGATCTCTGGATCATCGAGGATTCTTTTCGCCGCGGCGTGCGCTGCGTCAACTTCCTGCGCGGTGAGGGCCACTACAAGGAGCACTACCGCATGGAGACCCGTTTCAACCAGGACCTGCTTGTCTTCCGCAATCGGCGCGCCCGGCTTCACTACCGCTTTGCGCGCGTTGCGCGGGGTGCCCTGAACCGGCTGCGGCGCCGGTTGGCGGACGGCAGGGCGAAGCTTCCAAAGGCCGGCTAGATGGTGGAGTTGACTGTAACCGCTGCTCTCTTGGTCGCTGAAGTGGTCCTGCTCGGCGCCACCGCCTACCTCCTCTTGCTCGTATTCGCGGGCGTGGTCGTCAGAAGGCAACGGCCGGCGCCGGCCCGCCGAATGCGCCGCTTCGCCGTTGTCGTGCCCGCGCACAACGAAGAGGCGGGCGTCGCGCGCACGCTCGACAGCATCCACGCACTCGGCTATCCGCGCCCCCTGTTCGACGTGCACGTCGTCGCCGACAACTGCGACGACCGCACCGCCGAGATCGCCCGCGGCTATACGCCCTTCGTCCACGAACGCATCGACGAGACGGCGCGGGGCAAGGGACAGGCCCTCCGCTGGCTCTTCGACCGGCTCGTCGGCGGCGCCTACGACGCCTTCGTCGTAATCGACGCCGATAGCGTAGTCTGCCGCGACTTCCTGTCGGCCATGAACGACCGGCTGGAGAGCGGGTGCCTCGCCGTCCAGAGCTACCATGGCGTGCTCGACCCTGAGCGGTCATGGGTCGCCTCCCTGCGCGGCGCCGCCTTGTGTCTTCTCCACCACACCCGGCAGAGTGGTCTGAGCGCTCTCGGCGCTTCGGCCGGCCTCGCCGGCAACGGCATGGTCTTCGCCGCCGAGCTGCCGCAGGCCCGCGAGTGGGACGCGTTTGGCGTGACCGAGGACCTGGAGCTGCACGCAAAGCTGGCGGCGGCCGGTGTGAAGGTCGCCTTCGCCCCGGAAGTGTCGGTGCTGAGCGAGATGCCGTTGTCCCTCGCCGCCTCCCGCGATCAAAACCTGCGCTGGGAGCGGGGACGCCTTGCTCTCGTCTGCCACCATGCTCCGAGGCTTTTCGTCGCCGGTCTTCGTTCCCGCGACTGGCCGAAGCTCGCCGCCGCCCTCAACCTGCTGATCCCGCCGCTATCGGTGCACGCCATCCTGGCGGTCGCCTTCCTCGTCCTGTCGCTGCTCCTCGGCTCGACCGTCGCCGTCGTCCTTGCGGCGGCCACCCTGCTCGGCCTGGCGGTCTACGTCGTCGCCGGGCTCGCCGCCGCGAAAGCTCCCCTACGGCTCTGGCTGGCGCTCGGCTTCGCCCCCATCTACGTCCCGTGGAAGGGATGGCTCTACGCGCAGGCCCTGATCGCTCGAGGGCCGCCTTCCTGGACGAGGACGAGGCGTGCCGGTGAGACGTCTAAGAGCAAGTGAGCGCTTTTCCCCCGGGGGAGCTATTATTGCAAGGACGAGGTCAGACGAGATGACAACAACCACGAAGACGCGGTCCCGGTTCGGCTTGCGCGTCGTGGGACGCGATCGCTGGGAGCCGGACCTCTCCCGGCGCATCGCCGATATAGACCTGCGCTCTCCGCTGGCCCACCCCTTCCAGACCGAGCCCTTCGCTGCCCTCTTCAACACCGACCCTTCCCGGCCTCACTTCGCCGTGCTTGCCGAAGACGAAGACGGCATTGCCGCCTATTGGTGGGGGTACTTCGTCCGCTATCGCGATCGACCCCGACCTCGCAGCACCGCCTGGGTGCGCTCAGGACCGGTCATCCGCGCCGACCTCCTCGACCGGCGCGACCAACTTCTCTCCCTCATGCTCGCGGAGCTGAAGAGGCACGTGCGGCAGCAGGGGATGGGCTGGATCATCTTCACCACGGAGGCGCTCTACGGCGCCGTCTCTGAGGGGGTGAGCCTGGCGCAGGGCTTCCACAGGTACGACCTTCAGACCTACCTCGTTGACCTGACACCACCGGAAGAAGAGCTGTCGAAGAGACTTAACCCGCGGGTGCGCTGGGCGGCGAGAAAGGCCCGCGAGAAGGGAGTCGTAGTCGAGGACGCCGTCTCTGATGAAGACGTCCTCTCCTACTATCGGCTCTATCTGGAGGCGGCGTCTGCCCCTGAGGACAGGCCGCTCTCCGAGCAGATGTTCCTGCGCGGCTTCCAGCGGCTACGCGAGGAAAACAGGGCGCGCATCGTCGTCGCCAAGCGAGATGGCCGTTTTGTGTCTGGCAGCTTCTTCCCCTGTCATGCCGGGCTCGCCGCTCAGCACCAGACTGCGCTGGCCGGTGAAGGGCGCAGTCTCAACGCCGGCAGCCTGCTGCTTTGGGAGGCCATCCTCTCCTTCAAGGAGGCCGGCTTCGCTGCTCTCGACCTGGTCTCCGTTGAGGTCGCGCCTCCCGAGGGTTCGCGTGAGGCCGGCGTGCGCCACTTCAAGGGCAAATGGGGTGGTGAGTTGTTGGATACGCCGGTCTACCAGTACTGGTCCCCGAGCGTGCGCCTTTGGCGGACGATCATGAGCAGGCTCCGTCGGCGGGAGCGGGCGGCTTCCCCGTCGCGGGGGGCATCAGTGGCCCTGGAGGGAGGCTGACTTGGCGGCGACGAAACGCTTCCTGCCAACATTGATGCCGCTCCCCTTCTCCGCGCTCCTGCCCGGCAGGGCCCGCTCGCTGGCCACCTTCCCCTTCGCTGCGCCCAGCAGATGCCGCTGGTACTTCCTGGGGCGGTACGCGCTCTGGCACGGCCTCCGGTCGCTTCGTCTGAACGAGGGCGACGAAGTGCTGGTTCCCGCCTACAACTCGGGTGCGGAAGTGGAGGCGGTCATCGCGGCCGGCCTTTCGCCCCGCTTCTTCGAAGTGCATCCTGACCTCACCCCCGACCTGGGTGGTCTGCAGAAGGCCGTTACCAGCCGCACCCGCGCCCTTCTCGCCATCCACTACTTCGGTTTCCCGCAGCCTCTCAGCGAGCTAACCGCGTTCTGCGCCCGCAACGGGCTGCTGCTCATCGAGGACTGCGCCCCCGCCCTGTTCAGCCGCGACGGGACGGTGCCGCTGGGCGCTGCCGGTGTCTTCAGCATCTTCTGCATCTACAAGATGGTGCCGGTGCCTCACGGCGGCCTGCTCGTCGTCAACGACCCCGAGATCGAGCTGCCGGCCGAGCCGCCCGCGCCGCCGCCTTCCTCGAACGCCGTCGAATCCATCCCCGGGATGCTGATCGAGGGGCTGAAGATGCGATATCCTCGGATGCTCCGCTGGGCGCGCCGGGGGCCTCGCCCGCACCCGGCAGCTCCGCGCGCTGGCAGTGCGATGGTGGGAATCGCGGACGTTGAGCGCTTTGACCCGGTGGCCGCCCACAGCGGCGTCTCCTCCCTCGTGCGGCGCCTTGCCCTGAGAACGAATCCCGCCCGCGTGGTTCAGGCGCGTCGCCGCAACTACCGCCTGCTCGGCTCGTTGCTGCCGCGCGAAATCCAGGTGCTCCCCGAGCTGCCGGAAGGCGTCTGTCCCATCGCTCTCCCCGTCCTCTTCCCCGACAAGCCGGCGGCCATCAGAAGGCTCTGGGAGAAGGGGATCCCCCTGTACGCGTACTGGTCGCTGCGCCATCCGGCGGTCCCCGACGGTGCCTTCCCCGAAGCCGACCACCTGCGCGCCCATGTGCTGGACCTGCCCGTATACCAGGGGCTGTCGTCGGAAGACATCGAGTACCTCGCGGAGGCAGTCTCCCGCGAACAGTCTGGAGGACTGAAGTAAAATGGCCGGACTGGAGAAGAGAAGACTAGCGGTCGTGATGATAGGCGCCCTGGCGGCCATCATGCTCGCCTGCGGGGCGCGCTGCCCGGAAGAGGGCACGTCTCCCGCGCCGAACCCGCTGGCGGCCGAGCTCCCCGCCGGCCTTCCCCGACACTTCGGCCTCGGCCTCATGAACGACCCCCAGCAGCTCGACTGGATGACCACCGCCGGTGTCCCCTGGGACTACCGCTACCAGTACCTCACCGGCGGCGTCAACACCGGTGACGGCTGGAGGGACTGGGCCTACCCCGACGGCTCCTTCGTCGACCAGTACCTCCAGCAGAGCGTCGGGAATGGCTACATACCCGTCTTCAGCTACTACCAGATCGTCCCCTCCGCGCCGGCGCCGGGAAGCGAGAACGTCGTCGAGAAGCTCCGCGACCCCTCGACCATGAGCGCCTACTTCCAGGACTGGGAGCTCTTGATGCGCCGGCTGGGCGCGTTTGGGGGGACGGTGATAGTCCACGTCGAGCCCGACCTCTGGGGCTACCTGCAGCGCCAGAACGAAGATGCCGCCAAGGTGAGCGTTCAGGTCAGGTCGACGGGGCTCGCCGCCGTCGCCGGCTTCGACGACACCGCCGCCGGCTTCGCCCAGGCGCTCGCGCACCTGCGCGACCTGTACGCGCCCAACGCCCTCCTCGGCTTCCACGTATCGCACTGGGCCACCGGCAAAGACCTCATCCTCAATCACGCCGATCCCGCCAAGACCGCGGCGGCGATCGCCGCCTTCTACCGTACTCTCGGCGTCCCGTTCGACCTGCTCTTCCTCGACGTCTCGGACCGCGACGCCGCCTGGTACGAAGCGCAGACCGGCAAGCGGGATCACTGGTGGGACGATTCAGACTTCGAGAGGTACAGGTCATTCGCCGCCAGCATCGTCGGAGAGACGGGGAGACCGGCGGTGCTCTGGCAGGTGCCCATCGGGAACACCCTCTACCGCAGCATGGACAACACCTGGGGGCACTTCCAGGACAACCGGGCCCAACTCTGGCTCGGCGAGCGGGAGCGTATGCAGGGGCTGGCCGACGCGGGCGTCATCGCCCTCCT
>Ga0315553_10001548_pt1 | contig 19007 bp, 16 predicted proteins | sample SalMarSW160140MG_FD_203099 | JGI IMG/M metagenome (GOLD analysis project Ga0315553, IMG submission 203099) | Salt marsh sediment microbial communities from the Plum Island Ecosystem LTER, Massachusetts, United States - Salt Marsh Sediment SW1601-40 ... | reverse complement strand
TGGTGGCGATCTTCGCAGGCAATCACGGCGTCACCCGACAGGGGGTCTCCGCCTATCCGCCGGAGGTGACCAAGCAGATGGTCGCCAACTTCACCGCCGGCGGGGCCGCGATCGCGCAAATCTGCAAGCTCCATGAGTTCAATCTGAGAGTGTTCGAACTGGCGCTCGACTTGCCGACCGGCGACATCACCGAAGAGCCGGCGATGGACGAGCGCACCTGCGCCGCGACCATCGCCTACGGCATGGAGGCGATCGCCGGCAGGCCGGATCTTCTGGCGGTCGGCGAGATGGGCATCGGCAACACCACCGTCGCTGCCGCGGTGTGTGCGGCGCTGTTCGGCGGGACGGGTGCCGACTGGGTCGGGCGCGGCACCGGCGTCGACGATGCGGGGCTGACCCGCAAGGCCGACGCCGTCGATCGCGCGCTGACAAGGCACCGAGACGGGCTCGCCTCGCCCTTCGAAGCCCTTGCCGCGGTGGGCGGCCGCGAGCTGGCGGCCATGGCCGGTGCCATCATCGCGGCCCGGCACAACAAGGTGCCGGTGATCGTCGACGGGTTCGTGGCCACCGCCGCTTCCGCGGTCCTTTATGCGCTCAATCCCGCCGCCCTCGACCATTGCCTGTTCGGGCATGTCTCGGCCGAGAACGCCCACGCCAAGGCGCTCGCCGCCATGGGAAAGACGCCGCTCATGGACCTCGGCATGCGGCTGGGGGAGGGGACCGGTGCGGCGTTGGCGATGGTGATGGTCAAGACGGCGCTGCACCTGCACGCCAACATGGCGACCTTCGAAGCCGCGGCGGTGGCGACCCGCGCCGGGTGAACGCTCACTGGTAGGCGATGTCGACGATCCGCAGTTCGATATAAGCGAAATCCCCGCTGTCGAGCTTCCACACGCCCTGGCCGGCGACGGGAACCGCGACGCCGTCGAATTCCCCATGGGCGGAGATGGGGGTTTCCCAGGTCTCGATGTTGCCGGTCTCGGTGTTGTAGCGCCCGCCCCGGAAATTGATCAGCCGGCCCTCGTCGTCGAAGAACACCGTTCCGGTCGCGCTGTGGCCGCGGTCGGAGATGGTCACCTCGGCGGATCGTGCGTCGACCGCCCGCCAGGTGACGTTGTCGCCGACATAGGCCTGCGGGAACCACATGATCTCGTTGAGGTAGCGCATCAGCCCCGCTTCGATGAGCGCGTCGCCGGACTCGCTGGCCACGGGAAACGCACCAAGCATCCTCATCTCGATGCTGCTGGCGCCGTCGAGATAGGCATCGCGGCCCATGACGATCGGCATCGACCGCGAGGCAAACCACGCCCGCCACAAAAAGGCCGGCGGGTTGGTCGAATAAACCTGCTCGGCCTCGAAGGACATCCAGTCCGCGTCCGGCGCACCCCGCAGCCGTCCGACCTGCTTGAGGCGCACGATCGACGGCACCGGCCGCCCGACGACGCCGCTGGCCCTGAGATAGCGGCTGACGGGCGCCGGAAGGCGCGCCAGATCGGCCTGGGTGATCGTATCCGGGCTCGCCCCGGCGGCCGCGACGAGGGCGGCCACTTCGGCATCGATTGAGTGCCTGAACGACCAGTAAGACCAGCCGATGAACCCGCCGGCGGCGACGAGCACGACAACAAGCGACAAAACGATGAGCCGTAGCATGGGCGCCCCGAAGACCGCGTTCGGGCCAACAGCTTACTCAACGCCAGGCGGCCGTCAAACGCGTGGCGGTCGACCGGACGGGCGGTTCGGGCGGCGCTGCTCGCCTAGCTTGCGCTCGGAAAGATGTCCGGTCCGTTGGCAGGCTTGTCGTAGGCGACCGGGCGCAGCGCGTCCATCACCCGCGCCCGCGGGAAGGTCGCGATCGCCTCGGTGCCGAAGCGGGGCTTGGAAAACAGGTCGAAGCGGCCCTGGTGCAGTTCCATGATTTTCTGAACGATCGGCAGTCCGAGCCCGGCGCCCTGCTCGGCGGTCTTCTGCGCCAGCGAGCCCTGCCCGAACGACGACAGAACCGTCTCGATTTCCTCTTCCGGAATCCCCGGTCCGTTGTCCCGCACGGAAATCAACTGCCCCCCGTCCGCGCTGCGCTGGATCGAGAACAGGACCTTGCCCGATTGCGGCGTGAACTTGATGGCGTTCGTCAGAAGGTTCAGCGCCACCTGGCGGATGGCCCGCTCGTCGCCCCAGATGCGCGGCAGCGAGCGATCGAGGTCGGTGATCAGCTCCACCGACTTGGACTTGGCGCGAATTTCCAGCATCCGGCGGCAGTCCTCGGCGATGTCGACCAGGCTCACCGCCTCTTCGTTGAGCTCGTACCGGCCGGCCTCGATGCGCGAGAGGTCGAGAAGCTCGTTGATGAGATTGAGAAGGTGCTCGCCGGAGGCGTGAATGTCGTTGGCGTAGTCGCGGTATTGCGGCGTTGTGTGCGCGCCGAGCAACTCCGAACGCATCACTTCGGAAAACCCGATGATCGCGTTCAGCGGCGTGCGCAGTTCATGGCTCATGGTGGCCAGGAACCGCGACTTGGCGATGTTCGCCTGCTCGGCGTGCCGCCGCGCTGCGTCGGAGATGGCCTTCGCTTCGCCGAGCTCGTAGATCAACGCGTCCTTTTCCGCCTGGTGCTCGAGCCCCTTGATTTCCGATCGTTGCAGGGTTCGGGCCAGAAAGTAGAAGAAGAGCTCCGCCCCGATCGCCAGCGAGGCCAGCGACCAGTTCAGCGAGCCGCCGGTGGACAACAGCTTGATCGCGACCGTGAAGGTCGGAAGCATCGTGCTCATCAGCGTCGCGATCGGCAGGGCGCGGGTCGAGATGGCGTTGACCGCAATCCCGACCAGCAGCATGGCCGACAGGATGACGAGAACCTCCGGATCGCCGGTGGTCAGCGTCAGCAGCACCATTCCCGACCACGCCACGCCATTGGCCGCCTCGGCGACGACGAAAGTGCTCGTCCAGCGTTGAGCGTCGAACTTGGCGGGATCCGCGGTGCGGAATTGCCGGCACACCATGATCACGCCCAGATGCGCCAGAACGGCGATGACCGCCCACATGACCGCCGCCACCAGTGGCACCCACAGGCTGACCACCAGCGACAGGATGACAAGCAGGACCGGCGCCGCCATCGATGCGGACATCCGGGCATTCACGTATTCGCTCAACAGCGCGAAGTCGTATGACGCGCGGGTGCCGGTGCTGGAAGTGAGCCGCTGCCGGGCGTCGAGGACGGTTCGCTGCGTGTTGCGCGCGCGATCGTGCGGGTGCCACGCGCCGATCCAGTCTGGCGTTTGATGGGAACCAGGCGGCATCCAGGTACTCGATACTGATCGTCGACGCCGTGCAGCAGCACGCGATAGGCCCCGGAATCTAGCAAGCGGACGGTTAATTACTCGTTAGGAAATGCGCGAGGTGACCGCCCGCCAGGGCCTCCCGCCACCCCCGATCGACGCCCTGTCGCCGCAGCGGCGCCCGCCCCCGGAATCCGAAATCGCGCCGCGCCGCATGCGCATCCCTGAGTGGTGGTTGCGGTTTCCGGACGCATGAAAAAGCCCTTGATTGCCGCCACCGTTCGGATATTTTTCCAAAAGCGGGTAGATATCCCGACGATTTTAAAATTCATTTGCGCGGAGGCCACGATGGCTCTGGACAAGATAGACCGCAAGATCCTGGCCATCCTGCAGCGGGACGCCACCATGCCGGTCGCCGAGATCGGCCGCAAAGTGGGACTGTCGACCACCCCATGCTGGCGCCGCATCCAGAAAATGGAGGAGGAGGGCATCATCAGGCGCCGGGTCGCGGTGCTCGAGCCCACCAAGGTCAACGCCGGGGTCACCGTGTTCGTCGCCGTGCGAACCTCCGAGCACAACGAGGCCTGGCTGAAGAAGTTCGCCGCCTCGGTGAAGGAGTTTCCCGAGGTGGTCGAGTTCTACCGCATGAGCGGAGAGGTGGACTATCTGCTGCGCGTCGTGGTGCCTTCGATCGCAGAGTATGACAAGTTCTATCAGGCGCTTATCGCGAAAATCTCACTTTCAGATGTGAGTTCGTCCTTCGCCATGGAACAGATCAAATACACCACCGCCCTGCCGCTCGACTATCTCGACGTCGGCGAGGACTGATTAGGGCCTTTGTGAGTAAAGGCCCTAACCGCCGGTCACCGACATGTGCCGCGCCACCGCCGGCGCGGCCCGCGCCCGGTCGATGATGAAATCGTGGCCCTTCGGCTTGATGGCCATCGCCTCGTCGAGTGCCGCGTCGAGCGCCACCGGGCCGTCGGCCCGCAGGACATCCCGCAGATTGAGCCGGTCGTTCTGCCCCAGGCACAGATAGAGCTCCCCGGTGCAGGTCAGCCGCACCCGATTGCAGGATTCGCAGAAATTGTGGGTGAGGGGGGTGATGAACCCCAGCCGCCCACCTGTCTGACGCACCCGAACATAGCGGGCCGGGCCGCCGGTTCGGAACTCGATGGCGTCGAGCGTGAATCGGCGGGCGAGGGCCGCCTCGACCTCGGCGAGCGGCAGATACTGATCGGACCGCTCGACGTCCACCGCGCCCATGGGCATGGTCTCGATCAGGGTGAGATCCATGCCCCGGGAGTGCGTCCACTCGATCATGGGCACGATCTCGCGGTCGTTGAGCCCCTTGAGCGCCACCATGTTGATCTTGACCCGAAGGCCGGCCGAGCGGGCCGCCGCGATACCGGCCAGGACCTGCTCAAGGTGCCCCCGGCGGGTGATTTCGGCGAACCGGGCCGCATCGAGCGTGTCGAGCGAGACATTGACGCGTTTGATGCCCGCCGCCGCCAGGGCGTCCGCGTGGCGGTCGAGCTGGCTGCCGTTGGTGGTCAGCGTCAATTCGCGCAGGGCGCCCGAGCTCAGGTGGCGCGACAGCCTCGTCACCAGCGACAGGACGCCCTTTCGCACCAGTGGTTCGCCGCCGGTCAGCCGGATCTTGGAAACCCCGCGGGCGACAAAGGCGCTGGCGACGACGTCGAGCTCTTCGAGGCTCAGCAATTCCCGCTTCGGCAGGAACGTCATCGATTCGGCCATGCAGTACTGGCAGCGGAAATCGCACCGGTCGGTCACCGACACCCTGAGATAGGTGATCGTGCGGCCGAATCGGTCGACGAGTGGTCTGGGATCGCTGCCTGCCATTGGGTGCCCCGATGCAATCCGCCGCACACTAGGGGTCGCGCAGTTCAACCGCAAATCACGCCAACGCGCTCGGCCGATGGTTCGGCCGAGCGCCAGGATGACGTGTTCGATTGCGCGCCGGAGCTAGAGCCTGATGACCACCAGGGTGCCGACATTCACCCGATCGTAGAGGTCGATGATGTCCTCGTTGGTCAGCCGGATGCAGCCCGAGGACACGTTGTGTCCGATCGTGCGCGGATCCGATGTCCCGTGCAGGCGGTAGAGCGTCGCGCCGATGTAGAGGGCCCGCGCGCCGAGCGGATTGCCGGGTCCGCCGGGCATGTAGGCCGGCAACTCCGGCTGCCGCTTGCGCATTGCCGGCGGCGGCGTCCACCCGGGCCACTCCGCCTTGCGGGAGATGTGGTGTGTGCCGGACCAACGGAAACCGTCGCGGCCGACGCCGATCCCGTAGGAAATCGCCGTATCGCCGTCCAGAATGAAATAGAGGCGGAATTTCGATTGCTCGACCACGATGGTGCCCGGCCGGTAGTTGGAGGAATACTCCACGACCTGGCGCTTGATGGCGGTGGCGCCGCCCCTGCGGGTCGACTGGCGCAGGCTGGCGTTGATCGGCCTGCCGCCCTCGTCGATGGTCACCCACTGGTCGGCGACCGGATCGTAGTAGCGCTCCGCCAGGACCTGGCCTATTGGCAGCACGGCGATTGCCGCCGCAACGACTGCCACAACTGCGTGCTTGAGAAGTCTCATCGCGCGTCCCTGTTTTATTGCCGGCGCGGATACTGCCGATTCCACGCCGAAGTTGTACTCGCCAGTCTCGCTGTTTAGCGGCTCGCCGGGATGCTGAAAACCGACGAGCTTGCGTGACCGTTCACTTTTCTGCCGTGATGTTGCCCGAATGCCGCCAACGATTGCTGAATGCGACTTCACCATTTCGTGAGCGGGGGAGTTGACACCGGGGCGTGGATTCGCCGAATCCATGCGGCAGCGGGTTAGGCCGCGCAATCCTGCCGCGAAGGTGGCCCTTGAAAGACGATCTGAAGCGCGAAGCGGCCGAGGCCGCGCTGGCCGAATTGCGGCCGGGCATGACGATTGGACTGGGTTCGGGAAGCACCGCGCACCATTTCATTACCATGTTGGGCAAAAAGGTCGCCGAAGGCTTCCAATGCGTGGGCGTGCCGACCTCCGAGGCGACCGCGAGGCTGGCGCGGGAGGTGGGTGTGCCGCTGACCGGCCTGGATGAGCACCCCGCCCTCGATCTGGTGGTGGACGGGATCGACGAGATCGATCCGGCGATGGACCTCATCAAGGGCGGCGGCGGCGCCCTGTTGCGGGAGAAGATCGTCGCCGCCGCGGCGGCCCGGATGGTGGTGATCGGCGACGCCTCCAAGCGGGTCGGGACGCTTGGCGCTTTTCCGCTGCCCATCGAGGTCGACGCGTTCGGGATGGGATATGTGCGCGGGGCGATCGCCGCGATCATGCGGGCAAACGGCGCCGGCGATGAAATACGCTTGCGCCGGGACGCGTCCGGTGCGCCGTTCACCAGCGACGGCGGCCACCCGCTTCTCGACGCTTTTTTTGGCCGCATTTCCGATTCAAAAGCCGTCGCGGCCGCGCTCGACGCGGTTCCGGGCGTGCTCGAGCACGGTTTGTTCGTCGGATTGTGCGACGCCGCCTACATCGCCGCCGAAAACGGCGTTGAATTCATAACGGCTGACCGGGTGAAGGTCGGCCAGCAAAACTGAAGCCGGGAGGGGTTCAACCATGTCTACCCGTTGTCGTATGCGCGCCTTGTTTGTGGCGGGCTTCGCCGCCCTCGCCATGGGTTCGGCCGCCGTCGCCCAGGACGCCGCGAGCGAGCAACCGGCGCTTGAGATTGCCCCGGACCACCTGGCACTGGCCCGCAAATATGTCGACCTGACCGATACCGCGAAGGTCTTCGAGGAAGCGGTGGTCCGCACAGCGGTGCAGGCCACGCGTACCCTTGTCGCTCAGTCGCCGGACCTGTCCGATCAGGTCGCCGAGGCCGCCGTTGGCGTCATGCAGGAGTACGAAGGTCGCAAGGACGAGCTCTTCGACCAGTTTGCGCGCATCTACGCGATCCACTTCTCACCCGAGGAACTCGACCAGATCATCGCTTTTTACGAGACCGATGTCGGCAAGCGCCTGCTTTCGCAACTCACGGATGTCAATCAGGAATTGCAGCTCGCCCTGCAGGTCTACGAGACCAATCTGTCGAACGAGTTCATGACCAAGCTGAAGGACAGCCTCGCCGGCGAGGGGTATGAGTTCTAGGCATCGAACTTCGAACAGCGGCTCCGGCCCCCGCCTTGTGCGGGGGCTTTTTTTGTGCGACGTGGCCGCAACTTCATCCGGCCCGGAAAACTCGGCATTGTCCAACCGGTACGACCTGATCGTGATTGGCGGCGGTTCCGGCGGTGTGCGGGCCGCCCGTCTGTCGTCCCTCTACGGCGCACGGGTGGCGCTGGTTGAGGAATCCCGGCTCGGCGGCACCTGCGTCAATCGCGGTTGCGTGCCCAAGAAGCTGTTCGCCCTGGCCAGCCGCTTCGATTCGCTGTTCGAGATCGCGGCCGACTATGGCTGGGCGGTCGAGGCCAGTTTCGACTGGCCGACGCTGGTGGCCAACAAGGATGCGGAGATCGCCCGTCTGGAGGCCGCCTATGAATCCGCCCTGCTCGATGCGGGCGTGGAGATCTTCAGGGACCACGCGACGTTCACCGACCGCAACACGGTGAGCCTCAGCGACGCCGGCACGCACCTGAGCGCCGGCCGCATCCTGATCGCCACCGGCGGGCATCCCGTCGTGCCTCAGATCGAAGGGGCGGAACTGGCGATCACCTCCAACGAGGCGTTTGGTCTGGAGGCGCTTCCCGGCTCCATCCTGGTCGTCGGGGGCGGCTACGTCGCGGCTGAGTTCGCCAGCATATTCAATGGCCTGGGAGTGGAAACTGCGATCAGCTATCGCCGGGACATGATCCTGCGCGGCTTCGACCAGGATTTGCGCGAGGGGCTCAGTGAGGCGATGCGCGCCTCCGGGATCGAAATCCTGGTCAATTCCCAGCCCCGCCGCCTGATCAAGGTGCCCGGGGGAATCGACGTCGAATTCGAGCACGGCGCCTCGGCAACCTACGGGGCGGTGATGTTCGCCACCGGCCGTGCCCCCAACACCCGGGAACTCGGACTGGATGCCATCGGTGTGGTGTGCAACGCCCGCGCCGCCGTCCAGGTTGACGAGTGGTCGCGGTCCTCGGTGGATTCGATCTTCGCGGTTGGCGACGTCACCGATCGTTCGGCGTTGACGCCGGTGGCCGTTCGCGAGGGCGCGGCGTTCGCCGAGACCGAATTCAGGGGCACTCCGACCGCCGTCGACCACCGCATCATTCCCACCGCCATCTTTTCGGAGCCCGAGGTCGGATCGGTCGGTCTGTCGGAGGAGGACGCCGTCATGCATCACCTCGAATTCGAGGTCTACATGGCGCGCTTTCGCCCCATGATCGCCACCCTGTCCGACCGCGAGGAGCGCACGATGTTCAAGTTGATTGCGCAAGCCGGCTCCGGCCGGGTTTTGGGGGTGCATGTTCTCGGGCGCGACGCCGCCGAGATCGTTCAGCTGGCGGCGATCCCCGTCACCATGGGCGCCACCAAGGCCGACTTCGACCGCACGATCGCGGTCCATCCCACGGCCTCCGAAGAACTGGTGACGATGAGCAAGCCGGCCTATCGGGTCGTCCAGGGAGAACGGGTCTAGGGTCAATCGCCACTTTGAGTGGGCGGACGCCCGAACCGCAAAAGTGGTGTCCACTTTTGCTGGGCGTCTCGCCGGGACGCGGCGGATTTCGGCCCTGACTGCGTTGCCACCCGCTTGAGGTGTTCGGCACCGCGGCGCGGTTGGCGCCTGTCCAGGACCAACATCCGGCTCGCGCAAAGCCTGTCCTCGAGCTGGCCTTCGGCCAGACCCGGGGGCCCGAAACCTGAATGTCGATTGGCCCTAGAGCCCGACGCCGCCCACGAGCGCTCTCAGTCCCGCGCCCACCGCGAAGGCGAGGGCGGCCGCGACCATCCCGATGACGAAGGTCTCCAGCCCGCTGATGTACCAGCGTTGCGTCGACCATCGGGACTTGGCCGTGCCGATGGCGAAAAACACGGCCCCCGTCATCGCCGTCGCCAGCGGCGCACTCGCGTTCCAGCCGAACACGAAAGGCACCAGCGGCACGCTGCCGCAGACAAGGAACGCCGCGAAGGTCGCCAGCGCCGCCATTTGCGGCGACCGCCGGATCGCGGTCAGCCCGTATTCCTCGCTCAGCATCGTGTCGAGCAGCACGTCTTCGTGTTCGGAGATCAGCGCCACCAGGGCATCCAGCTCCTCGCCTTCGAACCCCTTGGCGGAATAGATCTGGCGCAGCTCCTCCCGCTCGCCCTCGGGATGGGTGCGAATGTGGCGCCGCTCGATTTGCTTGAGCCGTTCATAGTCGTCGAGATCGGCCTTGGTCCCGGAGTAGTTCGACGCCGCCATCGAAAACCCGTCGGCGATCAGGTTCGCAAATCCCAGGATCAGCACGACCGCGGCGCTCAACTCGGCGCCGACCACGCCGGCGACGACCGCGAAGGTGGTTACCGCGCCGTCGATGCCCCCGTAAATCCAGTCGCGCAGATAGTTCACGCCGGGTCCGGAGCGAAGCCGGGCCGCGATGTCGGCGGGATCGTGGGAATGGTCGGGATTGATCACGTTGTGCCCTCGCCGGTTGGTCCCGTGCCGCCTATAGCGTTTCGAGGTGCCGGCGGAAACCTCCAGGCCCCCTTGGCTGTCAATAGAGTGTCGCCTTGTGGCGCGCCACGCACTATTCTGCTAGACGGCTGCGGTTTGAGTGCCCGATGAGCGATCCGATGAGTGAGTGGAGCCCCAATAGCTGGCGCGCCAAGCCGATCAAGCAGGTGCCCGACTATCCCGACGACGCGGCCCTTTCGGTCGTCGAGAAGCGTCTGGCGAGCTTTCCGCCGCTGGTTTTCGCGGGTGAGGCGCGGGCGCTGAAGGCGCAGCTCGCCGAGGTCGCCGCGGGCCGTGCCTTCCTGCTCCAGGGCGGCGACTGCGCCGAGAGCTTCGCCGAGCACAGCGCCGACCATATCCGCGATTTCTTCCGGGTGTTTCTGCAGATGGCGGTCGTGCTCACCCACGGCGCCTCGTTGCCGGTGGTCAAGGTCGGCCGCATCGCCGGCCAGTTCGCCAAGCCCCGGTCCTCGGAAACCGAGACCGTCGATGGGGTGACGCTGCCCAGCTATCGCGGCGACATCGTGAACGACATCGCCTTCGACGCGACGGCGCGGGTGCCCGATCCCGAGCGGATGATCATGGCCTACCGCCAATCGGCGGCGACGCTCAATCTGCTGCGGGCGTTCGCGACCGGCGGCTTCGCCAATCTCGAGCGGGTCCACGAGTGGACCATGGGTTTCGTCAAGGACACCAAGGCCGCTGCCCGCTACGAGGAGGTCGCCCGCAAGATCGACGACGCCATCGAGTTCATGCGGGCCCTTGGCCTGACCGCCGAAAACACGCCGTCCCTGTCGGAGACCAAGTTCTTCACCAGCCACGACGGGCTTTTGTTGATCTACGAGGAGGCGCTCACGCGCCGCGATTCGATCACCGGCGACTGGTATGGAACGTCCGGCCACATGATGTGGATCGGCGATCGCACCCGCGATCCGGACGGCGCCCATGTCGAGTATTTCCGCGGCATCAACAACCCGGTTCAGATCAAGTGCGGACCCTCCCTCGAAATCGATGATCTGCGCCGGCTCATGGACATCCTCAACCCGGACGACGAGCCCGGCCGGCTGACCCTGATCACCCGCTTCGGCGCCAAGAAGATCGCCGATGACCTGCCGCGGCTCGTCGAAGCCGTCAAATCCGAGGGGCGGACGGTGGTGTGGTGCTGCGATCCGATGCACGCCAACACCATCAAGGCGGCCAACGGCTACAAGACCCGCCCGTTCGAGCTGGTGCTTGAAGAAGTGCGGCGCTTTTTCGAATTGCACCGCGAGCTGGGCACCTTCGCCGGCGGCGTGCATGTCGAGATGACCGGCCGGGAGGTGACCGAATGTGTGGGCGGGGTCTCGGCGGTGACCGAGGCCGATCTCGAGGACCGGTATCACACCCATTGCGATCCCCGCCTCAACGCCTCGCAGGCTTTGGAGCTCGCCTTCCTCGTGGCCGAGGAGATGAGAGATCAGCGGCCGCGGCGCGAGCGGGTACGCGCGGCCATCTAGCCGGGCACATTCATTTCCCGCGGCCGCACGGCGTGCCCACAGCGGGCGCGCGCCGTTCGTTAACTCATCATTACCGGCGCTTTAGCTTTGCCTTAACCCTAATCAATTATGAATGACCTCCGACGACGAATGAGTTGCGTAAGTGCGGAGGTGCGTAATGCAACGCCTTGTTGCTCTTCTGGCGGTTTCGGTCGCCTCGCTGGCAGGTGTGACCTGTCAGGCCAATGCCGCCGATTACAACCTGCGCGGCACGGTTCCCGGATGGGGCTTTGATGGTGACACGGATCCGGTCGGCTTCGAAGCCGGCATGCGGTACTGGTTTTCGCTCGGCACGCAGGCGATCGAATTCAACGGCGATACGTTCGACAGCTCGGACACCTCTCAGATCATCGAGAAGTATCTGAGGATCGACGATTACTCGACCGACACCTATGTAAAGACCTACGCCGGCTTTGCCCCGATCATCAGCGGCAGCTACTCGACGCCCGAGGAATCGGGCTCGCTGACCGACGGCCACGTCTACTATTATGTCGGCGACTTCGGCTGGATGCCGTTCACTTTCGGAGACGCCGGCGACGGCGACGGCATCGCGGTCGGCGCTCTGTTCGGCTACATGTACTGGAACGACTCGCCGAGCACCGGCTACACCAACTTCCTCGAGCCCGACAGCGTGAGCTGGACGACCTCCGGGCCCGATCCGGTCTTCAATCTCGACAGCGACACGCAGAATCTGACCATCCACGCGTTGCGCCTGGGCAAGACCGCCAGCGGCACGCTCGGCCCGTTTGCGATCACCGCGGAGGCGGCCGCCATCCCCTATGCGTGGATCAACGGAACGCTCGGCGCCGACACCGACATCAGCGGCGATCCGTGCATCATCAATCCGGATCCGACCTGCGAGCTCTATCGTTCTTCGGCCACCACAATTGACGGGCATGGCTTTGGCGCCACCGCCGAAATCATGGCCGGCATGAACGTGCTCAACGACTGGAATCTGAGGTTCGGCGCTCGCGCCTGGTACCTGATGGGCGTCGGCAAGGCGACCATTTCGACCGCCGAGATCACCGACGCCAGCGAAGCCGATCCCGTCGGCAATCCCGGTGTGTACGACGTTCCGGGCACGATCACGATCCAGAACTACTTCTTCCAGACCGACGTGTTCTCGATCACCCGTGTCGGCCTGCTCGCCGAGTTGTCAAAGAGCTTCTAGGGCGCGACTACTCCACGCCACTCCGCCCGGACGCCGGACCGAAAGGTCCGGCGTCCTCTTTTTGCGCGCCGCCGCCTGCTTGCTCTGGCCGGGGCCCCGCGATAAGTCTTGCCCGCCCTTTTCGACCCCGGGGACGAGCTTGCATTGACGGACCGTCTGCGTATCGCCCTCGCCCAGCTCAACCCAACCGTCGGTGCGCTGGAGGCGAACCTTGCGCTCGCCCTGTCGGCCCTCGCCAAGGCCGAGCAGGAGGGGGCGGACATCCTCATGCTCACCGAGCTGTTCCTGACCGGGTATTTTCCCGAGGATTTGCTCCTCAAGCCCCGATTCATAGAGGAATCGATGCTTTTGGCGCGCCGGTTGGCCGCCGCGACCCAGGGCAAACGCCCGGCGCTGCTGCTGCCGACCCCGTGGCGGGAGGGATCGGACGTCTTCAATTCCGTCGTCCTGGCCGTGGACGGCGAAATCGTCGCCCGCCGCGACAAGCACGAGTTGCCCGAATACGACATTTTCTACGAGAAGCGGTACTTTGCGCCAGGGCCGCTGCCCGAACCGGTCACGGTGCGCGAGGTCCGGATCGGGGTCCCCATTTGCGAGGATATCTGGTTCCCCGAAGCGTGCGCCGCCCTGAGCGCCGCCGGCGCCGAGATTCTGCTGTGTCCCAACGGCTCGCCCTATTGGCGCGACAAACACGCGCTGCGATCTCAGGTCGTGGGCGCGCGGGTCAGGGAGACCGGCCTGCCGCTTTTGTACCTCAACCAGGTCGGCGGCCAGGACGAGCTGGTTTTCGACGGCGCCAGTTTCGGACTGAATGCCGACGGCAGCACCGCCTTTGGCGCTGCTTCCTTCGAGCCGGACCTGATGGTCTCCGACTGGCAGCGCTCGGCGAGCGGCTGGACGTGCACAAGCGGCGACCGGAAGCCGCTGGTCTCGGTCGAGGAGGCCCCTTGGCGGGCCTGCGTGCTGGGGCTGAGAGATTACATTGAAAAAAACGGTTTTCGCTCTGTTGTTCTTGGTCTTTCCGGCGGTATCGACTCGGCCGTGACGGCGGCCATCGCGGTCGATGCGCTGGGCGCCGAGAATGTGCATTGCCTGATGCTGCCCTATCGGCACACCTCCGAGCAGAGCCTTGCCGACGCGCAGGCGGTCGCCGCCCGGCTTGGCGTGCGCTACGACGTCACCCCGATCGGCGAACCGGTGGAGGCGGTGGGTCGCGAGCTGGCGCCGCTGTTCGACGCCCTGCCGCCCGACATCACCGAGGAAAACGTCCAGTCGCGGATGCGCGGGCTGATGCTGATGGCGGTCTCCAACAAGCTCGGCTCGATGCTGATCACGACCGGCAACAAGTCCGAACTGGCGGTCGGTTACGCCACCATTTACGGCGACATGAACGGCGGCTTCAATCCGGTCAAGGACATGTACAAGACCCAGCTCTACGAGCTCGGCCGCTGGCGCAACGCCAACATGCCCGGCGACTGCAGGGGGCCTGAAGGGGAAGTGATCCCGGAGGCGATCTTCACCAAGGCGCCGAGCGCCGAACTCAAGCCCGAGCAGACCGACCAGGATACCCTGCCGCCCTACGACGAACTCGACGCCATCCTGCAGGGTCTGGTCGAGGAGGACGTCTCGGTCGCCGACGTCGCCGCCCGCGGCTATCCCCTCGAAACGGTCCGCCGGGTCGAAGCCATGCTCTACCGGGCAGAGTACAAGCGGCGGCAGGCCCCGCCGGGCGTCAAGCTCACCCCGCGTGCCTTCGGACTGGGGCGGAAATATCCGATGACATCCGGCTATCGCGACTCGAGCGGCAAATGACGAGTGTTGTCCGCTTTGCGCCGTCGCCGACCGGCGACATTCACCTGGGCAACGCGCGCCCGGCGTTGCTCAATTGGCTGTTCGCCCTGCAAACCGGCGGCGAGTTCATCCTGCGCTTCGACGACACCGACGTCGACCGCTCCAGCGCCGCGTTCAACGACCGTATCGAGGAGGATTTGCGCTGGCTGGGCATCGCCCCGCACCGCATCGAGCTGCAGTCGCGCCGTGTTGCCGCCTACGATCGCGCCCGCGACCGGCTGGTCGGGGCAGGCCGGCTCTACCCCTGCTACGAAACCCCCGACGAGTTGGACCGCCGCCGCAGGCGCGCCCGCGCGGGGGGGCTGCCGCCGATTTACGACCGCGCGGCGCTCGAACTCACCGATGCCGACCGGACCCGGCTGGAAGCTCAGGGACGTCGGCCCCACTGGCGCTTCAGGCTCGACGGCCGCGAGGTCAGGTTCGGCGATCTGATCCGGGGCGAGCAGACCGTGCACACCGACACCATGTCCGATCCGGTGTTGGTGCGCGAGGACGGCAGTTATCTCTACACCTTGCCCTCGGTCGTCGACGACATCGAGATGGGCGTCACCCATATCATTCGCGGCGAGGACCACGTCTCCAACACCGGACCCCAGATCGAGCTCATCGAGGCGCTGGGGGGCGAGGTGCCCCGCTTTGCCCATCACAACCTGCTGGTCGATCCCGGCGGGCGGGGCCTGTCCAAGCGCCTCGGGTCGCTGTCGATCGGGGCATTGCGCGACGCCGGCTACGAGCCTCTGGCCGTGGCGCTCACCGCGGTCCTGACCGGAACCAGCGAGCCGATCGCGCCGCATTCGTCGCTGGCCGAACTCGCCGGGCACTTCGAGCTGACGATGATCTCGCGCGCCCCGGCGCGTTTCGATTTCGCCGAACTCGACCACCTCAACGCCACGATGGTGCACGGCTATGCCTACGCCGAGGTCGCCGGCCGGCTCGCCGAGATGGGGGTTTCGGACGCCGAGCCCTTGTGGAATGCGGTGCGCGAGAACCTCGCGAAGTTTGCCGACATCGCCGAATGGGACGCGGTGGCGAAGGGGCCGGTTGCGCCCGTGATTGCCGACCAGGATCGCGAGTTTATCGCCGCCGCCCGATCGGCATTGCCCGACGAGCCCTGGGACGAGACGACATGGTCGGGCTGGACCGAAGCCCTGAAATCGAAGACCGGGCGCAAGGGCGCCGCGCTCTACCGTCCGCTCAGGCTGGCGCTCACCGGGCGCCAGGACGGTCCCGGGCTCAAGACCCTTCTGCCGGTTTTGGGACGTAAGGCGTGTCTGGACCGACTATCCTGACCGTCTTGCCGCCGAATTCGACGAGCCGCAGCTCGGCGGGTGCCGCCACCGGCACGGCCAGCAGTGGTTCGCCGTCACGCGGCGGCCGCGGGCGGGGAAGGGGAACGTAGACAGCCTGCATCAAGGCGAGATCGGCGTAACCGCGCGGGTCGCGACGCGGCAGCGGGAAGGTCACTTCGCCGAATTCGATGACCGGTTGCTCGGCGGTCCCGGCGCTTTCCTCGCTGCCGGCCTCGCCCCCTCCGCCGAACTGGATCGTACCGTAGTTGATGCGTTCGCGGCAGGCGCAGTCCGGATTGTACTCGCGCCGGTAGTTGAAGGCATAGGATTGGTCGGCGTAGCGCTCCCCGCTCAGATTGATCATGTCCTCGGCCTCTTCGCCGGGGTTGCGGTAGTAGAAAAGCTGCACCTCCGCCGTCGGGCATTGCGACGAGCATACAGCTGCGTCATTCGGCAGATAGTCCGACAGCGTCGCGTAGCTTACCGGCCAGTAGTAGCCGTCACAGGCGCGCACACACACAGTGCGGATCGTCGGCCGCCCGGTGTAGCCCCACTCGTCGCCGATGAAGTCGTTGCCGCTGAGCCCCAGGCGCCCGAAAAGGCGCTGCAAGAGCCCCCCGCGATTGGCGTCTGGCGCCGGAGCCGCGTTGCCGAAGGTCACCGTGCTGGCGTTGTTGCACGCGAACCGCGCGATCTGCCGCAGCACGTCCTCGCGCAAATCGGCGATCTGGGTACCGCGGTTGGCGTGCTCGACCAGCGTCGCATAGTCGGACCTCGATCGGTTGATCTGGTTGGCGAGCTGCCGACACTGGCGATTCAGCCGCTGCCCGGCGTTCATCGCCCGCTGGCAGCCGCCGCGCACGAAGGCGCTTTCGAGCCGCTGGATATTCTCCGACATCGACCGCGCGCTTTGCGAATAGTTGGCGAGATTCTGGAAGTCGCGGTCGCGCTCCAGCGCGCTGAGCTGCGAGTTGAGCTGGTCGCAGGAATTGGTCTGGGCGGTCGCGGGCATCGCGACGCCGAGGGCCATTGCCGCGGCCAATAGCGCCGCCAGAACCCGGCCTCTCGGAGGGGGGCGCCCCGCGCCTGTCGCCGCTGCGTCGTGCCGGTGGGTCATCGCCGCCAAACTATCGCACTGGCATCCGCACCGCCAAGCCATCTCTTTTCGACCCCCGCTCCGGCGGCTGCCGGCCCCGAACCGGAACCCCGCCAGAGCGTCGGATTCACACCATTGTGAACGTCTCGTCGGGATGAATTCGGCCGTTGCGGCAATACAGTTACGTGAGCGCGAGATTCAGTGGAGTGCCCGCCGGCACCGCAATTGCCTGCATGTCGCAAGGACGAAATGAAATCGACGCCGGTGCCCCCAGGGACGCCGGCAAATCTTCGCGAGCAGAAAAGGAAACGCCCATGCCGCGCGGAAGAACCTCGATGGTGATCGTCTGCGGACTTGTCGCGGGGCTGGCCCTGGTGCCGGCGGTTGCCGACGACGCGATGACGGGGCCACCGGACGTCGCTTCGATGACGGTGGACGAGATCATCGCGTTGCGGGTTCAGACAATGCGCTCGAACGGCCGCACATTGCGCGGCGCCAACGCCCTTTCGGGAGCCGAGGCGATCGCCGCCGCCGAACAGGTCAGGAACAACGCGCAAACCCTGCATTTGTTGTTTCCGGAAGGCTCCAATACCGGTGACTCGCACGCCCTGGATCTGATCTGGCAGGACTGGGACAGCTTCGTTGCCATTCTCGACAGCCTGGAGGCCGACGCCAGCGCAATGATCGAGGCGGCCGAGGCCGGAGACCCGGATGCCTATGTGGCCGCGCTCCGGAAGGTCGGCATGAACTGCGGCACCTGCCACGACACCTATCGCGCCGAAATGCAGTGAGCGCATTGCGCCCGGAGCGGCCCGGCGGGCGCGCCGGCCGCTTCCAGCCGGTCCCCGATGCCTCGCCGTCCGCACCGAACCGAGGAGACTGCCCGATGAAATTTCCCGCCCTCGTGCCGCTCGCCGTCGCCGGCGCGGTCTCGCTTGCCGTCACCTTGCCGATCGTCGCCCAGTCCGACCCGATTGCGGCGCGCCAGGCGCTGATGAAGGAAATCGGCCGGACCGCCTTCGGTATCTTCCGCGGCAACGTCGACCCGCTGGACGGTGCCGAGATCATCGCCGACAACTTCATCGACGTCGAAACCCTGTTCCCCGAAGGCTCCGAAGGCGGCAACGCCCTGAGCGGTGTGTGGGAGGATCGCGAGGCGTTCCTGGACCGTCTGGGCGACGCGCAGGACGCCTCCGCCGCGCTTCTGGCGACCGCCGAAGCCGGCGACATGGCCGCCTTCGACGAGCAGTTCAGGGGGCTCGATCGCGTCTGCAACGCCTGTCACGAGACATACCGAAAGCCGCTCGATTGACCGGCCGCGCGACGCCCGCAGATCCTTTGGCGCTTGATTTTGCCGCCGGCGGGCGGCATGGTGCCCGCCATGATGACAACCGTTAACCCGATCTGCATTACCGGGTGCATTATTATTCGCTGACCATCGTCGGCGGCGCGGTTTCGTTCATCCCCCTCAACTGAGATCCAAACCTCGCTGCCGTCGCCGGTTCGCGCATGCGCGTGAGGCACGATGACCGAGCTCAGGCTCTACAATACGCTAACGCGGCACAAAGCGCCGTTCGCTCCGCTCGATCCGGCGAACGTGCGCATGTATGTGTGCGGGCCCACGGTCTACGACTACGCCCACATCGGCAATGCGCGCCCGGCCATCGTCTTCGACGTCCTGTTCCGGCTGCTCCGGCATGTGTATGGCGACGACCACGTCACCTACGTGCGCAACATCACCGATGTCGACGACAAGATCATCGCCCGGGCCCGCGCGGAATTCGCCGACCGGCCGCTGAACGAGGCGATCCGCGAGATCACCGAGACGACCAACGCCCAGTACCAGACGGACATCGCCGCGCTCGGGTGCCTGGAGCCGACGGTGCAGCCGCGCGCCACCGAGACGATCGGCGAGATGGTCGCGATGATCGACACGCTGGTCGCCAAGCGACACGCCTATGAAGCCGACGGGCATGTGCTTTTCGACGTCAAGAGCTGGAAATCCGGCAATCGCCTCGAATACGGCAAGCTCTCCAACCGCTCCCTCGACGACATGATCGCCGGCGCCCGGGTGGAGGTCGCCCCTTATAAGCGCGACCCGATGGATTTCGTCCTGTGGAAGCCGTCCTCGGACGAGGAGCCGGGCTGGG
>Ga0315553_10001547_pt1 | contig 19021 bp, 16 predicted proteins | sample SalMarSW160140MG_FD_203099 | JGI IMG/M metagenome (GOLD analysis project Ga0315553, IMG submission 203099) | Salt marsh sediment microbial communities from the Plum Island Ecosystem LTER, Massachusetts, United States - Salt Marsh Sediment SW1601-40 ... | reverse complement strand
CTGCCGCCGACTATGAGATGGGCGTCGCCGCGGTGACGCCTGTCGCCGACTATATCGTGGTGAATGTCTCCTCTCCCAACACGCCCGGGCTGCGCGGCCTGCAGGCGCGTGCACCGATCGAGGACCTGCTGCGGCGCGCGCTCGCCGCCCGCGCGGGCGCGGTCCCCTCCCCGCTTCGCCCGCCGCCGCTGCTCGCCAAGGTTGGCCCCGATCTCAATGACAACGAGCTGCAGGATATCGCCGAGGTCGCGCTTGCGACCGGGATCGATGGACTCGTCGTCGGCAATACCACGCTCGCGCGCCCCCCGACGTTGCGCAGTCGGCATCGCGGCGAGGCAGGCGGGCTATCCGGCCGACCGCTGATGGAGCCGTCGACGGAGTGCTTGCGCAGATTCTATCGCGTCACCGAAGGACGGATTCCCATCATTGGCTGCGGCGGAGTGTCGAGCGGCGCCGACGCCTATGCGAAGATCCGCGCCGGCGCTTCGTTGGTGCAGCTCTACACCGCGCTGGTGTTCCACGGACCCGGCCTGGTAGCGACGATCAAGCGCGACCTCGCCCGTCTGCTGCGCGGCGACGGATTCTCCCACGTCGCTGACGCGGTCGGCGCCGAACGGCGCTGAGTTCGCGCGACGAACATTCCGGGAAAAGAGAGCTGGCGCAAGCTTTCGTTCCCGTTTTGCTTGCTGCAGCGTAGCCGATCCAATAATGTTCCTAGTTCGCCGTGGAGCGTGGCGCCAAGCCTGCGGCCTCGCCGCCCTGCATGAGCACGATCCGCCCGACTCACCGGTCCTCCACCGCGATTCGCAGAATCGGCAGGCCAAGCCGGCGCCGGTCGGCGTCTCCCTTAAAGGGCGTGCAAATCCACGCGAGTCGCACGACGCCTACCGTGGTCCTATCGAGGGCGATGACGGCCCGATAATCCGCGAAGGTGATGGCGCCACGCGGCACCGTGACCTCATTGATGAAAAACCTCGGCGGCGGGTCGGCGCGCAGAGACCGTCCTGGCGCGCACTCGATGACGATCCTGCGGCTTGCGCGCGTAACCGCCAGGGCCACCACGGCCGCGGGCTCGGACCAGCGCATCGGCGTTCCGCCAAACGTCTCGACCAGATGGAAACCGGCCGCAATGCCCCCGAGTCGGTGATCGCCCGGCGTGAATTCGGTGACAGCCGGCGCGGGTTCCAGTGCGGCCAGCCGCATCAGCTCCCGTAGCCTTCGCGCGTGGATAAGCGCCCGAACAAATCGGTCGTAGCAGCCGGCGAGCTGCGCCTGTGAGGCAATTATATTAGCGGCGAACAATTCCGCGCGTCGCGCCGCCACCATGATGTCCGCGGCGCGCTGCGGACAAGCGACGCCGCAGGCGGCTACGGTCGACCATCGCACAATGGCAGGCAGCCATGCCAGCGATCCGAAACGCGTGGGCCATCCTTGCAGCGGCTTGCACACGCAGGTCGCCAGGGCGCGCGCAAACGTACGATTCCAATTGCCTCGCTGGGTCCACTCAGGAGGCGTGTCGTCCTGCATGATGCGGGCGCGATCGCCTCCCCGCGCGTAAAACCCCATCTCGCCTTCGACGAATGAGTAGGTGAACCTGCGCCACTCACTGATGTCGCCCGAATAGAAGTGGCGGAGCACGATATGCGGAGCATATCCGACCGTCAGGCCGCATTCGTAGTACCGCGCGGCGAGGGCCCATTCGGCGAAGTGGCCGAGCTCAGGATCAAAGCCGCCCGCGGCACGGTAGGCATCGCTCCGGGTCACGAAGCACGCATCGAGAATCTTGCGCCAGGGATGAGCGTTCATCGCCTGATTTGTGTCATGCTCGTACATATCGGCCTCCAACTGCGCCAGCCGGTTCGGCGCCACGCGCGTGGTTCGGCAGGAGAAGGCGGCCCAGTCCGGATGGTCGTCGAACACCTGTTTCGAGGCGAGAAGGACATCGTGTTCGGGCCAGACGTGGGATTCTGTAAAGAACAGGTAGGTTCCACACGCGAGCGCGGCGCCGCGTGCGCAAAGGTCCATATCGTGATGTGCGTCGCAGAGCACGAACTGGTCGAGCGGGCGCAAAAATTGCCGTATCGAATCGCCTAATTTGTCTGGATCATCGCTCGGCAATAGCCAGATCAACTCGAAATCGTCAGCCGGCATGCGTTGGGTCTCGACCCAGCCGCGGATACAGTCGAGCGACCGCGATCGATGGAAATCCAACGGGATGATGATCGAGAATTGCATGTCAGGCTGTCCGCCTCAGTGCAATTGGAAACGCAAACGGTGCTCGCCGTTATCTGACGTCGAGAGCCGGCGCCTCAATATCGCAGGATCCCGAAACGATACGCCCAGTGATAAACGAACTGGCGCGCCAGATAGGGCGCTATCGCACGCATAATCTGCCTATGTTTTGGGGCGTATCCCAGATAACGGACGCGCAACTGCCGCATCTCTTCGCGCCCGACGTCATAAAGCGCTGCAGTTTTCTGCTTGTCGTGAACACGGAAGCACGCGAGAAACCTGGGCAAGCGCGCGAACTTGAAGCCGGCGGCCTGGGCCCGAAGGATAAAATCCCAATCAAGCGCATAGTGAAAGCTTTCTTCGAGTGGGCCAATCGCCTGCCAGACCCGGCGGCGCCAGAACAATGTCTCCTGGGGCACGTAGTCCGCCCAGCGCAGCGCCGCCGCGTCGTGGGGCGGCAGTACCGCGCGTCCGATCTCCTCTCCATCCCAATCGACAAAAATTCGGTGGCCGTAAACGAGATCGACATCGGGCCGAGCCCGGAATGCATTCGCCACATAAGCGAGCGTGCCGCTCAGTAGCATGTCGTCGCTATTGAGATAAGCCATGATATCGCAATCGCCGATCTCGGCGAAGGCCCGGTTGATCGCCTGGGCCTGTCCACTGTCACCCTCGCTCCGCCAGGTTAAGCGCGCACCGTAGGATCGCAATATTTCGCAGCTGCTGTCGGTCGAGCCGCCGTCCTGCACGTGATATCTGAGCGATGGATAGTCCTGCATTAAAACGCTGTCGATGGTGGCTGCGAGGAAGTGGCCGCTATTGTGGCTCGGCGTCACGATCCCGATCGACGGCGCGTCGGCGAGCGGTCGTTCGCTAACGTAATCCGCATCAATTCGTATAGGTCGCGGCGCGTGCTGCTCGAACGTCCAGAGCGGTGGCCGCAGCCATATCCGGCGTGTCCCATGGCGCGCCAACGAGTAGGCCGCGGCCAGAGTCTTGACGTTCGCTTCCAGCTTCGAGATCCGGGCTTCGAATTCTCGCAGACGCTGCGCCGTAATATCCCCGGTGTCGTCCATGCTACGAACTGAATCCCCCGCGTCGACCGCTAAAGCATCAAACTCTGTGATAGTTCGCCAATCGCGGCCGGCGGTTCAATGCGCCGGCCCTCGCTCATCGGAACGAGCGACGGTTTCCGTCGGCGCGCAGGCCGGCCCGGACGCCGCTAGTCCGGCGATTGGCGACGCGTTCGCCAATTCGTGTTCGATAAACCAATTATAGACCGCAGCGATGCCTTCCTTCAGCCCGATACGCGGCCGCCAGCCGAAACTGCGGAGCTTGGTGGAGTCCATCAGCTTGCACGGCATACCATCGGGTTTGCTCAGATCGTATGCGGTCGTGCCGCTAAAGCCGACGACGTCGCAGATGGTTTTCGCCAGATCAAGAATCGTGATGTCCTCGCCCGAACCGATATTGATATGCCCGTGCCCAGAATAGGTCTTTGCGAGATGAACGATGGCGTCGGCGCAATCATCGACGTGAAGAAATTCTCGCCGCGGCGTGCCGGTGCCCCAAATTACGATCTCTCGGTCACCCCGAAGCTTGGCATTGTGCGCCTTGCGCATCAGCGCCGGCAAAACATGACCCGAGTTAAGGTCGAAATTGTCACCGGGGCCGTAAAGATTGGTCGGCATGACCGAGATAAAATCGCAGCCGTGCTGCTCGCGATAGGCCTGCACCAGCTTGATACCGGCGATTTTGGCGATCGCATACCATTCGTTCGTCGGTTCGAGTGCGCCGGTCAGAAGCGACTCTTCGCGGAACGGCTGCGGCGCGAGCTTTGGATAAATGCAAGACGAGCCAAGAAAAACCAGCTTTTCGACCCCTGTACGGCAGGCTGCTTCGACGAGGTTGGCTTCGATCATCAGATTGTCGTACAGGAATTCTGCCGGGCGTGTAGCGTTGGCGAGAATGCCGCCGACCTTTGCGGCAGCGACGAATACCGCGTGCGGGCGTTCTTGCGCCATCCACGCCTCGGTCTCGCTCTGACGTCTCAGATCGATGGTCTTGCGGTCGACGGTCAAGATCTCGCAGTCTTCGTTGGCCAATCTACGAACGATAGTCGAGCCGACCATGCCGCGATGCCCGGCGACGAAGACGCGCTTGCCAGCGATTGGATAGAGGACGGCGGTCACTCCGCCGCCTCCCGAAGATTGCGCTCCTGACCCTCGCGCTTCATCGTCACAAGGTCGGCGGCCACCATTTCTTGAATCAATTCGTGGAAGGTCGTCGTGTGGCGCCAGCCGAGCCGTGCGCGAGCCTTGCTCGGATCGCCAAGGAGGAAATCGACCTCGGTTGGACGAAAATAGCGGGGATCGACTTCAACGAGAACCTGGCCGGTCTTGGCATCGAGACCTTTCTCATCGACCCCTTCGTCGACCCATTTGATTGCGCGGCCGACCTCAGCGAATGCGAGCTCGACGAACTCACGCACAGAGTGGGCCTCGCCTGTCGCCAGCACGTAATCGTCCGGCTGTGCCTGCTGCACGATCCGCCACATGGCCTCGGCATAGTCACGGGCATGGCCCCAGTCACGCTTTGCGTCGAGATTGCCGAGATAAAGCTTGCTTTGGAAACCGAGCTCAATCGCTGCCACCGCCCGGGTAATCTTGCGGGTGACGAACGTTTCACCGCGGATCGGGCTCTCGTGATTGAACATTATTCCGTTTGACGCATGCATCCCATATGCCTCACGGTAGTTCACCGTGATCCAATAGGCATAAAGCTTGGCTGCCGCGTAAGGGCTGCGCGGATAGAATGGCGTCGTTTCGCGCTGCGGGATCTCTTGCGCAAGGCCAAAAAGTTCGGACGTCGAGGCCTGATAAAAGCGCGTCGTTTTTTCCAAGCCAAGAATGCGCAACGCCTCAATCAGCCGTAGCGTGCCGATCGCGTCGGCGTTCGCCGTATATTCTGGCGTTTCGAACGACACCTTAACATGACTCTGAGCCGCGAGATTGTAGATTTCATCGGGCTGCGTCTGCTGCACGATACGGATCAGGTTCGTCGAGTCGGTTAGGTCGCCGTAATGGGTGAGGAACCGCACGTTCTCCTCGTGCGGATCTTGGTAGAGATGTTCGAGCCGACCGGAGTTAAACGACGAGGAGCGCCGGCGGAGGCCGTGCACCATGTAGCCTTTCGATATTAGCAGCCCAGCTAGGTGAGCGCCGTCTTGTCCCGTGACGCCGGTAATGAGTGCGACCTTTTGGGTCATATGCGCTTGCCAAGCCCCCTCTTCGACGCGATGTCAGCACGCCGCGGGATGTTCACCTGTCTGGACACTCCGGTGGTCCACCTGCGCACAACCCCTCACAACCCCTTATGCGTGAACTGTCTTCACATGGCAAGAATATGGTTTCGGCACATGCGTTCGTCGCGTATGAGAAATATCCTCTTCGCCGCTCCATCACTCCGGCCATGTGCCATTGGCGGCGAGCGCTTCGCCCGCGAGATAAAGCGAGCCGGTAATAATAATGCGCGGCGCGGGCACTAAGCCGAGCCCGCCGATTCCGGCGAGCGCCGCCGCCAGGCTATCGCTCGCATCCGCTGGAATGCCGATTTCGCGCGCGATCCCCGCAAGCGCTTCGGGGGGTAACGCTTTGTCCTGATGCATGGGAACCGCGATCAGCCGGCGCGCAAGCCCAACGAAATTTTGGAGGAAGCCCGCGGCGTCCTTGGTCTGCAACATTCCTACGACCAGAATAAGCGGACGTGAGACACGCTCTTCGAGGTCGGCGAGCGCCGCTGCCGCGATCCGTCCGGCATCGGCATTGTGTCCGCCGTCGAGCCACAGTTCGCCCCCCACGGGCGTAAGGGTGACCAACCTGCCGGCAGCGAGTCGCTGCATGCGCGCCGGCCACTCGGCTTTCACCAGACCTTCTTCGTAGGCTCTGATCGGCAGTTCGAGCCCGGCCGCGCGCAAGGTTGCGATCGCCGTGCCGGCATTGTCGAATTGGTGCCGACCGAACAGGCGCGGCGCCGGCAGGTCGAGCAATCCGCCCACATCTTGATAAACCAGGCGGCCACGTTCCTCGCCGGCGATCCAGTCCTGTCCGGCGACATGCAGCAATGCTCCGACTTGCTCTCCGCGCGCGAGAATTGGCGCGAGCGCGTTTTCGCTCTGCCGGCCGATGATCGTCGGCGTATCGGGCTTGATGATCCCCGCCTTCTCGGTTGCGATCATCTCGATGGCGCCGCCGAGAAAATCCATATGGTCCATCGACACCGAGGTGATGACGCTCGCGAGCGGTTGATCGATCACATTGGTGGCGTCGAGGCGGCCGCCAAGTCCCACTTCGAGCAGCAACACGTCGGCGGGGTGGCGGGAAAACAGGAGAAAGGCGGCGGCGGTCTCGATTTCAAACACCGTGATCAGCGCTGCGCCGCTCTTGCGCTCGCAGAATTCGAGCGCATCGGCGAGTTCGCCATCTTCGACCAGCACGCCGCCGCCGGGACGGCCAAGCCGGAAACGCTCATTGATGCGAACGAGATTGGGCGAGGTATAGACGTGGACGCTCCGGCCCGCGGCTTCGAGCATCGCGCGCATAAACGCGATGGTCGAGCCCTTGCCGTTCGTTCCCCCGACATGAATCACCGGCGGCAGCCGCTTCTGCGGATGATCGAGCGCGGCGAGAATGCGCCACATGCGTTCGAGCGAAAGATCGATGCGTTTGGGATGGAGCGCGAGAAGCCGGGCGAGGATCGACCCGATGGGCGCCGCCGGCAGCGCGGTCATTGCAGAAGTCTCGGTTGCAAATTCCCCACCCACCGGTCGGGAGGCGCGCGATGCGGCGCGACACGGCGGGCGCCGCGCATCGAATCTCTGCCTCGATCACGCGCGGCGGTCACGTTTCAAACGCCGGCTGTGCGTTGCGCGAAGGCGGCGACGCCTTGGTGAGCAAGCGGCACAGCCGCGCCAATGTCGCGCGCATCTCCTGGCGTGGCACCACCATGTCGATCATGCCGTGCGCCTTGAGATACTCCGCTCTTTGGAACCCCTCCGGCAGGCGTTCGCGAATGGTCTGCTCGATCACGCGCGGGCCGGCAAAACCGATCAATGCCCCCGGCTCCGCGATATGGATGTCGCCAAGCATCGCGTAGGAAGCGGTTACGCCTCCCGTGGTCGGGTTAGTCAGCACGACGATATAGGGCTTTCGCTGCTCGCGCAGGCGCTCGATCGCGACCGTCGTCCGCGGCATTTGCATCAGCGCGAAAATGCCTTCCTGCATGCGAGCGCCGCCCGAAGCCACGAACAAGACGAACGGCGTGCCTTTTTCGATCGCGGTTTCCGCGCCTTTGATCACGGCCTCGCCCGCCGCCATGCCGAGCGACCCGCCCATGAAGTCGAAATCCTGGACGCCGATCACCACGGGCTGACCTTCAAGCTTGCCCAGGCCGAGCTTGATCGCATCGGCGAGGCCCGTCTTGGCGCGGGCGTCTCTGAGGCGATCGGAATAGCGGCGTTCATCGCGGAACTTGAGCGGGTCGACGGGCACCGACGGCACGCCGATGTCAAGCCAGGTCGCGCCGTCGAACATCGACTTGAGGCGCGCGGTGGCGCCCATCCGCATATGGTAATTGGAGCCGGGAATGACGAACTGATTCGCCTCCACGTCCTTGTAGAAGACGAGCTGCCCGGTTTCGGGACACTTGATCCACAGGTTTTCCGGCAGGTCGCGACGGTTAAGGAAATTACGGATTTTCGGCCGAACGACGTTGGAGATCCAGTTCATGGCTCAGTTCTTTCCACTCGCTCCCCGGCTGCTCCGACCGCAGGCCCAATGCCGTCAAGGACTAGGGGGGAATCATCGGCGCGACCGCGCCGTCAAGCATGGCCGGCTTCGCTTGACAACATGCCGAGATCGATGCCGATCTTTTTGAGCGCCTTTCCGTACTTGCTATCGATGTCAGCGCCGAAAATCAGCTCGAGATCGGCGGTGCAGTGCAACCAGCCATTGGCCTGAATTTCGCTTTCGAGCTGGCCCGGCGCCCATCCCGCATAGCCGAGCGCGAGCACCGCGCTGAGCGGGCCGTCGCCGCGTGCGATCGCCTTGAGAATATCGAGCGTTGCGGTGAGGCAAATGCCGTCGTCGATGGGAAGTGTCGAGTTCTCGATGAAGAAGTCGGCCGAATGCAGCACGAAGCCGCGCCCGGTTTCGACCGGGCCACCGCGCAGGACAGGCACCGAGCCCGCCCGCGGCGGTAACATGATCAGGTCGGCCGCCGGGATAACCTCGAGCTGCACCAAGAGGTCCGCGAAATTTATGTTCGCCGCTGGGTGATTGACGATAATTCCCATCGCGCCCTCGGAGGAATGGGCGCACACATAAATCAGGCTGCGCGCAAAGCGCTCGTCGCGCATGCTGGGCATGGCGATCAGCATTTGTCCGTCGAGATAGCCGCGCTTGGGCGGGCCATCTCCCGAGGTCTTCCTGGCTATTCTCATCAGTGCAAGGTTACCCCGATCCGATCGCATTCGGCAACGCATGTGTCCGCGCGTGATGCCTCGCTCACGACCATTTCAGTAGCAACCCCCTGGTTGCGTCGATAAATGATCGCCCATGATTGTACCAGGATTGCGGCGACGTATCGTTCTCCTCGTTTGCATCGTCGCCTCTATGTCCGCCCCATTCATCGGCTGGACTCGGTCGCACGCGGCCGACGCATCCGCCTGGGTCGGCAATTCGCGCTCCGCGCTTCGCCTCATTGCGGGCACGCCGGCGAGCGGTCAAAGTTTCCTGCGCGCCGGTATTGAAATAAGGCTCGCGCCAGGCTGGAAGACCTATTGGCGCTACCCGGGGGATTCGGGCATCGCGGCTCGATTCGATTTTGCCCGATCGACCAATGTCAAGTCGGTCGAAGTCGCATGGCCAGCGCCGCACGCCTGGCGAGACGACGCGGGGACCTCGATCGGGTACAAGGACAACGTCCTATTGCCCCTCCGCGTGGTCCCGCAGAACCCGACGCAAACGGTCGGGCTCGCACTTGCATTCGACTACGCGATTTGCGAGCGCGTATGCGTTCCCGAGTCCGGCAGCACGGAATTGCAGCTCTCGGCCTCCGCGCCGGAGCATGACGCCGCGCTCGCGGCGGCAGAGGCGCGCGTGCCGAAGCAAAGCGTGGTCGGCGCTAGTACCGGCTTGGCGATTCGCGCCGTCACGCGCGACGGCACATGGCCGCACCCGCGCATCATGGTCGACGTGGCGGCGCCTGCGGGCCAAAGCGTCGATCTGTTCGCCGAAGGACCGACCCCAGACTGGGCCTTGCCGTTGCCCGAGCCGGCCGGCGAAGCGCGCGACGGCATACACCGGTTCACCTTCGATATCGACGGCGTGCCGCCGGGCGTCGATCCAAAAGGGGCAACGCTGAGACTCACCGCGGTCGCCGGCGCGGATGCGGTCGAGGCCTCGTACCGTCTCGACTAATTCACCGTGCGCGCGTTAGGGTGATGCCGGCGCGGGTTCATCTTGGGCTCCCACAGGCGTGCGGGGTCGCCTATGGATGTCTTAAAACAGGCCAGTCACGAACGAGGATCACATTCATGCCCATCAAAGTCGGCGACCGCATTCCCGAGGCGAAGTTCCGTATCATGAGCGAGAGCGGACCGGCCGTAAAGACGACTGACGAGGTCTTCAAAGGCAAGAAGGTGGTGCTGTTCGCCGTGCCCGGCGCCTTCACCCCCACCTGTCACAAAAATCATCTCCCCGGCTTCCTCAAGAACGCCGACGCGATCAAGGCGAAGGGCGTCGACACGATCGCCGTCACCGGCGTGAACGACGTGTTTGTCATGGATGCTTGGAAGAAGGCGACCGGCGCTGAGGGAAAGATCGAGTTCCTCGCCGACGGCAACGGCGATTTCGCTAAAGCGATCGACCTTGCGCTCGATGCCAGCGGCGTCGGCCTCGGGCTGCGCTCGCGACGCTACGCGATGCTGGTCGAGGATGGGGTGGTCAAAAAGCTCAGCGTCGAAAGCGAGCCGGGAAAGGCCGAGGTTTCGAGCGCCGAGAACCTGCTCAAGCAGATGTGAGCCTCGGCGCGCCGGTCTTTCTCATGACGCGTCGCTTTCCGTATTAGCGGCGCGCATTTCCTTGATCGCTTCGCGGGCGATTTCGTCGGCGCGTTCATTGAGATCGTTGCCAGCATGGCCGCGCACCCAGTGCCAACGCACTTTGTGATGCGCGAGCGCGGCGTCGAGCCGTTGCCAAAGATCGACGTTCTTCACCGGCTTCCGATCAGCGGTCCGCCAGCCGTTACGCTTCCATGACATAATCCAGCTCGTGATGCCCTGCCGCATATATTGGCTGTCGGTGTGAAGATCGACCGTGCACGGCCGCTTGAGGGCCTCAAGCGCCATGATCGCCGCGGTCAGCTCCATGCGATTATTGGTCGTATGCGGATCGCCCCCCTTGATCTCCCTGCGGCGCCCGTTCCATTCGAGAATCGCACCCCAGCCGCCGGGCCCGGGATTGCCGGAACATGCACCGTCGGTATGGATGGTGACGTAGCCTTCCGACACGAGACCCTCGCTCAGTCGATGCCGTAATCGCGCGCGTCGGCGACCATCTGATGAAAGCGGAGCTTGCGGTAATATTCGAACGGGTCTTTCGGCCGAACGAGCGCGCCAGGGGGGGTCGCGAACCAGTCCACGAGCCGGGTCAACAAGAAGCGCAGCGCGGCGCCGCGGCAAAGCATTGGCAAGGCGGCGATCTCGCGGTCGGAGAATGGCCGCTTGCGAAGATAGCCGAGCAGCAGCGCGCGCCCCTTGGTCACGTTGTAGGAATGGTCTGGCTCGAAGCACCACGCGTTGAGGCAGATCGCCACGTCATAAGCAAGCATGTCGGTGCAGGCAAAATAAAAATCGATCAGGCCCGAAATGCGCGTGTCGAGAAAGAAGACGTTGTCCGGAAACAGGTCGCCATGGATCACGCCTTCCGGCAGGTCGTGCGGCCATGACGTCTCGAGTTGCGACAATTCGGTTTCGATCGCTTCCGCAAGACCGGCGATCACCGTGTCGGCGCGCCCCTGGGCGCTCCGGTAGAGCGCCCGCCAACTATCGACGGAGAGCGCGTTGCGCCGCCGCAGCGAAAAATCGAGGCCGGCAAGATGCAGCTGCGCGAGCGCCTCACCCACTCCTTGGCAATGGGCGACATTCGGCCGTCTGATCCACATGCCGTCGAGGAAGGTGAAGATCGCCGCCGGACGGCCGGCGAGACGGCCGAGCGCCGCCCCTTTGCGAGTCTTGATTGGCTGCGGGCAGGTGAGCCCGCGCCCCGCGAGATGCTCGAGCAGGCTGAGGAAGAACGGCACGTCGGCCGCCGCGACGCGCTTCTCGTACAAGGTCAGGATGAAATTGCCGCGGGACGTGTGCAGCAGATAGTTGGAGTTCTCGACCCCTTCGGCGATCCCCTTGTAGGCGAGGAGTTCGCCCAGATCGTAGTCGCCGAGATAGGCCTGCAGCTCTTCGACAGCGATATCCGTATAGACCGCCATCCCGCCCCCGGACGGCCTTATTCAGCCGCCGTGCCGGCCGCCTTGTCGATGTCCCTGAGGTGGCGGGGCAAGGGGAAGAACATGCTCTCCTCGACCGCCGAGACGGTTTCCACGCTGATCTCGTAGCGGGCGGCGAAAGCGTCGATGATCTCCTCCACGATCACCTCCGGCGCCGACGCGCCCGCGGTGATGCCGAGACGCGCAATCCCGGCGAGCCGCGACCAATCGATCTCATGGGCGCGCTGCACCAGTTGCGCCTGCGAACACCCGTTGCGCTCCGCCACTTCCTTCAGGCGTTGCGAATTCGAAGAGTTGGGCGCCCCGACCACGATCAGCGCGTCGACGATCGGCGCGACCCGCTTGACCGCCTCCTGCCGATTGGTGGTGGCGTAGCAGATGTCTTCCTTCTGCGGTCCGACGATGGTCGGGAATCGCTCAGTCAAGACGGCGATAATTTCAGCGCAGTCATCGACCGACAGCGTCGTCTGCGTAACGTAAGCGAGCTTTGTCGGATCCTGGGGCGTGAAGCGGGCCGCGTCCGCTACAGTCTCGATCAACGTGATCGCGCCGGCCGGCAGTTGGCCGATTGTCCCCGCGACCTCGGGGTGGCCGGCATGTCCGATCAGCACGATCTCGCGTCCGCGGCGGAAATGAATTTCGGCCTCGCGGTGCACCTTGGTGACCAGGGGGCAGGTCGCGTCGAGAGCGAAGAAATTGCGCTTGGCAGCCTCCTCCGGGACCGATTTCGGCACACCATGGGCTGAGAACACCACCGGCGCCTGCGTATCGGGAACTTCATCCAGCTCTTCGACAAAGATCGCCCCCTTGGCTTTGAGGCTCTCGACGACATAGCGGTTGTGTACGATCTCGTGCCGCACATAGACCGGCGCCCCATATAGCGCGAGAGCGCGCTCAACTGTCTCAACCGCCCGCACGACCCCGGCGCAGAAGCCGCGGGGCGAACAAAGAAGGACCTTGAGCGGCGGCTTTCCGCCGGGCATGGATGGTGCGGTCATGGCTGGCCTTGTGGTTCTGGCTCTCTCTCGCGCTGGTCGGTCTTGAGCTTCGGTCCAGCGGCTGTCAAGCTGGTCACGGGTTGCCTCAGTTACGGCTGGTCGCCTATATAGAGTGCAACTTCCTCTTTCTCAGACAAGAAAAGGCTTCGCCGTCTGACGGCGGGCGGGGCGCCAAGGAGGCTTTACCATGTCGGACCAACCGCTGATGCCCAAAGCCACCGCCGTGTGGTTGGTCGAAAATACGGCTCTGTCGTTCGATCAGATCGCGGATTTCTGCAAGCTGCATCCGCTTGAAGTGAAGGCAATCGCTGACGGCGACTCGGCCCAGGGCATCAAGGGCCTCGACCCGATCCTCACCGGCCAGCTCACCCGCGATGAGATCGAACGCGTTGAAGGCGACGCGCATGCGCGGCTGCGGCTTGCCCAATCCAAGCTGCGCCTCCCCGAAGCCAAGCGCAAGCGCGGGCCGCGCTACACGCCGGTGTCCCGCCGCCAAGACCGCCCCAACGCCATTCTTTGGCTCGTGCGCAACCATCCGGAACTGAAGGACAGCCAGATCATGCGCCTCGTCGGCACGACCAAGGCGACGATCGCGGCGATCCGGGAACGTACCCATTGGAACGCGCCGAACCTCAACCCGCTCGACCCGGTGACGCTCGGCCTGTGCTCGCAGATCGATCTCGATCTCGAAGTCAGCCGCGCGGCCAAGGAGAAGCCGCTTCCGGCCGAACAGGCGGTCACCTTGCTGCCCGCCGACGTGACCACCGCCGCGCCGACCACGGAAGCATCTGAAGAACCAGAGAAAAAACCTGCCGAGGAGCTCGATGTCGAGGCGGTGTTCGCGCGCCTCAAGAAGATCGGTGGCAAGCAAGAGGAATAGTCGCACTGGGTGCCCGGCCGCGCCCGGTCATGATCGCCGCACCGGCATCGGTCTGACGGTCAACTAAAAAGCGGCGTGCCCGGAACAAAAGCCTCGAACGCAGCCCAGAACAACTGCCGATACTGGTCCTGCTCCATCAAGAGCTCGTGCATCGCGCCCGGGACGATGAGATGTGAGCCGGCGCGGAGGTTCCAGGTAAAGTCCTCGATCGCCGCAAGCGACATCAGATGATCGTTGGCAGCCGCAAGCAGGAGCATCGGCTGGCGCAATCGGGCGGCGTAGGATGGCTGCTGCAAAGCCGCCATCGTGCGGAACGCCGCGCTGACCCAACCGATCGTCGGCGCTCCCACGCCGAGGGCCGGTTCGGCTTCGAGGATGGCGGCGGTCCGCGCATACCGGACTGGATCAGACGTCATTACATTGCCCGCAAAGGGAGCCGCGGCGGACGGCGTCGGGCCACCACCCGGCACATAGAGGCGACCGAAGCCGAGCAGCTTTAACGCGCGTGCTATGGCCGGGCCGGCGCCTAAAAGCGAGCTTTGCCCGAGCCCGATCATCGGGGCGCTCAGCACCGACCGGTCGAACCAGCGATGGCCGCGCCCGGCCGATTGGATCAGCACTGTCGCGCCCATCCCCTGGCCCAGCGCGAAAAGCGGCGGCGGGCAGTCGGGCAGCACAACATCTTTCATGAATGTTTCGAGGTCGGTGAGGTAGTCCGCGAACCGGCGCACATGGCCCTTGTGCGGATTGCGGGTCAAGCGTTGCGACAGGCCCTGGCCGCGCCAGTCGAGGGTGACGACGGCGAAGCCGCGCGCGCGTAAGTCGCGAACGACTTCAAAATACTTCTCGATGAACTCGGCGCGATCTTGAAACAGGCAGACCGTACCTTTGCGTCCCGGGGGAGGCGGCCAGCGCGCAAAGCGAAGCGCGACGCCGTCCGGCGTCTTGAGCACGCCGACGACCCCGTCGGCGGGAGCCGGATTGGCAGGGATGGAGACGAGGTTCATCGAGAGGATCCGCGCGGCAAAAGCCCGCTTATATCAGTCGGCGAGGCCCGCTCAACCCGAGTGAAGGGGAAGCCCGGCCACGGCCCGGAGACCCGCTGTCGGTCTTGCAGCATCAAGCCCGCCTGCCCATATCACTTATGCGCCGGCCAAAGTGCGGCGCGACGAGGTGGTTCGGCCCTTGGGCGGACCGTTTCGCATGTCGCTCAATCCTAGGAGGATATGCTATGCGCACGACTTTCGATCTTACGCCCCTCTATCGTTCTACCGTTGGTTTCGACCGTCTGGTTTCGCTGCTCGACCAGATGGCGGGCTATGATGGCCAAGGTTCGGCCTACCCGCCCTACAATATCGAACGCACCGGCGAAAACAGCTACCGCATCACACTCGCCGTCGCCGGCTTTGCTGAGCCCGAGCTTTCGCTTGAGGCCAAGGAAAACACCCTGACCATCCGCGGCGAGAAACCGCAGACGAAGGTCGAGGAGAAGCAAGGCGAGGTGCTCTATCAGGGCATTGCCGCACGCGCTTTCGAGCGGGTGTTCCAGCTCGCCGATTTCGTCGAGGTGAAGGGCGCGACTCTGGAGAATGGCCTCCTGCATGTCGACCTGGTACGCGAGATTCCGGAAAAGATGAAACCGCGCCAGATCAAGATCGCGTCTTCCGGCGAGGACAAGGTGATTAGTTCCCAGGCCGCCTGATCGGGCAAGGCCTTGCGAGTTCTTAAAGCGCTCCCGCAAGGGAGCGCTTTTTCATGCGGCAGCGGCGGCAAGGCCCTCTCACCCCGTACCACGTCCGCCGGTTAAGGCGATGCGGCTTTATTCCAGCGGCGCGACCGGCACGATCTTTATCGAGCCGGTGATTTCATCAGGTCGGGGACGCGGCAGCGGCGTCTTGGTCCTCTCCAATTCCGCCGAACGTGCCGAAGGAATGGTGCGCGGCGGGACGGGCCGGCCTTCACGCCACGGCCGGAAGGGCAGTTGAGCGTAGGATCGCATAGCGGGCGGCGGCATCCGTCCGATCTCAGGATCGTGACGAACCGCAAGGATCTCTCCGGTCTGCGCATCGACCGTAAGCCGTACGTCAAGCTCGTAGGGATCGACCGCCGCGACTTCATAGCGCGATCCCCTCCGCACCGGCCGACCGACCGGATCGAAGCCGCCGGAGCGGACGCTGGTAAGGATGTCGTGCGGCGGCAGCGCCTGCGGCGGGACACCCGGCGCCGGCGGCTGCCATTCTTGCGCGGCAGCAATCGGCGTAAAAATGAGCAGCGCCGCGGTAAATAGAAGACCGCGCCCGGTTGTCATGACCCCACTCCCCCTCTAGGAAGGTTAACAAATAGCGGGCGAATGGGGCGATGCCGGGGCCATCGCCGGCGTTAAGTGCTTGGCCGCCGCGCGAACTCGGCGCCCGGAGCGAAACCGGGCCGACGAGCGGGTTTCGCCGGGCTTGCTTTGAGCCTTCAGTGGCCTAGGATTTGAATAAGAGAGGACAGCGGTAAGCCGGCAGTTTCGAGCCTTTCAAAAGCTTGAACGCGGGACCAGATTTTGGCATTCTCATTTAGGACAGCATTGCTGTCCTGTGGGCGGGGCGCGACTTCCATTCTGGGGTCGCTATTCGCCCGGCGCTCGCGGAGGAACGCGCGCCCAACTGGAGCAGCCACGGCCGGTCGGGGACCCGGCGTGAAGGCTGCCCGCCACACAAGGAACCCTTCGCGTCGCGGCGCTAGCCGGTGCTGCGAACGAGGTGGGTGCGCCGGCGAATTTGAGTATGCCGGCCGAGCGAGGCGAGGATTTAAGGATGAGCACGACAGAGTTCGGCATCCGGTCCGGCGAATTCGAGGCGGCGGGGTTCGATGCGGCGGGAGAGGCGCGCGGACTTTACGATCCGGCCTTGGCGAAGGATTCCTGCGGGGTCGGCTTCATCGCCGACATCACGGGCCGAAAGTCGCATGCCATCGTGCAAGACGCGCTGACGATTGTGCGCAATCTCGAGCATCGCGGCGCTGTCGGGGCCGACCCGCGCGCTGGCGACGGCGCCGGTATTCTCGTTCAGATTCCCCACAAGTTCTTCGCGAAAAAAGCCCGTGAACTCGGTTTCACGCTTCCGGAGCCCGGCCGCTACGCCGTTGTCGTGCTTTTCCTGCCGCATGATGATGATGGCCTGCGGCAAGAGATCATGGACCTCTATGCCGAGCAAAGCGCCCGCGCCGGCATGGAGTTGCTCGGCTGGCGCGATGTTCCCACAGACAATTCCACCTTGGGCGAGTCGGTGAAGCCGACCGAACCCGTCCATCGCCAGCTCTTCATCGGACAGGGTGAAAACGACCTGTCCGAGGACGACTTCGAGCGCCGTATTTACATCATGCGCAAGTCGATTTCCGGCCTGCTCTATAAGCGGCGCGGCCGCAATACCGCGCTTTATTACCCGGTCTCGTCGTCCTGCCGAACGGTAATTTACAAAGGCATGTTCCTCGCGGATCAGCTACCCACCTACTATCCCGATCTGCACGATCCCGACTTCGAGAGCGCGCTCGCCCTGATTCACCAGCGCTTCTCGACCAATACGTTTCCGACTTGGTCGCTCGCGCACCCCTACCGCTATATCGCCCATAACGGCGAGATCAACACACTGCGCGGCAATCTCAATTGGATGGCGGCGCGCCAAGCCTCGGCGCGATCTCCCTTGTTCGGCGAGGACATCCACAAGCTTTGGCCGGTCTCCTATGAGGGGCAATCCGACACCGCCTGTTTCGACAATGCGCTCGAATTCCTGGTGCAGGGCGGCTATTCGCTCGCGCATGCGGTGATGATGATGATTCCCGAGGCGTGGGCGGGCAACCAGCTCATGGATGCGGAGCGCCGCGCCTTCTACGAATACAACGCCGCGCTGATGGAGCCGTGGGACGGCCCGGCTGCGATCGCCTTCACCGACGGGCGCCAAATCGGCGCCACGCTCGACCGCAACGGCCTGCGTCCGGCCCGCTATTTCGTCACGCGCGACGATCGCATCATCATGGCGTCGGAGATGGGCGTCCTGCCGATCGCGGAGAAGGATATCGTCGTCAAGTGGCGACTGCAGCCGGGCAAAATGCTGCTCGTCGACCTGGAAGAAGGCCGCCTGATTCCCGACGAGGAGATCAAGGCGACGTTGGCGCGCAGCAACCCGTATCACGAGTGGCTGCAACGCACGCAAATCATTCTCGAAGACCTGCCTCCGGCGAAGAGCCAGTTGGCTTTGTCGAATCTCTCGCTGCTCGATCGCCAGCAGGCGTTCGGTTACACCCAGGAAGATATCAAGATCCTGATGACGCCGATGGCCTCGACCGGCGACGAGCCGGTCGGCTCGATGGGCAATGACACGCCAATCTCGGCGTTATCGGATCGGCCGAAGCCGCTGTTCACCTATTTCAAGCAGAACTTCGCGCAGGTGACGAACCCGCCGATCGACCCGATCCGCGAAGAGCTGGTGATGAGTCTCGTCTCGATCATCGGGCCGCGTCCGAACCTGTTCGATCTCGAAGGGCTCTCTCATCTGAAACGCCTGGAGGCGCGCCAGCCGATTCTCACCAATACGGATCTGGAAAAAATCCGGTGGATTTCCGAGGTGGGCGATCCACACTTCAAGTCGGTGACGTTGCACGCCGTTTGGCCCGCCGAGCACGGCGCCGCCGGAATGCGGCCCGCCATCGCCGAACTCTGCCGCGAGGCGGAGGAGGCGGTGCGCGATGGCGTCAACATCATCATCATCTCGGACCGCGCCGCGAGCGCCGCGCGCATTCCCATTCCGTCGCTGCTCGCCTGCGCCGCCGTTCATCACCACCTGATCCGGAAAGGATTGCGCACGTCGGTCGGCCTCGTCGTCGAATCCGGCGAGCCGCGCGAAGTGCACCACTTCAGTTGCCTCGCCGGCTATGGGGCCGAGGCGATCAATCCCTACCTCGCCTTCGAGACGCTGCTGTCCATGCAGGAAGAAGCGGTGCGCAAGCTCGACGAGAAGGAACTCGTCAAGCGCTACATCAAGTCGGTCGACAAGGGCCTTCTGAAAGTGATGTCCAAAATGGGCATCTCGACCTATCAATCCTATTGCGGCGCGCAGATTTTTGACGCGGTCGGCCTCAAGAGCGAGTTCGTCTCCGAGTTCTTCACCGGGACCGCGACGCGCATCGAGGGGGTCGGCGTCGAGGAGATCGCCGAGGAGACGGTGCGCCGTCATCGCGACGCCTTCGGCGACGCGCCCATATATCGCAACGCGCTCGATGTCGGCGGCGAATATGCCTATCGCGTGCGCGGCGAGGATCATGTGTGGACGGCGCCGACCGTCGCCCTGCTCCAACATGCGGTGCGCGG
>Ga0315553_10001546_pt1 | contig 19023 bp, 12 predicted proteins | sample SalMarSW160140MG_FD_203099 | JGI IMG/M metagenome (GOLD analysis project Ga0315553, IMG submission 203099) | Salt marsh sediment microbial communities from the Plum Island Ecosystem LTER, Massachusetts, United States - Salt Marsh Sediment SW1601-40 ... | reverse complement strand
CATCGTCGTAAGACAGATGCTGGCTAGCTCCACGCTGGCTGGCGTTGTTTGGATAGGTGGTCACACCACCAGGACCGACGATCCTCAAGTCCAGATCGTTGACCAGGCCGCCAGCGGCGGATGGTGAGCCGGGGTAATCGCTCCAGGCCAGAGTAGCCTGGAAAGGGTGGGCTGAACTGGTGACGGTGTGAGTGTACGTGTGGGTGTAACCTGTGCTCAGACCGGGTGCCACGTCATGGTAGAACACCTTCGTCCCAGTGGGAAAGAGGCTGTCTCTCAAGTTGATGCGCCCCCAGCCTGCCACGTTGCTCGGCCGGGCGTCCGAAATTTCCCGAGTTGCGCCCACACCGTACTGACCAGGCGCAATGTTCGTCGCACCGTTGACCAAGGTGGCCTTGACCAACGCTGCCGAGGGACCAAAGCCCTCCCTATCTGTGTAATATTGGCGCACGATGGTGGCGGCACCGGCAGCCAGCGGAGTGGCCATGCTCGTGCCACCGTTGAACATATAGTGGGCGTCGATTGCGCCCCAGCCAGAACCGCTGGCCGCCGACGAGCGGGTCGAGGCGACGTTGGTTCCTGGAGCTACCAGATCCGGCTTGAACCTCCCGTCCAGCGTTGGCCCTCGCCCGCTGAAAGCGGCCATACCGGATGGATCGTTCGAGACGTGATCATCCTTGATGGGAGCAGCCGGGTACTTGACCGCCCAGTTCCCCGTCGCCCAGGCAAAGTCGTAGCCCGGCTCGGGTGTCGATCCCGAGGGCCGGTCGTTCTCCGTCGCCCCGACCGTGATGCAGTTTTTGGCCGTGCCTGGCGTATCCACGGAAAACGGATCGATGACACCGTCAGCATCCTTGTCAATGCCCTCGTTGCCCGCGGCAAAGAGAACGACAAAACCCGGGTTGTCCCACACAAACTCGTCAACGTCCGCCGATTCGCTCGTATACATGCCGGACACCACCCCTCCCCAACTGTTGGTGTGCAAGGTAGCGCCGCTGGTGATGGCCTGGGTGAAGAGATGGTTCATGTCGAGGGGGATGCCACTCAGGTCTTTGCTGGCGTTGTGCTCGACGGCCTGGAAGACCATAGAGGCTGCCGGGGCCACACCGGCGTAGGCTGAGTGGGGGTAGAAAGGCGTGCCGGGTATCGCGCCGGAGAGACTGCCGTTGCCCAACATGGAACCAGCGACGTGAGTACCGTGGCCGTCGTTGACGTCGTCAGCCCCGTCGCCGACCCGATCATGGATCACCCAAACTCGGGATACACCATTCCCATTCTCAAAGTCGTCGTGCAGGGAACCAGGGGCGGTGGTGCCCTGATCGAGCCCGGTATCACATACCCCGACCGTCTGACCATCACCGTAGAGACCGTGTGTATCCCACACCTCACGCACGCCCATAATGTTGATGGCTTTGTTGTTGGTTAATTGCCACTGCGGCGCTCGTTCAATCCAGTGCACGCCTGGGATGGCGGTCACGCTGGTCAGACCCGTGGGCGGAATCACTACCCTGAGTTTGCTCTTCCACTCTGTCTGGCTTTGATCGAGGATAACACCCCCGGCATCCTCTATCTGCGTGATAATGGGCGCCAACGCTTCACCGCGGAACACGGTTACAACGATCTCCACAGGCACATCGGCCCATAAAGCGTGGGCGTCTGTGCTTTCATATCTGGCGTTGGGGGTGGATAGATCGACGATGGGAACGGAACCGGAGGTCAGCGCTAACAAGTCGGCCGGGAGACGGTAGGCGGGTTGGTAGATGCCTACCCAGCGTACCTGGGCCATCCTTTCGAGAGCGTCCCGAGTAGCACCGTCCATCTTGACGATGAAGGTGAAATCCGGAATATAGTCCAAGACCTCGGCTCCAGCGGCGACCAGGGTCTCGGCCGTCGAAGCGATGGGGCCCACAAACTGGACCAGGTAGTAACCGGACCCGTCACCGGGGTAAGCCGAGAGCCGCAAGTCGCCCAACCCTGGAGCCGGTTCGGGATCGACCAGTGGATCGAAGGCGCCAATAGCTAGGCGAACGTGCAAACCGCGCGTCTGTTGGGTGGGTTCTCTGTTTGGAGAACCTGTCGGTGAGACTTTTTCTGCTGTCGTCTCCTGCAGCGACCGGACTTGAGTATACGATGGTTGGTCTACCAGCGGTTCGGGAGAGACAGGCGCGTACGCGCTGCCCGATGACCCAGTTGAGAACAGGCTCAACAAGACGAGGCCGAGCGTCAGACTCAGCAATCGACGTACTCTACGGGCCTTTACTTGCTCTTTGCGCAATCCGATGTCTGTCCTTTTGTTTTCTCCTCTTACTCCTTTTCCTTGCTGGCCCGGGATCCCTTCACCGCTGGTAGGTCCTTGATCGCATCCACCACATTCACCCCGGTGAGGGCCTCGACCGTCGCCGGCACCTGGGCGATGATGTTGGCGATGTCACCCGTGATGCGCGAAGCCCCCGCATTATCACTGCCGCTGTTGATGATGACGATACGATCGGTATGGGAGAGCGGCTCGGCAATGGCAGCCGCCACCTGGGGCAGGCTGTCGATCAACTGCTGGATGATGGCCGCTTGGTTGTATTGCTGCCACGCCTCGGCCTTTTCCTGCATTGCCTGCGCCTGGGCGATGCCTTGGGCCCGGATCACCTCCGCCTCGGCCAGACCGCGGGCGCGGGTAGCGTACGCCTCCGCCTCGCCCGTTGCGCGGATGGCTGATGCCTGACCCTCGGCCTCGGTTACGGCGCGATGCTTCTCGGCGTTGGCCAGTGTCTCGATGCGAAATTGCTCAGCCTCGGCGGGTCTGCGCACCGTCGCCTCCAGCTCTCGTTCTTTGCGTTGGGCCTCCTGCTCCTGGACCTGAATCTGCTTCTGCTTGTCGACGACCTCGATCTGGACTTCCTCGGCCTTGACCTTTTGATTCACAATGTTCTGCTGCAGGGTGTAGGCCAATTCTGCCTCGGCCCGTTGCCGGTTGACCTCTGCCTCGTAGGTCGCCTTTTGCACCGAGTAGTCCTTCTCTGACGAGGCGATCTTTGTTTCGGCCTGGTATTTGGCTGTCTCTCCCTCCTGCCTGGCCTCGGCTGACCTGATGGTGGCGTCCCTGGCCGCCAGCGCCTGGCCGATAGTGGCGTCTCGCTTGACCTCGGCCGTGCGGGCCTGCCCCAGCGCGTCCAGGTAGCCCTGGTCGTCGCGGATGTCCTTGATGGTGAAGGACACGATGTCCAGGCCCATGTTGGCCATATCCAACCCCGAGACCTCCTGCACCCGTTGTGCGAAGGCATCCCGGTCCTTGTAGATTTCCTCTACCGTCATTGTACCCAGGATAGCGCGCAGGTGACCAGCCAGCGTCTCGTGGGCGACATTCTTGATCTCGACAGAGTTCTTGGATAGGAACTGCTCAGCGGCGGTGCGGATAGAGATCTCGTCCCCCTTGATCTTGATCTGTGCTACGCCATCCACATTCACTGGCACGCCCATCTCGGTGTAGACCTCGGGCGTCTCTACGTCGATGGTCATGATCTCTAGGGATAGCACGTCCACCCGCTCGACCACTGGCCAGATGAAGGCCCCGCCTCCTTTCACCACACGAAAGCCAACCCTCTCCTTTTTGTGCGTGACGGGATTGGTGAAGGTGGTTGAGCGGCCCGAGATCACCAAGACCTGGTTCGGACCCACCTTCTTGTAGCGCGAGGCATATATGCCAAGCAACACAAAGACCACGAGCAGGATGCCCGCCACAGCGACAATTGCCAAGCCGAAGCTCTGAAGTTCTAGTCCAGGCATTTTTGTACTCCTTTCTTTGTTCCTTGTCTTGGAGACACCGGATGTTGCGGAAGTACCCGGCGCCTCAATGAGTATGGCTACTTGTCGGACCGACCTTCCTTCGCCCGCACAGTCACGACGTTGCCCGTCTCCTCCACGATCTCTACCAACTGTCCGCGGGGGATAGCACGCCCATCGGCTGAACGGGCCGTGCTTCGCGACCGCGCGCCTCGAACGACGACGACGACTTCACCCACGCTATCTGCAGGAATGGGAGCCGTCACGTGGGCTGTCAGACCCACCAGCTCCCCGATCCGAACCTCACTGGAGCCCTGGAGTGCCATAAACACTCGCGCGTACAGCAGGAATATCGCCCCGGCAAGCCCCAGCCCGCTCGCCACAGAGATCAGCAGCCCCAGCACAGGCGAGAGTGCGGTCAAGTTGTTGACGATCAGACCTACCCCGCCAAAAGCGGTGACGAACGTGGCGATCGTGATCGGGCTTAGGGGAGACAACCCCACTTCGGGATGGTCCACGTCGTGGCCAATGTCGTGGGCGAAAGGCAACTCCAGGTGGATGTCCGGCTCGCCCGGGTGAAGGTCAACGCCAGGGATGTCAATATCGACTCCCGGGACGTCAATGTGGGAAAGCCCACCCATCACTGCAGCAACGATGGCGTAACCTACACCCAGTGCAAATAGAAAAAAGTAGATGCAGTTGAGTGTGCTCAACCCCACTAACTCGCCCATAGAGCTCCTCCTTCCCCGCGCTGGATACGATTGTACACCGACCCTGTGCCGAAGGCAAATGCCTGCGCGGCTACGCGGCTATTAAACAATACGTGATTTGTATCGGTCGCGTTTCACGCGTCTCTGGGCCTCCACGTCTCAGCGTCGTTCAGGGCCGGAAGAGCACCAATCCGACGCCCAGGCGCTCCAACGCTTCCTCTGCATAGTAGGTGACGGCAGCACTGGGATCGTCCAGGGCAGCGCACAAGGCAGGGACCGCCTCCTCTGGCTGGATGATACACAAGGCACGAGCCGCCCCGGCGCGGACGGAAGTCACTTTGGTCTCCAGGGCGGCGATGAGGGCTGGGACCGCGGGCGATCCGATACGGGCCAGGCTGTCGGCAGCGACGCGAGAGACCAGGGGACTGGCATCAGCCAGACACGTGACCAGAGGCGGAACGGCTTCCTCAAAACTGGCCCCAGGCTCTCCCAATCCATGGGCGGCACAGGCCCGCACATAAGCGTCGGGGTCGCCCAGAGCGGCGATCAACTGCCCCCGGGCGCTCTCGGTACCAACCGCGGCCAGGGCACGGGCTGCCCACCAGCGACGTTCAGGATCGGCGTCACTCAACAGCTCGTGTAGCGAGGCAGCCACCGCATCGCCCTTCCGAGCCAGCGCCAGCGCGGCCTGTTCCGTCCGTGTGTCCTCCCCAGCAGCGATGCTGTCCAGGAACTCGGTGAGCGGGTCAGACATCCATTCTCTCCCGCGATACAGGCTCGCCTACCTTGTGGGCAAAAGCTACTGCGTCCGGCGCAGCGGAGAAATAGACCAGATGGGCCGGGCAGTGACAGTCGGAGGCCCCAAATCGAGAGACAGGAAGGCTCGCGCCCGGGAGGTTGGCCAGGGTGCGCGCCCACGCGCATTCCAGTTTCCTAGCGCCAGGGGTGTACCAGATCTCGACCAATTCGGCGGCAGCTCTCAAATAGTCCACGTGCCAGTGCAGAGCTTTGGTTGCATGTCGATGCCGGGAGATTCGGGCGATCAGTCCCCCGGGCCCGCGAGCGCTGCCAGCGTAGCAGTACCAACCAGCGGGGAACTCGAAGCGACCCAAATGTCCAACCGTGATGGTTGAAGCCCGTGGCAATCTTAATATCAGCACGTAGGTGGCCGCGAGGCGTGGCAATCTCGAAACAGGTGCCTGGGCCCTGAGCGGATCACCTTCAGGACGCATACATCCGGCGCTGCCACAGGATACCGGCACTCCAAGACAGGGCGCATCCCAGGATCAGCAGGACCAAGCCCAGAAAGTCGAGAGCGCGGATGGCGTGTAGGTCGTCGAGATGAAAAAACTCTGGCCCTTCGTGGGCATCGGGCAGAACCAGGATCAATAGCCCGGCAAGCAACAGGAAGACGGCCAGTGTTGCCAGCAGAATCACTTGCCACTGAAGCATAAGGGTTATCCTCTACCTGGCCCGGACCTGGAGGATGGGCCGCAGCCAGGTTGGTAGCTCCAAATTCGTCAATTCCCTAGCCCGATCTAGTCGGCTGGCGGCGGGACCGGTAGATCGGCGACGGTCACCCCGATCCACTTGTCCCCTTCCTCGATCAGCATCACGGGGATGTCGTCCCGGATGGGGTATTTGCGCCCACAGTCGGGCTCCTGGCAGACGAGCCAACAGTCCTTGACCAGTTCCAGTCGACCCGGGTCGTCACCCGGCTTACGGGTCTCACCACTGACGCAGTGTGGACAGCGCAGGATCTCTAACAGGTCTTTGGCTACCATCGATTCCATCTCCTTGGACAGGTGTCTTGTGAGTCGCGGAGGAATTGTACCCTAGCCTACCCTATCGTGCAAGTTGTCCCTCTGAGGTGGAAAACGCCGAGAACGGTCCGAGTTGTGGACTGTTGTCTATTCGCTCCTGGTGAGCGCCTCACCCTGGCGTGGCGGTGAGGTAGGGCGTGGGAGTGGGAGTAGGCGTCTGGCACACGTGCGCCTCGTTCAGCATATATTCGTACTCAAGGGTTGGAGCTCCGATATCTATAGCGTACTCTAGCATCGTCCCGGCGTCTACGCAGCGACCGGCTCTCAGGTACGCTTCCCCCAGGGTGCCGAAGAGATCGACGATTGGCTGGTCCGAATGAAGCGTGAGGCTGGTATCACCTGCCTGGACCAATATGCGGGCGGCCTCGAACGCGGTGACCGCACTCTGCCAATCGTTGGCCGCCTTGTAGGCGTGGCCCAGGGCAAACCACAACACGGCCGGTGGCTCTGGTGTCGCTTCGATTCCCTTTGCCAGGACCCTGATAGCGACACGACTGCTGCCCAACTCGACAAAGGCCCAGCCACGATAGTAGTGACGCATCGGGTCGTCGGGGTGCGCGTTGGCATACTCGCCGCTCAGCTCCTGCAGACGAACGGCATGATGCTGTTCCCGAGCGGCGAGCCAACGGGAACGAAAAGTTGGAGCACCCAGGTCGGGGTCCAGTTCCAGAGCCTGGTCGAAGGCGGCCATCGCCAGTCGGGTCAACCCAAGCAATCGCAGTGCCTCACCCCGGAGTACGTAGGCATCGGCGCTGGTGGGGTCGATCTCCAACGCCGCGTCGGCGTCGGCGACTGCCATAGGAAACTTGCCCTGAGCTAGGTAGGCGGCGCCCCGGGCGATGTAGGCGGGCGAATAGTCTGGAGCGCGCTGTATAGCCCAAGTGAAGGATTGGCCTGCTCCCTCGGCGTCGCCAGTCTCCTGGCGAGCCACACCCTCCCTGTAGTAATCCCGTGCGGTAAAAGGAAAGGGAGTGGGAGTAAAAGTTGGCGTAGGGGTGGGAGTGCGTGGAACGCGAGTGGGCAGTCGCAGCGGCGAGGAGGTAGGATCGGGCGCCGCACACCCCGCAACCGCCATCCCCACGATCAGCCACGGGACGAGTTTTCCTGCCAATCGACGGAGCCGCTGGTGTCCGCTGGCTGTGATGTCATTGGCCACGATCATGTCGAGATCCTTGGTCTCCAGTTTGGCATGGGCATTGCCTACCGGCAGATCAACATTGGCCGCCGGCTTGTGCGCAATACCTCATCTACGACGCTACCCAGAGCAACCTCCAACAATGGTGTGAAGCCGTATCCTCCCATGGTGATCAGATCGCATCCCTGCTCCTCGGCCGTTACCATAATCTCGGCTGCTACCGGTCCTTGCCTCTCCACCATGGTGGGTTGCACTCCCTGCTCGTTCAGATACTGCTGAGCCCGGCCCAGAATCTCGGATGTGCTGCCGCTGCCCTCTGTAACCGTCATCACTACCAGGGGTATGTCCCACTGGCTCGATATGTAGGTGGCGACAAAGAGCGCTTCCTCCGCCTTGGGACTGCCATCATAGGCCAACAAGACACGCGTCAAGCGGGGCTTAGTCCAAGCCCTTGGCACCATCAGCAGCGGCCTGGGAGAGCGTCTGATGAGTGTGCTCAATCCCGAACCAAGCCTGGCGATTGGTCGAGGCGCGGGTGGAAAACTCAGGCTCAGGACGACCAGATCGGTCCACCGGGCGCGATCGGTGATCGTGGGCGCGACTTCTCCCGTCTCTACTACCAGCCTGCCTGTAACACCAGCCGCCTGGCAGCGTGAGTTGAACGCCGCCTGCAGCGTCTGGACTCGCTCGCCGTCTTTTTCAGTTTCCGAGGACACGATGTGGATGCCATATAAGTGCGCCTCCTCATGCTGGGCCGCGAAAAGCGCGTGCTCCAGCGCGTTCCAACCCGCCTCCTCGCCGTCGATGGCTACCAGGATGTCCCTGAACAGATGATCGCTCTGACGACCCGCTACTCGTTCCAACCGCCACTGGCCCGGCGGCGGGCCGGCCTCAAGCCCAGCGGGCACCACGGAGTCCAGAATCGACTCGCCCACGCGAGCGACGATGCCCTCGGGATGAGGCAAGCATTGATCGACCAGATCGGCGGCAGCCGCTTCCACGTCGACTTCCCAGCCTACGCGTTCTGCCAATTCAGCCCGATGCTCCGCCAGCCATAGGTAGAGATCGGTCTCTGTCCGGCCTGAGCAGGACTTGAGCACATTTCGGGCCTGGATCACCTCCACCACCGGCGAATAGAAGGTATCATACCAGTGAGTGACCGCTTCACTATACGGGATATCCCGCTGCTGCTCCAGGCCCATAAAGTAGCGATGAACCGCAATGTGCTCTTCGAGCAGTTCATACTGCCCTGGCGCAGTCACGCTCAAGTCAACGCCAGGACGTAGTTCGTCCAGCCGCGTATGCTCTAGGAAATCGGCGTACTCGGCCTTGATGATCAAGTCGTCAGGTTGGATATCGGGCGTCAGATCCACCCTGGTATTGACCTCTTTCACGTAGGCCTGAATGTGGGATGCACCAAGCTGCCGGGCAATGGATACGCGGTGATTGCCATCCAGCACAAAATACGCCTGACCGATCTTGTAGACCTCGATCGGTGGTACCCCTGTCATGTCATCGACCTGCGCTTTTACCCTTGTCCACCGCTGTCGATCGCTATCCAAGCGAGGTAGGAATGTGCGAGTAAAGTCCTTGTAGCGCCCGACGCTGCCTACGATAGCATCCAGCGGTATCTCCTCTAGCCTCTGTCTGGCACTCTCCGTGGCCCTCAATTTCTGACGTACGTCTTCGTAGGAGAGGAGATCGACCGATCTACCAGTCACGCGAGCTAGGAGCTCTTCGAATACCGCCTGCCTGCGCGCACGAGAAAAGTCCTCTATGGCCGACAAGTTGCTTCCTTTGCCCTTTCTGTATCCTCGATAGGTGCTATCTACTAACCACCACCTGTCTCGTGGCAGGCCTATTGTACTCGGGCCAGGTGGCCAGTCAAGGACGGCGATCGGGCGTTCTCGCTCGGGACCTTTACCCCATGTCCGCGAAGGCGAAACGTGGTGCCCGGGAACAGGCCAAAAGCAGGTGCTCTACCGTAGCAAGGGAGCGAGGGTTGGGGGCGAGCGTTATTTTGGCCGGCCAAAGTCAGCGATAAAGTAATAGCCCCAAGTGGTCTGAGCCACGCCAACGCCGATCTCTGTGAGCCAGGTGGTGAGCAGGGTGCGCCGGTGTGGATCGTTGGGGGGCACCTCGTCCATCCAGATATCCACCGCCCCCTGGGGGGTTTGCCTCTGCGCCCAACATTCGGCCCAAGTGGCTGGATCGTAGCCAGCTTGCAGGATGCGCGTCTTGATATCTGAGCCGTTCGAACCGGTGTGACTGCACCAGCCCCTTTGAGCACAGTCGTTTGCCTGGACCTGCGCTGCTTGAGCCAACGTGTCGTTGTATGCCAGCGGTGGGAGCCCGTGCTGGGTCCGGACTATGTTGATCAAGCGCACCGTCTCGCGCGGCCAGGAAGCAACGTCGGGAGGTGGGGAGATGGAAGGAGTCGCCGAGGCCACGGGAGCAGGGGAGAGAGAGGGGATAGTAGGCATCGGGGATGGGATCAAGGATGCGGGTGTGTGGGTAGGAGCTGGGAGCGACGTGGGTGCAACCGCCGGAGAGGATTCCTGCTCCGCAACGAGGGCGCCCAGCGGTATCACCAGTTCCTGGCCAACGACGATCAGGTCGGCATCGGTCAGTCGATTGACCGCCTGGATCTCTGCCGCTTTCAGGCCGTATGTCCGCGCAATGCCACCCAGCGTCTCGGCCGCTTTCACAACGTGCACGATCCAGAAGCGAGATGCTTCCGGCCAGTCCCCTGGTGGGGGAATGACCAACATCTGTCCTGCCTGGACTAGTATGGATTCCCCCATACCGTTCTGGAGCTGGATCGCCGCCATGGGTACGCCGTGTGTCGTGGCGATGCCGAGCAAGGTGTCGCCCGGCTGGACGATATACTCAACCGAACTGCCCCCACTGGATGATGGCTCCGCAGGTTCTAGCCCGGAATCTGGAGGTGGGGAGGGCGTGGAAATATCAGAGTGCACAGGCGGGAGGGTAGCGGAGGGTATCGAAAAAGGCGTAGCGATGGTAGCAGCAGGAACCACCGCTGGTGGTGCGTCGTCCACGATCTGGACGCGGCAGCCTGTTGGAACAAGGAGCAAGAGCGTGATCAAGGTCCCAGCGGCGCAAGCGTGCCGTCTGCTCATAACCTGCTGATCCGCCAAGGAGTCGAAAGGGCCAATGCTGGTCACCGGGCAACATCACCACTGTCCGGAATGTCCGCCTCGGTGACCAGCCTGGGTATTCCCTTCATTGTGAGGGGCTCGGGTACACCGGTCCCGCGATGTTGTTATAGTCTCCTCCCCTGATCTCGTGGAGCTCCAATACGCCGCCGCAGGTAGTTTCCGTGTTCACCGAGTCTACCTGTACGTAGACTGGTGCATCACCGGGCAGAGGCCAGGTAACACTGCTCCGATCTGGGTCGTAATATGCATCGCCATCCTGCGTGGTGAGCGTGAGCGTTTGGCCTGGTTCCAGTACGGGCGAGGATCGCCCATCCACACCCCACACCAATCCCTGACTGCCCAACTGCCACCACACCTGGTTGACGCCGGTAGGCGGGGTGTCTGGGTCGATATAGGCGTCCACCCAGAACTCGTCTGTGACTGGCGCATTGCCAATGTTCTCGATGGTCACGGTCACGCCGTGGGTTGAGACGAGGAATTGTCTCACCACCAAATCGGGAGCATTGGCGAGGTCCCTGGTCACCAACGGCAGGTATACCATAGAGCCTCGAACCCCAATGCTTAGCTGATCGCCTATGGGAGCATTCACGACCTGTTGAGCATAGATGTTCACGAACTGGCTGTCGGCGTTCTCGATCAGCAATGCTTGTGTGCCGATCTGCGTCGTAGTCGGCGTGACGGATAGGGTGATCCAGATTGTACGCCGCGCGCCAGGCCCGAGATCCCCCAGCAGCCAGGTGATCGTATCGGCGCTCACCTGTTGCCAGACCGGGTTTGCGGCTACCGGCACCACATCAGCAGGGATGGCGTACGAGACCAGCGTGCTCGCTGCGATGTCGTCGCCAGCGTTCACCAAGGTCCCCTCCACCAGGACATCGCTGGCGACGTTGGCCGGAATGGACTCGCCCGGCGTCCAGCTCCCACTGACGTCTTGCACGATATAGTCTATCGACAACGCGGCACCGTGCGATTCCACCGTTTCGGCGTTGCCGGTGTCGGCCTGGACCTGACCGAAGGAATCGGTGTAGGTGATGACGGGGGCATAATCGGCGATGGCGGTACCACTCCAATCAATGGCTATGTCTGAGCGGGCGATGATGGTGAGGGTACGCGTCAACTCGCCGCTGTCCAGCCAGGGCATAGCCTGGGCGTAATCGGGCAGCGTGAAGGTGATGTCGACGCCATTCACAGAGGTGACTGTATCGGCGGTGATACCCCCGCGGAATGTGTCGTAAAGCGCGGCGGCCGTGTTGCTCCCGGGGTGTGCGTCGTCGTAATTGATGGCGCCCACCAGCGCCACCACTTCGGCAGCGTTGGCGATACGCGCATCCCGTAGCGTGACCCACGGTGGCAGCCGATCCGTCAGCACCAGGTCGGTCGCCGGTCCAAAGACGGTATGCACGGCTCCGGCGGCGTCCTTTATGCCCAACTGCGCTGGCGGAATTCGGAAATCCTCCGGCACGTTGCCGCCGGTCAAGGTGAAGGTGATCGGATGTATCTGGCCGCGTCTCCCAGGGAAACCATCGGCTACCTGAACATCAAAGTAGTAGACGCCTTTCCAGGCATCCGGGATATCCTCTGCGTTGAGGAAGGGAAAGTCAAAGAACAGCGGTTCGATGAACGTTGTCTCGGTATAGGTGCGCAGTGTCACAGAGATACCCGGGGATGCTTCGGGCAGGATACTGATGTTGGTGAACGTCATACCAGAGTTGTTGTTAATCTCCACCCGTACCTGAGTGGTTCCGCCAGGGCTCACTCGGGACCAGAGCAGCTCGCGCTGGTGACGGCCACCCACATAGACGGTGGCGGCTGTGTCCCCAAAGCCGTAGGATTGGATAAACGGATCCTCGGTGAAGAGGCGGGGTTCCCAGGGGTCCTCGACGGCGATAAAATGAAAGACCCTGTCGTCGTACGTCGCCACCCGGACGGGAGCTACACGTTTGCTCACCTGAGCATCGCTGCGCAGGCCCAGGACGGCTTGGACATGGCTATCGAAAACCTCATAGCGGCTGGGCCCGACGGCTTTTTGATGGTAGACAAACCGGGCCCCATCGTTTATTTTCATCACGCCCTCACGGTGAACGGTCGAGGCATCCAGTGTTCCGGTGATGTCGATGACCTCGTATGCTTGGCTGTCCAGTTCTTGCTGGAAGTAGAGATAGGTATAGGCTGGCGTGTCGATCACGTCCGTAAGCACGGTGGCATCGGGTCCCTTGCCCTGCAAGTCGCGGAAACTCCACGACTCTTCCCAGGTGTCGTTGGCCGGGCGCAGAGTGAAACCCAAGCCCTTGAACATTCCCTGGCTTATGAGGGTCTCGTCCTTGCGCAATGGGGGCATCAGGGGGTCAAAGTTGGAGTGTGACTTTACCATCAGTTTCAGGTCGGCCGGAACCCGCGAGGGGTACTCTAGCACGTGATCAGTGCGGTTTCCATCACCGTCCCAGTCCACCTGCATCTCGTAGGTCGTGTTGACCACTGCGTGGTACTCGGGCGGTGGGAACGGCACAATGTCGTAAAAGACGGTGCGGAGGTCCATATGGTGGTGTCGCCCCCAGATATCGTCGTATGTCACGCTGGCTGTGACCGGCGACCGGGGAATGGTGATGGTACCACTCGATAGATATTCGTGATAGGGGATGGGATGGCCGCCGATGTTGGTAAAGACAGAGCCGCCTGACCCGTGGAGAACCACCCCAGAGTCAGTCATCGGGTCGCTGGCGAAGGACACCTGGCGGCCCAGCAGCTCTTGACTAAAGATGCCGTAGCGGACGGCTGGGTCCAGGTAGTCGTAACCCTGCATGTCACCAAAGGTCCAGATCAGAACGACCGCCGGCAGGCGGATCGCCCCGTCGTCGGTGACGCTGATATAGGTTGTGTAGGTGGGCGGAACTGTGACAGCGTTGCCTAACTCATTCGTAAAGGTATACACGGTGACCCCATCCCAGTTGCTCAGGTTGAACACCGCCGAGTTATCCGTCACGCCATCCGGCAGCGGGTAATTGGCGTTGTGGTAGAAAAACACCTCGTTGGCTGCCCATATGGTCTCATCGGTGGTCGTCATAGTGGCGGTGTCCGTGAGAACCGTGGGAATAAGACGCTGATCGTTCACGTCGACAATGGGCGAGAGCAGAGCCACCACGTCTGTGATGACAATGTTGGGTGCAGCGGTCTCTTCCTTGTTCTCCAGCGTCAGGGCGATGTCAAAGTAGTAACCCTCCGCCCACAACGGATAGAGGCCATCCAGCTCGATATCTCGGTCACCGTTGAGCCGCGCGGCCATCTGGGCCCGCACCCACACCGGAGGCCGCGTGACAAAGCGAGGACGGCCTGTCAGCGGGTCGGTGTAGGCCGCCTTGGCTGTGCTCACTATCGCATGACCGCTGGTCATCGTGTCGGTCAGCGTACGCGCCACATACTCAAAGGTTGTGATGCCAGGCGTGATGGCCGCTGTGCGCCACACAATTGTGGTGCCGCCGGGACCCACAACAAAAGCTGTGGGGACTGGGACCACGTCACTCATCTCGACGGTGAAGCTGATCTGGACGGTCTCTGTAACGGTCACGTCCGTCAGGTCTGCGTCCCAATAGTTCCGCAAATCGTTGGTCACGTTCACCGGAACACCAGGCTCGTAGGCCGGAATAACATTGTTGGGTCCAGGGTCGACAAACTCCTCCGGCATAGAGGCAGATAGCGCCTGCTCGGCAGTCCCGGTCAATCCACATCGCTCGCTCATCGCGGTCAACAAAACATCCAGGACCAGGGGATAGGTGGACTGGCGACTGGATGGGTGTGCGTTGGTCAATATGACCTGGCCATCGTTGTGGCGCGCATACAGGATAGCCGGCGTGCCTGGATGGGTGGTGTCGGTGTATGTGGCGACCACAGAAATTCCAGCAGAAACCGACAAGACAGGGTCGTCCAGAACGTAGGTCTCTGGAGCCAACCAGGAGAACGTCAGGGAGCTGCCTGGGTCATCTATGCGGAGGTGGGCCACGTTGTCGAATGGCGCCTCGTCGGTGAGGCGCTCGTCCAAATCCACCGTGCCGGGGGGAACCAGACCGGCTGCTTCTGCCAGGTAGGTCCCATCCCCCTGGGCGTAAAGCGTTCCACCAGCGGCCACCCACTCGGCGATGGCGGTGCGGCCAGCCGTGCCCAGTCTATCGGCCACGTCGCCGGCGTAGCCGATGGTGATGGAAGGCAGCAGAAGCACATCATAGTTTGCCAGCGTACCGGATATGATCGCTGTCTCACTGATCGTATCGAAATAGTCCCCCCACAGATAGACCCGAAACAGGGTCTCGAACGTGGCCTCCTCCCAGGTGACAACCCGGTCAGCATCATCCCGTACCTCGCTGTAGAACACTGCGATACGGACCGGCTGCAAAACGTGGGCGCGGGCCACAGTGTAGCTGCCGTCGGTGGTCACGCTATTGTAGTCCCCAGAGAGACCGTTCAGCCCAATCAGGGTGCCGGGGGGATAGGAGAGAACGTTGGTGGCACCATAGACTGATTCCACAGCGGTCCAGGCCACCGGCTGCCCGTCGTAGACGGCGGTAAAGAGGTCTTGGTAGGCGTGGCGAAGCTGCGATTGATCAACACCCAAGGGGATCAACGTGGCGCCGGTTGGGTACATTGGGCCGCCATCCGCCTGGGCTGATTGAGACGCCCAGCCTAGCGGCACTATAATCACAGATGTTATCAGAAAAGCCACCACCAGCGATAAAACACCGGGGTGGCAATACGTCCGCATACGGTCTGACATAGCCCCTTACCTCCTGCCTACTTGCGAGATTTTGGACTTTTTTAACCTGGCCTTTTCATCATAGCATGTGTCGAGCGGCAGGTCAATAAGACGTTTGTACTAACTCAGGTGCACCAGTTCCTGGTGGAGTTGTTGACTTCTCGGCGGATTCGCCTATACTGATATGTGCGTATGCCTCAACGGCGAGCCGATCCTGCACGTAGCCTTGGCCTTTAGTTTGTTTTGAGTACAGGACCCGCCAACTGGCAGGACTGTCAGTGGCGTGCGGTGTCCTTTGAGACAAGTAAGAGGAGGGTGTGATGCTGAACATCCGTAGACTCGTAATTGGACATTTCGCAGACGAGCTACTGCATACCTACCGGCAGAACTATGGCGTCACCGATCCTCCGTACGGTGCTATCGCGGCGTGGGCAGGGCGCCTGGCCTTGGAGAACATTGCCAATTCGGATATGCTCTACCACAACGTCGAACACACGATTATGGTCACCTCGGTTGGTGAGGCGATTCTACAGGGTAAGCATCTGCTTGAGGGTGGTGTTGCTCCCAGAGATTGGTTCCACTTCAGCGTGGCCCTTCTTTGTCACGACATCGGCTATGTAAAAGGTATTTGCAGGCTTGACAAAGGTGATGTCGTCGCCACCGGGATCAAGGATCAGACAGTCAAGATTCCACCCGGGGGAACCGACGCGGCGCTTACCCCTTACCATCTTGACCGCAGCAAGACCTTTGTCCGCGAGCGCTTTGGTCAGCAGTCGCTGAGGGATATTGATGCCGAGGTGATTGCATCCTTTATCGAAATGACGCGTTTCCCCCCGCCTGATGATGCTGGCTCCCAGGATACCAGTGGCTATCCCGGGTTGACGAGGGCGGCAGACTTTATCGGCCAGCTCGGAGACCCCAACTATCTCAGAAAGATTCCAGCCCTGTTCTACGAGTTCGAGGAGATAGGCGCCAACGATGAGCTTGGGTACAAGACCCCGGGGGATATGCGCAAGAGCTTTGCCAAGTTCTATTGGGACGTCATTAGTCGCTATATCCAGGATGCCCTGCGATACCTCCGTGTCACCCAAGAAGGCAAGCAGTGGATAGCCAACCTCCACTCTCACGTCTTTTCCGTCGAGCACGACGCCGCGTAGCGAACGTGGTGCCATCCATCCATCCCTGGAATAAAGGCGCGTATGAATGATCCCCCCACCCCCGATCTGCTCAGAGTAGCGGTTGTTCAACACGCTCCCGTGTTCCTGAACCTAGAGCAGAGCCTCGATCGAGCGTGTGTGCTGATCGAGCAAGCGGCGGACCAAGGCGCGCGTATCGTTGTTTTCCCCGAGACTTGGCTGCCTGGTTATCCGGTGTGGCTGGATCTGTCGCCCCAGGCCGCGCTGTGGGATCACCCACCTGCCAAGGCACTGTACCGGGTGTTGGTGGAGAATTCTCTCTCTGTGCCCAGCAAGCATTTGGATAAACTGATCGCCGCAGCGCGAAAATCCGACATCTATGTCGTTATGGGCGTTCACGAGCGTCTCGGTGGCAGCCTCTACAATACGACCCTCTATATCCCCAGACATGGGCAAGCGTTTCAATTGCACCGCAAGCTCATCCCCACCTATACCGAGCGGATGGTCTGGGCCCGGGGGGACGGTAGCACGCTGAACGTGCTGGATACTGAATACGGCAATCTGGGCGGCCTGATCTGTTGGGAGCACTGGATGCCGCTGGCGCGGGCCGCTATGCACGCTCAACGTGAGACTATTCACGTTGCCCAGTGGCCGGCGGTGAAGGATCTCCATCAGCTCGCCAGCCGGCACTATGCTTTTGAGGGCCAGTGTTTTGTTATCGCTGCCGGGTGTGTGCTGAACCGGGAGGACGTTATTGAGGGTTTTAACTCCCTGAGCCAACTCACCAACGCCGCTGGCGAGCTCCTGGATATGATTCCTGGCCAGGACGAGGATCTGCTATTGAGAGGGGGAAGTGCAGTGATCGCCCCGGATGCGAATTACGTCGCCGGCCCAGTCTTTGATAGAGCCTGCATCCTGTATGCCGAAATCGATCTGGGGCGTATCACCGAGGGTCACCTGGTCATCGATACCCAGGGCCACTATTCGCGTCCCGACGTTTTTCACCTACAGGTGGACGATCGCCCCCAGATGACGGTCACCTTCGCTTCCGGGCGCGGACGCGAGTCCGGCACCTAACCCCCACCCCAGAGCGACCGGTCTCTTTATCTTTCTGTCACGCTTGTTTTCTGAACGGAACTGGGATCTAGTTCCGTGGCGTCCCAAAATCAGCAAAAAAGTAGTAATCCCACTCTGGCTGGACTACCCCGACGCCCACCTCCGTCAGGTACGTGCTGAGTATGGTGCGCCGATGTGGATCGTTGGGCGGTACTTCGTCCATCCAGATCTCCATTGCCCTGCGAGGGGACTGAACGTGCGCCCAGCACTCCGACCAGCGGGCAGGATCGTATCCGGCCCGTTCCATACGGGTCTTGACGTTTGAGCCATCCGAGCCATAGTGGCTGCCCCAGCCCCGGTCGAGGCAGTCGTTCGCGTGGGCCTGGGCCACTTGGGCAAGTGTCTCGTTGTAAGCCAGTGGCGGCAGGCCGTGCTGGGCGCGAGCCTCGTTTATCAGTCGTGCGATTTCGTATGGCCAGTCCGCTACGTTGGCCGGTGGGGGCACAGCAGGAGCTAACGTGGCTGCGGGCGCGACCGCCGGTTCTGCTGAGGATGACGATAACAACGTAGGGGTGAAGGTCGGAGACGCCGGGGGTGGTGTAGGGGTGCTCGTGGGCGGTGGTGTGTCGGTCGGTGGAGGCGATGTCGGCACCGCAGGGCCTCCCAATGGAATGACCAACTCCTGGCCTGCCCGAATCAGGTCGGCGTCGGCCAGTCCATTGACGGCCTTGATCTCCGCTGCCTTGAGGCCGTAGCCCTGGGCGATACCGACCAGTGTTTCGCCCGCCTTGACCACGTGCACAACCCAGAAACGAGAGGCTTCCTCCCAACCGTCTGCCGAAGGAATGTCCAGCACCTGTCCCACCTGCACCACCACCGAATCGCCCATCCCGTTTTCCAACTGAATCGCTGCCATCGGCACGTCATAGGTCGTGGCAATGCCAAGCAACGTGTCGCCTGGCTGGACTGTGTGCTCGACCAGTGGGCCATCGGCAGGCGCTGGCTGTGCGGGCGTGGGGGGAGAATCCGAGGCCACAGTTGGCGTAGGGGTATAGGGGGATGGTGGCGTGGGCGATAGGGCATCCGTCGGCTGAGGTGAAGGCGTGGCCGGATCCTGCACAATTCCAGCCCTGCACGAGGTCAATAGCCCCAGCAGAAGGCACAAAGCAGCCCAGGCAAAGGGAAAAGCACGTCGTCTTGTCATACCAAGCCCTCGTCATACGAGCTAGTTAATGAGGCTCTGCCATTCTACTCCGGGTGGTCAGAGTGTCAAGAACCATTCACTGGTCCAAGGGTGTCTGCAAGCAGCAGCCCTGTCAGCATCTGACTAATGACACTTACGAGGGGGAAATATGTCCTAAAAAGCCAGCTTGGGGGTTGACAACCGGCATGCAAGTGTGGTATATTAACATCGGTAGCATTACTTGGCAAGCCAGGCTTTCCCTATTGATCATCAAACAACCTGTTAT
>Ga0315553_10001545_pt1 | contig 19025 bp, 14 predicted proteins | sample SalMarSW160140MG_FD_203099 | JGI IMG/M metagenome (GOLD analysis project Ga0315553, IMG submission 203099) | Salt marsh sediment microbial communities from the Plum Island Ecosystem LTER, Massachusetts, United States - Salt Marsh Sediment SW1601-40 ... | reverse complement strand
ATTCAATTTGAATTAACATTCGAATGATATTAACTACATAGAAGATAATTGATGACACAATTAATGCTTTAGCTTTTCTCCAAATTATATCCTTATTAGTGCGTTTATCTTTGGAGTGAGGGGTACAAATGATAATCCCAACGAAAACAGCGATGGCTTGGATACCCGAACAAAATGTTTCGAAATAAATGCTACCTAACGGATCACCATTAACATTACCACTAAGAAAATCAAATTTCCATAGATATTTCCCTGTTACCACAGAGGTAGCATTTACTCCCATGTCAAATAATAAGTTAAGCAAATACACGGTTTGCTTTATTACTATTTCGTGTAACCAATAATTTATTTTTAAATCAAAAAAGAAATATGTCACTAAGGCTATTGTCGGTGTACCTATTAATAGGATAAACAAGGATTTGATTGAAAATACGTACTTTTTGTTTTCAAATTCTATTATTGGTCTTTTTGAATTTTCGGGAATTTGTTCATATACATCTTTGTCGTTATCATATTTATCAATTATAACTAGAGTCATTATTACAAGTAATGGAATCATCACTATCCCAAAATTATATTTGGAATCAGATTCCATTACCGAAATTGAGAATCCAATAACGATGGCAAATAACAAATTCAGGGAGTGCATAATCAACATTCCAATCTTCATTCGATCTTCTATTCTATTGCTCACAAAGTTTAAAATTAAAAGAACTTGAATACAAAAAGAGATAATCAACACTACAAAGATAATGATAGTCACTTCTAGAGACGAAGCAAATAAAAACATACCAAGAAAAAAGCTACCGACAAGTATAAATGATAAAATTAGCCATATTCGAAATTTATTGGTTATCAAGGCTTTCATAGTAATATTGTCCTAAGACTGATGAGTTGAATTTAGAATAAGTTCCTAGTAGACTTAATAAAAAATGTAAAAATTGATGATATTTAAGATTATTTGTTAAATTCATTTTAGTCTTCCTTTAAATAGGCAATTAGAATCAATTGAAAAAGAGAGCGAAATTTTCACAATTAAATACATTCTCGAATCATTTTTAAGAGACTTTGTCCTTTTGTTTCAATTTCTTCTTTAGAACTATTGATTCTAATACCATATGCTGAGCCTAATCCCACATCAGACACCCCAATACTGATATTAATTGCTCTCTCAAGAAGATCATCAGTTTGAGGAAGCATTCCTTTACTATATTTTACTGGGTTTCCTTTGTAAAGGGGGCATTTGAATGGACACCCTTCATCTGTTACTGTCATTTGATTTAAGAAATGTTCCATGTTATTATATACATGCCATCCCGATTTAGCAATAGTGGTGCAGTTTAATTTTTTAGCTAAGTTATTAGCAGAGTTGACATTTGGCATAAAAAATGTTAATAGTGTTCCTAACTCACCATTTTCGTCTAAAATTTGCCGAAACTTTATATCCTCAACATCGGAGAGGATGTTTTTTAAATGTTTCTTATTGCTATGAAGTTTATTTTTAATAAAATCTATTTTTTTTAGTTGCGCTCCCGCTACAGCAGCTGTCAGTTCATTCATTCTAAAATTAAGTCCTAAAACCGTCCTTTTTCCCTGTTCCACTCCTTGTCGTAGTGGTAAGTGGCCTTGGTCGTGAATGGCAAAGGCTCGTTTATATAAATTCTTGTCATTTGTCACAACCATTCCTCCATCACCAGCGGTGATCGTTTTATAAACATTTAAACTGAATGCTCCCATTTGTCCATAAGTGCCTACAGATTTTCCACGAAACGAAGCACCAAAAGCCTGAGCACAATCTTCTATTAAAATAAGGTTGTTATCTTCAGCAATTTTCATTATTTCATCTATATGACCAGGATTTCCTAACATGTGCACTAACATGATTGCTTTAGTTTGTGGAGTGATTTTTCTTTTGATATCTGCAGGATTTAAGGTTAAAGTTTCGTCAACCTCAGCTAAAATAGGAACAGCTCGAGCAAATATAATAGCAGTAATGCTGGCGATAAAAGTATAGCCAGGAACTATTACTTCGTCTCCAGGACCTATTTTTAAAGCCCATAATGCAGTCAATAATGCGGTAGTTCCTGAATTTACCGCCAGAGCAAAATTTACTCCAATATAACTGGCTACTTGTTGCTCCAAGTTCCATACTTTTGCTTTAAAGTTAGGATCAGAATAATCTCCATATCTATATAAGTAACCTGACTCGATAACTTCTAAAAGTGCTTCTTTTTCTTCCTTTCCAATAAGATCCATACCCGGTCCTGGCATTAAAATCTCTTTTTGAATATATTCTGGTTAATAATATAAAATTATTTTAAATTTAGTAAGAAAACGATTCTTTAATATGTTGTTATTAAACGATTATATACAGCAAAATCACCTAAAATTTAAAGGATATCACACCAATTTATCACATAAAAGAATAATTTTTTTTTCAAAGGTTAATTCTTCAAATTGAAAAGCAATAATTATTTAATCAAATTTTTATGAGTGTTTGTTATGGTTGAAAATAATAAAAATGATGAAAAACCGGAAATAAAAGAAGAAGACAAGAAAGAGGAAGAAAAAAAAGAGGAATCTGAGACCAAGACCGACGCTGAAGAGTCAAAAGCAAAATTCACATTTAAATGTACTCGATGCGATAAGTGTTGTTTAGCTCGTGGGCCGATACCGATAACGTTTTGGGATCTTGAATTATGGGCTAGGAATGGTGTTGTTGCGAACTTTTTACCATATATAGAGATATATAGTAAACCAGATGGAGGAATTGATTTGATCCTAAAACCTTTACCACCTCCTCCAAAAGAAGGTGAAGAAGAAAAGCCACGTGACCCATTTGGTGGAGTTCCAATAGAAGATTTACTAGAAGTTAAGTGTCCCCTCTATAACAGAGAGAAAAAAGAATGTTTAGTATATGACAACCGACCTCTAAGTTGCAGAACTTATCCGTTAGAATTTGATGGAAAAAATTTCACTGTTGTCGATGTAGAATGCCCAGGAATAGGTGAAGAAGGGATGACAAAGGAAGAATTAAAGGACATGAGAGACATAGCGAAACAGATGTTTTATGAGCTTACTCGCATGAGGATCGCATTACCTGTTTTAAGTCAATTAATATCTCAGAAAGTAATGATGGATTTAATGAAGCAAAACATGGAAGCGATGTCGAAAATGAGCGATGAAGATCGAACAAAACTCGATGAGATTTTAAAGAAAGGACAAGAACCACAACCAGAATAATTTTCTTTTTTTTATATTATCAGAATTGTACAAATACACATCATATAAGATGGATACTATAACTGTTAAAAATTCTTTAATCAAAATCGTGTTAGGAGATATAACAGATTTAGATACTGATGTTATAGTCAATGCTGCGAATGCTCAACTAATACTCGGTGGTGGAGTAGCGGGTGCGATTAAACGGAAAGGAGGTCCAAAGATTCAAGAAGAATGCAATGAAATTGGGGGGACTTTCGTAGGTGGAGCTGTTATTACAACAGGAGGGAATTTAAAAACTAAACACATTATTCATGCCGTTGGTCCTAGGATGGGTGAGGGTGATGAGGATACTAAACTAACAAATGCTGTTCTAAATAGCCTAAGATTGATGGACGAGCATGGGTTAAAAACTATCTCATTTCCAGCTATATCAACTGGAATTTTTGGATATCCTATCGATAGATGTGCAAATTTATTGATCTCTACTACAAAAAAATATCTTATTGGAGAAACTCAAATAAAAGAAGTTATTTTTTGTTTATACTCAAATCCGGATTACGAAGTTTTCAGAAAGGAGTTAATTTAAATTTAAAACACATCTTTTTTATTAACAATTTTTGTATACTATTTTAGTACAAATTAGTAAAAATGAAGATTTAAAAACTAGAAATAGACTATTTTTTTAACTCCATGTTTAATCACTTAATTTTTATTTTTTTCTTTTTTTTAATAGCAACACTCAATTGAAGAATTACTTTATAATAATTTGTTAATTTTATAGATATCATTTTTAGTAATAATTTTATTAGGTACCAAAAACTTTAAAAAAAAATAATAGAAAAATAAATCTGTAGTAATTTTATAATGGAGGGAAAAAAACCAAACTTTCGCTACATCAAGTTTTTCGAAGAAGTAAGATCTAATGATGTGGGTATTGTTGGAGGAAAAAACTCTTCTTTAGGAGAACTCCTTTCTTTTGGAATCCCAGTACCATTAGGATTTGCTGTTACAGCTGATGCTTATGATTATATTTTAGAAACTAATTATTTTAGGATTAAAAACGAAGAGATAACGTTAAAGAATTACATTAAACGGGATATTGATAGAATTGCAGAGGAACTTAAAAAAGAGGATATAAAATCAATTCAAAAGGTAGATAAATTTTGCGCTGATATCCGGTACGTAATTGAACAAGCAAAAATACCCGATAGTTTGGCAGACGAAATAATAGAAGCATACCATATCTTGGTGGATCGAATCGGTGGTGAAAGCACTTTTGCAATTAGAAGCTCTGCAACTGCGGAAGATTTGCCCGATGCGTCTTTCGCGGGTCAACAAGATACACACTTAAATATTTCTGGAGAAAAACAAATTTTAGAATACATCCTTAAAGACATGGCTTCAATTTTCACAACTAGAGCTACGATGTACAGAGAAAGAGCTGGTTTCGATCACTTTACTGTTAAATTAAGTGTAGGCGTGCAAGAGATTGCTGGAGGGTTAAGAGGCGTAAAATCCTCCGGTGTTATGTTTACTGAAGATCCAGATTCGGGAAATCCAAATGTAGTTGTGATTAGGGGGACATGGGGCTTAGGAGAACTCATCGTACAAGGTGTCGAAGCAGGTGACGAATTCATCGTTTTTAAACACGGTCCAAAGCTAAAGGTTATCAGTAGAATTTTGGTAAAAAAAGAACAGATGATGATTTTTGATACTGAAAAAGGAGGTACTATAACTCTTCCTGTTGAACAAGATAGGCAGAAGCAGTTTTGCTTAAGCGAAGATGAGATTAGAGTTTTAGCAGAATATGCTATCAAAATACGAGAACACTACGATCGACGTATGGATATCGAATGGGCTCTAGGATACGACGGTAAAATTTACATCGTTCAAGCTCGACCTGAAACTGTTCATTCACAGAAAGGTGATACAGAAGAAATCTTTTATCTATTAGAAGATCCTCTAACTTTAACTAATGATGGCTTCTTCATTGAGAATAAAGGAACAGCGATAGGACGTAGAATCGGATATGGAAAAATTAAAATAATTGAATCTATCAACGATGCTTATTTATTAGAAGAAGGAGATATTCTAGTTACGGAAGAAACAAATCCCGATTGGACCTCTTATATGCAAAATTTAGGTGGAGTTATTACTGAACGAGGAGGACCTACTTGCCATGCTGCTATTGTCTCTCGCGAATTAAACATTGCTTCCATAGTCGGGGCGGATAATATTATTGAAATCATGAAAGAAAAACAAAGAGATGGTCTTATAAACATCACTATTGATTGTAGTGAAGGGAAACCGCGGATCTGGCTGAAAGATGTAGAATATGATTTTGATTCTATCGAATTTGCACAACTACCAAGTACGAAGACTCAAGTTCTGGTAAATCTAGGAATTCCCAAAGGTGCTTTATCTTCAGGCAAATATCCCGATGGTACAGGTTTAGCCAGGTTAGAATTTATTATAAACGATGAGATTCGTATTCATCCTAACGCTCTGATCGAGTTTGATTCACTAGTTATGAGGTATGGAGTTCTTTTAGAACATAGAAAAAAAATAGAAAACATCAAGAAAAGTGATCTCTACCACAAGGATCCATTTAATAAAGAAATACTGAAATTGAAGGAAACTCTTGATATGATTAGGGAAATTACGACGGGTTACGAAGACAAAGAAGAATTTTATGTAGAAAAGCTAGCGGAAGGAATTGCCACTATTGCAGCCGGAGTCTGGAAGAAATTACCAAATGGGGAGTTGGCTGAATGTGTAGTTCGTCTTTCAGATTTTAAGACTAATGAGTACGCAAATCTAATTGGTGGATGGATATATGAAGGAGAAGAGAATAATCCAATGCTTGGATTTAGAGGGTGTTCACGCTATGTTCATGAAGATTTCCAAGAAGCTTTTATTTTAGAATTGAAAGCAATTAAAAAAGCAAGAGAATGGGGATTAATTAATATAATTCCAATGCTTCCATTTTGTAGGAGTCCTCAAGAAGCGAAAAAGATTATTGAAATAATGGAAAACGAAGGATTAGTTAGAGGTCAGGATGGTCTTAAGGTCTATGTTATGGCAGAGATTCCTTCGAATATAATATGTGCAGATATATTCTGCGAATACTTCGACGGATTCAGTATCGGAAGCAATGATCTTACCCAATTAACATATGGTGTAGGTAGAGACAACGAAAAAATGATCCCCCTGATGAATAATTACGATTATAACACAAATAGTGAATCAATTCGGAGATCTGTAAGTCACTTGATTAAAACTGCCCATGAACGGAATAGAAAAGTCGGCATTTGCGGTCAAGCTCCTAGCGATGATCCAGAATTTCTAAGATTTTTGGTTAGGGAAGGTATCGATTCTATTTCACTTAACTTTGACACATTTGCGCGAGGACGAATAAATACTTGGCGAACAGAGATTATTGAAACTAAATTACCAGAAGAGAATCGAGCGAACACATATCAGTTTTTGGACAAATGTGATAATCTAATTGAAAAAATAAGAATCCCTCGAGGTAAATTAAGAAATATGGTAAGAAAGCAAAGAAAAGAGGTTGAACCGAAGTTAATAGAAACTACTGATAGATTTAATAATATTTTCTTAGAGATATCTGGAGTATCTTATAATTTCGTTAAAGACTTGAACCAAGTTGGGGGTTCAGCGTTTAGAGAAATATACGATAAATATTATAATCAGCTAACTACTTTCGGGGAAGAAATTCCAGAATTAATGAAAAAAATCCGTGAATTTGGAATTTTCTAGTTTTTTTCATTATTACATCACTATTACTCTATATGTATTAGAAAATCAAAAAAATTAAATCTTAATTAATATTCAAAAAGATCAAGCAATAGAGTATTTTATTAGTATTTTTTTTAGATTAAATTCAAAAGTGAGATGGTTATGCCGAGGGGGCCAGAATTTACTGAGGAGATTTTGGACGCATTTTCAAAAGTTGATTATTTACTTAATGGAATGATTAATGATCGAGGCGTTCCAAGAAATATAAAGCGTGTTGCTTTAAAAGGAATCGAGGAATTAAAGCGTGAAGATGATTCTCCCGCAGTTCTTGCCAGTAGTGTGATGTATATGATTACGGACTTATCTCAAGATGCAAATATTCCATTTCATTCGCGAACGACTATTTATCGGATAATTTCACTCTTAGAAAATATAAAAGATTAAATTGTATTATTTTATTTCCTTCTTATCTGTATTTCAGGTATAAATTTAAGTTCCATACAAACGGTCCTTTATTGGGAAGGTGGTCTAGCTTGGAATGATACTGAAACCTATGAGTTTCAGCATTAATCTCGGTTCGGAACTGAGAGGTCGGGGGTTCAAATCCCCCCTTTCCCATTTTACTGAAGGAATATTAATATCAAGCCATTAATTTTAACTTTTTCAATCTAAAAAGCGTTAATATTTATAATTTTAGTCAATAATTATATTAAAGAACTTTTTACTCTTTTGTTAATAGTAATATCGCCTTACTATGAAAGCAAAACTAATAAAAGGAATATTATACACTGAATTGGACGATGAACTTGGACCAAATCCATTTGTATGGTTAGGGGATATGTCCCCATTAAGTAGACTTCATATTAGTGTTAAAACAATTACAGTCCTATCAGGAGAGAGTGGTCTTATTCCAAACTCGTTAGTTATTATTCCATTTCCTTCTTTGAATTTAAAGGGTTTGATAAAATATTTACAATGGAATGAAGAATCGAAGCGAGGCGGAATTGGACAAGGAGCAATCACCTTGTTATTTAAGGAATCTGACGACGTTATCTTTTATAAATATTTGAATTATTTCAGTGCTCCATTTGAAGAAGTGGCTGAAAAAATAACACATTTGCAGAAATCAAATGCTCCAAGAGAGAACCATATAGATGTTTTAAATGAGCTTTTCCTTACTATTGACCAATCCTTAACCGAGTTTAAAAATAACGAAATTGCTGAGGAGAATGCTAAAGCTTTTCCTAATCAAAAAATAAAAGAAGCCAATTTAATTAATTATAAATTTAAAATCATTATTTGTGGCGACCCTTCTGTCGGGAAATCCTCATTAATATTAAGATTTACCAATAACGCGTTTCGGAGGCATTATATCCCTACACTTGGCGTTCACGTTTCGGATAAGATATTTCAAGTTAAAGATTCTTATGTACAATTGGTATTATGGGATATCGCCGGGCAGCAGAAGTTTCAAAATATGAGGCAGCAATTTTATTTAGGATCTGATGGTTTATTCCTCATATTTGATTTATCAGAACCAAGCTCATTAGAAAGCGTTTCAAATTGGTATTATGATATACACAACCAACTAACAGATAGACCCGCTTTAACAGGTTATGTTATTGGGAATAAAAAAGATATTGTCCAATCTTTCGGGAGCATATCTGAAAAAGGGTCTGATATTGCGAGTTATCTTAATTTAGGATACATTGAAACCAGCGCTTTAACTGGTGAAAATGTTGAATATGCCTTTTATACTATAGCGGAATCACTTTATAACTCATTACAATAATTCTTAAAAGTGTTCATATAACGAATTTTATACAATAAAAAACTTCTTATCTTTTATAATACATAACTTTCGATAGCTCTATTAATAGCATCTATCAATTCAGCTATAGTAAAAATTTTGTCTATAAATAAAAACGCTCCAATGGATAAAGCTTCTTCTTTAACGCTAGTGTCGGCAGTTATAAATATAATTTTTACCCTATTATCCATTTGTAATATTATCTTTGACGCTTCAATCCCACTCATTTCGGGCATTCGCTGGTCCATTAAAATAATTTTAGGCTTGTTTGGAAACAATTTGAACATGGAAATTGCTTCTATTCCGTTGTTGGCAATACCTGCCACTTTAAAACCGTTAAAAGTTAGAATTTGCTTGTAAAAGATTTGAAGCGAAGGTTCGTCGTCAACGATAAATATATCCTCTATTTTAATCAACCTCAGGAATAAATAATACGATGTTACTTCCTTTTGAACGGTCTCCCTTAACTCTATCTTCGACCCATATCTTTCCGTTATAAGTTTCGATGATTCTTCGCACTAGCGACAACCCTAAGCCCATTCCAAGAACGCTTTCGTCGTTGTACCCTCTTTTAAAGATTATATCTTTCATAGAATCTGCAACTCCCAAACCGTTATCCAGAAATTCCATTTTAACGTAATTTACGCCGTTTTGTTGCTCTCTTGTAATTTTAACGATAATATTTATTATTAAATTTATGTTATATTTTATTGCGTTAATTAAAAGGTTTTCAAACACATCCTCTAAATAATCGTTGGCTTCGATAAAAAATTTTTCTCCAATAGAATCGACTCGAATGGCTAGATTTTTATCTTTATTAGATTCCTTCACGATTAAAATAATATTTTTTAAAACATTAAGAATTTCAATTTTGTTTAAATTTTGTTCTACTTCTTCGAGTTGTGAGAGTTTTCGCACATTAGAAACTAGTTTTGACCCTCTAATGACTTGGTCTTCAATAATTCTAGCATTTATTTTTAAATTTTCGAGTTTCTCTGGATTAGTGAGAATTAATTGGTTAATTTGCATCCCAGACAAAATACTTTGTAATATATTATTAATGTCGTGAGCGAATAAATCTTTATAGAACTCTGCCCGATTGTAAGCTTCTCTATATCTCTTTTCAGATTCCCGCAATGCCATTTCAGCTTGCTTACGCTTTGTAATGTTCATAATAATTTCAATTACTTTTTCTGTGTTTCTATCTGAATCGAGATATGGTGCTGAAAATAACTCATAACTATTTCCATCAACACCGGTTAATTCCAAAGACTCGATTGCATTATTTTTTAATGCCTTAATCATAGGGCAGAAATCACAAGGAGCTTTTAACCCCATATAATTTTCATAGCATAGTTTTCCAGTAATATCACCAAACTTTTCTTTTAAAACTTGATTTTGAAACAAAACCTTGTAATCTTTAGTAACAATATCAATACCGATTCCTACTGATGTAATTCCATCCATTAAATATCGAGATTTTAACTCAGATTCTTTTAATTTTTCCTCTATTTTTTTACGCTCTGTAATATCCAAAAGAGATGCTACGCTTCTTTTAGTCTCAGGGATCATATCGATAACTATTAATATGTCTCGAATGTTACCTTCTTTATTGACAAAACGAAATTCATACTTTTTTTGAGTAGAGTCTGGATCTTTTCTCCGGTTGTAATGAAGTTTTTTCATCCTTTCCAAATCTTCTTCGACAACAAAATCTGTCCATTTTTCTTTCCATTCGATCTCTTCTCTTGAGATCCCAGAAAGTTCTTCAAACTGCTTATTTACAAGTGAGATCGTTGTATCCTCCTCTATTATAACTGTGGCAGTTCCAGTATTTTCGAAAATAGTTCTATATTCTTCCTCAGATTTCAAAACACTTTGCTTTAGCTTTAAAGTCAATGCTTTTAATTCTTTTTCAGACTTTTTCAATATTTCTAAGGCTTCTTTTTTTTCCGTAATGTCTTCTATATGAACAATAACTAAATTTGGGGGGATGAAACCATACTTTATAGATAGAAATCTTTCCTCTCCCGTAGATTCGGAACCATATTCATTTTCTCTGAAAATACTAATCTGATTGCTAGCGCAGCGATTTAATTCTTTTAAGATTTTTGGTTGATTCTTATACATTTCTGAAGCTTTTCTACCTATATGATTCTTCATCATTCCTTTAGTTAATTTATCTGCAGCATCGTTATAATCAATTAAAATTAAATCATTTTCAATTTTTTGCCATAGATATGTAGGAATAGGGATGCCTTTAAACAACGCTTTAAAATTTATTTTTGAGATTTTCTTTTTATTTACGATTTTTTTTCACTTTATATTAATTTTACACTCAAAATAGTTCTTTTTCATCAAAATGTTCTTTAATTTTTCTCAAAAGGGTAATAATGTAGTTTTAGTATTACATATAAGGCGAAAAAACTTGTATTTAAATATTATTGAATTTCTTTTTGCATACAAATTAACTAGAAAAGTATTATTCGTGAAAGATTAATTTCACGAAATAAATTGTCATTTTTAATTTCAGTCTAAATTCATGAATTTTTATGTTATCTTTAACTTTATAAAGAGGAAGCCTTTTTTTCACATTCTAAAATTCTTGATTTTATTATGCCGATTTCCGGCATTCCTCCATTATGATTTCAGAGATTATAATAACTAAATCAAAAACCAGTATTATAATGTGGAAATCTCATTTCGATTTCATCTTAGATAAATAGAAATTAAGCATTTTTTTAAATACACTCCAAACTTAATATTATAATTGTACAAATAAGATCTCTCAAAGATCAAAAAAGTGATATTTATGAATGTTAATGAAAATAAAATTAAAAAAAGAGAGAATCGTGATGTAATTTATCTAAGAAATTATTCCAAAGCGATATTTTTTTTCCCGTTGTTCCTTACATCATTAATTTTATGGATAATAGAAGCATTTTTAGGCGTACCGGGAAAGCCTTTAGCTGGACTGGGATTTGTATGGACCTTAATATTCATTATTAATTTACTCGCAATTTCGTTTGATTTTTCCTCAATAAAGTTAGTTATAATTGCTTTAATTATAGTTATTGCAATTCTTCTGCTGGTTTTTCTTGTATTACCTGCATCATTAACTATGATTATAGAGGAATTTCAAAACTTTGAATTTAATATTGGAATGACAATTGAATTTTATATGATAATGTCAATAAGTTTTGCCGTAATTTTAGCCATTGCATTTATTGGAGCAAGATTTGATTATTGGCGATTGGAACGAAATGAGATTTACCATAAAAGAGGTATTGTCGTCAAATCCGAAAGATATCCAACTCAAGGATTAAGAATTTTAAAAACTATTCCTGATATAATAGAATTTGTCTTATTAAGAGCAGGATCTATAACATTAATTCTTGGAGAAAATGATATTGCTCATTTAAGCACGATACTCAATGTTAATAAGAAATCAAATGAGATAGATAAACTTTTAAGCGAATTGGATGTAAAAGTCGAAAAACCTGGTGCTTGAAAAATAAATGACTAATTAAAATTTAATAGATTTTTTTTATCTTCATTATAAATAGTATCTATGCTCCTGAATATTATGCTTTAAATTGATGAAAAATGAAAAAAAATAAGTTTTACAAAAAAAAAAAGCATTTAATTTTAATAATCCCATTAATTTTTTATACAATTTGTTTAATATTTCTATATTCAAGCAGGGTAGAAAGTTATGTTTATTATGAAAGATTACAATTTCAGTCTTCTGGAGCTACTATTTATGCCAACTTATATTATCCTAATCATAAATTAACTTTTCAAGAAACAAGTCCTCTAATTATTTATGCCCATGGATTCGGAAGTCAAAAAGACTTAGATCCTCGCATCCCAAATGAATTTACAAAAAGAGGTTTTTATGTGGCATCAATTGATTATAGAGGTAATGGAGAGAGCTCTGGACATATATTAGATATTAATTATCAAAATTATGGAAATAGAACAAATGTCCCTGCGATTGCCCAAGATTGTTCAAAATTATTAGATTTGATAGAATCTTTACCCGTTTATGAGAAAATAAATTCTTCACAAATTGGGTTGGTTGGTCATTCACTAGGAGGGATGATTGTTTTGATGAATGGTGCTTTAGATGATCGTTTTGTAGCAACAGTGACATGGGCTGGTTTAGTAAATTTTTCAGCAAGCTTCTTTGGAATTAATAATGACCATCCATTTATGAATTATATTCCTGCTAAAATAATTAATAACACAAATCCGAGAAATATACTTGGAATTCAATCAATTTATGATGAAATCGTACCTTATAAACAAAATGCCTTAATTCTTCAAAAATTAACCAATTGTACATTAGTAAACATAACTCAAAATTTATTTTTAGGCGCACATTATCTTTTTACTGATACGGTTTTAATTCGTACAATAAATTGGTTTGAAATTACTTTTTTTACCTCAGATATAATCAATGGTCCAATACATCTCTCTTATAAATTAACTTTAATATTACTAGGTTTAAGTTTAATAGGGTTATTTTTAACAACCTTGTCAATTATGATCTTCATTTTAAAATATTTTCATATAGAAGATAAAATTAAATGTGGTGTAAAATCTTTATCATCCGAAAAAATTGAAAGACGCACAATGTTAAACCCTTTTAAGCAAACTTTAAAGGTCCTTTTCTATTTTATAAGTTTTTTAGGAATCTGGCTTGTTTTTTTTCTATTATTAGGAATAACTAGTCTTATATTAACACCTATTATTATGATTATAATATATCTTGTAACTATTTTAATTAAATATTATATTAGTTCAGAGAAAGTTGGAGAAAGGCTAAGTTTATATATTGAATTGCAACTAAAAAAGGAAATTAAATCACAATTTCATAAGAATGTTTTATTTTATTCATTTTTATCAACAATAATTTTTTTAGCATTATATATAAGCTTTTCAATTTCTTATCCATTTGCTTTTTTTTCGCCTATAAATATCCTGGATTTTATAATTGCTTATACTGTTTACCCATTTTATTTAACAATAGAATTATTTTATAGAAAAATAATTTATCCTTCATTATATTTCATTAAATCTACATTTAAGAAAACCTTGATAACTAGCGCATTATCAGTTATTAATATTTTCATATTAATGGTTTTATCTTATCCTATACTTATAATTAATTCAATTTTGGTTAGTTTTTTAATCTTTTTAGCGGTAATGATTATGAATTCATTAATATATGAAAAAACAAATAAATTTAGTTCAGTATTGATAAATTCTTTCATAATTATTCAAATATTTTTCGGATCTGCTGTTTCTACTATTTTAGGAATAGGATCCTTGATCCATTTAATCACATTATAAGAAATTTTTATATAAAAAGATTTAAAAATAAAAAGAACAGTATAATTTTATTCAAAAATATTTCATAAAATTGTTTAAAATGAGAATTCAGTGTTAGATAAAAATTTAATTGATGAGAATGATATAAAAACTAAAGAGAAATTATTTCATTACATAGAAATATTCAGCTTCCCGAGATTAGCAGGATCTGAAGGTGAGAAATCAGCTGTAAAGTTAACAGTAGAAACATTTGAAAAAATAGGTTTCAATGAAAATGAAATTCAAAAACAAGAATTTGAATTTTCGACTTTTTATTCAGAAGAATTAGTAAAAATAATTGCATTTATGAGCCTTATTCTTATCGCGATACTCCTATTTATTAAGTATCTTTTTCCTGTTTTAGTTATTTTTACAATAATCGGTATTATAATAATTTTTCTCTCGATGGTTAAAGTCTTAAAACACCCCGAATTAAAAGGATTTTGGGAAAATTTTTTTGGTAAAAAGGTATCTGCTACTAATGTTTTTGTCAAAGTTCCAGCAAAAAAAATTCCATTTGAAAGTGCAAATAATATAATTATTTCAGCACATTTAGACTCTAAATCCCAAACAGTGAAAACTATATGGAGAGTTATTTTTTTCGTGATATGGGAAATTGGAGGAATTACTTTACTGATTTTTTTTACATTATTCCTAATTGACTATTATTTTGGCACATTTAAAATCATTCTTATCGTTCTAGAAAGCTGTATAATTGTAGTATCGTCTTTAATAATTTTTTCAATATTTATGATTATTATAATTAAAACAGGAAATAAATCTAGAGGTGCTTTAGATAATGCTTCAGGAATGGCATTAGTTTTTGAACTGAGTTCAATTTTTAGAATTACTCCTTTGAATAATTTTAATCTATGGTTTTGTCAATTTTCAGCCGAGGAAATAGGAACTATGGGTTCTAGAATTTTCGTAGATGAATATGAAGATTTTTTTAATAAAGAAAAGTCATATCATATTAATTTTGATATGGTTTCATCTATAAATAATAAAAGAAACATAGTTGAATTTATTAAATCCTATGGCTTTTTAATTCCCAAAAGTGCGTCTCATTTATTGCTTTCTTACATCCATAAATCTGCTGATGAACAAAAAATTAAGATTTACGGTCATCGAGTATTAAGTGGAGCTCACACAGATTCAATTCCATTCCATTTGAGAAAATATGATTCGATTGATATAACCACATTATCTGCTGCAAAATATTCTCATAGCAAAAATGACACCCCAGATAAAATCAATTCTCAAGTTTTATTAGAAACTGGTAAAATAGTTCGAAGATTAATCTCAATGCTCGATGATAATTTATTAATGTGATTTAGATGTCATGAAAAAAGATAGGATAACATAATTTTCATGAAATAATTATAATCTTTGATTTAGAATTCATCAATTTACTCAAGAAACTTAGTTTGAAGGCGATAATCCAATTAATTTTTTAAACTCAGGTGGTTCATTTCCCTCGTCAATTGCGGCTATTTTAAAGTCTACGCCATATTCATCTCTGATTTCGGGTGCTTTTTGTGTCGCAATGAATTTTTTTCTAATACTTGCTTTCTCTCCTTGCCAAATCCATATCTCTTTTTCTTTAGGATCGACGATTATGAAAATAAAGAATGTATCTAAAGCCGTGTATATGGGGGCATCTAATAAGTCTATTTCGTCAAAATTTTCCTCTTCTTCATTAATTATAAACACTAAAAACTGGTCTTCTAATACGCTCATATTATTTCGCCTGAATAAAGTATACAAAAAAGTATAAATAATTATTATGCAATTCTTTTTTTTAAACTTTATTGTATGATTGAAAATTTTGAGAAGTTATTCAATCTCAAATAATGATAAAAATTTCCAGTTTGTTCAAATAATACGCTAAGAGCCAGATGAAAGCAGTGTGAAAGATAGCTAATGGGAAGAGAATTATACTAGGTGTATCGAAGGGAAATATCGTATAAATCGTGTAAGCAATCAACATATGAATTAAATAAAGGATAAACGCATTCTTCCCCATAACGCTGAATATCCTCTCTTTTTTAATGAAATTATAATTTATTCCCCTTTCTTCAAATATAAAATATAAAAGATAGTAAAATATTGACGCCACTCCCACGCTAATTAAAATATAGGGCACCGAAATATAGGGTCTACTTATTTCCCAAATGAAACCAGATCCAATCCCAATTAGTAGACAAATAAACCCTCCATACAAGAAATAGCGCTTTACATATTCTTTACCCTTCCCTAAACCCTCTGCTAAAAACGAAGATAAAATAAGCATGGAACCCCATGAAAATCCTCCTAAAATTCCGCCTTCTATCGATTCGTAAATTATTACGCTTGCAGGTGTAAGAAGAATTAACTGATGTAAAACCATAAAGATTATGGCGAACAATAGCTTCACAAATGGTTTTAATTCGATTAGAGGTAATATCATTAATCCTGAAAACCCTAAAACTTGAAGAGTACCCCATCGGAAGTAAAACCCGTTGAGATCGATATAAATAGTTAATAGTAGACCTATTCCAATGAAAATTAAAAATCGGCGGACAAATCTTAATGATGCTCTTTTCTTCCCAACTTTTTCAACACGCCGTTTATATGAGATATTCATATTAAGCGCCAGCATAAATACAAAAAAAGGTGCCACCAAATCAGCATATGTTAATCCAAAATCCCCAGCGTGTTTAGTCCAAGCTGGAAAATCATCATAAGGATGAATAGTGTTAAGAAAAACCATTAGAAAGATTGTTAACCCTTTAAATACATCTATACTTAAAATTCTTCTATTTTGATTAGCAAGAGTATCTTCCTCTTTAGTCATATCTCTGCGAAATTATAATTCAATTAAAAATTAAAAGAGAAAATTTAATCAAAAGTTTTATTCCAATTATTCATCAGAACCGTACTTATAAAGTAATTCTTGCGTTCCTTCGATACTGGGAATTAATAATGGATGACAACCAGCTTTTAGAACTTCAGCATAAATAACTTAAAAAAGGCCTTCAGCCATTGCTGGTCCTACTACAGCCATGCGTTGACCTTTTTTGACACCCACGGTATAATTTACTGCTAGTTTAGCTAATTTTTCGTAAAATTCACTTACCTTAACTTTTTAAAATTCTTGAAACTTTAAAAATCATCCTCCAGTTGAATCATTTATATTATGCATTTCTTTTTTTATTGATTTAACTTTAAAATACAGGGATAATCAATCCAAATATTTAAAGAAATTCTATTCTTTAATAAAACAAAAATATAGAGATTAAAATCATGCCGATTGTTGGAATAGATTATGAAAAATGTAATGGATGTCGATTATGTATTAAAGAATGTCCCATACATTTTTTCATAGATGAATCAAATAATAAAATTTTTTTTGAGGATATTGACAATTCATGTAGTTTGTGTGGACACTGTATCGCAGTCTGTCCACAAGATGCAATAATTTATGAGGATTTTGGAGATGAGGCATTCACATTTGATGGGATTGAAAATCTAGATAGAATTATACCATATGATAACCTGTATAAATTTCTAAGAGCTCACCGTTCGATAAGACAATACAAAAAAAAAGAAGTACCGAAAGACACTTTGAAAAAAGTCCTAGGTCTTATGCAATATGCTCCAACAGGCAGCAACCTAAGATATGAAAAATACGTAGTTGTGTCAGATCGAGAAAAGTTAAAGAGCTTATCAGATATGGTAATTGACACATTGTTAAATACACTCGGAATGAGAGCACAATATGAGAAATCTTTTGAAGCTCGGAAAAAGCATTATGATATTCCCCTATTCCATGACGCCCCTCATGTAATATTTGTGTCTTCGCTGCTGGATATGCAACTTGCGGATCATAACATTGGTATCATTATCACTTACGGTAGACTCGCAGCGCAATCCTTAGGCTTAGGTACTTGTTGGAACGGTTATATTCAAATCGCATCTCAACATAACAAGAATATAATGAAACTAGCTAGTGTTAGAGGAAAACATATGGGAGCTTTCACCATTGGTTATCCTAACATAACCTTCAAACGAGCTCCTCCTCGCTCACGAAAACCGGTAAAAGGATTGGATTTAGATTAATAATAATTTTCAGAAAATATTTTTTTATATTACACCATATAATTGATAGTCATTTATAGAATCGTTCTGAAGAATTAATTAGTACGTGAATTGCAGATTCAGAAACATAGTAATCATTGAATAAAAAGACTTGATAAATATAATCTAATCCGTAGTAGGTATCTGCGTAGTAAAACTGAGCGTTAAATATTAAGTGATAATTGCTTTGAAATCTACTATCTACTTTAATATAGTCAAAATACTCATCATTCAATATAAGACAATATAAGAAAGGTAATATTTTGATCTAAAATGTAATCAACATCTTCAGGGTTCTAATATAGGTGCAAATCTTGTAAACTATTTGGAAATATATCTATTGTGCGGATATCAGAATAAAAAGGAATAGCTCCAGCATCCCAAGCGGCAAGAGATGCGCTTTCTGATGAATTCTCGTTAATTTACTTTCTTAAAATAATATATACGCAACTAATCCTAACATAATGGTAGAAATTTATAGTAAAGCAGCTAAATTTATGAAAGAATAGGGAGTAAATCCATAAAAAAATAAAGCTGGGTGTGCACGATGTGGTGGCGATTCAGCAATTAAAGAAGCGTATATTAGTATATCACATTAAAAGAAAATAAAACAGTAGCAAAGGATTTTAAACTCTAAAACCTTTTGAACTATAGTTTGTTCCATTTAATTCTGCATCTAATTTTGTAATTTTATTTATTCAAATATTGTATTTAACAATATCGGGTATATACCACA
>Ga0315553_10001544_pt1 | contig 19032 bp, 14 predicted proteins | sample SalMarSW160140MG_FD_203099 | JGI IMG/M metagenome (GOLD analysis project Ga0315553, IMG submission 203099) | Salt marsh sediment microbial communities from the Plum Island Ecosystem LTER, Massachusetts, United States - Salt Marsh Sediment SW1601-40 ... | reverse complement strand
CAATATTAGTGTCGGGCAAGCAGTATGGGTACCCTTTGGCTCCAGGGTTATTCAGGGGATTGTGCTCCGATTATCAGACGAGCCATCGGTTGAAGAAACTAAGGAAATAGCTGGCATTGCTGGCGATCTTCCTTTGCTTTCCCCGACGCAAATAAAGCTTGCCCAGTGGATAAGCGAACGCTATTTTGCCCCCCTTTTCGACGCCCTGGCTTTAATGCTGCCTCCGGGATTTGAGAGGCGGGCTAATACCTGCTTTCAGCTAATAGATTCCCGGGTAGATTTATCATCTCTAACCCCGGAGCAAGGGCAAATCCTTAATATTATGAGAGGGGAAAAGAAAATAGGCTTGCCTGAGCTGGAAGAAGCAATCGGCAAAAGAAAAGCTAGGCAAATCACCGACCAGTTGCTAGGCCGTCAGTTAATTACAAAAACTCTGGAATTGGAAAAGGCAAAGATAAAGCCCAAAATGCTTCCTTATATTAAGCTAATAGCGGACAGAGAAGAAATTGAAATGGCGAAGGCTCGCCTGGATAAGTCTAGAGCATATAAACAAGCAGAGCTCTTAGAATTTCTGACCGGGCAGACTCAACCTATTTCAATTAGCGAACTGAGGAAACGTCTCAATTGTTCTCCTGCCACTATCAAAGCCCTGGAGAGTCGCCATTTGGTCTCAGTGGAAAGGCTCAGGGTGAGACGTGACCCCTTATCTCACCTCAGCTTCAAAACTTCTCCGCCTCCGGTTCTCACTTCATCTCAACAAGCTGTCTGGGAATCGATCCAAGATATCATTGTGAGGGAGGCAAGACAATCCGGCAGTCCTCCGGTTTTCCTCCTTTTCGGCGTTACCGGCAGCGGCAAGACTGAGATTTACCTGCGGGTCTTAGCCCAGGTTATTGCCGTTGGTAAGCAAGGAATTTGCCTTATTCCTGAAATCTCTCTGACCCAACAAACAGTAGAGAGATTTGCTAATCGCTTCCCCGGGCGTGTGGCAGTATTGCACAGTGGCCTTTCCCCGGGAGAACAGTTCGACGAATGGCAGTGGATAATGGAGGGAAACTGCGATGTTGTCGTCGGACCGAGGAGCGCCTTATTTGCGCCCCTCTCCAGCCTCGGTCTTATCATTATTGATGAAGAGCATGAATGGACATACAAACAAGAGGATAAGTCGCCTCGCTATCATGCCCGCGACGTGGCCATTAGATTGGCCCAACTCAGTGATGCTGTTGTCATCCTGGGCAGTGCTACCCCTGATATCGGCAGTTTCCATAAGGCAAAGCAAGGCGTATATCAGCTTATAGAGCTAAAGGAAAGAATTACTCCTCGTGGTTATTCCCCTCTCCCTGAAGTAAAAATAGTGGATTTAAGGGAAGAACTTAAAGCCGGAAACACAAGCTTGTTCAGTCGTTCCTTATTAGCTGCCATGAAAGAGACCTTGGCGCAGGGCGAACAGATAGTTCTTTTCCTTAACCGTCGGGGCACAGCTACCTTTGTTCGATGTCGTAACTGCGGCTTTGTCTTTCGCTGCCCACGCTGCTCCATAGCCCTTACTTACCATTCAGTGGAGAAAAGGCTAATTTGCCATCGCTGTCGTTATTCTATCCCGGTACCCCAGAGCTGTCCCCGGTGTTCTCGGCGCAATCTCAGGTTGCTGGGCATCGGCACACAGAGGGTAGAAGAAGAGATAAGGCATTTCTTTCCTGAAGCAAGATTGCTTCGTTGGGACAAGGATGTGATTACCAGGAGATATGCTCATGAGGAGTTGCTAAAGAATTTTCGTGACCACAAGGCAGATGTGCTTATTGGCACCCAGATGATAGCCAAAGGATTAGACCTGCCTCAAGTGACCCTGGCCGGGGTAATCAGTGCCGATACCGGCCTTAATTTTCCTGATTTCCGAAGTAGCGAGCGCACTTTTCAACTCCTGTGTCAGGTAGCTGGCAGGGCCGGGCGTGGGGTTAAAGCGGGAAAGGTTATCATCCAGACTTACTCCCCCGATAACTACGCTATTGAAGCTGCTGCCAGGCATGATTATCCTGGGTTTTATTATAAAGAAATAGATTATCGCCGCCGATACAATTATCCCCCTTTTAGCCGATTAGTCCGCTTAGTTTATAGCCACACCGATGAGGAGTTATGTCGCCGTGAGGCAGAGAGGGTGTATCGTCTGATTCTTGAGGAAAAGGCAAGAGAGGACATGATTGATTTCAATATAATTGGTCCTGTGCCCGCTTTTGCCTTCAGAGCCAGGGGCAGGTATCGCTGGCAACTCTACCTCCGTGGCCCTGACTCAACCCGGATGTTATCCCGGCTCACTTTGCCGCGGGGCTGGACTATAGATGTCGACCCCGTAGGGATGGTTTGATTTTGCGAAACCATTGGCAGAGATGATGGGGGCAACTCTATTTCCCCCCACCCCACTCGTCATTGCGAGTCCTTCGGTTCTTGTCATTCTGAGCCGAAGGCGAAGAATCTCACCTCCGCTCAGGGTAAAATCCGCGTGGCAATCTCGCATAATTACCTTGAGATTGCTTCGGCACTGTCGTGCCTCGCAATGACGGTGGGGTGCTCGCAATGACAAAAGACTATGGTATTTTAGTATTTTTAGTCGTTTAGCGACATAAAGTAAGAGCCGAGGCTCAGCCCCGGCTCTTACACTGTTCCTTTTCACTCTCCCCAGGGTTTACTTACTGCCTGGGATCGCTGTTGTGCTCGCGATGCTCAAGTTGACCATAAATCATGGGTCCAGGTTAGTATTCTTACAATCGGGTCGACCAAGCCTACCCTCACCGCTGTTCTCAGAACTTCGTGTTGGGAGATAAAGTTGGCTATGGGAGGGCTGGTCCTATAATAGAAGGATACAAGCTTAGCCCCCAGTCTGTCAGGCAGCAGGACCTCGTCCCTGAACTCTCTCAGGACGTCCAGTTCCTTGGCTGTATCAGTACCGTAGGCTGCGGTGGCGATAAAACATCCACCACAACCAATTTCGCTTGGACCTTCCCAGAAGTCATCATTGTATGTTCCTGTCAAGTCGTTCAGACTTGGCTCGGTATCCGTCCTCACTTTTCCCCATATATAGCCGGCGTAGTCACCGGTGCTATCGGTAACGACTCCGCCAAGTGAGTACGGTTTCCACTCCTCACCGTTCCACCACCGGAGCCGGAGATACTCCTGGAGTGCCTTGCTCATATCTCCTACATCATCATCGTCATAGTAATGCCTTATCTCGATTTCCTCGACTCCGGTTGGATCCGAAATAGAAACATCGATATATCTATCCAGTGAGACGGTGCCGGGCGGAGGATCACCCCCTGGATTAGTGTCTAATTTAGCAACAGTTACCGTGACATTGCCAGTACCAGTTACCCGAACCTCGGTGTCAGCCTGCTCAAGCGCATAAACGATGCCAGAACCAGTTATCGTCTGTGTTACTACGTCAGCCCTCAGCCAGGGCTCGAAATCCACATCATTGCTGACAGGGTTGCCAGTGCCACCAGGGTTAGCTATTAGGTGATACGGCCCGCTGGCATAGCCCCACCAGTTGTGGGTGGCGTCCAGCGTACCATCTCCATAGTTATACGCACCATAGTAAGTGTTGCCCACGATGTTGTTGAAGTGAGCTTCCAGGATAGAATCACCACCGACAACAAATATACCTATCATTGAGTTCTCGACAGTGGTGCCTGAGAGGTTCACCGCAGAGGTGCCTACAGCACCTATGGCAGCCACCCCCACTCCGTATTCGTCGCCGATAATGTTTTCCACAGTCAGGTCATCGATTTTCCCTGTGCTGTCAACGTAGGCGATGCCGACAACCACTTCTTCGTCGATGATATCGGTTCCATCAAAGTTAATACCCTCGATATTGATGTTTTCTGAGTCATACACCGCAGCCATGACCCATGCGTCCTCTATTGGCGGGACATCAACCGAAACCAAGTTTGCGGTAGTAACGGTTGCCCCCTCAGTGCTGATTATGCTTATATCGGTCTTGTCTGCCACTAGGAAGGCGTCGTATTCCCCCGCCGCCACCATGATGGTGTCGTCAGAGCCTGCCTCATCAATGGCTTCCTGGATAGTTTCATAGTCATCAGGCACATGAATAATGGTGCCATCTGCCAAAACCGGCGCCGCCGTCACCAGTCCCAGGCTCACTACCAGCACAAGGGCAAACAGGATACTAAATATCTTTTTCACTCTTCACCTCCTTCGTAACGGTTCACTTTCCCCAAAATCTTCAGCTTACAATATAATAAGCTACTTATGTTAAAATCCTGTTAATTAATTGTTTATTTATCAAAATTTCCCAAGTTATTATATCGCATTCTCTGCACAGTTGATCAGTTCTTCAAAATCTTCATCGGGCTTACCTTAAGTCCGATGACTACCTCTAGCGCTCTCGTGGTGCTCAAGATTGATACTACACTCATGACTCTGCCCCCGACCATAAATCGTGGGTCCAGGTTAATATTTTCACAATCGGGTCGACACAGCCCATCCTCACGACTGTTCTGAGAACCTCGTTTTGGGAGATAAGATCGGCTACTGGGGGGCTGGTTTTATAATAGAATGATACAAACTTGGCGCCCAGCCTATTAGGCAGCAGGACCTCGTCCCTGAACTCTCTCAGTACGTCTATTTCCTCGGCCGTGTCGGTACCGTAGGCTGCAGTAGCGATGAAGCACCACCCAAACGGCCCAAACCTGAAGTTGGCCATTATAGAATAGTCGTCGTTCATAGTGATGTTGGTTGCGGCGGAGTTGACATCCGCGATGGTGCCTACATCCCCAGTCCACTCGTAGAAGTAATAGAAACCTTCTGTAACCGCTACCAGGTCAACCTCCGTTCCAGGCTCATATGTAAAAGTCCCCTCGCCGGGGATGACCACCGAACCCCCACCGGTGCTGGAAATTTCGAGGGTGTATAGATAAGCCGTCAACCAGGGATCAAAGTGGACATGTTCCGAAACAGCATCTCCAGTGCCATCCGCAATCCTGCTGGTAACAGGATCGGCCACACCGCCACTGGGCCCGCTGGCATGGCCCCACCAGTTGTCGGTGGCGTCAACGACAACGGCGCTGTCTTCGACGTAGAGCCCGTAATCGTCGTTTCCAGCGAGGCGGTTGGAGTTGATGAGCACGGTGCTGTCGCCGGCAACGGATTCCAGGTAGATTCCGTAGTCATTTTCGTGGATTTGGTTATCCTCGATGGTGACGGTGCTGTCATCCAGCAAACCGCTCCGGGTGGTTATGCCATCTACAGCACCAGAGAGTACATTGTGACTGATGGTGACCTCACTTCCGTTGTTGATGGAAAGCCATATAGCAAAGTCACCATCATCGGCATCGACGGTGAACCCAACATTATCCCCACCGAGGAAGACTATCTCATCATCCAGTTCTATACTGACAGAGCCGGTAATTGTAGTTACCTCAACTCCGCCTGCCGACTGGAGGGTCAAGGACTTGTCAATATTTAAGTTCTCCCAGTAATCCCCCGCCTTTACTATGATGTTGTCACTAGGGTCTACCGTATCAATGGCGTCCTGGATAGAACTTGTCGTGTCCACGCCCCAGGTCATCGGCTCGGTGCCGAGTTCGGCGCCCAGCCACGGCGAATAGCGTACCTTGGTGGAGATAGCATCGCCATCACCGTGGCCAGCTCCGCCGGGTCCACCTGCATCGCCCCACCAGTTTTTGGTGGCATCCAGCGTCTCGCTTCCCTTATTCCATACACCATACTTAGAGTTACCGGCGATGTTGTTTAAATTAACGGTGATTCCGGTAAGCGTTGTTTGCGTATCAAACACATAAATACCGTACTCATTCCCTGTGAAGGTATTGCCTTTAACATGCACGTTCTCAGAAAGTTCCCGGCCGTAGTGCTCCTCGAAAGTCAGGGCCGCGCCCTCAACATAACCCGTCACTGTGTTATTCTTGATTTCGGTGTTAAGGAACTGCCCGCTGATGCCTACGCCCCCTGTAGCGAAGTCCCTCACCAAGTTGCCTTCTATAATGGAGTCTTTGAGGTACCCGGTGATGCCGAAATCTACGGTAACGACTTCGTTGTTCCTGAAATTAGCCACCGTCGGCTCCAACGGCTGAAGGGAACCCGCGTTGATGCCGAATTCCGTGCCTTCCACATAGCAGTACTCAACCGTCGCTATACTTGCGTAAGCCATGGTAATCCCGCCCTTTTCGCAATTCAAGACACGCACATTTTTAACTGTAATATCGTTAATATCATACATACCGACAGCATTTGGAGCCGCGATTCCGGTCCTGGCGTTCTGCACCGTCAAACCATCAATCTCGATGATGCGGTCGTCAGCGGTGACTATGTCGATCCCTCGTCCATCATCCGGTTCAATAATCGTCTCAGCGCCACTGCGGTTGCGGGCATCAACCCCGGCCTGGGCGCCCTTTAAGGTCAACGACTTGTCAATTTCAACATTCTCTTCGTACAAACCCGCCGCCACAATGATGGTGTCGCCATCTGAGGCAGCATCGATAGCTCCCTGGATAGTGGGGTAGTCATCGGGCACATGAATGGTGCGAGCTGCCAGAACCGGCGCTGCCGTCGCCAGCCCCAGGCTTACCACCAGCACTATGGCAAACAGGATACTAAATAGTTTTTTCACTTTTTTCTCCTTTTATCACTTTTTTGTTGCCTTATCGCCCTTCTCGACCAGAGACCTAGCGGCCTCTCTATCGCACAACTTTCAGTTCGACAGGCGTCACTTCTTTTAAAATACAAAACCGACCTTTTGCAGGTCGGTTCCATCGTTAGCTACCCGCGGCCAGGTGACCACCTAAAGGCGTCGCCTCATCGCTCCCTGTAATCTCTTTTCCCCACCATTCGGTCACTTTTGCTCCTTAACCCCTCAATCAACACGTAGGACAATTAACAGTTTAGGTTTTCCAAGCTTCTATCTTATATTATTGTATCACATTCTCTGCACAGTCAAGCGTTTTTTGGAATTTCTCGGATGGGTAAAAAAGTTAGTAAATTGAGTGATAGGGGTTGAGCGCCGCCTCTCACACCAACCCTTAACAGCAAGCTAATGAGCCAGAAAGCCCTTCAGGTTTTTGGGAAAGACTTACCCCCCCCTGTGATCAGGGAAATTCTGTTTTATCTTCGAGGTGTGGCCATGGACACCTTGTCAGAATTCTCGCCTGTTTTCCAGCGCTTGCCCCAGGGTTAGGTCATCAGCATATTCTAACTCAGCGCCAAAGGGCAAGCCACGAGCCAGGCGAGTGACGTGAATGCCCAGAGGCGTGATAACCCGTTGCAGATACATGGCCATAGTTTCGCTCTCTACATTGGGATTGGTTGCGACAATCACTTCGGTTACCGAGCCATCTTTGAGACGGGCCAGAAGCTCTTTTATCTTTAACTCTTCGGGCCCGACACCCTGTGTCGGGTTGATAGTTCCATGGAGCACATGATAAACACCGTTATATTTCCCCGTCTGTTCCAAAGGGAAGATATCTGAAGGTTTCTCCACAACACAAATTTTGGAATGGTCGCGCTCTTTATCCTGACAAATGCGGCAAGGGTCACAATCAGTGTTGTTAAAACAAACCGAGCAAAGCTTTATTTTTTCCTTCAGTGTTAAAATAGCCTCGGCTAAATCCTTAGCTTCTTCATCAGGGCTGCGTAAGAGATGATAAGCCAGCCTTTGAGCACTTTTTGGCCCGATTCCAGGCAGCTTATTTAATTCCTCAATTAATCTAGCTATAGGCTCAGCGACAAATCTCATTTTCCCTGATTCTTTATGCTATTACTGTCTGGAGCATAGCGAAAAACTATCGAAGTCTTTGATAGCTCCGATAAAATCGGAGCTCCCTAAAGTAACCCCGGTATATTCAGACCACCGGTCAAACTGCTGAGGTGTTTATTAACAAGCTCCTGCGATTTGGTGGTAGCCTCGTTAACAGCAGCCATGACCAAATCTTGCAGTAACTCGACATCTCCAGCCTCTACCACTTCGGGTGATATCTCCACAGAATGAACCTTCTGGTGTCCATCGAGCACCACTTTGACGGCACCACCTCCGCTGGTAGCTTCCACGGTCATATTGCCTAATTCTTCTTGGGCCTTAGCCAACTTTGCCTGAAGTTGCTGGGCTTGACGCAATATTGATTTATCCATCTACCTCCTTTCCTTCGGCTTTGCTCAGGACTGCAACTCCTCTTCACTAATTCTGGCTCCCATTTCCAGAGCAGCCTTAATTACCGGGTTTTGCGTCCTCGTCTGTGATGGGACTTCCCTTTTATAATCAACTAATATACACCGTATTTTATAGGGCCGACCAAAGATCTCCTGAAGCTTTTTCTCCACCAGATGTCGATATTTGGCGTCTTCGATTTTTTCCTTATGGAAGGAATAATAGAAACCTAACACCAGTGTATCATCCTCAAGAGCTACGGGGTCACAGGCGCTGCGCAAAAAGGCATCCAAATTGCCACTGGAACCTTCCCCTCGTAAGGATTTAATGAACTCCCTCCAGCGGCTACGGAGGTGATCAATGTCCTGAGAAATTCCTTCGCTTGGAACCTCAGTCCCAGCTCTATCGGGATCGAGTGCCGCAGGAATCTCGCTTGGCACCTTGGTCTCGACAGAGTCGGGATGCAATGCCACAGGAACCTCATCTTCCTCTAAGGACTCGATTATCTCAGTATCATCCGCCACCTCCGGAGGTTTAGTTGTGGTTGGCTGCTCTTGTCCTGTGGGTGGAGACAAAGCACAACCCAGTAAAGCCAATTCTAAGGACAAAGAGGAGTAATTATCACTTCGAAAATCTATGCTCGAGAAAGACTTAACTACCTTGAGCAAATAATCCAGAGTAGTATTGGTCGCAAGGCTTACCATCTCAGCTAAGTCTTCGCTGGTAACATCCAGAGCCTCTTCACATCGGGATTTAGACAGCAATAATCCTCGGAGGTATTCTACCAAGCCTACATTAAACTGGCGGAGGTCAACGCCATCGCTATTGAGGCTATTTATGACTCTTAGCCCAGCAGCCACATCCCTGCTGACTACACATCGTGCTAGTTGTCTAACTCGTGAATCCCAGCTAATGCCAAGCTCCGCTTGAATCTGATCAAGCTCAATTTGATTGCCATAATAAGCAATCATCTGTTGTAAAATATTTTCAGCATCTCGAAGGCTCCCGGTAGCAGCACGAGCAATAAGCTCTAAGGAACCAGGCTCGATGTGAATCCCTTCCCTCTCGCATATTAGCTTGAGTTTATCCATTATCTCGGTTTGCCGCAGGCGATGGAAGTTGAACCGCTGACATCTCGATATTATGGTGGCTATTACCTTATGCGCTTCTGTGGTAGCTAAAACAAAAATTACATGCCCGGGTGGCTCCTCCAATGTCTTCAACAAGGCATTGCAAGCTGCCTCGGTAAGCATGTGGACTTCGTCTATAATATATACCTTGTAGCGAGCAAGGCTGGGGGCGTAATTTGCCTTTTCCCTCAGGCTGCGGATTTCATCAATGCCACGATTGCTGGCGGCATCTATCTCTATTACATCCAAAGCCCTGCCCTCGGTGATTGAGCGGCACATATCGCAGGCATTACACGGCTCGCCACCAGCTTGGTTAGGACAGTTGACTGCTTTGGCTAAGATGCGCGCCGTGCTGGTTTTGCCTGTACCTCGCGGACCGCAAAAAAGGTAAGCATGAGCTATCTTCCCACTCTCCACAGCATGACGCAGAGTCTGAGTCACAGGCTCTTGTCCCAGCACCTCACTTAAGGTCTGTGGCCGCCACTTGCGGTAAAAAACCTCAGAACCCATATGCTCTATAATTATACACCCTTCCACCCAATCCCCAAAGGAGATTTTTGTGCCACAGCGTGGGTAACATATCAATTTTTTACAGCGCACGCAGCGGCTGCCTGTAGTACATTGACGTAACGAAGGCAGGATTTCCTGAGCCAGAACTCTACAGCGGCGACGCTAAGGAGTTGGCCGTAGTTGCCTGATTTATCAGGCTTGGGGTACCGAGTCCTTAAAAATTTTACTTTCTGGCTTGCTTCTACAAGAAAGTTTGTTAAGGATCAGCCGATCTCTAGACAGTCTTCCATTTCTGCCTTCGATATGTCCCTCTGAGCTCCAGTCGTGCCAAAATCGTAAAGATACATGGTAGTCTCCTCGCTGGCATCAACGACTTTCACCATGCCGAATGGGACTTGACTGCTCACCCATGTCTCTCCCCCGCCTATCGCAAATATGGCCACGTTTACTGTCTTTCCCGTGGGGGTGGTATATGTTCCATATGTTATATCGGGAAGATTCGGCTCATACGCGCCAGGGGTCTCAGTCTCAGGAGGTTCATAAGGACTGTGACTAACATCCATACATATCACCTCTTCTTCCTGCTTCACCACGTACTTTACAGCCTGGCCAGTGGCAGTCTCGGTCCATATCTGCGCAATAATCTCTTCCTCCCCTGACATAGTCATTTCAAATCCAGTGCAGGTCTTTCCATCGACTGTGTCCTGCCCTATATACTCCATCTTTAGGTGGGACTCTTCACCATTGCCGGACATGACATACTCCGCCCACTGCCCTGCCGCCGTCGCCATGAACCCGGTGTAACCAGATGAGGTATCATCACAAGCTGGCAACAAAGTTATCGCCAATAAAAGGGCTACTCCAACAACAATTACTTTTTTCACTTCTGCACCTCCTAATGAAAACTAAATAGGCAAACTCTCACGCCTTTCCACATCGGCGATGCTCGGGAGCTCGCCGTAGTGGCTGCATTTATCAGGCTTGGGCACTGAGTCCTTAAAAACTTTACTTGTTGGCTTGCTTCTCAGCCCAGTTGCCTGCACCAGGCACCTTCCACATTTTACCCTGGGCTGCCAGAATCACGAGGGCAATCCACAAGCCCGCAATTATCACCCCGAAAATAACGCTCAGGACATGTGCAAACTGCCATAGGCCGAACGAAAAGGTAGATATTGCGATAGCATTAAGGATTGACAGAATAATCTGAACCACGGTCAATACGCCGAAGACCATGATGGATTGCCAGGCATGGAATTTAACAAATTTACTTTTCTTCTCCAGCACCACGAAAACTATTCCCGTTATCCACCCAGCCACATAGCAAAGGAGCCCGGCTACATTGGCTGACATTCCTGTACTACTCTCCGTTTCTGGCTTAGCTGCCGCTTCAGATGGCTTCGCAGGGGCACCAAGCCCGGCACCACACTTGGAGCAAAACTTAGCCCCGTCGGGATTTTCCGTACCACATTTAGGACAGAACATATTCACCTCCTTAAATTAAATCTACATTAAATCTATATCACATATTAGGGATATGTCAATAGCCGATTTTTCGTCACTCTGAGCGTTGGCGCATGGACTAGATTCTTCGTTACACTCAGAATGGCAAGGGACGAAGGGTTCAAGACCAGAATAGCAAAAAGCGAGGGGTAATTTCTGCTCACAGGATTTCATCGTGCCGGAAGACCCAGGTGGCCGAAACCACGCTATCACCTTCGGCTAAGCCCATTAGCCTGGCTCCCCGGCCACCCCTGCCCTGAATTGAGACCTGCTCCATGGGGATGTTCACCACGTTGCCCTTGGCTGATAACATCACCAGAGAGCCTTGCAGGGGAACAAGCTTGGACACAGCTAGGTTACCCGTTTTCGGGCTAACCCTGTAAGTCCTCACCCCCTTGCTTCCCCTATTGTGAACAGGATAATTTTTTATCGGGGTCAGCTTGCCAAATCCCTTTTCGGTCACTGTGAGCACATAAGCATCGGGAAGGACAATGCCCATACCAACAACATGATCGTCAACAAGACGAATGCCGCGAACACCGCCACTGGTTCGAGACGCAGTCCTCAAGCTTTTGACCTTAAATCTGATAGCCTTCCCATTTCGACTCACCAAGATGACCTCATCTTCATCAGCAACTACACTGGATGAGATCAGCTTGTCCTCATTTCTGAGCCCCATGGCAATAATGCCATTCCTCCTTATCGAAGCAAACTTGTCCAGGGTAGTCTTTTTTATCACGCCACCCTTGGTAGCCATTAATAAGAACTTGTCTGAAGGAAAGCTTGCTATGGCTAATAGCACAGTTACTTCGTCTTCTAAGTCAATAGGTAATAAATTAACTAGGGCTGTTCCCTTGGCTATGCGGGAGGAATCCTCGGGAACCTCGTGGCACTTAAGACGGTAAACCTTACCAGTGCTGGTAAAGAAAAGGAGATTATCATGGGTATCAGCTACCAAAATGTGGTTCACTGTATCGCCACCCCGGGTTACCATTCCCATGACGCCTTTCCCGCCACGGTGTTGCAGCCGATAAGTGGTGGCAGGAATCCTCTTAATGAATCCCTTGTTAGTTAAGGTAACTACCATTGCCTCATGAGGAACAAGGTCTTCCGTACGGAATTCTTCGATTTCCTCTGCTTCCACTACGGTTCGCCGGGAATCACCATACTTGGATTTAAGCTCCTCAGCGTCCTGAGCAATAAGCGATAATACTTTCCGAGGGTTAGCTAACAAATCTTCAAGATAGGAAATATTCTTTATCACAGCGGCGTATTCTTCAGTTATTTTGTCTTGCTCTAGCTTAGCCAATCTACGAAGTGGCATATCAAGGATTGCTTGTGCTTGAATCTGTGACAGAGTAAAAGCTGCCATTAGATTGGCACGAGCGGATTCTACGGTTTGAGACTGCCGAATAATCTTGATCACCTGCTCCAGATTGTTTAGGGCAATTCTGAAGCCCTCGAGGATATGGGCCCTATCCTTTGCCTTATCAAGTTCAAACTGAGACCTCTTGGAGATGACCTGAAAGCGAAAGTCAAGGTAAGCAGTTAGCGCCTCTTTAAGATTAATTACTTTAGGTTGCCCATTAACCAAAGCAACCATATTGATAAAAAAGGCAGATTGCATCGCAGTATACTTATGGAGGTTATTAAGTACTTGTCGAGGTTGTGCCTCCTTTCTGAGTTCGATGACAATGCGCATGCCTTCTCTATCCGATTCATCACGCACCTCTGCTATCCCCGAAATTCTCTTCACTTTAACCAGCTCAGCTATCCTCTCTACCAAAGCTGCTTTGTTTACCTGGTAGGGAAGTTCAGTAACAACTATTTGTCTCTTGCCCCCCTTGCTAGTCATTTCGTTGGCTTTAGCTCGAAGTATAATTTTTCCTTGCCCCGTAGTATAAGCATTGCCTATACCTTCTTTCCCCCAAATTATCCCGGCAGTGGGAAAATCGGGGCCTTTGACCAGCTCCATCAGTTCCTCTACAGTAGCTTGGGGATTATCTATTAGATGGATAATGGCATCACATATCTCGCCTAAGTTATGCGGGGGGATATTAGTGGTCATTCCCACAGCTATGCCTGAAGAGCCGCTAGCTAGTAAATTAGGCAACTTAGCGGGCAGGACAGAGGGTTCCTGGAGAGAATCATCGAAGTTGGGAACAAAGGCGACGGTATCTTTTTCGATGTCAACTAACATTTCCTCGGCAATTTTGGAAAGGCGAGCTTCGGTATACCTCATTGCCGCTGGTGGATCGTTGTCAACGCTGCCAAAATTACCCTGCCCATCAACTAAGGGATATCTCAGAGAAAAATCCTGAGCCATGCGTACCATAGCTTCATATATCGGGGAATCTCCATGGGGATGATACTTCCCCATGACTTCACCAACAATGCGGGCACTCTTTTTGTATGGACTGTTGTATCGTAACCCCAAGCCATCCATAGCGTACAAAACACGTCGCTGCACTGGCTTCAAGCCATCACGTACATCAGGCAGGGCTCGGGAGACGATGACACTCATCGCATAGTCCAGATAGGAGCTTTTCATCTCCTCTTCGATATCGACAGGCTTTACTATTGCGGCTTCCATCAAATCTCGATTCCTCTCTCACCATCTTCACCGACGACGGTGAAACCTTCAGGCAAAGATTCCTCTTCAGGGCCAAGGTCTTCTTCCTCTTCCAAATATCCAAGCTCAGGCGAGTCCTCACTTTCGTCAGTAATGAGTCCTCTCCTGAAAAGGCTTTCTTTAATACGCGTACGCAGGTGCTCTGTAGCTTTAACGAGAAAGGAGGGACGTCCCGCTTGGCTGGGATGTTGATACACCTCTTTAATAATCACCTGCACTTTGTCTTCGTCTACATTGAGAATTGCTGTATCGTATCTATTTCCACCTTGCATTAGTTTAATGAGACGCAATCCCTGTTTCGGCTCCACCTCTCCTAAATATTCTCCACCCTCACTTTCCACAATCAGGTGCTGCCCTCTTGCTTCCAAGTTCACTTGGTCGCCAAATCCCATCTTAGCTAAGACTTTACCTGTAGCCACATTATGAAGATTAACAACCCCAGCCTTCCCCACCTCAGTTATAAAGAGGTCAAGAGCAACTCTTCGAGCTTGAGCTCTCCGGGTCGAAGCTTCCTGAGGGTTGCTACTTAAAGTAGCCATAGACTCTGATAGGCTAGTTAAACGGGCCAGATTTTTCTTAGCAATGGCATTCTCAGGGGCAAGCTTCAGAGCCTTAAAATAGGCTTTCTTAGCTCGGGCAAAATCCTCTAACTCTGTCAAAGCTCGTCCAAGGCGATTATAAGCTTCGACATCAGTGGGAAATCTCTTAATTATGTCCCTGTTTACCGCTCCAGCCTCCTCCCACCTACCCTGAAGGGCTAAATTTATGGCTTCCTTACTGAGTTGCTGCCTTAATCGAGCTTTTTCTTCCTCTTCTTGGTAAGATGCTATACCCATTGTCTAATTCACTATCCTATAAAACTTATGATGTCAAGCCGAGATTGTCAAGTTTCTTTCTCCAGCTCAAAAGCTTGATGCAATGCTTGCACAGCATCCTTAACCCTATCCTCAGAGATAATACATGTTATCCTTATCTCGGAAGTGGTGATTAGCTGGATGTTAATGCCCTGTTCATGAAGAACTCGAAACATTCTGGCAGCATAGCCCGGTGTATTTTGCATGCCAGTACCTACAATGCTAACTTTGGCCAATGTAGAATCGGTGACACATTGCTTACCCCCCACAGATTTAACCACTGGCTCTACAATGGACATCGCCTTAACTAAATCATTTCGAGCTATCGTAAACGTGAGGTCGGTAATATTATTAATGCTGGCATTTTGCACAATGGTATCTACGCTTATATTTGCTCTAGCCAGGGGCTCGAAGATTGCTGCAGCAATACCAGGATGGTCGGGGACACCGACGACGGTGACTTTAGATACATTGGTATCGTAGACAATACCCCTTGCCTTGTTCTTTACTTCCATAGAGGCCTCCTTACAAATAATGGTGCCTGAGCTATCGCTAAAGCTAGAAACCACCAAGATGGGCACATTATACAACTCCCCCAATTCCACTGCTCTGTTATGCATTACCCTGGCTCCATAGCTAGCCAACTCTAACATCTCTTCATAGCCAATGTCCTTTAATTTCCTGGCTCCGGGAATAAGGTGTGGGTCAGCAGTATAGACACCTTCGACGTCAGTATATATCTGGCATATTTCGGCATTCAAGCTGGCAGCGAGGGCAACTGCCGTTGTATCGGAACCACCACGACCCAAAGTGGTAATATCCATTTCTTGAGTCACACCTTGAAACCCGGCCACAATGACAATATTTTCCTTTTCTAGCTCATTGACCACTCGTTTCGGGTCGACGCGAAGAATCCGAGCTCGGCTGTAACTAGAATCAGTTTGTATGCCTGCCTGAGCGCCGGTAAGACTGACTGCCTTGCACCCCAAGCTCTCCAAAGCCAGAGCTAAAAGGGTACTGGAGACTATTTCCCCAGTGGACAAAAGAACATCGAGCTCCCTGTCACCGGGCTGTTCGTTAACCTGGTAAGCCAATTGAATCAAGTTATCTGTGGTGTGGCCCATGGCCGAAACAACAACCACTACTTGATTTCCTTCGTCTTTTGCTTTAGCGACACGGCGAGCTACGTTCTTAATCTTTTCGGCATCAGCCACCGAGCTGCCACCATATTTTTGAACTATCAGTGCCATTTCTTTGCCTTTATTTACTCTATCAGCCTGCTCATAATATTATATCCATCTTTGATAAAAATACCTGTGCCTTTAGCCTCTGCTTCGGTAAATCTCTTCGCCCCACCCCGACTTGTCGGGGTGAATCCTGGCCCCCAGAGTATAAATGGGACGGGGTCGGCAGCGTGGGTTTGAGTCTCGATCGGCGTGGGATGGTCAGGAAGAATTAACACTCGAAGGGCATCCTTGCCCCAAGAACGAAGCCGACTCACAATTTCCTTATCTACGCTCTGGATAGCCTCTATTTTATCCTTAACCAGGCCGGCATGGGCTGCCTCATCGGTTGCTTCCACATGAATAACCACCATATCATATTTATCCAGTGCCTCCAGGGCACCAGTGGCCTGAGCCACGTAGTCATTGTTCAGATCGCCGCTCACACCGGGAATATCCAGCACCTCCATACCTACCATTCGGGCCAGGCCCCGCATAATATCCACTCCGGATGTCATGGCAGCATCAAGTTTATAGACCTCTTTGAAGGCTGGCATATCGGGTACTTTACCACTACCCCAGAAAAGCCAGACCATGGTAGCGGGAATATCCCCGCGTGCTCTTCGCTCCATATTCACAGGATGATTATGAAGCACAAGCTCAGAGCGTGCCATAAGCTCTCTTAACAGGTCACTCCCGGGCCCCTTGGGAAGAAATTCGTCGATAGCTTTGTCGGGAATATCATGCGGTGGAGTACAGCTAGCCAGGAGGGTATCTTCCCCCCCCTTTATTTTACATATATGTCTATAGCTCACGCCAGGATAGAAATGCACTTTATTACTGCCAAGCTTTTCATTCAAACTAGCGATAAGGGGGTGTGCTTCTCCAGTACTGATATGACCGCTGCTATAGCTCCACATCCTCCCGTCTCGAACAGCTATCAAATTGCAGCGAAAAACGGCCTCTCCTTCGTTAATAGGAATGCCCATGCCCTTAGCCTCAATGGGACTCCGCCCCCGATAATATACCTTAGGGTCATAACCTAACACGGACATGCAGGCACAGGCGCTGCTAGGTTCCATCCCCGGCGGCACATTGCAAGCTAGCCCGACAGCACCCGCCTTTGCCATAGCATCAAGGTTCGGAGTATGCGCCAGCTCCAGGCAAGTCTTCCCGCCATGAGCAGCCAATGGCCACCCTGATGCTCCATCAATTATTAAAACGCAGTACTTCATCCTTGCCCCCCATAGTTAAACATCATATAATAGCACAGACGGCGGGGCGTAGCGCAGTGGGTAGCGCGCAGCGTTCGGGACGCTGAGGTCGGAGGTTCAAATCCTCTCGCCCCGATTAGTTCAGTAAAAGGGAGTGCAAGCTGCTTGTGCCTAATCCGAAGGGAGAAGGATATAGATGCCAGCAGGTGCACGAAATTTGACAAGAAATAAGTATTTAATTTATAGTGCCCGTTTATCCCTGAATCAAAAAACAGAGTAGAGGAGAGCTATGGTAAAAGCTGCAATCGTGGGAGCTACAGGCATCGTTGGTCAGCAATTTCTCGTTGCCCTGAAGGATCACCCCTGGATTGAAATTGCTGTCCTTGCTGCCTCCGAGAGGTCAGCAGGGCGTAGTTATAAGGAAGCTATAACCGATGCCCAGTCTGGGGCCTTGCGCTGGTTTTGCCAAGAGCCTCCTGTGGAGGAGGTCATGTCTATGCCTGTCCAGAACGCCGCCGAAATGGATATCTTCGCCTTGGATATCGTTTTTTCCGCCATAGAGTCCGACCAGGCGAAGATTCTGGAACCGAAATTTGCCAGAGATAGAGCGGTTATAAGCACAGCCTCAGCCTTCCGCTATGATGAGGACGTGCCCATATTAATTCCCGGCATCAACTCGGGGCATGCCAAATTAATTGATGTTCAACGGAAAACCCGGGGGTGGAAAGGCTTCATTACGCCTATTCCCAACTGCACCACTACTGGCCTGGCGATAACGCTAAAGCCAATTCACGAATCGTTCGGAGTGAACGCAGTTATAATGACCTCTATGCAAGCCCTATCGGGTGCAGGCCGAAGTCCAGGAGTGATAGGCCTCGACATTCTGGATAATGTTATTCCCTTTATTGCTGGGGAAGAAGCAAAGGTGCAGCGTGAAACACAGAAAATCCTGGGCAATTTCGCGGGTAATTCAGTCAGTCTAGCCAAGTTCAATGTAAGCTGCACCTGCACCCGTGTTAATGTTCGGGAAGGACATACAGAATCGGTCTTCGTCTCCACCCAGAAAGCCTGTGAGGTGGACGATGTAGCCAGGGCCATGAGGGAATATGTTGGTTCGCCTGGTGACACTGACCTGCCTTCAGCCCCCAGGCACATGATAATAGTCCACGAAGACCCATTCCGACCTCAGCCGCGACTCGACCGTGACGCTGAGGATGGCATGGCTACTGTGGTTGGGAGAATCAGGAAAGACAACGTCCTGAAAAGCGGCATCAAATATGTTCTGGTATCCCACAACACCAAAATGGGAGCTGCCAAGGGTGCAGTTCTTGTCGCCGAACTCCTTATTAGAGACGGGTATATTTCCTAGATACCGAAAGCGAAGGTTCAAATCCCCTCGCCTGATTAAGATAAGGTTATTTGCTCTTGGCGCGAGCGCACAGTTCCTCTATCTCAATCTCGAAGAAGTCCCAACCAGCATCATCATAGGTGCTAAGTTACCGCTGGTACATGAGGAGATTTGGTCAACAATAATCTATCTTCTCAAACTTGATGCGTTCTACCACAATGCGGGCACTTGATTATTGGCTCTTTGAACTTAGGTGGCACTCGCAGCTTGGCACCGCAGTCACATGTAATGGTGTTATAGTTACTCAGCCGCCACATTACATCTGAAGTCTCACGAGCACGCTGTATCTCGTTTGGTTCACCCGTTTCACCCTCTAGCTTTATCGTTTTTACTGGGACTGTTTCGGCGGCAAGGCTGGCAGCAGGTATAACCCCCTCCCCGCGGTGAACCTGGC
>Ga0315553_10001543_pt1 | contig 19039 bp, 16 predicted proteins | sample SalMarSW160140MG_FD_203099 | JGI IMG/M metagenome (GOLD analysis project Ga0315553, IMG submission 203099) | Salt marsh sediment microbial communities from the Plum Island Ecosystem LTER, Massachusetts, United States - Salt Marsh Sediment SW1601-40 ... | reverse complement strand
CTCTGCCGGAAAGACCAAAAAAGCCCCATCCGTGTTGGATGAGGCCAGTGGGGATTCTATGTGGTAGCCGTTGAAAACTCAGCCTTCTTCGATGTATTTCTTAAGATTATCCGACCGCATTAGCAGCGTGTTTGGTTCGGAAAACTTCCTTGAACTCATATCAAGTGCTTGCATCAAGGCTGGTACGGCATCCTTGAGGGCGCCGAAGATCTTGTGGATCGGAGTTTTTGAGCCATAGCCAATGCTGAGAGCAACTTCACGATTGATGTGCATCACCAACTGCTGCAGTTCGGCGCCGGCCATCAGCGTGTAGCGCCATTTTCCGAAGGAAATCTCGCCCTGTGCCATCTCTCCCATGCGCATGATGTGCGCACTGGCGGCGATCGCCAGCTCGAGATTGCTGCCCATGTCCTCCGGGTAATTGGCCAGGATCAGGCCGTCGTAATCCATCAGGATCGCCCAGCGAAAATCCGACCCGGGCGCTTCGAGCTTGCGCAGGGCTTCTTCCAACGCCGTCACGCGCGGATCGATGCTCGTTGTTGAATCTGGATTTGGATACATCGCGTCCCCTCTACCTTATCAGTTCCAAGCCATCAGCCCTATTTTGGCACAGAACTGGACGAATGGACATTGCGAACGCTTTACAATTGCCCGCCATCTTGTGCCTACTGAGGTCCAGGCCAAGGGCCTTGTGAACTAAACGTGATCAAGGCCACTCTCCGCGTAGACGCCGCCGCGCTCGGAGGGCATTCCGAGCTCACGACCAACCCTGCAAGAAACGAACCGCTGCAGGATCCAATTTGAACGGCCGACCTCCGGCAATGACACTTTCTGGCTGAATGGGTCGATCACCGCTTGAACCACCCCGTTGATACGAGGACCTGGATGCACTTATCTCACAGGGTCGCAGTTATCGGCGGTTGACGATCACGATCCCGGACACGACCAGCATCGATCCCAAGGCCAAGTGCCAATCCAAATGCTCACCAAGGAAAATCACGCCGGCCGCGACCCCGACCACCGGGAAAAGATAGGTCACGAGCGTGGTGCGGGTTGGCCCGACCTGGTGCAGCAAATAGAAATACAGCAGGTACGCGATAAAGGATCCAAGCAGTCCCAACCAGAGCAAGGCTACCCAGGTGAGCGGCTGGGCCGGGAGGGTCAACGGATGATCGACAGCAATTGCCCCAATCCAGACCAGCAAGTCACCGCTGAGCATGGGCACAAGCGCCTGCACAAAGGTGGGCACGTTCTTTAAGGTCCTTCGTGCATACACAGAACTGGCCGCGTACGATACAGCGGCAACGACGACCGCCAGTTGTCCGAACACACCCTGGGTGACCCCGCCCTTCCCTAGGTCACGACTGAAGAGCAGCAGGATTCCGAGGAATCCAAGCACCAAGCCGGCTACCTTGGGCAAGGTCATGTTTTCGTCGGTAAGAAAGAAGTGGGCGATGATCAGGGTGAAAAGCGGCACGCTGCTGTTGAGCACTGAGGCCACGGCCGAGTCGACGCTCTGTTCACCCCAGGTGATGAGCAAGAAGGGCAGAGCGGTGTTGGTAACACCCATTAGGATCAACCAGAACCATGTGCGCCTCGAGCGGGGAAAGGATGGCCGGCGGATGGCAACGGCGATCGTCATCGCCAGCCACCCGAACAGCAGCCTGAACCCGACCAGGGTCAACGGGGTCAGCTCGCGCAAACCGATCTTGATCCACAGGAAGGAACTGCCCCAGATCAATCCCAGCAGGAGGAACGCAGACCAATTCCTGGTCGTCATCGGATAATCAAGTTGTCATGCTCGCTGGGATTGTCTTTGTGCTTGCTTGATGTTCACCGATAGCAGCAGCACTAAGCCGATCACCAGGAAGGCGATAATAGAAAGAACTGCTGCCCGTAGCCCTTCCTGTTCTGCCAGTACCGCAGTTAAGCCGCGTTCCTGAAACCAGAGCGCGGCACGGAATGCGAGCCACCCATAGACTGCCGGGCCGATGAAGGAGGAGGTCCGGCCAGCCACAGAGAAAAAGCCATAAAACTCGGCGCTCTTCCCCTTTGGCGCAAACAGCCCAACGGTTGCCCTGCTGACGGACTGGACGCCGGTCAGCGCGAAACCTGCTAGCCCACCGATGATAAAGAAACCGGTCAGCGTCTGGTTGAAGTACATCCAGACCGCTGCGGCCGTCATCATTACCAGAGAGATCAGCAGCGACTGCTTGGGGTTGATGGAATCTGCTGCAAGGCCGAACAGGTAGGCGCCGGCGACGCTCGTGACCTGGACGATGATCATGAAGATGATCAACTGTTGTTGTTCCATGCCAAACAGGACGGCGCCCAGGATGGCGGCGAAATCAAGCGCCATAATGATCCCATCGTTGTAGATCAGGAAGGCGATCATGAATTTGATGAATTCGCGGTACTTGCGCACGGAGCGGAAAGTGGCCACCAGGCGCTTGAAGCCGATCGAGAGCAAGTTCTCTCCGGCGGGTAGTGCTTGCGGCTGGGCGCGCTCCCGCAGCCAGAGAAAGATCGGTGCCGCAGAAAGTGAGAAATAGACAGCAGTGATCAAGAATGCGTAGTGGATGATCTGGTCGCCTTCCACAAGCAGGATTAAGGCCAGGACAAGGACAAGGCAAAGGATCCCGCCCGCAGAGCCGATTGCCCACCCGTTGCCCGAGATTCGTCCAATCTCATCTTCGCTGGCGATCTCGGGCAGCAGCGCGTTATAGAAAACCTGGGCGCTGCGATACCCGATCTCGGCCAGGATGAAGAATATCATGCCGGTGACGACATCGCCCGGGCCAACGAGGAAAAGCAGGGCGGTGAAGGTGCAGGCCAGAGCTGTATAGAAGAACAAGAAGCGTTTTTTAGCGCCAGAGAAATCAGCGATCGCACCCAGGACAGGCGCGGTTAGAGCGACGACGAGCATGGCGATGCCGACAGCATACCCCCATAAACGCGAGCCCTCTGGTCCACCGACGACCTCTCCCTGGAAGTAGGCCGAGTAGACAGCCAGGAGAACGACGGCTGCATAAGCCGAATTACCGAAATCATAGAGATACCATGCGATCCGTTCCCGCCGGTTTGAGAGCCCCGGTTGTGGGTTTACGCCCTGCGCGAGTACTTCGGCCATGTTAATACCTCGCTCCATGTAAACCTGGATATGATGAAAGCATCAAAGTGATAGCTTACAGGTCAGGATCTTCAGCCCAGGGGTAGATCTCCGTCCCTTTGGCTGCGGCGCGGATGGCTGGATCGTTGGCGTAGTGCCCCCTGCGTTCTTCTGGAATGAGCGCTGCAATTTCCTGCATCATGCGCTGCCCGATCTGGTCCAATTGCTCACGCCTGTCCGTCCTGCTTCGCTCCACCCGGAACGGGCCAAAGGTGCGGCCGATGCGGATCTTGACCTCAGCCCTTCGGCCGTGCCGCAGAGCGGGGAAAATATCGGTAAGGCCATCCAATCCGATGGGCAGAATCGGGGCGCCAGTTCTGGCGGCGAGGTAGGCGGCCCCAGGTCGCGCCGGTCTTAAAACCGTCGCCCAGTTCCCGGCTTCAGGGAAAATACCCAGGACCCCACCCTGGTGCAGGACCTGCTCGGCCGACCTCAGCGCCCGGCGCGAAACGGCACCACGGTAGACGGGAAATACACCCCACAATGCAGGGAGCCATGTTACGACACGGGGGGCATTCGGCATGCGCGCCCCGGCCAGGAATTCGAGCGGCCAGGGACAAGCCCGGATCATCGCTACCGGGTCGATGAAACTGAAGTGGTTGCCGACCACGATCAGCGGTCCGCCTGCGGGTAGGTTTTCCAGGCCCACGATCTCAAGCCGTGTGAGGATACCGAGTGCGGCACGAATCAAGCCGCGTAGGATTCCTCGGATTGCAAGACGCCGGGGATAGGTGATCGACGGAGTGAACGAGTAGGGGATCGTGCTCGGGTCGGAAGCCATCATCCATGCAACCCCGGAACGCATTCGGGGTTGCTTGCTACTCCTGCCAATGATCGAGGGGATCGGGAGAGAGGGACAGCCCCAGGTAGTCCAGCACTGCCAGACGCCCGCGCTCGAGGATCGGATCACCGTGGGAGGGGAGCAGGTGCAGGAAATCAAGTTCAGCCAGGCGGCGGATGGATTGCTGTGCCAGCACTGGGTCTGAACTTAAGGCGCGATAGGGTGGAGATAGCCGCCCACCGATATTCATGACAGCGTCACCACAGAGCATGGCCTGATCACGTGGATGCAAAAAACCGACTTGCCCGGGTGAGTGTCCGGGGAGTTGGATGACAACCATCCCGGCAACCGCTTCCCCCCGCTCGAGCGTGCGTGCGACCGGGTAGCCCCAGCCTGTTTGCGGGATAATGTAGCGAGCCAGGAGGAAGAGCAGGTTGCGTGAAGGTACGTAACGGTAATCGGATTGTCCGGTGATGAAACGGGCTTCCTCGCGATGACAGATTAGGGGAGGATTCCACTCAAGCAGCACATCACCCAGTCCACCGCTGTGGTCGTAATGGGCGTGGGTGAGTAAAACCTGACGCGGACCCTCGCCTTCGGTAAGCTCATTGATGGCCACTACCAGGTCCTGTGCCGTTTCTGTCGGCCCCGCATCGATCAGTGTCCATCCATCACTGTCTTCCACGAGAAAGGCCGAGACGGGAACGGTCACGGGGCCGAGGATGTGGATAGGCAACTCGATCCGGTAAATATGGTCCGTAACCTGTTGAAAATCCAAATGCATCACCCTTTCAGAGAATTAGATCGTCAATCAACGATGGCAGCTGCATAAGCGAGTCGACGGTATGCTCGGGTTTGATCTCGCCAGGTTGATCGGGTTCAGCGAAGCTGCGCATCCAGATTTGATGCATGCCAACCCGTTGAGCGCCAAGGATGTCCTGGTCCAACCTGTCGCCCACCATAACGACCTGCTCCGGCTCATGCTGCCAATGCTCCAGAATCTGCAGAAAAGGACCGGGTGCAGGTTTGCGTGAGCCGATGGCAGCTGAGATCAGGATCGGATCGAAGAAACTGCGGATGCCAACCTTATCGATCAATCGTTGGACATTGGCTTCATCAGCTGCATTGGATAACAGGCCCAGGCGCAGACCCCGGCGCTGCAGGATGTTGAGGGTCATCTCAAGTCCCGGAACACCTACCCAGTGCTGTTCTGTGACTGCGTACATACGCTCCAGCGCGAACGCGACCACTTGCGGATCGACTCCATCGATTCCCACCGAGGCCAGCGCATCACCCAGCACCGCCCGCGTCGTGTGTTCGACATGATCGCCAAGGCGGTTCCGTTGGTACTCCTGCATACGCCCGGCGAACTCGCCGATCAGATCCTGTCTTCCCCAGTCTACGCCGGTCTCGTGCAGCGCCCCTTCCAGCGCCGCCAAGCTTTCTGGCCATACACTTTCCCACTCGCCATCGAAGCGAATCAAGGTTGACCCGAGATCGAAGATGATGCCCTCAATCATTACGCCTGATCCGGTTCAATAGCCGCGCTGTGGATCATAAACATTGAGCAGGGGCCGGTCAGAAAGGTAGCGCTGAAGGTTCTGACAGAAGAGACCCACAGCACGTTCAAGATAATGAGGGGATGCACCCGCTAGGTGTGGAGATAGCATCACGTTCGGCATCTCCCACAAAGGGCTGCTCTCAGGCAGGGGTTCAACCGGGAATACATCCAGGGCAGCGCCAGCCAGGCGTCCGCCGCGCAGCGCCTCTACCAGCGCTCCGTGGTCGACGACGCCCCCACGCGAGATGTCGATCAGGTAGGCCGTGCTCTTCATCGCTTTCAGGATCTCGGTGTTGACCATGCCCTGTGTCTTTGGCGTGAGCGGGACGCAGATCACGAGGAAGTCACACAGCGGCACCATCGTGCGCAAAGCCTCGGGAGGGTAGATGCGGTCTGGAAGATCTGCCGACGGGTCGCCCAACCCCTCCGGTAGGTAGCCGGGGTCCTGGAGTTGCATCAGGTTCAGTTTCGTGGCGAGTAGATTGGCGCCGAATTGTTTGCACAATCGACCGATCTCCCGCCCTATGCTTCCATACCCAACGATTCCGACCGTACTCCCGCGCAGTTCCGTTGGCTGGAAACGGGTGTAGCGGCCATCCGCCCATTGTTCTGCGGGTTTGCTGCGTAGGGTTTCTGGAGCCTTGTGTCCAAGGGCGAGCATGCTCATCAACGCGAACTCCGCCATCTGTGGCGCGGATGCACCGCTCATCGTTGTGAAAACCACATCGGCTGAGAGCAGTGGGTTTCCGTTGAAGTGATCCAGCCCAGCATAGTGAATCTGGACCCAGCGCAGGTTGGGCACCTGGTCTGGCTCCGGCAGTGCGGCGATGGTGTAGAGCACCTCGGCTTGATTGAGCAAATCTTCAGGGATAGCAGCCGCATCCCGCGCCTGGGTGATATGCAGCTTGAGATCGGGCGAGACCGCCTGGATACGATCCAAGAGCGGCTGTGGAAAGGTCATGGTTAGGAGCAGGTGAATCTTGCGCTCGCTGCGTTCCGTCATGCGGCCCATTGTACATCACTCTCGAGCGACTGCCATGCGGCCGGTAGGCTATACTGGGTGAGGAGAGATAGCCCCGGAGGGGTATTCATGGAGTACGGTGCAGTTTTTCCCCAAACCGACCTTGAAGCCGAGCCGGAAGGTATCCTGAGATTTGCCCGGGACCTTGAGCAGCAAGGGTTCAACCACATCCTGGCCTACGAACATGTGCTGGGTGTGGATTCTGATCACATCAGCGGATCACGTGGTCCTTATACGCTTGAGCACCCGTTCCTATCACCTTTCGTGGTATTTGCCTTCATGGCGGCTGTGACAAGCCGAATCGAATTTGCCACAGGGATCTTGATCCTGCCCCAACGCCAGACAGCGCTTGTTGCCAAGCAAGCCGCCACACTGGATCGATTGAGCGGTGGCCGACTGCGGCTGGGTGTCGGGATCGGGTGGAATGAGGCCGAGTACATTGCTCTTGGGAAGAACTTCCACGATCGTGGAAAGCGCAGCGAGGAACAGATTGAGATCCTGAGAGCGTTATGGACTCAATCCAGCATCTTCTATCAGGGCGAGTGGCACACTCTTCCTTACGTCGGCCTTAACCCCGGGCCGGTCCAGCAGCCGATCCCGATCTGGATCGGCGGCGGCGCGGATGCGGTCCTGCGGCGTGCGGCGCGGCTGGCAGATGGCTGGATGCCAAACTACCGCCAGGCCGATCAGGCCATCCCTTCCCTCGACCGTCTCGCATCCTATCTTGAGGAAGCAGGCAGGGAGCCCGGATCGTTTGGGATTGAAGCCCGGATCCGATACGCCGATGGAGACCTCGAGTCGATCGAAGAAAGCCTGCGGGCGTGGCAAGAGGCCGGTGCGACGAAGGTTTCCCTCAACACAATGGGCTGTGGTTTTAAAACCGTGGATGAACACCTGGGCGCCTTCCAAGCGTTCGCCCGAGCCTTTATCCCATCCCCTTAGCGAAACCAAGATTTGCCAGGCAATTCCGGGAAGCGAAGGAGTTTCCCTTCCCTGCGTGACTTCCTGCCTCCGGTGGGGTTACCACATACGATGCGCAAGCCTTTCATTACGAGCAGGCTGTCCACAAACGGCTGCGCAGAAATGTAATTTCAGGTCAGGACATCGTCCATTGTTCGCAAATGTTGGTTGGTGAGCATTTGCGAGCCGCACCCTCCACCCCTGGCCGCCTCGAAAGGAGGGAGACTGCCCCTGATCACGACTCCGTCCAATTCACATTCGAACCATCGGCAACCCATCTAGAATTTGAGCCAAGGAGAGAGATACATGGATACGACCAAGGGACGGATGGGTTACCTCCCTAATGACCAACCGCCATTCGGACAATTGATCCTGCTGGGTTTCCAGCATGTCCTGACGATGTTCCCGGCGACGGTCTTTGTAGCCCTGTTCACCGGTTTCCATACGAGCACAGTTCTGTTTGTCGCAGGTATGGCGACCATCGTCGCGCTCGTGCTTTCCAAATGGCGCATTGGAAAATTTATCCCCCTCTTTTATGGGTCCAGTTTTAGCTACATGGCGGCTTACCTGGCGCTCACCAACGCTGAATGGGGCGTACCAGCCTCGGATGCCACATTGAGCGTGATCCAGGCCGGCATCCTCGTGACAGGTTTGGTCAACATCGCCGTTGGCTTCATCATCCGCTGGGTGGGCAAGGACGCTATCGATAAGGTCCTTCCTCCGGTTGTCACAGGCTCGGTTGCGGCCGTCATCGGCTTCGCCCTCGGTTTTGCGGCACTTGGTATGGCTGAAGCGCATTGGGGCGTTGCCATCATCACCCTCTTCGTCACGGTTATGTTCTCGGTCTACCTGCAGGGGCGAGGCTTCATCGGCATGCTGCCTGTCCTTCTGGGAGCGATTGTGGGCTATCTTATCGCCTGGGGTGTTGGGCTGGTGGACTTTTCCCCGATCGCGCAGCACGCGCTGATCGAGGTGCCGCACTTCACCTTCCCCGGCTTTACAGGCGCACTCGTTGGACAGGCGATTATCAGCGTCGCGATCATGGCTATCGCCACCATCCCCGAATCGACCGCCCACCTGTACCAGATCAGCCTGTACGTCGATCGCTTTGCCGAGGAGACCGGGCGTGAGAAGTACCATCTCGATGAGTACCTTGGCTTCAACCTGATCTTGGATGGCATCGGCGATTTCATCAACGGGCTCTTTGGCTCAACGGCCGGGACGAACTACGGTGAGAACAACTCGTTGATGGCGATTACGCTTAACTACTCCGGCCCAGCGCTCATCGCGGCCGGGGCAATCTCCATGCTGCTCGGGTTCGTCGGAAAATTAACCGGTTTGCTGCAGACAGTACCTCTGGCAGTGAGCGGTGGGCTGGCGATCTACCTGTTCGGCGTTATCGGCATGCAGGGCGTGGCCTTGATGGTCGAACACAAGGTCAACTTGTTCGATCCGAGAACGCTGGCGGTGGGTGCGACGATCATGGTCATCGGCATCGGTGGCCACATCGGCTACCCGAATGGGCTGATGCCGATCAATGCGCTGACCGGCGTTTTCCCCAATGGCTGGCCGGCGATCGCCACCGGCGCCGTTGCCGGGATCCTGCTTAACGCAGTTTTCCTGATCTTCAAACCAAGCAACAAGTAACATCCCCGAAGAGACGGATTGCGATACTCAGGGAGCAGCCAACCGGCTGCTCCCTGGCGTTAGGCCGGGGGCACAGCGGCAATGGATGGATCTTATGCTTAGTCTACGGGGGAAGCGAGCCGGAGCGTACCGAGCACGAATCCACTGACCGCGTCTTCGCCAGAGGTATGGCCCACCGCGAGCAGCGTATCGAGGGCAGCATCGATCTCTTCAGGATCGCCCTCCACGCAGGCCATGAGCAGCCCGTGCCAGTATGCGGCCGCTTCACCCCGTGCAGCGGCTCGGATGTGTGCGGCGGGGAACAACCCCGTGCGCGGGGCTGCGGCCTTTTCCAGTACACCGCACAGCGCTTTCGCCTCGCTGGATTTGAACATTGACCATATCGCATACATCAAGCCCACCAGGAAGTCGTCACCGCTCGGTGTAAGCCCGATCCCAAGCCCGGCCAGCCTGGCCGCGCCCTGCCCCAGTTTGCGCCCATCCCGGAAGGCGAGACCGTCCATTAGAATCTTGATGGGTGCGGCTGCCTTCGTCCACCATGGCGATCGGGCACCCTGCCAGGCTGCAGCTGGATTGTCGATTAGTGCAGCAAGCCCATCCGCCGACCGGTCTTGCAGCAGTTGCTCCTCGATCTGAGAGAGCCAACCTGAGGCGCGGCTCAAAGCAGCACGAATCGCTCCCCAATCGGGGCAACTGGTCCAGAGTTCGGCGTCGTTGATCGACACCCGCAGCACGCCAACCCTGATCTCATCGGATGTGATCTTGACCGGGCTATCGGCGTCGAGATACCCGGTGAAACTATCCCAGGCGGGATGGCGCTCAAGAGCGATGGCGAACGGATCCATTTGCCCGGGATCAAGGATCAGCGAGAGGATCTTGTCTTGATCATCGATAAGATTGCAGGTGGTCTTGAATACATGTAGGATCCGGGATGTGCGCCCTTGCTGGAGCAAGGTCAGCGCGCCCGGGGCAACTGATATTGCACGGAGATTGATCTCTACCTCCGGCAGCTCTAGCGACGGGTTTCCTTGCCGATCATCAAAGTGGGATTTACTCACCGGTTTTCAGATTCACTTGCTCATGCAAGAACTCGAGGAAGGTCCTGGGTGGACGCCCGAGCAACCCTCCCAGAACACGCGAGTTTCCCCAGAAACCGTGTTGCGCATAGTACTCGAACATCTTCAGCAGAGTCTCAATCTGGTAGCGGCTCATACCAGACTGCTGTGCCTGTCGTTCCCAGGCGACTCGATCGATTTCAATCACCTGCACGGGTTTGTCCAGGACTTTACCGATTGCCGAGGCTGCCCGGGCCGGGGTCCAGGTTTCACCGGAAGATAACTCGTAGGTAGCCCAGAAGTGCTCCGGCCTGCCAAGAACGAATCCCGCTGCGCAAGCGACGTCTTCCAGATCGACCATGCCTAGTTTTGAGTCCGCTGGATAGGGTACCGGGAAGATACCTTCGGTACGGGCCGAGGCCAAGCCTGGAAGGAAATTCTGCATGTAGGCTTCCGGCTGCAGGATCGTAAAGGGAAGCCCGCTGGCGTAGATCCGCTCTTCCACCTTGGCCTTTTTGATGTGGTGGGGCATCGCCTGAACGTAGGGGTGGAGCACAGAGTGGTATACGAAGTGGCCGACGGCATGCTGATCAGCGAGGCGAAGCACGTTCTCTCCGATCTCGACTTCCTGTGGGTGGATGTTGGGTGGGATGTGGTAGATGCTGGAAATGCCGCGGAAAGCCGATTCGAGCGAACCCGGATCGAGCAGATCACCGGGGCAGGCTTCGCTGGCCCCGGACTGGAGAGCGATGGGGATCTGTTCTGCGCGGCGAACGAGAGCCCGGCAGGAGCGCTCCTGCCGGGCAAGCTCGCGTAGGAGCGCTAACCCGGTCTTGCCAGCCGCGCCAGTGACCAGGATCACGATCAGTCTCCGCGTGTGCGAGCCGGGTATTGCTCCCGGTTCAAGCCCCAATTCATCCGGAGCGGGCCAGGTTGATCAGTTCCCAGAGCCGGCTCGGGCTGAGCGGGATCTCGAGCAGCTCGAGACCTTCGATCTGGAGCGCATTCTCGAGCGCCTGGCAGAAAAGCGGTCCAACTGGAATTGCGCCAGCCTCGCCCGCACCCTTCACCCCAAGTGGATTGAGGGGAGAGGGTGTCTCCTTGTGACCGATCTCGATCCTGGGGACATCCAGCGAGGTTGGCAGCAGGTAGTCCATGAAGGTCCCGTTGAGCAGCTGCCCGTTCTCGTCGAAAACCAAATGCTCGTAGTAGGCGTTGCCTATCCCCTGGGCTATACCACCCTGAACTTGGCCATCGATCAGGAGCGGGTTGATCACCTTGCCGGCGTCGTGGACGGCGATGTACTTCTGGATGTTGATCATCAGCGTCTCTGGATCTACTTCCACGATCATGGCGTGTACGCCGTTGGCCGTCGCCCCTGTCGCCGGGCCGAAGTAGTTGGTGGACTCGAGCCCGGGCTCCGTGCCTGGCTTAACGGCCCCACGCAGCGGGTTGGCCTGGGCTGCCAGTTCCCCGAGAGCGATCCCGCGTTCGGGTTCGTTCTTCACGTACACCCGGCCGCCTTGAAGCTCAAGCGCCTCCTGCTCGACCTCGAACATCTCAGCCGCCAAGGCGAGGATCTTATAACGGACATCCTTGGCGGCCTCGTTGATCGCGTTGCCAGCAACCACCGTCCCCCGGCTGGCGAAGGTCCCGGTCCCCCAATGGAACTGGTCAGTGTCACCCGTGACGACGTAGATTTCGCTGACCTCCACGCCCAGTTGTTCGGCTGCGATCTGGGCGAAACTGGTGAAATGTCCCTGGCCCTGGGTGCCGACCCCGGTGACAACCGAGATTTTTCCGCTTGGCTGCACCTGCACCCGAGCTCCTTCGTAGGGGCCGATGCCGGTGCCTTCCACGTAGGTGACGACGCCGATGCCGACGTGCCGGCCTTCGGCGCGCAGCCTGGGCTGTGTCTCCGTGATGAAGTCCTCGTACCCAATCATCTCCAACGCTTTTGCCAGGACCGGTTCGTAGTTGCCGCTGTCGTAGACCAGCGAGGTGAAGTCTTGGTAGATGATCTTGTTGTCCTTGGGGAAGGCATCAGTCGGGATGAAATTGCGGCGGCGGATCTCGGTCGGGTCGAGGCCTAGTTCGTTGGCTGCCAGGTCCAACAGGCGTTCCATGACAAACACGCCGTGCTGGCGGCCGGCGCCGCGGTACGGGGTCACGATCATCTTATTTGTGAAGACGGCCTTGAACTCGCTGTAGTAATTGGGGATGTCGTAGCAGCCCAGCAGCGTGCACTGGCTGTTGATGGGAACCGTCAGGCCGTAGGGGTCGTAGGCTCCGCTGTCGTGCAAGAAGACGTCGTGGATGCCGAGGATGCGGCCATCTTTGTCCAGGGCTATTTCGGCTTCATGGATCTGGGATCGTTCTTGGGTGGTGGCGACGAAGTTCTCGGCTCGGTCCTCAATCCATTTCATTGGCCGATGGTACTTGATCGAGAGCCAGGGCAGGAGCATCTCCTCCGGGTAGAACATCATGATTTTAGGTCCGAATGCACCCCCGATGAAGGGTGCGACAACCCGCACCTGGTGCTCGCTCAAGCCAAGCATGGTAGCCAGACCGTTCCGGATGGGGATCGGCGCCTGGGTGGTATCCCAAACCGTCAAGCGCTGCGATTTTGGATCCCAGTGCGCGACGATGCCCCGGTTTTCCATGGCGGCCGCGGCCCCGTGATCGTACGTGAAGCAGCGGCGGATGATGTGATCGGCTGACTGGCGCACCTGCTCATAGTCCCCGATCTCCTGGATCACGTGGGCAGCCAGGTTGGTTTCAAGATCTTCATGGATCGGTATCGTCTCCGGGTCAAGAGCATTCTCAAGGTCGGCGACAACCGGCAGTGGTTCGTAATCCACAATGATGCGGGCCACCGCATCCTCGGCGATGTAGCGGTCTTCGGCGATGACGGCGGCCAGCGGTTCACCTACGTGGCGAACCCTATCCTGGGCCAGGATCGGCTGGGTACGTGCGTTAAAGATTAGGCGTTCGATCGGCGGAGGTGAGACCAGCAGTGGTCCCCTGGTCCAGTACTCCCCCAGGCTTTCTGCGGTGTGGATATCGATCACACCCGGTATCTCGAGGGCGGCGGAGACATCAATTTTCAGGATGCGCGCATGTGCGTAAGGACTGCGTAGGAAGGCGATGTGCGCCATGTTCGGCAGGTGCACATCGTCAACAAAGAGCGCTTGCCCAGTCAGCAGGCGTGCGTCTTCGTTGCGTGGGATTCTCTTGCCTATATATTGTCCCATCGATGCCCTCCGTGTTTTATGGATCAGAAATCATGTACAACCCTTACTATTCCTCGGTGAAGGCCACGGCTCGGCAGAAGGCAGCCTCGCCGCCCTTGAAGAGCCACGGGAAGCAGCCCAGGGTTAACCGGCGATTTTGAAGTTCGGGCGCCCCGATCATCCCGCCCAGGTTCTCGACGTGGATGCAGTCGTGCGGGAAGAGGGCGTTATGGGTTAGTTGGTAGGCCATCTCCGGGAACAATTCGGGGACTTTGTCCTTACCGAACTTCGCCTCACATTGTGCGGTCACCTTCTGCCACTGCTCGAGTCCACCTTTGCCGAGAAAGCGGCCGATCGGCAGGTTCATGGGGTGGTCGGTCGAGATCATGTCTACGCCCCAGATGTGGATCTTCTTCTCCAGAAGCCAATCGACGATCTCGAAATGCGGACCTGGGTGACGGAGGATATATTTTTCCTCGTCTGGCTTGGAGCCGAACTGCGCATGCTTATGCCAGCCAGTGTGGATGTAAAGAATATCACCCTCACGTACCTCGACTCGCTCCTCGATCATGGCCGGGGTGAAGATGTCCAGTTCATCGAGCACGTCACTCAAATCAACGATCACCCCCTCGCCGTACAGCCATTCCAGCGGGATTTGATCGATGGTCTTCCCACCGGTGACGAAATGGCGCGGCGCATCGAGGTGCGTACCCATGTGGTTGGAGGTCTGAATATATTGCGCATTCACACCCTGCTCTGCCTTGCGCTTGATAAACTTCACCTCGAAGGGCGGGTAGAACGGCCAGTTGGGAGCGTCCTGGTTTAGTGGTTGTGAGAGGTCGTGGATCTTCATGATTTCCTCCATGCTTGATAAGCGAACGGTTTCGTGGATAAAATATCTGCTCGACGGCGCGGGCTGTTACCCACGCCAGAGCATTTACAACCCGTAGGTCTCGGCAAAGGCGACCAATGCCTGCTCAAAGATCTCCATAGGGGGACGGACAAGCCCGGCCCCCACCTGCCCGACCCCGGCATCTTTGTGTGCGATCCCCGTATTTACCCGCGGGGCAATACCCAGCTCGACAACCTTGCGAATGTCGATGCCCGTCGGTGTGCCGCGGAAATCGAGCGGCGGGATGCTGAAATGGCTGTGTTCGGCGACTGTGATCTCGTACATCTCAAGCGTGGCGTTGAGCGCATCCTGGGGGGTGCCACTGACGAAGGTGACGATGGCCGGTGCGGAGGCCATGGCAAAGCCGCCGATCCCGGCGGTTTCGGTGATGGTGCTGTCGCCGATGTCCGCGTTTGCATCCTCGCTTGAGTAGCCTGGAAAGTAGAGACCGTCCGGGATTTGTGCCGGAGCCGTGAACCAGCGATCACCCAATCCGCTGACCCGGATCCCGAAATCGGTGCCGTTACGTGCCATCGCTGTCACCAGGGTCGAGCCTTCGACACCGTGGGCGGCATCGGCCATGGCCTTGCAGGCCGCCATGACGGGGTTGAGCACGCTCAGTGCGTTATCCCCCAGGAACGCAAGCACTTCCGCCTTGACAGTATCCGAGACTTTCGCTCGCGCAATGGCCGGCGCCAGTTGTTTCAAGTATAGGAGGGAACCGGCCTTGTTGCGGTTGTGGCCTTCATCGCCCATGTGCAGGGCCTCGGCTAGCAGCGCCCGCATGTCGATGCCCTCAATGGATGTCAGGGCTTCCTCGAGCACCGGAGCCATGGTGTCGTTCATCCATCTCAGTTTTGAGATGACCTCCGGACTGAAAGCGCCATACCGCAGCACCTTGCCATAGCCCTCGTTCAGATTGGAGTAGGCATGGTTCTCGCCTTCGACATTATCAATCACGTAGACCGCCATAGAGGCTGAGATTACACCGGCCATCGGGCCGACCGAGCTGTGGTGATGGCAGGGCTCAAAGGCGATCTCGCCGCTGGCGGCCAACTCACGGGCCTGGGACTCATTCTCTGCCAGTCCCTCGAAGATCAACGCCCCAATCACCGCTCCGCGCAGTGGGCCCGACATGCGCTCCCACTCGATCGGTGGACCTGCATGCAGCAGGAGATTATCCCGCATGCCGGGGATGACCTCGCGCGCCGTGGCGATGCCGGTAAGCATCGGCCGGGCGGTGATCATGCGTTCAACGGCGATCTGATTGGCTGCATCAATATCCATATTTCGCTCAACCTTTCTTTACTGGTTCGTCTTGGTCCCCTGCTTGCTGTGAGGATTTAATCCTGCTCAGGATCCCTATCAGTCTCTCATTCCCGCCCGCAGGCGGGCGCCAGTCGACCTGGATTGACGCAGCGCCCTGGGAAAGAAGGCTGTCATAAAACGATTCGAGCCCAATGTTGATCGCCGCCACGGGCGCAGCGAGCGCGGTCGTGGAGATGGCTGGCTGATCCTGCTCCGTGGAATCGCCCAGCAGCGCAACGGCATAGGCCACCAGGCTGATCGTGTCGGTGACCACTTTTGCGCCGGCTGATTCAAGCCGGCTGCGCTGGGCAACCATATCCTGGGGATCTTCGTCCGTCCCGATCAGCAGCACCCCCACCTCAACCCCGCGCTGGCGAATATGCTCGATCGCCGGGCCAAGCTCGGAGGCTGGATCGGGATGTGAGCCTTCCCCGAGCACCACATCCAGCAGGATCAACGCGACTTCCTCGGCGCTAGATTCCTGCTCCATGCGGCGCAGTCGAAGATCATTATCGATCATCGGGTGGAGCCGGCCCACGGTAAAGATGTCCTCACCAAGATCGAGGATGGTGTGGCCCTTGCTGACCAGGGGGTCCTCCAGGACCAGTCCCCCTGGGACGGATAGGTTGGTATGGATTGGGCCCAAGAAAGCTTGCAGCCCGCGCACAGCCTCAATCGCGAGCGTACCCCCCGAGAATAAGCCGCGCAAGAAGCCGGGCTTAACCTGACCCTGGACATGCGGCTGGTTCGGATCGGGCTTTACCCCGCCAACGAGCGCTTGAACTGCCTTCCCGGCGGTCTCAAGCAGGGTGTTGGCGAAGATCAAATTCTCAAACTCGCTGACCGGAGGGGCATACCCGATAAAGTTGATCACGGTTGGCTTCCCGGTCTGACGGGCGGTGGTCAGCAATGAAGCCGCCACGGCAGGATCAGGTGGCTTGGAGACGACGACGATGACCTTTGTGTCCGGATCATGCGCCAGCAACTCCAGCCCCTGGCGGGCCGTGATAGCGTTGACACCATGCTTCAGATCCCGGCCACCGGTTCCGATGGCGTGCGAGATGCCCTGACCCAGGCCGTGGATCGAACTCGAGATAGCCTGCAGCCCCGTACCTGAAGCGCCAACCAGGCCGATCGCTCCACGACGTACGTGGTTCGCAAATCCAAACCCGATCCCGTTGATGATCGCCGTACCGCAGTCCGGGCCCATGACCAGCAACCCGCGTTCGCGCGCTTGTGTCTTGAGCTCGATCTCTTCCTCAAGCGATACATTATCGCTGTATAGGAAAACGTGCTTGTTGTGCGAAAGAGCCTGACGGGTTACGGATGCAGCGTAGCGGCCGGGGATCGAGATCAACACCCAGGCAGCCTCAGGCAGGTCTTTGACGGCTGAGTCCAGGCTGCGAGGCCGGTAGGCGCTGGCCGCGGCCGAGCGCCGGCGGTTCAAAATCGAGTCGATTTGTCCGATGGCGTGGGCGGCCATCGTTTCGGAGCCAGCCTTGACGACGATTAACAGATCTTCCGGGCGCGGCTCCAATCCGCCAACCAGCAATCCAGAGTCGTCCAGCAGCTCCAGGTTGGCCGCGGTGGCCATGACGACGCCGGCATCCTCGACCCCCTCCAGTTCAAGCAGTGAACGCTGGAGCTGCATCAGGACAACCGAGTCATAGTAAGCGCCGCGCCGGATCTCGTGCTCGATTGAGCTCATTATTCCATTATCGCCTGCAGTTGAAAGTGGGCCATGGAGCGAATCATGTGATTTCCTCGAGACATTCATCCAGACCATGGATCGGCTGGAAGTTGAGGATCGGTTCTAACGACTGGGCCCATTCTAGCAGAGAGCCGTCCTGGCCGAAGCGGGCGATGACCTGGAGCCCCAGCGGCAATCCGCTCGAACTATATCCGCTGGGCAGGGTCACTGAGGGCAAACCGCCCTGAGTCCAGGGCAAGTTCATCACCGGATCGCCGGTGCTCTCAAGCCCGCGCGGTGCGGGGCCTGGTGCAGAGGGCGTGATCCAAGCAGCGACATTATGCTCATCCATCAAGCCCTCCAGATAGGTCCGAAGGGCCTGCCGCCCGGGTAGGGCCTGCTCAAGGTCTGCGGACAGAATGGCCTGGCCGCGCTCGATCAGCGTCCTGGTTTTGGGGTGGTAGTACTCCGCATACGCTTCGAACCAGGCGGCGTGTACCTGAGCACATTCAGCCGCCAGGATCAATTGGTGCCGTGCGACGATCACTTCAAAATCCGGCATGCAGGGGATCTCAACGACCGTGTGGCCAGCGGCTCGCAATTCACTGATGATCATCGCGAAGTGCTGCCGGCCTTCATTTTCGGCGTGATCGAGGTAGTCCCCAACCGGGATGGCGAAGCGCAGTTGACCTTGCGCAGGAGCAGTCGGGGTGTTCTCTTCAAGGAGGACTGCTGCGGCCCAGGCCGCGCTACCGGCATCCGGCGTGAAGAACCCGACATGGTCGAGCGAGGGTGAGAGCGGGATCACGCCTCGGGTTGATAACCGGCCAGAGCTGGGCTTGAAGCCAACCGTCCCACAAAAGGCGGCCGGCCGGTTGATCGAGCCGATCGTTTGCGTGCCAAGCGCAAGCGGGGCCAGGCCAGACGCCACGGCAGCCGCCGATCCGCTGCTCGACCCGCCCGGTGTGTGCTCGACATTATGGGGGTTCGTGGTGGGCCCCGGGGCGAAGTAGGCAAACTCGGTGGTCACAGTTTTTCCGCAGATCAGCACACCTGCCTGCCGCAAGCGGCTGACACTTTCCGCCTGTTCGCCCTTCAGAATTTCGCCTGGAAGCCGGCTTCCTGCTCGGGTCTCAAAGCCAGTCACATGGAAGATATCTTTCACCCCGACCGGCAAGCCGAACATGGCTGGTCGCAGATCAGCATTCTCATATTCAGTGAGCAAATGCTCAGCCTCCTGCCGGAGCCTGCTAAAGCGGTCTGCCTCACCCAGGTATGCGTGGATCCCGGGTTCGAGCGCGTCGAACCGTGCTTCGAGCCAATCGAGGTAGCGTGGAAGAGCCCCCTCGTTGGAGCGCAGGGATGCGGCCAGTTTGGGGAGCAGCCCCTGGTTCCCGGAGGCCGGCTTCATGGGTGGCGTGCCTCTGTGGGGTTGTTTATGCCGCAGCACTCACAGACAGCCCCGAGGGGGGTCGCGGATTTCAGGGCATTACCCACGTTGCATATTTTTGGCAGCGAGAGCAACGGCATCCACGATATGCTGGTAGCCGGTGCAGCGGCAGAGATTGCCGGAGATCGCTTCACGGATTTCTTTTTCGCTCGGATCCGGGTTCTCTTCAAGGAACGGCAGCAGTGTCATCAAGAAGCCGGGTGTACAGAAGCCGCACTGCAGACCATGCGCTTCTCGAAAACTCTCCTGAAGTGGGTGCAGAGCATCAAGGT
>Ga0315553_10001539_pt1 | contig 19068 bp, 25 predicted proteins | sample SalMarSW160140MG_FD_203099 | JGI IMG/M metagenome (GOLD analysis project Ga0315553, IMG submission 203099) | Salt marsh sediment microbial communities from the Plum Island Ecosystem LTER, Massachusetts, United States - Salt Marsh Sediment SW1601-40 ... | reverse complement strand
TTCCGCACCGCCCCGTTGGTTGTGGACCATCCCAAGCAGAGTTGGCGCGTTTGTCAATCGCGAGGGCGAAATTTAGTCGCCGGACGGCACGCAGGCACCGCTATGATCGGCTTCGACCGCGACGCCCGCCAAACGGAATCCCACTTTGCGCAAGCTTGAAGACACCACCCTGCTGTTGCTCGTCGTCGCGGTGTCGCTCGCCTTTGCCTGGATCCTGTGGCCGTTCTACGAGGCAATCCTCTGGGCAGCGGTGCTGGCGACCGTGTTTGCGCCGCTCAATCGGCACCTCCTTGGGATAACGAGGCGGCGCAGTCTCTCGGCCCTCGTGGTCGTCTTGATCATCATCACATTGGTGATCCTGCCTTTGAGTCTGGTGGCCGCGGCTCTGGTGCAGGAAGCGACAAACCTCTACCAGACGATCCAGTCCGGGGAATTGAACTTCGGCCAGCTCTTTCAGGAATTCCTAAACGCCTTGCCCTCCTGGGCGACTGACCTTTTGAGCAGTCTCGGTCTGACCAATCTCAGCGCAATGCACGCACGGCTTTCCGCCGCCGTAATTCAAGCCAGCAAGTTTCTTGCAGGGCAGGCTGTCAACATCGGCAAGGGTACGGCCAATTTCTTCATCGGCCTTTTCCTCATGCTTTATCTGCTGTTCTTTTTTCTCCGCGACGGAGCCTCTCTGATGAGGCGCATCCGCGACGCGAGTCCGCTGCGCCAAGATCAGCAACGTGCTCTGCTCGACAAATTCACCGTAGTCACCCGCGCCATGTTCAGGGGTAGCCTTCTCGTCGCGGCCGTGCAGGGCGCACTCGGCGGGTTCATCTTCTGGGTCCTTGGAATCCACGCTCCGGTATTATGGGGCGTGGTGATGGGCTTCATGTCGTTGCTGCCTGCGATCGGCGCCGCCGGGGTGTGGTTGCCGGTCGCCATCTATTTTCTGGCGACCGGGGCCGTTTGGCAGGGCCTGGTGTTGATCGCCTTTGGCGCGCTCGTCATCGGCCTCGTCGACAATCTCCTGCGTCCATTTCTCGTCGGCAAGGACACCGAGATGCCGGACTACCTCGTGCTAATCTCCACGCTCGGCGGCATCTCGGTTTTCGGTCTCGACGGCATCGTCGTCGGGCCCGTGATCGCAGCGATGTTCATCGCCACCTGGGACATCTTTTCTGCCTCGCGGCAGGAGACCGAGAGCGACACCAGCCCTTAACTAGGCTGCGATCTGCTTGATGACCTTCACAATCACGAGCAGGATCACGGCGCCGATGAAGGCGAGAATGATGGCGCCGATAACGCCGCCGCCAATGGCGAGCGTGATGCCGAGCAACGGAAACAGGTAGGCCGCAAGCAGCGCCCCTAAGATCCCGACGACGATGTCCCCCACCAGGCCGAAGCCGGTTCCTTGCACCAGGAGACCCGCGAGCCAACCGGCGATGCCACCGACCACGAGTGCAATGATAAGTGCTGTCAGCATTGATCCCCCCTTCGCTGAGCGACGGGACGCAGTTTAGCACGAGTCTCCCCCTCGCCTCCGCGAACTTTGCGCGTGGCGGTGGCCATGGCTGATCAGGACGAGAGAGACCTATTTCAGCTTGTAGATGAACGTGTAGGCCTTGCCGTCGGTGCCGATCGCGCTCAGCGCCATCTCCCCTTGCGCCCCAGCATAGGCGCCGGTGCCGCCGGTAACGGCGAGAACCGAATCGCCAGTGTCGTTGAACGGGCCCTCGACCGTGATCTGGCCGTCGTCGAGATTGAGCGTCCAGAAGCATTCCCAGGCCTTGCCCACCACGGTGCGGAAGCAGATGCCCTGGTCGCTGCCGATCTTGTTCTTATCGTCGGCATCGAACACCTCGTTGGCAAAGGTGAGGATGTCACCGGCGCTGTCGCCGGAGGCCCCGGTGTCGGTGACGGCATCGGTCGTGGCGTGTTCGGTCATCTTCATTTCGCGAGGCTCGGCGCCAGCCGGTCCGGTCGCGATAGCGGCCGCCACGGTGCCAGCGGCGAGGAGCAGACGCATAGAGAGCAGCAAAATAGACTTCGGCATGGTGGCCTCCTTCGGCGCGGATCCGCGGAACAAAGCCACCGACGCTAGCACTGTCCTACATTGCTGAGAAGCGATAGCCGCGGGCAACCGATGACCCAGCCCGCACCCGCCCCTTGCCACACCCCTGACCAGAGGAGGCGCCGACCAGCGTCCGGCACTCCTATCCGTTGCGATGTCGCTTTATTCCCGTGTAAGTAGCAGAATCGAAAGACGCTCGGACTGCGGGAGGATGCCATGACCGACGGCGAGAGAATGCTGAAATTGGCCGAGTCACGGATCGGCGAGAAATACGTCAACGTGTGCGTGCCGAAGAACAACAAGAACTGGCACGGGCCGTGGGACTGCGCAGAGTTCATGTCGTGACTGGTCTATCAGATCGGCGGATTCCTCTATGGCTGCATTAATGACAGCGGCGATCCGGCGACAGTCGAAGCCTATACCGGCGCATGGCAGACGGACTCAAAGACGCTTGGAAGACGCGTGCCAACAGCGAAGGCGGCCTCGACGGTCGGTGCCATTCTCCTCCGCTACCCGCCCGCGCCGGGCGCCATGGGCCACATCGTTGTCAGCGATGGCAAAGGCGGCACCGTCGAAGCGATGGGCAAGTCCTATGGTGTCAGGCGCGGGAAGGTCTCCGGCCGTGTTTGGAACACGGGCGTCTTCTTGCCGAACTTCTCCTACGGCGACAGCAATGGCGTCGTAACCATTGATGAGCCGGCGGCGATCTATGCCGTCGGGCGTCCAGGAATGAAGCCGTCCGTCGTCAAGGCCATCAAGCGTGCGCTCAAGGAGTTCGGCATCGACCCCGGGCCGATCAACGGCGCGTACAACACCTTGACCGCGTCCGCCGTCGGCGCTTTCCAGGCGACGAAGGGCATCGTCGTCGACGGCCAGGTCGGGCCACAGACGGCCAGGCGGCTCAAGGTCGACCTCAGCGCCGCATAGCGCGAGCGAAAGGCAGCGAGAGCTTATTTGTGCTGGTGTTGGCGCTCGTGCTCTTTGCGCGTTTCTGCGGCTTTGCGGGCAGACCCGCTCCTGTCGGCCGCGGTGCGGCCGGTGCTCGGGTGCCGACCAAGCTCCTTCCAGCTCGATTCCGTCATGTCGACGCCGTAGTGCTTCGCCGCCTTCTTGATGTTGGCGAAAGCCAACTCCCGGTCCTTGTCCGAGACGTCGGTCGTCTGATCGAAACGGGCGATCGCATTCCTGACGTGGGTGGCGTCCGTCATCGGCTCTTTGCGCTGCTTCGGAAAGGCGAAAACGCTGTCAGGCAAATCGCTGCGCTCGGTCAATTCGCCATGCTTTTGGTGGGGCTTCCAGGTTGCTTCCATTGTTTAACCTCCAGGGGAACGTTCGGGCGCCCTCCGTCCCTAAACGAACCGATCGCTGTGGGGCCCGGTTCCACCGGTGCGACACCATCGCCGCTATCATGGAGGTTTGCGCCAATGTGCGCCTCTCCCCCCACGGCCCAAGGGTGGGCCGCAAGAGGAAGGCTTGCCGCAATATCAGCTCGAGATGCCGCCGGCGCTATCCCAGTACCGCGACCGCAGAGGCCGCCGCCATCGCCATCAGCGTCGATGACGCCAGGTCTTGAGCGTGCAACGCAATGTCGCCGATCAGACCGAGCGCGGCCATCCACAGGCACAGACTCACTACCGTCCGAAGCATAACTGCCCTCGTCGTGTTCGAAACCGTCCCTAGAGAGAAGCCGGAGAGCTCCGCGCGCCTCGGGCCTCTCAACGCTTCTTCGCGCCGTAAACGGGGGGTCGCGCGGAAGCGTTCTTGGTCAGGCCTCCACTGGAGCCCAAAAACGTGATGAAAGTTTGCCGTCTTTGATGAATGAGGCGCGGCAAAACGGCGCTCATGGAACGGCGGCAGGACCTCCCTCCTCCCTTGTGAGGAGAGCAGCGCGGGAGCCCGTGCGCTACACTCCGGCGCGACATCTGCACACAAAGGAGAGGAAACGAGCCATGGCGAGCCCTACCCTTCGCGAACTTACCGGCATGAGCCCCAACCCCGCGCCGATCTCCGAGAGCGCGCTTGTGCTGATCGACTGCCAGCAGACCTATCGCGAAGGCGTCATGCAGCTCGAAGGCGTCGAGCCGGCGCTTGAGGAGGCTGCGACGCTGCTGCGCCGGTTTCGCGAAGCGGGACGGCCGGTGATCCACATTATGCACGACGCCGGTCCAGGCACGCCTTACGACGTCTCCGCGCCGATCGGACAGATCGCCGAAATGGTGGCACCGATCGAAGGCGAGACGGTGATCGTCAAGAACTTCCCGAGTGCCTTCGAGCAGACCGAGCTCGACGAGGTGCTGAAAGAGCTCGGGGTCAAGAACGTGACCTATGCCGGGTTCATGACGCATATGTGCGTGAACTCGACCACGCGCGCCTCGTTCAATCGCGGCTACAACAACACCGTGGTCGCAGGCGCGACGGCGACGCGCTCCATTCCCAATCCGGCGACCGGCAAGGATGTCTCGGCTGCATCGCTGCATGATGCGAGCCTGTCGGCGCTCGGCGACATGTTCGCCGTGGTGGTGCCCCGGGCCGCCGACGTTCCAAGCTCGTCCTGACGCGTCAGCTCGTGCGGAGGCGCTCGTTCAGCCACGCGGCGATGCGCTTCCGCGTGCGGCCATGCGCGCCGCGGAGCACCCGGCCCATATTCATGAAGCCGTGGATGGTGCCTTCGCAGCACTGATAGTCGACGGGAACCCCAGCAGCGGCGAGCGCCACGGCGTATTCGGCGCCCTCGTCGCGCAAGGGGTCGTGGCTTGCCGTGATGATCAAGGCGGGCGGCAAGCCGGTGTAATCCTCATAGAGCGCGGGGATCGCGCGAGGGTCGGCGATCGGCCAGGCGAGGCCGAAATAATGGCCGAAGAACCATTGGATCAGATCGCGGGGGATCGGAAAGTGCTCGCCGAGGTCCCGCCGCGACGGCAGGCGGCCGCGAAGGTCAAGCGCAGGATAGATCAGGGCTTGGCCGCGTACCGGGGCGCCCAAGCGGCCCTTCGTCTCGTGCAGCGCCACGGCGGCAAGCCCGCCGCCGGCGCTGTCCCCGACGACGATGATGCGCTCCCGATCGAGGCCGATGCTCGGCCCTTCTCCGGACAGCCATTGCAGCGCGGCGACGGTGTCCTCAACCGCCGCCGGGAATGGGTGTTCCGGCGCCAGCCGATAGTCGAGGGAGAACACCGTGGCCCCGGTGTCGTGGCACAAGGTCCGGCACAACACGTCGTGGCTCTCGATGTCGCCGAGGACGCAGCCGCCGCCATGAACGAACAGGATCGCCGCTTCGGCGCCGGTGCCGCCAGCGCCCGGAACGTAGCGGCGCAGGCGCAATGGCGCCTCGTCGCCCGGCACGACGAGATCGGCAGCCTCTCGGATCTCCGGCGGCCGGATCTCGGTCTTGGCCAGGACGCGGCGATATTCGTCCCGGGCTTCGTCGGGGGGAAGGCTCCATAGCGGCGCGCCCGGCGCCGACGAGGCCCAATGCAGCAGCGCCTCTGCCTCGCGATCGAGCTTCAAGCGAGGCGACGCCCTCCCATCCTCTCTCGCGGACAGGTGACCGCCCTGGAGCAGAGCGCGTAGGAAGGCGCGTGCCTTGGCGTAGATGCCAGGAGCTTCGCTCTCGCGCGGACCGCCGATCCCGAGCGTCCCCTCGTCTCCGCGAATGAAAGCCTGGGCCGTTGCGAGCGCATCGCCGGCATCGAGGTCGATGACGAGGCAAGGCTTGCCGAGAGACCCGGCGCAGTCGCGGGCGAAGACAGTTCCCTTCGACGCCGCGATGCCTGCAGAGTCGACGAGGATGAGCAGGCGCTCGCTGTCGCGCACGTTCCATTCGGTGCGCTCGCCCGGATCGGAGTCAGGTGTCGCGCGCAGATGAGGATAGAGCGCGAGCAGTCCCGGAGGATTTGGCAGATCCTCGGCCCAGCCGCCCTTCGGGCACCAGCCGCCATAGGGCAAGTCCAGCTCGACGGCCACGTCGAGAGCGGCGCGGTCAACGCCGGTCTGGCCTCCTGTCACGATCTTCAACATCTCGTGTCCTCAGCGCGAGGCTCTTGCGCCGCGGCTAACGGGTCCTTCCTATCCCAGCATGACCTCTATAGCCGCCCCGCGCTCAATCGCACTGTGGAAGCTGCTCGCCTTCGGCTTCGCCGCCGGATTTCTGTCGACGCTGATCTTCCATCAAAGCTTATGGTATGTCCTCAATGTCGTTGGCGTCATTCCGTGGGAGCGGCCGGCTTGGCCTCTCGATCCGATCCCTCGCTTCGGCGTGCCTTCGCTGATCTCCAAGGCGTTCTGGGGTGGGCTGTGGGGCGCAATTCTCGCGCCGTCGCTGGTGCGGCTGCACGGCGGCAGCTATTGGGCGGGCTGGATTCTGGTCGGCGCCGTGGCACTGCCTTTGGTCGCCTTTTTCGTGGTGCCGCCGCTCAAGGGACTGCCGATCCCTCCGCTGTGGCCTCGCATGCTCACATCCATCCTCTTGAACTCCGTCTGGGGCTTTGGCACCGGGCTTCTCCTCAAGTGGTTCGGCGTCACGCGGTCCTAGGTGACGAAGCGGTCTTCGCCGTAGAACTTCGCCGGTTGCGATCCGCTTTTTTCATTATGGTTCGCGAAGCACCAGCCCAGCCACCGCCACCGCAAACGCCTTACCCCGCGGAGAAAGCGCGCGGCGGCGAGATCATTCTCCGCACCCGCCAACAACGCATGATCTTCGCCGGCGGCTTGATTGCCGCCATCGTCCTCGCGCTTCTCCTCGGCGTGTTGGCTGCCTTCTTTGCCTGAGCCGTCCAGCCCGGATACGCTAGGGGCGAGAAAGGCCTTGTCCATGGCGAAGTCGGAGACACCAAAGCCGGACAAAAAGAAGCGCTGGTCGCAGGACGTTACCGAGCACTCGGACGCTTTAACGCTTGAACACGGCGTGTTCGCCCTTGACGATCCGAGGAAGATCGCGGCGTCCCTGAAGCGGTCGGCCGAGGCGAGCCACAGGCGCAAGTCGGAGCCTTTCCGCTCGGCGATGTCGATGCTTACCTTCTACATCAATCGCGCCGGCAAGAACCTCTCCGACAAAGAGCGCCAGAAGCTCGAGCAAGCGAAGGACGAGCTGCGCAAGGCCTTCGGCAGGCCGCCCCACAGCTGACCCTCTCAGCCGTCGCGATTTGGCGTGCCGAGGATGTGGCTCTTCGGGGGCAGCATCACCGGATCGAAATTCTGGGTGAACATTGCCGCGGCGAAGAACGCCACGGCGCGCAGGGTCTCCTTGCCGGTGTTTTCGAGATCGTGGCGCAGCAGTGTCGGCAGCACGAACACGCTGCCCGGCCCAACGTCGTGAGTGGAGCCGTCTTCGAGATAAAGTTTGCCCTCGCCAGCGATGATGTACTGCGTCTCTTCGGTGGCGTCGGTGTGCCAGCCGAGACGCTTCCCCGGCTCGATCTCGTAAACGATGGTCGAGGATGCGGTGGCGGCGTGGCCGCCGTAGACGGCGAATGCGCCGGCCCAATGGACGGCGGGATCCGTCTCACCCCACACTTCGGTACGCTTCAACTTGCTGGTCTCAACGACGGGGACATCACCACCTGCTGCTGTGCTCATGGATTTTATTTCTCGATTGGAGGAGCCGCGCGCCGCGCGCGGGCTCATGACGGAACGCTTCTACCACGGCGCGCCAGCCGCCGATGCCGGATTGCGAAGATTAGGTAAGCCGCGCGTTGCTAGGCAGCGGCAAGTTCCTGATCGAGGGCGACCGCGCGCTGCAACGCCGGGCGCTCGCCGAGCCGACCGACATAGGCCAGGAATTCGGGCCGTTCCGGGAGAAGCTTGAACATCAGACCCCAGCGGAGCGTCGAGCCAAGGACGACGTCGGCGGCGGTGAACTGCTCGCCCATGAGGTAAGGGCCTTTGGCAACGCCGTTGGCGACGACGTTCACAACCGTGTCGAAATCGCCATAGCCGAGCATGCCGCGCCGTGCCGGCTCGGCCCGTGGCGCCGCGCGGTCGATCATCGCGGGCTCGATACAGCCAGGCGCAAAGAACAGCCATTTCAGATAGGCACCTCGGCGCGGATCGCCGATCGGCACGCTCAAGCCCGCTTGCGGGAACGCGTCGGCGAGATAGGTGCAAATGGCGGCCGCTTCGGTGATGATCGCGCCGTCATGCATGAGCGCGGGCACCTTGGCCATCGGGTTGATGGCGAGATAGGCCGGCTTGAACTGATCGCCCGCAGCGAGGCTTAGCAGCTCGATGTCATACGGTTCGCCGATCTCCTCGAGCATCCACCGCACGATGGACGAACGCGAGGGCGCTGCGTGCTAGAGCTTAAGAGCCGTCATGGCCGTTCTCCCTCCTCAAAACTGTCGAAACCGCAGGTCGCTGCGTTCGCGTCTTGCTGGTACACATAGGGACGCGCCGGAAGGCGCGGCGCCTTGAAGCAAATGCCGAGACTGTGTTGAAGACATGGCCGCCCGCAACGCCACGAAGACAAGACCCGCCGCCAAGAAGACGACGGCGCAATCATCCGGACGGCGGGCGGGCAAGGCGGTAGCGGACGGTCTGTCCTTCCGGGACCGCCTGCGCGAGCTCTATTTCGGCAAGAGCCAAACCGCCAACCGCTTTCGTTATGGGCTGCTCGGCCTCGACATCCTCACCATCCTGTTCGTCATCGGCACCTCGTTCACGCCGCGGACCGAGGCGATCGAATATCTCGACACGGTGTTCGGCATCTTCATCCTCGCCGACTTTCTGGCGCGGCTTTATGTGAGCGATCATCCCGTGCGCGAGTTCGCCCATCCCGCGACATGGGCGGACATGGCGGCGATCGTGTCGTTCCTGGCGCCGGTCGTGGGCGAAGGCTTTGGGTTCTTGCGCATCCTCCGTACGCTGCGGCTGCTGCACACCTACCAGGTGGTGGCGCGGCTTCGGAGCGACAGCCCGTTCTTTCGGCGGAACGAGGAGCTCGTCAACGCCGTGGTCAATCTCGGCGTGTTCCTGTTCATCATGACTGGGTTCGTCTACGAGACCCAGCATTGGCGCAATCCCGGCATCGCCAACTATGTCGACGCCCTCTACTTCACGGTCACGGCGCTCACCACAACAGGGTTTGGCGATATCACGCTGGAAGGCACACTCGGGCGCCTGACCGCGGTGATCATCATGATCTTCGGGGTGACGTTGTTCTTACGGCTGCTACAGGCCCTGCTGCGTCCTCACAAGGTCCGCTTCTCCTGCCCGAGCTGCGGGCTTCAGCGTCACGAGGTCGACGCCGTTCATTGCAAGGCCTGCGGCACGCTGCTCAACATTCCCGACGAGGGCCGTTTCTGACGGAAGCTGCCGGAGTTGCGCCGTTTTTTCCCGGCAATCTCCACTGGATCGCCGAATGGCCCAATTCCCGCCACGTTCTGGCGGTCCCACTTCGTGATAAATTGTAAGATTGGCGCCAATCGACCGGGGGGCGGTCGCTCGACCGATATTCCATGGCCACGGATCAGCGCTGGAAATTGGCCGGAATTGTTTCCGTCGTCAGCCTTGCCGGCGTTCTCGTCACCGACATCTTCGCCAATGTCGTTGGCGGCTTCATCTCGGACCAAATCAAGACCTGGCAGATGCCGGGCGAAGAACACGCAACCAGCTCCGCCTCGGAGCCCGAGCAGAACATGGTGGTGTCGAGCATTCCAGCCGCGCCGAAGCAGGCGCCGCAGGCTCAACTCGCCGCCGTGACCTCAAAACCGCTTGCGGCCGAGACTGTCGCCGTCAGGGAACCGGAGACGCAAGCTGAGCCCGAGCCTGGGGCCGGGCCAGACGCTGCCGCCGGCGCGCCGGAATCCATGCCGCTGCCGCCGCCCCCGCCCGTGGAGCTCAGCGGCACCGTGGAGAAGGTGATCGATACCGGCACGCTCGAAATTCAAGGCGAGACCATCATGCTTGCCGGCGTCCAGGGGCTCGGCTCCCCCTATCGCGACCAGCTCGCCAAGTTCATCGAGGAGCAGGGCTCGCAAATCCGCTGCACCGCGACCGGCGAGCACCACGTTTGCTTCGTCGGCAACATCGATCTCGCGCTCGCCGCCCTCACCAACGGTGCGGCGCGGCTCGCGACCGACGCCACGCCGCAATATCAGAAGGCCGCCGAAGAAGCGCGCCGCCACCATCGTGGCATCTTCCAGTAAGGCAGGTGAGTGTTGAGGGTCGTCACCATAGGGACGAGGTCATGGCGTAGGGCACTGCTCGTGCTCGTCGCCGCGTCAGGGCTGCTTGCAGGTTGCGGCGCGCCTGGTTCGCGGCAACAGATGGGAGCCGGCATCGGCGCCATGGCCGGAGGCGTCACCGGCGGCCTGATCGCGCGGCGGCACCCTGTTGCCGGCGCCGTCGTCGGCGCCGTCGCCGGCGGCCTCATTGGCAGCGCCATTGGCCGTCGGCTCGACGAGGAAGAGCGCCGGCAGCTTGCGCTCGCGAGCGAGCTCGCTGCGGAACAGCCGGTGGTCAAGCAGGTGCCGCCGAAGAAAGTGCCGTGGAAGCGCACGGATCCGAAGACCAACACGGTGACGGCATCGGGTTGGGTCGTTCCCAAGAGCGAGCCCTATCAGCGCGACGGCACCACATGCCGCGACGTCACCCAGAGCGTCAGCAAGAATGGCCAGACCCAAAGCCAGGACGTCACGCTGTGCCGGACGCAGGTGGCACAGAGCGACGGCTCAAACTGGGTGATCCCGCAATAGTCTGGAGCGTGTCGCGCTCGCTAGCCTGCCGCGACCACCGTGCCGCGGAGATGCTCGGCATGCTGGGCAAAGGTGGCGAGGATGGCGTCGAAGGTCGCCTGCTCGGCGCGTTCGCTGCCAAGGGTGAGCTGCACGTCGGCGAACACCGCGCGATAATCCTCATAGGTCTGCATCTCTTCGAAACTCCGCCACCAGAGATCACCGATGAAGAAGAACTTCACCCAGGAGAACAGCAGGTCGATCCAATCCTCCAAGGAGCAGTTGAGGTAGGCTTTTGAGCCGCTGAGATAGGCGCTGGCGCCGCGGATCAGCTCAGAGTCGTGCTCGCGGCAATCGGCTTCGCCTTCAACCTGAACCAGCCTGCCGTCGAGGAACGGTGCGGCGGCGGTTTCGAGGAACACAAAGCTCACGCGGTCGGCTCCGGGGTGGAGCTGACCTGAGCCGAACAGCCGGAAATCGATGCCGCTGAGGCGCGCGTTAGGCACCGAGGTCATCGACGCATGCTCGATCTCGGGATGGGCCAGCGCGGGAAGATCAGCCTCGTGCGTGCCCGCGATGAACACGTTCGGATCTGACACGATACCGCTGGAAACCAGGATCTGACCTGAGATCGTCCGGCTCACATGCTCGATATTGGCGCGTGCGCGCCGTAACCGCCCTGCCCGCTCGCCGCCGTCGGCAACGATCGCGAGCTCGGGCCCTCTGCCGCGCAAGTAACTGTCGCTGAGCTCGGCCAGCCGGGTGAGGTGCTGCACAAGTCTGGCGCGGGTGCGAGGGTCCGCACATCTGCCAGTCCAGCCAACCACGACAGAGGACATCGGAGAACCCCGCTACGCACAACATCGACGACAGCCACGGACCTTGCGCCAGCAACGTCCGTTACGCAAGAGCCGTCGAAGGAAAGCTTGCTCAGTGGCAAACGCTCTCTTTCCAGAAACCATAACTCGCGACGCGGTAACCTCAACAGAGCCTTGAGGGGTTACGCTGAAGGTGCTGGACAGCCGAAGTCCGGGTGAAAATCGCCTAGGTTCCCTTAGTGGAACAGGGCGAAATAGATCACGTAGAGCCAGCTGAAGATCCCGTGGATGATCGCCCACAGGATCGAATGGTTGTTGGTGTAGGAGATAGCGATAGCGAGCGCGGTGCCGAAACTCACGCCATACTTAACGCTCTCGGCGCCGTAATTGTACGGTCCATTCATAATCATTACCCTTTCCGCAGCGAACGATGGTCATCACACAGGAACGGCGTGACGTTTCCTTTAACGTCACGCCGTCTATGCATATCAATGCGAGCGGGGCCGCAGCGATGCAGGCCCACTCGAAAGCGTGTGCGCGCCGAAGCGCTATGCTGTGACGCGATGCTTACGCTTTTGCCGCAGCGCGATGGTCCGATCCAACCATCATGCCGGCGACTTTCTCCGAGACATATCCAAAGACGGCGCCAATCACCATCGACAGAATGATGGCGATCACCGGGTTGGTCAGTGAAAGGCCGGTCAGATTCGCGGCCCCATTGCCGAGGAGCACGAGCGCAACCACGGCGGCGAAGCCATAGACCTGAGCCGGAATGCTCGAGAACATCGGAACATTGGCGAGCAGCACCATGGCGGCAACGCCAACGCCGACGCAAAGCGCCGCCCACATGGCCGGCGGCAGGCTATCGGCAATGCCGGCACCGGCGACGATCAGCGTGATCGCGGCAATGACAGCACCAGCAGCTGTGTTGAGGATTGTCGACTGCAGCCCGGCTTCCTTGCCACCGCAATGGTAGTAGCAACCCCAGGCAATGAAAGCAGCCCAGATCTGCAACGCGCCGCCGAGTGGCCCGAGGAAGAGCCACGTGGCGACGGCGCCGAGAACGCCGATGCTAATCGCTAAGGCTGTATTCAAGGACATCTCACCCCCCTTTCTGTTGGCGAGCGGGTGGACATCCGCGTTGCCGGCGGCCCACCGGCTCTATGGAGCAGAAGCCTATTTTTACGCCAGTTCGATTCGGCTTCCGCCTAAAGTATAATCGAAAGTGCCCTCCTTTGAACGTTGATTTCATAATTTTGCCCAAATTCAGATAGGCCCGATCAAGGCATACCTACCGGCCAAGGCCTATTGCGGCCATCAAACGTTCGAATCTCAAAGAAAAGCCGTATCAGTGGGTCGATTTCGGCAGGCTGGCGAGGTCCTTGATGTACCAATCCTCGACCTTGACCACGGCCGGATTCTCCCCATTGGCGTAGATCCAGGAGTCCACGGCGTAGCGTTGCCCGGTCTTCTTCTCCTCGATGACCGCGGTCCAATGTGGCCAGTACTTTACCGGATCGCCCTGAAGGGTCGCCTTCAGCAGGTCGCCCTTGGAGAACGGGATCTGCACGGTGTGGTACTTAAGCAGACCGTGAGATTGCAGCACCAGGAGGTAGCTCGTGGTGTTGGTGGCCTCGTCAACGCAATCCTCTTGGGTGGGGTCTCCGCTTCCGGAGAACTCCATGCCTGCCCGGTCGTTGATCCCGAGCCTTGTGCCGACCTTTTTCTCAATCAAGGCAATGGCGTAGGCGATGGCGCGGCGCTCCTCATAGGGCGTATCGGCCTTCTTTGTCTTCTTCATCACCGCCGCGATGTCCCTGATGTCCTTGGCGTGGAAGTAGAAGGTCGTCTTCATCTGGCAGGTATAAGCGTGGCAGACCTCAACGGCATCGCCTTTGGGTGGTGCGACGTTGAACTCGGCGAAATGCATCGCAGGCGGCCCGGAGCGATCATGAGTGCAGCCGACAAGGCTCACGGCCGCGACGACTAAGCTCAACAGAACGCGCAGCTGGCTCTGTCTCATTGAAAAATCAGCCGAATTTTGATTCTTCGGACCTTGTTCTATAGCTTGGTGCCGGTTCAGAGGCTAGATTCTAGGCACGTGCGGCGACCGATTTGGGAGCGGCTGTCTCCCTGCGGCAACAGCTCCCACCGATTTCCGAGACCTTCCCGCTTCGTTCGGCCGATCGGCCATGTGTCTTGAAGCAAGAGCCCTTGGCGGCTAGCAACAGTCATGGCCAAGGAGGTTCACGTCATCGGCGGCGGTCTTGCCGGCAGTGAAGCCGCCTGGCAGCTCGTCTCGGCGGCTGTGCCCGTCACGCTCCATGAGATGCGGCCGACGTGCAGGACCGAGGCGCATCAGACCGACGCCCTCGCCGAGCTGGTGTGCTCCAATTCGTTCCGCTCCGACGACGCGGCGAACAATGCCGTTGGGCTCCTCCATGAGGAAATGCGGCGGGCGAATTCCCTAATCATGGCGGCAGCCGATCGCCACAAGCTCCCGGCCGGAGGCGCGCTCGCTGTCGACCGCGATGGCTTTTCGCAAGAGGTCAGCGCGGCGCTTGCGAACCATCCCCTCGTCACCATCGTCAGAGAGGAGATCGACGGGCTCCCGCCTGCTGGCTGGGACAGCGTCATCGTGGCGACCGGCCCCCTCACCTCGCCGGCGCTGGCACAAGCGATCCAAACGCTCACGGGCCAAGCCGAGCTCGCCTTCTTCGATGCCATCGCCCCGATCGTGCATCGCGAGAGCATCGACATGAGCGTGTGTTGGCTGCAGTCGCGCTACGACAAGGTTGGTCCCGGCGGCGGCAACGCCGACTACATCAATTGCCCGCTCGACAAGGCGCAATATGACGCCTTCATCGACGCGCTCATCGCCGGCGAGAAGACCGCGTTCAAGGAGTGGGAAGCGTCCACGCCCTATTTCGAAGGTTGCCTGCCGATCGAAGTCATGGCCGAGCGCGGGCGCGAGACCCTCGCCCACGGCCCGATGAAGCCGGTCGGCCTGTCGAGCCCCCATCGCCCGGACACGCGGCCTTGCGCCGTGGTGCAGCTTCGCCAGGACAATGCCCTCGGCACGCTGTGGAACATGGTCGGCTTCCAGACCAAGCTGAAACATGGCGAGCAGGTTCGCATCTTCCGCATGATCCCGGGCCTCGAGCAGGCCGAATTCGCGCGGCTCGGCGGCCTCCACCTCAACACGTTCCTCAACAGCCCGGTGCTGCTCGACGGGAGCCTTCGCCTCAAGGACGACCCGCGTCTGCGCTTCGCCGGACAGATCACCGGCGTCGAGGGCTACGTGGAATCCGCCGCCATCGGCCTCCTCGCCGGCCGCTTCGCCGCGGCCGAGCGCCTCGGCAGGCCTCTGTCATCGCCGCCGCCGACCACGGCTTTCGGCGCCCTTCTCGCCCACATCACCGGCGGCCATCTGAGTCAGGAAGGCGATGGCGCCCGAAGCTTCCAGCCCATGAACGTCAATTTCGGACTGTTCCCGCCGCTTCCAGCCGGCGAGCCAAGGCGCGAGAAGGGTGTTCGCGGCAGCAGGACGCTGGCGCGGAAGCAGGCATTGAGCGCAAGAGCCCTCGCCGACCTCGACCGCTGGCTCGCCGGCGATGCCGCCACCGCCGCGGCTTAGGACGCGCTCCTCACGACTAATCGCGCTCGAGCACAAGCCAGAAGCGGATACTCGTCAAGTGAAAGTCCGGTCCTTCATAGCTGCCGAAAAGCTTGTCGATTAAAAGCACACCAGTCAGACCGTCGCTAGACGCGTCGAGACGAAGCGGCCGACGGTCCTTATCCCGCGCCGCGGCCGCGGCTCCGATGTCGAAGCTGAGCTCAGGTCCATCCTCTAGCTCGGCTGTGAGGATGTTATCCTTCGTCGTGAGCTGCACCGGGCCGAGACCTTCCACGCTCACCGTCTGCGCAGGAATTGCTTTCGGCACCGGACCGTCGATCACGAACCCCAGCGGACCGATCACGTAACCAGTGCCGTCGAGCGACACCACCGCCGGCTGTTCGGATTGATGGCTGAGACGGCTTGCTCGAAGCGAGGGCCGAACGCGTACGCCGAGCGAGAAAGCCGCGAGCACCTCACTCGAGGTCTCTTGCGGCGGGTTACCCTCAGCGAATGGATTCGGATCCACGCCTTCGAACCAGGGCTTGAGCTGCGCGAGGCCGCGGCGGGTGATGAGATAAGAAACGATTTGGCGCGCTCGCTTGGCGTCCGTTCCTAGCGGGCCATCCCCATCCAGGGGCGAGCCAGGGCGAGGCAGGATCTTGCCACTGACAAGCAAGCCTTTGGTGCGAAGGATGCCTTCAAGCTCGGCCTTTTGGCTGAGCACCGACGCGCCGATGGCGCCCCAAGGCCCGACGCAGGCGATCAAGAGCAGGATTGCGAGGATGCCAGGGACGAGCCGGAGGTCGAAGTTGCCGCCGCGCCAGATACGGAGGCCGGCAAGGATAAGCGCCCACACACCGACCAGCACGATCAGGTAGCGATTCTCGGTCAGGCCATAGGCCGCAATCCGGGTGTAGATGGCGAGAAAGAGCAACGCCACAGGCATCAGCGCCAGCCAGACCCAATAGCGCCAGAACAGCCGCACGAGAAAGCCGCCGCTATCGCGAATTGGATAGGCGAGCACCAGCGTCGCGGCACCCACCAGCAGATAGCCGACGACCATCTTGCCGAGCGTGCCCTTTGGCAGACTACCTTCCAAGCCGATCTTCACGGCGTAAGCGTAGAGGATGGCGGTGTAGGCAAGTAGCAGCGGCACCAGCACGAACTTGACGAGCGCCGCGATGGCGCGGGTGGTGAACTCTCGCTCCTCCTGCTCCCCGAGTTCGTCGGTGAAGCTCGGCGGCGCAAGCGCGAGCCAGCTCACCGGCGCCATGAAGCCGAATGCGATTGTCCGTATGTCGCTTTGCAACCTCGCTGGCAAGTCGAGGCCGAACAGGTAATTCAGAGTGAGGACGATAGCGGAAAGCCCGGCAGCGAACAGGCCAGCGCCAAGCAACGCAAGCGCGGCGGCAAGCCAGAGTCGATGGTTGAACAGCCAGAAGCTCCCGTTGCGCTCGCCGGGCACGAGATGGGCGGAGAGGGCAACGACGAGCACGAGGGTAGCAAAGAACAGGGAGACAGCGAGCCAAACCTCCCATTGCAACCAAAACAGAGGCGCGATGGCGGCAATGCCTGCGAGCCAAGCAAGCCCCCGCATCAGCTGCGAACTGGCATGTGACTCTGCGAACAGATCCGAGGCGACAACCCAGAGAAAGGAGGCCGCGAGCGCGAACAGCACCTTTCGGTCCGTCTCATCACCGAGTTTCTCGAAGTGTACGTCCATCGACAACAGGTAGAGCGTGAACAGGCCCGCGAGGATCACCGCGAGCGGAAAGCGGGAGACGGCGGCGCCGATATCAGGGAACCAATTCCACCATGACCAACGACCCGTGCCTGATGACAAACCTTGTCCCCTCAAGCTGACCTAGCGAAAACGGTAGGTCCCCAGCCGCCACAAACGGTAGAGCGGGTTGATGTCAGCGATGCGATGCAAAGGATCGCCCTTCGCCAAGGCGCGAAGATAAGGCTCAACTAGGGCGAGAGACAAGAACGCAGTTCGCTCGCGCGGCGACAGGGTCGCAAGATGCGGCACGGCCTCGCGCAGGGCGCCCTTTGCTTCGCTCCGCAACGTCGCGAGCAGATCGTTAAGACTCTCGGTCGCTTTGCCTTGCGCCAGCTCGGCCTGAGAGGTGCCGTGCCGGACCAGCATATCGGCCGGCAGATCGACACGCCCTCTTGCCGCATGCACCGGCAAGGCTCGCATCAGGCCGGTAAGACCATAAGCGAGGCCCGCGGCCTTGGCCACGTGCTCCACCTCCCTGTCGCCGGCGACCTCGGCGCCAAGCCGGAACAGCGCGCCAGCGGTCTCGGCGAGATAGGTGTGGAGCGCCTCTCTGTCCGGCATCAGCTTGACCGAAACATCGAACTGCCTGACGTCGATGAGGCGAGACAGGTCTTCGCGCGAAACGCCGCGCTCAAGCATGATCTGACCGAGGGCGTCGACGACCGGATGGCCGGTGCTGATCCCCGCCGCGGCGTGCTCGAGTGCGTCGCGCCACCATTGCAGGCGAATTTCGCCGAGCCCGGGCTCGGTGACCTGCTCGGCGATACGGGCAAGCTCGGCGTTGAAGGCGTAGAGCGTGATGAGCGCGTCGCGGGCGTCAGCCGGCGCGAACAACGCCGAGAGATATCGGTCGGGATCGCCCTCGCGGGCGATGGCGCGGACAGCGGCAGCTCGTTCGCGTTCGTCCAAGGCCGTCCGGCTCCTTCACGGACCGGGCGCGCTTGGGCTCAAGCGCGCGCCGCGGCTCGCTCCTTCGCCTTGGCCGGCGCCACCATGTGGCCCTCACGCTTGACGCCAAGGATCAATTGCAGCGGTGCTGCGACATAGATCGACGAATAGGCGCCGATAACGATGCCCCAGACCATGGCGAGCGCGAAGCCGAAGATCGCCTCGCCGCCAACGAGCACGAACGGCATCATGGCGAGGAAGGTGGTGACGTGGGTCAGTACCGTGCGCGACAGTGTCTCATTGATGGAGAGGTCGAGCAGCTCGGTGATCGGCATCTTGCGGTATTTGCGCAAGTTCTCCCTGATCCGGTCGAAGATCACGACCTTGTCGTTGAGGGAATAGCCGATGATGGTGAGAATCGCGGCGATGCTCGACAGATTGAATTCGAGCTGGAGCGCCGAATAAAGCCCGATGGTGCCGGTAACGTCGTGCACCAGGGAAGCGATGGCCGCTACCGCGAATTGCCATTCGAAGCGGAACCAGATGTAGATCAGGATCGCGATCATGGCGATGACGACGGCGACGGTGCCGCCGGAGATCAGCTCGCCCGACACGGTCGGCCCCACCACCTCGATGCGGCGGTAATCGACGGTATCGCCGAGCGCACCCTTCACCTTGGCGATCGACGCCTGCTGCTCCTGCTCCGTCGGTTGTGCCGAGATGCGGATGAGCACGTCGTTCGGCGCGCCGAACTCCTGGATCTGGACCTCGCCGAGACCGAGACCGGTGAGCTTGGCGCGAATGTCGGAGATATTGGCTTCGCTCTCCTTGGTCTGCACCTCGATCAAGGTTCCGCCGACGAAGTCGATGCCGAAATTAAGCCCGACCTGCCACACGAGTAACAACGGCACCACCGTGAGCAGGGCCGAGATGACCCAGCTGATGGTGCGCAACCTGACGAAGCCGATCCGGGTATCCGGAGGGACGAAGTGAAGGCCCCTGAACATTACATCTCTATCCTAAATCGGAACCAGGGTCGGGCGGGTCCAGCGCAGCCAATAGGAGACCATTAGCCGGGTCACGGTCACGGCGGTGAACATCGAGGCCAGGATGCCGATGGTCAGCGTCACGGCAAAGCCGCGCACCGGACCGGAGCCAAGCCAGAACAACACAAGCGTCGAGATCAAGGTGGTGACATTGGAGTCGACGATGGTGGTCATCGCCCGGGTGTA